>ERZ1370068.9296-contig-8083_pt1 | contig 37325 bp, 50 predicted proteins | sample MGYA00561227_ERZ1370068 | MGnify/ENA primary metagenome ERZ1370068 (study PRJEB38410, sample SAMEA6850437) | metagenome | study: Metagenomic assessment of the ecological functions of the soil: analysis of the soil microbiota associated with the...
AGTACTTCGTTCAGTTACGTATTGCTGCGCCGCGCATCGGGGAGTGATTGGCACGGCGCTCGTCGCCGACCACGCACTCGCCGGCTACCGGCTCGAGGCGGCGCCCGGCCCCGACGGTGCACGCGCCGGAGGCGCTCTTCTGCGAGAACGAGTCGAACGCGCCGCGCGTCTTCGGGTCGGAGGCGACGACGCCGTACCCGAAGGACGGCATCAACGACCACGTCGTCTCGGGCGCGGCCACGGTCAACCCGGACGGCTTCGGCACGAAGGCGGCGCTTCGCTACCGCGTGACGGTGGCCGGCCGGCGGCAAGGCCGAGCTGCGGCTGCGGCTCCACCAGCCCGCGACGAAGCGCGAAGCACCGAACGACCTGGGCCGGCGACGCGTTCGACGAGGTCGTCGCCGCCGCGCGAGGCCGACGCCGACGAGTTCTACGCCGCGCTCGCGCCCGCGGGCACCGACGCCGAGCAGCATGCGGATCCTGCGCCAGGCGTGCGCCGGGCTCGTCTGGAGCAAGCAGATGTACCCGTACAACGTGCGCCGCTGGCTCGACGGCGACCCCGGCGAGCCGCCGCCGCCCGAGGCGCGCACGGCACGGCCGCAACAGCGGCTGGCGGCACCTCGACGCCGTTCGACGTGCTCGCGCATGCCGGACCCGTGGGAGTACCCGTGGTTCGCGGCCTGGGACCTCGGCTTCCACTGCGTCCCGTGGGCGCACCTCGATCCGGCGTTCGCGAAGTACCAGGTCGTCGTGCTGCTCCGCGAGTGGTTCCAGCACCCGAACGGCGCGCTGCCGGCCTACGAGTGGAACTTCGACGACGTCAACCCGCCGGTGCACGTGATGGCCGCGCTCCGCGCGTGCTTCAGCGATCGACGGCGGCCGCGACCGCGAGTTCCTCGAGCGGGTCTTCCAGAAGCTGCTCGATCAACTTCACCTGGTGGCTCAACCGCGAGGACGCCGACGGCAACAACGTCTTCAGCGGCGGCTTCCTCGGCCTCGACAACATCAGCCCGATCGACCGCTCGAACCTCCCGGAGGGCGTCGCGCTCGAGCAGGCCGACGGCACGGCGTGGATGGCCTACTACGCGCTCTCGATGCTCGTGATCGCGATCGAGCTCGCCGAGGAGAACGACGTCTACCTGGACATGGTGATCAAGTTCCTCGAGCAGTTCGTGCTGATCGCGCGGGCGCTCGACCGGCAGGGCCTCTACGACGCCGAGGACGGGTTCTTCTACGACCGGCTCGTGTACCCGTCGGGCGAGTCGGCCCAGGTGAAGGTGCAGACGATCTCGGGCCTGATCCCGGTGCTGCCGGCCGTCGGCCTGCCGCCGCAGGCCGTCGAGGCCGCCAGCGAAGCTCGGCAAGCGCGTTCGCGCGCGCTGCGCGACAGCTGGACGAGGAGACGGGCGGGAGCATGGTCGGCCGCGTGCGCGAGACTCGGCGACGAGCGGACCGCGTGCTCGCTCTCGGTGATCGACCCCGGACGACCTCCGGCGCACGCTCGAGGAGTTCTTCGACGAGGCGGCGTTCCTCTCGCCGCACGGGCTCGCGCGCGGTCTCGAAGCGCTACGAGAACAACCCGTACACGCTCGAGGGCGTCCCGGCGCCTGGATCGACTACGAGCCGGCCGAGTCGACGACGACGCATGTTCGGCGGCAACTCGAACTGGCGCGGGCCGATCTGGATGCCGGTCAACTACCTGGCGATCCGCCAGTTCGTCATCTACCAGCGCTTCTTCGGCGACGACTTCAAGCTCGAGTACCCGACGGGCTCGGGCGCAGGAGCGCACGCTTCGGCGAGATCGCGCAGGACCTCGCCGACCGGCTCGTCTCGATCTGGCTGCCGGACGCCGACGGCCGCCGCCCGGTCTACGGCGACACCGAGCAGCTCCAGGACCGATCCGGCCTGGAAGGACAACCTGACCTTCAACGAGTACTTCCACGGCGACAACGGCGCGGGCCTCGGCGCGACCGCACCAGACCGGCTGGACGGCGCTCGTCGCCGACCTGATCCTCGACCCGCCGTCGGCGAATGATCGGGCCGTTGATCTGGGGCACCCGCCGGCTCTCCCCTGGGGAAGCATTGCAGCTCGGCCGATGATGACTCGGTCGGCTGCCGTGGTCGGGCGGATGGCGGCGGACGATGCGCCAGATGGTGATGGTGCTTCGACGGGGTCGCCGTTCTTGTCAACTGATGTCGCCGAGGATGCCGTTCCTCGATTCGTCTTGAACAGCTCCTTTATGGTGACTGAGGCGCGTGTTTCCGTACAGGCGGGCGATCGCGTTGAGCAGGATCGCAGCGACTGGGCGGCGGAGGCTGTGTAGAACTCTTTGGTTTGCCGGTGCGGGCTTTGAGTTCCTTCACCGAACCGTATTCCGAAGCCCTGGTGGGAGGGCAGAGATGTCCGCGCGGGGTGAGCGTGTACATCCCGAGGGCGGCGGGCCCGGCCACGCGGAACAAGTCGGGATCAGGTAGCTCTCGGTTCCGATGAGTGTCACACGAGGGCCGAGACCAGCGCGGAGATCGCGCAGCTGTGATGCGGTGCTGGGAAGCATGTACCCCGAGAGCACGACCCCGTCGGCGCGGGTCGATGCGATCGTCGGCGAACCAGCGTAGTTCCGGGCGTTGAGTTAACCGGGAGCGGCGCCGGCGTCTGGATTCCCGAGACTTCTTCGCGCTTCCCACGTCGGCGGCGCCATTCAGCCCAATACGGTCGTCGTTGATCCAGGACAGGAAGAGCCGCTTGACGCCTTTACCAGCAACGGCGAACTGGGCCATTGCCGTGGCGGTCAAGTGAGCGGCGGCCGCCGTTCAATGCATACGAGCCGCGAGGTCGTGACCGTGCTCGGGGGAGCGATCATCGCCAACGGCCGTGCAGGCCTGGTTCGCCACCGGGATCCGTGCCCGAGCAGCCGGGTTGAAAGAGCCGACGATGCCGATCACGTCCGGGGTTCCGCGCGTAGGCGCTTCAGCGTTCCGAGTAGCAGCAGATAGATGGTCGCACCCACCGCCCTTGGGCGGTGGAGTCGTCCGCAGGACGCTGGTAGCCGACCGTGTACAGACGCACGGCCCGGTAGCTGACGCCGCTCGAGAAGCGAGCCGGATCGCCTCCGCCATCTGGTGTGTGTAGGCGATGTTCGCGGAGCCACTGCAACGGAAAATCGGAGACGATCAGGAAGCGCGGGTTGGCCTCTCCTGGCCGGCGGACTATCTTGCTGCAGACCGAGGTCCGGCAGATCCCGTGCCGGCGGGCGGCGGCACGGCGACGACCGACAGGCGGCGCCCCGCCGACGGCGACGGCTCGCAGGCGCTGATGTCCGGCCGACGACGTCGCGCGGCTTGTTGGTGCTCGGAATTCGATCCAGTACACGGGGCCGGCGAGCTCGTGCGTGGCCCAGACTGCGCCACCCGCCAGCGTGACGGCGACCCAGGTGACGCCGACAGTCGAGCTGGGATCTTAGCGCTGGTGAGCTTCGGAGCCCAGGTCGATCGCGCCAGACGGCGCCACCGAACGGGTCCGCCGCCGCCCGAACGTCGCGAGGCGCCGACAGCGAGCCGAGGTGAGGCCTGCAGGCCCGCGACCTGGGATCCTTCTGCGTGATCGTGTTCGATGCGCGGATCGATCTTCGCGACGGCGGTGGCGTCCCCGAACTCGATCGCCACAGACCGCCGGCGTCCCCGGCGGCGATCTGAGCCGCCGCGTTCAGGCCCTTGACCCGGCCGCCGATCCGCTGGTTGGTTCGCGAGGGTCGATCCGGTAGAACGCCGGTCCAGCGCCGACCACCCCAGACCGCATCGCGCTTGTCACACCGCGATGTGCTGCATGCGGCTCACGCGAGCAGTGACCCCGTGTTGTACTGAACGACGTTGGGGCCTGAGGTAGGCGGAATCGTTTGGCAGCAACGGCGCGCGTCTCCGGGTCAGCGGGCGCAGAGACCGCTCTCCGGATGGCTCGATCCTTGCCGGGAACGCGGGCTCGGGAAGCGCGTTCCCGATCCAGAGCGCACCGGCACCCGCGGCGAGGTCGGTCGGGGTGGACGAGCGTGCTGAATACTCTCGACGCGACCGCGTGTCCAGGATCGATGGCACGGAGATCGTCTTGTCGTCGGCGTCGAGCGCCCAGACCGCTCCCGCCCCCACGGCGACGCTGCGAGGGAGCAGCTGCCGAGAAGGAGCCGTCGCCAGGAGCTTGCCTGTCTGCAGCGTCGAGCGCTTCGGCGCCGGCGCCTCAGAGCTGTGGTCTCACCGCCGCGGTCCCGAGCGAGCGACGACGGCGGTCAGGGCCGGCGGCGAGCGGCAGCACTCCTCCGGTCGGCCAGGGCGCCGTCCGGAGCGCCGCCTGTCGCGCGGTCCGCGCGGCGATGATCGCGCGTTGCGGGCCGTCCGAGGGCCGGGGTCGTGGGCGAGGATCCGCGCGCTCGGGGCTCCACTGCAGCTCCGGACGCCAGGCTCGAGACCGAGCTCGCCGTCGAAGGAGCTGTCGGCGCTTGCCGGTACGTACTCGAGCGCTTCCGCCTGGCGGCCGGAGCGGTAGAGCTGCGAGCATCAGGAATCCGCGCAACCGTTCGCGGTGAGGATGCTCACCGCGACGAGCGCGTCGCAGCTCACCGGCACGAGCTGGGACGCCTCTCCCGCAGGCCGAGGTCGGCCTCGATGCGCTCCTCGAGCGTCGCCAGTGAGCTCTTCGAGGCGTCTGATCTCAGCCTGCAGCGCCGCCTCGGCAATGGCGCAAGGTCAGCGTATTACGGAGGGCCGCATAGAGGGCGAGGGCCCTGACGTAACAGCGGGCGGACTCGCGGGGATCGGCTCGCGCGCGCCAGGCGCAGCTCGTGTCGACCTCGTCGGTGTGTCGCGAAACCCCTACGCGCGTGCAGCAGGTAGCCGCCGGGAGTTGTCGTGAGATTATTGTCCGTTTCAAGCGCTCGGCCCGAAGCCTGGAGACATAGACCACGCCGGTCTTCGTGGCGTGGCGGAGCGGTCTCTCCCCCAGCTCTCACTGACGAGCCTGTCCGTGCCGACGGGCTCGTTGGCGTGCATCAACGGTACACCGCCAGGACCGCTCGTGCGGCGGGCACCTCTCCAGAAGCTCAAACCGCAACGCCGTCGACCTCGACTTCAGGGGCGCCGAGAACGCGAAAGCGGACCGTCTGGCCATCCGGTCGACCGTATCACCCCCTTCGAGCCGTTTTGCAGCCGTTTGCAACCGGAATTTCCCTCGTTGCGGCGAGAGCCCACGACGGTGACTCGTCAATATAGCAGGCCCAGCGAACCGAGAAAGAATCGACGTGTTCGTATCTCTCATTCTCCTGACGTGTTCCAGCGTCGCCCTCCTGTGTCTGCCGGCCCCTGCGACAACCTTCGTCGTCCGACCAGACGGCCGGGCGACCGTTTTCCAGCCGGACGGCGCCGATATTCAGCGCACGACACCCGCCACGCAGGCCGACGTCGCGGTGACCGCTCACGCCGGGCGCACAGTCGGGCCTGCGGTCTTCACCGGCCGACCCGATGGGCGTGCTGCCCTGACGCGGTTGATGCGCAACACCGAAATGCACCGTTAGTCATCAGCGCGGGCAGGGAGCGGGACGACCTCGTTCGACTGGCTCCGCTGCGCTGATCGGCGGTCACGACAGTCGCTGGTCTGGCGCTCCGGCAGGCGGTCTGTTCGTACTCCGCCACCACCATTTTTCTCCGCTCGCTGACGGTTTCGACCACGGGGTGGGCCGCGCACGATGCAGGTCCCACCCCGGCAGTAACGCGCTCGAGCGGCGCTGGTTGCTGCGGCGCTTGCGCGCTGGGCCTGGTCGGCACCGGAGCCGTAGACACAGCCGCAGGCGTCGCCTCGGGAGGCTCGGTGCTTCCGGCGTCGAGCCGGAACGGCGGGTAGGTGTCGGTCATCAGGCCCGCGTAGGCGGCGACTCCGGAGAGCCCAGCGGTTCAGGCCGAGCGACGAAGTCGTAGAGCGACCGCGGGTAGCGACCCGTGAAGAGCAGGGAGAGCCCGGGCGAAGAGCACGAGCAGATCCGATCAGGCCACCGCTCGGTGGCGTAGAGCCAGCCGTCGCCCTCGCCCGACCAGGCCGACCAGGCGCCGCCGGTGAAGATCCCGACGATCAGGTACTGCGGGATCGCGAGGAGCCACCACTTGACGAGCACGAGGCCGCGCGAGAGCTGCTCGGGATAGTCGACTTCGAGCGTCGCCGGGTACGCCGGGTCGTCCGCAAGCGAGAAGCGGCGGGTACCTGTCCGTGCCGAGTGCGCTGTAGAGACAGAAGCCGACGCGCCACGACCAGCGGAGGACGCCGACGTTGAAGTCGAAGATCCCGCGGGGAGTAGCGGCCCGTGAAGAGGATCGCGAAGCCGGCGACGACGGTCGAGAGGCACCAGGCCGATCCAGAGGAAGAAGAGGACGATGAAGTGCGGGATGGCGAGCAGCCACTTGAAGAGCCACTGCCGGCGTCCCCACGTCGGGATCGGCATCGCCGGTCAGGCGAAGCGGAAAAGCGGCTTGCGGGTCGTCATGTTCTGGTGCTCCTCCGATTCGGCAATTGGTGGGGCTATCTGCCACCGCAAATCGAAGCGGGCGCCTTCTGCGATCGTCGAAACCAGCCTCGCACTTCGTGAGGCCCCCGGCACAGTACGGCCAGCACCCGTCTTTCGGCGCTACGCGCTGCCGAGGCAGAGCGGCGGCGCCAGTGCCCCCACAGATCGTCGTCCCGAGCGCGCGCTCTGGGTGGCGGGCACGTCAGAAAGCGGCCCGCCGGGCGGTGCACTGCCTTCCAGCCCGTGCAGTGCGCCGGCATCAACAGCTCGGGCTGGAGATCGTCGAAGGCCGCGACCGTCGGCTCGATGATCGGCTCGAACATCGGGCCGCTGAGGTGGAACCCACCGATGACGGCCGCGACGCGCCGTCTCGCCCGTGCAGCCGCTGCGCGTGCCGCACGACGCTGACGATCCCGGCGTGACCACAGCCGGTGAGGACCACGAGTCCGCGACCGGCGAGGCGCATCACGATCGCCTGGTCGTCGAGGATCAGCGGGTCGGGCTCCCAGCTGCCGTGAACGTGCGCCTCGTGTCCCAGGAAGCCGGTCTCGAACGGCGTCGTGCGATCGACCTCGCCCGTCACGAGCACCGAGCCGTCGAGCAGGAACGAGGGCTGTCGCTCCTCGACGATCTCGAAGCCCGCGCCCTCGAGTGCGGAGCGGCTGGTCGCGGGCAGCTCGGCCGGCTCGAGGCCCGGGATCGCGATCCGGCGCCGCCGCCAGAAGTCGGGATGGATGAGCACGGGAAGGTTGCGTGCGTCCGAGCTCCTTCGCGATTCCCTCCATCCCGGCGACGTGGTCCCAGTGACCGTGGCTGAGCACGATCGTCTCGATCGTCTCCCGGCGCGAGCTCGAGCCGGCGCATGTTCTCGACCACACCGGTCGGGCGTGACGCCCGCGTCGAAGAGGATCGTCCGCTCGCGACCGCCGGTCGTGACGCGAACGAGCGCCGAGAAGCCCGGCTCGGCGATCAGCGCGTCGGGCAGCCCGTCGTCGGTGACGGCCGAGGCTGCGCGCGCTTGCGCGAGGTGGTGCAACCAGGTCGTGCGCTCCACATGCTCCGTCGGGAAGAGCAGAGGGTCGGTCACGTTGTCCATCAGGATCGTGATCCGGACGGCGTCGATCGGGGCTAGCGCGACGGTGGGCGAAAAAGCGATGTCGCAGCGGCGTCGACCTGAGTGCCGCCGCAGGAATCGCTGCGCGCTCCATCCAGCTTGCCGTCGCGGATCGTCGATCGCCAGCGTCCCTCGACTCCTCGCGGTACCACGTTCCGCGTTCTCGAGCTCGATCGCCGGGTAGAGCTTCTGCCCGCGTGCTCGATGACCTTTGTCGCGCGCTTGCTCGGCCGAGATGGCCCAGGCGCGAGACTCGCTGGTGCGATGCCACATCTCCTGGAGCGCCTTCTCCGCGACCCCTCAACCTGGCACGGCCTGCTGTCCATTTCACAGCTTGCAGCGATGGAGCTTGATCCGATTGTCCCCGGCGGCTCGATCGGTGCTCACGTCGATTGGGCGCCTGGGCCTCCCATGCGCCCGCTGGAACGGGGCCTCGAGCGAAGGCCCGTCAGGATCGCGAACAGCGGTGCACCGCTGGCCCCGAAGTTCGTGAACTGCTCGTCGACGTTGCTCGAGGCACGTAGGAAGGCTCACGAGCCAGGCCAGCGCCCCCACGCAGGTGGGTTGGCCACCGCCCGCAAACCGCACAGAGATCCGTTGTCGCGCGAATACCAGAGCCTGTAACCCGCCGACACCGGCGCCGGTTACCGCGCCCGTGAGCATCAGGTCGCCCGGCCGATCCCGTAATCGACAAGAGCCGCACCAACGGCGAGGCCGACGGCCATTCCGATACTCGTCGCAGCGATCCACAGCCACGGGACGAGGTGCTTGAGTACGAGCCACTGCGCTGTGCCGATCACGGCGCCGGCGATCAGAGCCGCCGGCGAGCGCTGCCCCGAAAGAGTCGACCGGGCCGACGATCACGTCCGCGATCAGCCCGCCGATCGGGAAGCCGAGAAGGATCGCAAGAGGCCACGCCCAGAGGGGCGGTCGGCTCAAGCGCTGCGGGGGCCGCCGCCGGGACGGGGTGGAGATGGACACAGGCGTCACGCTCTAACGGTCGCGCTTCGCGTCGATCGGCTGATCAACACGAGTCCGCCGGCCAGGGGCTGGAGCCGGAACCGACGCGCCGTCTCGAGGCTTGAGCGAACGACAGGACCGGATTATCAGCCTGTCGCGCAGCGAGAGCAGGTTGTTTCTCCCCCGACGTCAGGGTTTGTCGCAGTACGGCCTGGCTCCGTTTCTCGCCCCGTGCAGCGAGTCCGGCCGCCGTCGGCCCGAGCCGGAACGCACTTCGCAGCCGAAGTCGATGAAGTGCGATGCACTCCTGCCGTCAATCCGAACGGCGTTCTTCGTGTGGTTGGTCCGCTCACGCCAGGATGCGCCCGTAGCGCGGCTTGCGCGCCTGTAGATCACGATCTCCGGTAGATGCCGTGATCTCGAGGCTCAGCACCTCCGTCGGCTCCAGCTTTGGCGTCAGGGCCGACGGAGAAGATTGACGTTTCTCGGGCAGGAACCGCGCGGGCGCTCAGGAGTGGACGGAGTGACCGGTGTTCGAGAGGAGTGGGCCTAGTCCCTGAGCGTCGTGGTCATCAAGCCGGCCGGCGTTCTGGTCGGCGTCGAAGATGGTTCGACCTGTGGGTTGTCCAGCGCGCTTCCGATCGCGAAGGTGCTTCGACGACGTTGAAACCATAGCGCCAGGGGCTGTTGCTGTCCCAGCGATCCACTCTGTCGACATGGCTGAAGATGAGCTGCTCGCCGGCGACGCGCCAGTGCCACTTCCTGAGGTTCTCGCTGGCGAACCTCGCGTCGCGCGATGCGCGCAGGCGGTGATGCAGACGCTTACGGCTGCCACGGGCCAGTACCGACTGCGGCTGCGTGACCAGGAGCACGACCGGAATCACGACCGTGTCGTAGACCTCGTGGGAGTAGTTCCTCCGCGAATCGTCGAACTCGCTCGCCTCCCAGTTGTTCATGCACTTTCCGGCGCCTGGCGATGGGGTCGTTGACGTGGCGTTCCCAGACCAGGCCGCGTTCACGAGACGATCCCCTGTCGAGGCCAGGCGGGCATCGGGCATTCGCCGGCCGAGGCGCAGCCCCAGATTCCCCGCCGAGGCTGCCGCCGATGACTCCGGAGAATCGATCGCAGTCAGTTGTGATCTGGTCGAGAGCGTCGACGAACGCGACCACGAAGTCTCGACGAGTCCAGCACGGGTGTGCGGATCGGCTCCCTGTCGATGGGTCCAGACAACCCTGGGTGGCGCTCGAGATGGCCACCTTCTCGTGGTCGAAGCTCTCCGGTAGCCGCAGTTGGGCAGGTCGACCGAGATGACCGAGAACTTCGTGCGCGCGCCAGGACCAGCCGGAGTGGAGCAGGGGGATGAGCGTGAGCGCCTCTTCCGCACCGACACGTGACCGTGCAGGAACAGAATGACGTTGTTGCCGTCTGGAACCTCTGGCTCGGGGTCAGGTGGGAGCTCGCGGGATGCGTGGGGAGTCCGCGCTGAGGCGGGGGCCGCCGGTGATGCGATGAGGAACCGGGTCTGCACCGTCAGCTCCGGATGGCTGCCCGTGGCGGGCACAGTCACTGGAATCTCGTACTGCTCGAAGGGAGGTGCCGGCACATTGGTTGGTCGGTGTGGCATGTCGTCTTCGCCCGAGACCGCGATCCACCCGAGAGCGGGGCGAGGTGGCAGTGCGTTCGGCGACCGGGCCGCGGAGCGCCCAGGCGGTGGTGAACGCGCGGTCAGGGCGGCGTTGACGGCACTTTCCGACTGCGTCGGAGACGTCGACACCAGAGGCGCGAGCAGTCCGCCGACCTTGGCTACCAGCTCGGTCGCGGTGTACGGCGACGTGCCGAGGTCGATGTGGCTCCTCTCGGTTCCCTGTGCCTGGAGCTCGTGCAGCGGAGTGAGGGGCGGAGTCGCCAGGAGGCAGTAGGTTCTGCGGCCCGTCACCGCGAGATCTGCGAGAGCGTTACCGAGGCTCCTCGTCCTCCTGCGGCACCGAGCCGGCGGTGGGGTTCTGAGCGCGGAAGAACGCGCCGCGGCCGATTCGGGCGGAGGATCTCGTAGGGGTTCCGCGTCTTGGCGGCGTCACGCAGGGTCGCGATGAGCCGCATTTCGTTCCGGAATCGGCGAAACGCGCCGGCGGTTCGATGAGATCGGCGGGAGCTCGGTTTCCGGGCAAGAGTCGCCGGACGGGTTGACTGTTCTCGTGTCCGTCGCGGTAGTCCTCCATCTGCGAGCGGAGGGCGGGAGCGAAGGACGCCATCCCTAGCAGAGCAGACGTTTGCGGCCGAGGTTCGGTGGCTCGTGGTCGACAGCGTAACGCTCCCGCCTGAACGAGCCAAAGACGCCGGACAGTCGGGAGATGCTCGTCCGAACAGACGTGCTGCGAACGTGTTAGATGCGCTCATGGCGCAGCCCCAGCCGCCGCCGGGTTCAGAGCCCACCGACGCCGCAGACGAAGCAGCCTCCGGTTCCGACGTCGCCGTCGGATCTCGATCAGGAGCGGCGTACGTCGATGGCTGCGGAGCGCACCTGGCTGGCGTGGTGGCGCACCGCGCTGGGCGCCACCGCCGGGGCGCTCGCTGTGGGCCGGTTCGCGCCGCAACTGCTCGACGTCGCCGCCTGGCCGTACATTCTGCTCGGCTGCGGCTACGCGTCTCTCGCGGTCGGGCTGTTGATCGTCGGCGCGCAACGCCAGCGCGAGTTGGAGCACGCGCTGCGAACCGGCGGCCACATGCCGCTGCAGTTCCGCACCGTCGCGGCTGTTCACCGTCGGCGGCGTCGCGCTCGCCGTCATGACCGTCGTGCTCGTGATCGCGCAGACCTGACGGCTGTTGCAGCGCGGTTCACACGCCCGCACGGGTGAACGTCACATGCGTGACTCCGCTGGGTGAGGAGGTGGCCTCGATCTCGTAGTCCTTCTCGAGGCCCTCCAGTCCGTCCCAGAGGCGTACGCCTCGGCCGAGCAGGATCGGGACCACCACGATGTGCATGTGGTCGACGAGCCCGGCGGCAAGGAAGTCGCGGATCATGGTGGGACCCCCGCCGAGGCGTACGTCCTGGCCGTCCGGCGGCCTCGCGGGCCGTCTCGAGCGCCTCGGCGGGCGAGGCGTCGATGAAGTGGAACGTCGTGCCGCCCTCCATCTCGATCGACGGGCGCGGGTGATGGGTGAGGACGAAGGTCGGTGTGTGGAACGGCGGGTTGGGACCCCACCAGCCCTTCCACTCCGGATCCTCGTGCCATCCGGGCGGGCCGAACTTGTTCGCACCCATGATCTCGGCGCCGATCCCGGCATCGTGCAGCCGCACGAAGGCGTCGTCGATGCCGCCGCTACCGCCGGGCTTGCCGACCATCTCGTGCCACCACCGGGTGGCGAACATCCATTCGTGCAGCCTTTCGCCGGCGTGGCCGAATGGTGCGTCGAGGCTCTGACCTTCGCCGGTGCCGAAACCGTCGAGCGAGATGGAGAAGAATTGGACGCGGGCGAGTGACATGGGCTGATCCTCGCTTCGCTAATAGGTCGGTCCATCGGAAGCAATGATGGCTGTCGTTCGGCGGCCTCGTCGGTCTCGACGACAAGGGGGTTCATCGTCACCGGCGATGACGCGCGGCGTCATCGGGCTTTGCCGAACACCGCGCAGAGACCGTGACGGCCAGCCGTTGCTTCTGGAGACCACTCGACCGGATGTCTTCGCCATCGGGGATGTGCGAAGCGGCTCGACCAAACGGGTGGCGTCAGCCGTCAGGAGCACGGCGCCCTCGTCGTCCGCTCGATGCACGAGGCGCTCAATCGCGGACGCGGCGTGGTCGACTAGCCGGCGGCCAACCGTTGCGGTAAAGCCGCAGCACCCTCGGTCCAATCCACCGATGGCGAGCGCCGCAGCGCTTCAGCGTCGAGTGCGACACTTCGACGAAGGAGGAATCATGGCTGTGCGCGTGGCCATCAACGGCTTCGGGCGAACCGGTCGCGCCGCGTTCCGGGCAGCACTCGAATCGGGTGCCGACATCGAGTGGGTTGCGATCAACGACCTCGCCGAGCCGGCAATGGCTCGCCCAACTGCTCAAGTACGACACCATTTACGGGCCGTTCGCCGGTACGGTCGAGGTGGCCGACGGCGCGATCGTCGTCAGCGACAATCGAATCGTCGTGCCGAGTAGAAGCTGATCCGCACTTCTTCCGTGGGGTGAGCTCGGCGTCGATGTCGTGATCGAGTCGACAGGACGTTTCCGCAGCCGCGCTGACGCTGCGAAGCACCTCGAGGCAGGAGCCAAGAAGGTGATCGTCTCGGCCCCGGCCAAGGAGCCGGACGCCACAGTTGTGCTCGGAGTCAACTTCGAGACCTACGACCCAGACCCTGCACGACATCGTCTCGAACGCGTCCTGCACGACGAACTGCCTCGCTCCGGTCGCGAAGCTCTTGCACGAGGCGTTTGGCATTCACCACGGGGTGATGACGACCGTGCACGCCTCACCGGCGACCAGCAGTTGCTGGACGGGCCGCACAGGACTACCGCCGAGCTCGCGCTGCGGCGATGAACCTCGTGCCGACCTCGACCGGGGCGGCGAAAGCGATCCGGTCTCGTCATCCGGACCTCGTCGGGAAGCTCGAGGGCTTCGCGGTGCGTGTCCCGGTGCCGACCGGATCACTGGTCGACCTGACCGTCGAGCTGGAGTGCGCGACGACGATCGACGAGGTGAGACGCGCTCTTCGAGCATCACGCCGACAGCGGTGAGCTGGCAGGCGTCCTCCGCTACAGCGAGGAGCCGCTCGTCTCGTCCGACATCGTCAAGTCGACGTACTCGTCGATCTTCGACGCGCCGCTGACGATGGTGATCGACGGCACGCAGGTCAAGGTCGTCGCCTGGTACGACAACGAGTGGGGCTACTCGAGCCGGCTCGTCGAGCTCGCGCAGCGCGTGCTCGTGCCCGTTCCTACGCTCGCCTCGAGCATCTCCCCCGAACGGACTGCGCCGCGCTTCGTCCGCGGCGCAGCCGTGAGGTCAGCCAGTTCCGACTGCGCGGCCGAGCGCATCCGCGAATACCGTGATGGCCTGCGGCTCTTCCGCTCCCATTGGGCCAGAAACGCCATCATCTCCGCGGTTTCCCCGCAGCGCGAGTGCGGCGTGCTGCGGATGGAGGCGATGAGGGCCGAGAGGAGACTCGCTCTCACGGACGAGAGTGCCAACTGAGGAGGACGATGAAGACCCGCGTGCTGATTGCCGGAGGTGGAGTGGCAGCAATCGAAGCGATGCTGGCCTTGCACGCCCTAGCCGGGGATCCGCGTCGAGACCGAGCTCCTCAGGGCGGAGCCGCACTTCTGGCACCGGCCGCTGTCCGTTGCGGAGCCGTTTGGCGCTTGGGAAGGCGACTCGTTACGAAGTCGGAGCGCTCGTTGCCGCCGCCGGTGGCGGGACGTTTACCCTGGGGAGGCTGCTCGGGGTCGACACGGCCCGGCACGAAGCTCGGACGTCCGTGGGTGAGATCGGCTACGACATCCTGCTTGTTGCCGTGGGCGCTGTGCCGACGCGCGCCGTTCCGGGTGCGCTGACGTTCCGCGGGCCGGCGGACAGCGGAGGATCGGCGACGTCCTGCGCGATCTGCGCGCCGGCGCGATTCGCCGCATTGTCTTCGCCGTTCCGCCCGGCGCGTGCCGGCCGCTGCCGCTGTATGAGCTCGCCCTGATGACGGGGTCGCACCTGCAGGCGATCGGCATCCACGATGTCGAACTCGTGCTCAGTCACCCCGGAAGTCGTGCCGTTGCAGCTCTTCGAGCACGAGGGCAGCGACATGGTGCGGCGGTTGCTCGACGAGCGGCGGATTGCGTTGCTCACAAGCTCGTCGGTGGTCGGCTACGCTCATCGCGAGCTCCGGCTCGCATCTGGCGACGCGATCCACGCCGACCGGGTGATCACGATTCCGGAGTTGCGAGGCCCGCGCCTGGAAGGGATTTCCGCGACTCTCGACGGCTTCATCCCGATCGATTCGCACGGACGCGTGGGCGGGCTCGCCGATGTTTACGCCGCCGGCGACATCACCGACTTCCCGGTAAGCAAGGCGGCATTGCCACGCAACTCGCCGACGTCGCGGCTGAAGCGATTGCTGCCCAATCAGGCGCGGACGTGGTACCGCAGCCGTTCAGGCCCGTCCTGCGCGCTCTGCTCCTCACCGGTAGGGAGCCGCTCTACCTCCGCCGCAAGCTTCCTGGACCGACGCGCGTGGCGACGGTTCCACAGGACTCACCCTTGAGGCCGCGGACGAAGATCCGCGGCCGCTATCTCTCACGGTTCCTGGCATCGAGTGCTCGGATCCCGAGCCGTCGCTGAGCTCGTGCGAGATTCTTCCGTACCCGCGCTAGCCGGCAACGCCGGGCTGATCCAGGGGATGTCGCGAGCTTCGACCGCGGCAAGCACGCCGATTGCGTCAGGGAGAACTACGCATGCCGCGCGTCACGGTTCTCGGATAGCCGAGGGTCGAGGAGCACGCCTACGGACGGGACGACGCGCTCCGCGCCGAAGCCCAGCAAAGCTCTCCCTGTGCTCCTTCGCCGACGCCGATCACCGCGAGGCTCCCGCCGTGTGCCCCGCAGCGACGCCCGGCCGCGCTGTGCGTGAACGTCACCGCTTCCTCGGGCTGAACTCCGAGCTGACGGCAGGCGGCGAGCAGGAGATCCGGAGCGGGCCGCGCACGCAGCCCATCGGCGCGGATGACGTCGGCGTCGACGCGATCGTCGACCAATGTCGCCAGCCCGGCCAGCTCCAGCATCGGCAGCGTGCTGGTGCTCGCTGAGACCACTGCGCGCTCGAGGCCCGCACGGCCGGCAGCTTCCAGGTACCGGCGCGCACCGCCGAGCGCGGTCACGCCATGCTGGCGAAGGCCGCTCGCCAATGCTTCGCCCTTTCTTCTGGCCAGGTTGCAGGCGGTGTCGGACTCATCCGGATCGTCGGGCCTTCCCTCGGGCAAACGGATCCCTCGGCTGTCGAGAAAGGCGTGAATGCCCTCCAGCCGCGGCCGCCCGTCCAGGTAAGCGCGGTAGTCGGCGTCCCGGTCGAAGGGAACGAACTGCCAGCCGGTCTTGTCGCTCAGCCGCAGCAGGAACTCGTCGAAGACCTCGCTCCATGCCCAGGCATGGAGCACGGCGCTGTCGGTGAGCACCCCTTCGAGATCGAAGAGACATGCCCTGATCGTGTTGGGCAAGCCGAGCATCCTCGAGTTCAGCGGCACCGGCGAGAGCCAGCGGCACGGGTTGGATTCCGCGCAGCCGCGCGAGGCGGACGAGCATCTCCGCGGTCTGGCGGCGCTCATGCACCAGGTCGTTTCGACGCTGTACGAGCTGCGAAGCGGAGAACGAGCCATCCTCGCGCGATCAGGGCGCGCTCGGCCGAGTCAAGGGCCAGTTGCCACCGTGCGGCGATCGTGTCCAGCTCCGGTGGTCGTGGTGGTTCTGGGAGACGCCCGCTGGTACCTCCACCCTTCGGGGTGGCGATTGGCGTCGCCTGCGAGGCGGCCGGGTTGCCGCTCCTCGTGACGCGGTGTGGGATGACGGACTGGACGCTCATTGCCCCGCTACCGAGTGGGCCGGGTTTCGATTCGGGCCACGCCGGCCGCGAAGCGCAGCCTCGGCCACGGCGCGCGCCATGATCGGCGCGACGCTCCGGTCGAAGACGCTGGGGATGATGTAGTCCGCGGAGAGCTGGTCTGGAGGGGATGACTCCGGCGAGCGCGTGAGCTGCCGCGAGCTCCATCTCTCTGGTGATCGCGCTGGCGCGCACATCCAGCGCCCCCGGAAGACGCCGGGGAAGACGAGCACGTTGTTGATCTGGTTCGGGTAGTCGGACCGGCCCGTCGCAATGACGGCGCGCGAGGTCCTCGATCTCTTCAGGGTCGATCTCCGATCGTGGGTTCGCGAGCGCGAAGACGATTGCGTCCTCCGCCATGCGTGCGATGCCGTCGCGCGTGACGGCCCCGGCACCGAGACGCCGATGAACGACGTCGGCGCCCACGAGCAGCTCGTCAGCGGTTCCCGACTCGTCGTCCGGATTCGTCAGGTCGGCGTATTCCTGCTTCGCAGGCGAGAGTCCGGGTCGGCCGGAATAGAGCGCGCCGCCCTCGTCGCAGCCGATGATGTGCGCTCGCCCCGGCGGCCAGCAGGATCTTCGTCACCGCGGTGCCGGCGGCGCCGCAGCCGGTGGTCACGATCCGGACGTCTTCGAGCCGCTTTCCGACGACACGGAGTGCGTTGACGAGCGCTGCCAGGACGACGATCGCCGTCCCGTGCTGGTCGTCGTGGAAGACGGGGATGTCGAGCTCGTCGCGCAGGCGTTGCTCGATCTCGAAGCAACGCGGTGCGGCGATGTCCTCGGAGATTGATCCCGCCGAAGCCGGGCGCGATCGCCAGCACCGTCGCCACGATCGTGTCGACGTCCTGGGTCGCCAGGCACAGCGGGAAGGCGTCCACGCCGCCGAAGTCCTTGAAGAGCATCGCCTTGCCCTCCATCACGGGCAGCGCGGCCTCGGGTCCGATGTCGCCCAGCCCGAGTACGGCCGAGCCGTCGGTGACCACGGCCACCATGTTCTTCTTGGTCGTGAGCGTCCAGGCCTTCTGCGGATCGTCGGCGATCGCCTGCGAGACGCGGGCGACTCCAGGCGTGTAGAACCATCGAGAGGTCTTCGCGGGTCTTCAGCGGCGTCTTCGCGACCACCTCGATCTTACCGCCCTCATGCAGCTGGAACGTGCGATCCGAAACGGTCAGCACCTCCGGTGCCGTCGACCGTGCGCATCGCGTCGACAACCGTCGCCAAATGTGCGTCGTGTCTGCCGCGAGCACGGTCACGTCGCGCACCTTCGTCGCTCGCTCGCGCTGACGAGGTCGATCGCGCCGAGCGTTGCTCCGGTTTCGCCTACCGCCGCGGCCAGCCGGGCAAACGCGCCCGGTCGATCCTTCGATGCGGACTCGCACGGTGGCGCTGAAGGACGCTGACAAGATGCGACATGCCCTCACCGTACGGCGGGGCTTGCACGAACGGAATCGGTGCGATCCCCGCGATCCGATGCGGAAAAGTACGGGCCTCGACATGGTCCAGTGCGGGGTGCGCAGAACTCGCGATCCGGGCTTCAGCAACGCCGCGGATGTCACAGCTGCGAGCTGGAGCGGAGGCTCTCTTCCAACGCAAGCGATTGGGAGGAGCAGAGATGGACAAGATCGCTTGTTGCAACAGACGGCTCGGAGTCTGCAACCGAGGCCGTGGAATTCGGCATCGAGGCTCGCCGCCGAGGACGAGGCCGGAGCTGATCCTCGTTCACGTCGTGCCTACGCTGGACATCGTTGCCGGCGTCAGGGTTCGGCATCGGCGGTGCCTTCCCCTCACGAGGCCTCGCTCGAAGACCACGCGCTCCTCGAGCGCGGCGGCCGTTGCGGAGGCGCTACGGCATCTCTCCCGACGACCGTCCTGCTCGCGGGCGACACCGTGGACGAGATCGTCGCCTACGCCGACTCTCACGACGTCGATCTGATCGTCATTGGCTCGCGGGGGCACGGCGCGATCGTGAATGCCTTGCTCGGGAGCGTCTCGCGTGGAGTCCTGGCGGAGTCAAGCGGCCCGTCATCGGTCGTCCGGGGAGGAGCGCCGGTTCCTCACTCAGGCAATCGGCGCCGGCGTGCCGGGATCGAGGCTGGGGTTCTGACCTCGCGAGCGTGCGATTAGCGCTCGCCGAAACGAAGGGCAGGCCGACCGGCCTGCCCCTCGTTCGTTGAGCTCAGGGTTTGTTGAGCTCAGGCTCCGCGGCTGCGGGCGCGGCCGCCTGCGGCGTGTGTGGGCTCCACCGGCAGCGCGGAGCGCGACCTTCCAGCGCCTGCGTGTGTGCGGCATCCGCGAACGACGTCGTACGCCTCCATCGTCTCGCCGAGCTGGAACCGGTGCGTCGCGAACGCCGTCGGGTCGAGCCGGCCGCCTTCGATCAGCCGGAGCAGGACGGGCGTCGTGAACGTGTCCACGAGGCCGGTCGTGATCAGGACGTTGCGGATCCAGAGCTTCTCGAGGTGCAACGTCGCCGAGCAGCCGTGGACGCCGACGTTGGCGACCCGGCCGCCGGCCCGGATCAGCTCGGTGCAGAGCTCGAACGTCTCCGGGACGCCGACGGCCTCGATCGCCGTGTCGACACCGCGGCCGTTCGTGATCTCCATCACGCGGGCGATCGCATCCTCCTCGCCGTTGTTGATCACCACGTCCGCACCGAAGTCGAGCGCGCGGGCGAGCCTCGAGTCGGCCAGATCGATCGACGATGATCTTCGCCGGCGTCCGCAGACGCGCGGTCATGATCGTGGCGAGGCCGATCGGGCCTGCGCCGACGACGGCGATCGTGTCGCCCGGCTCCACCTGGCCGTTCAGGACTCCGACTTCGTACGCGGTCGGAAGGATGTCCGCGAGGAAGAGCACCTGCTCGTCCGTCAGCTCCTCCGGGATCTTGTAGACGGAGGTATCCGCGAACAGGACGCGCGCGAACTCGGCCTGCAGGCCGTCGATCAGGTGGCCGAAGATCCAGCCGCCGCCGCCGGTGCACTGGCCGTAGTGGCCCTCGCGGCAGTAGCTGCAGCGGCCGCACGACGCTGATGCAGGAGACCAGCGACGCGGTCGCCGACGGCGAGCGTCGTGACCGCCGAGCCTGAGCTCGGTGATCGTTCCGACCGCCTCGTGGCCGAGGATCGTCCCCGGCTTCACCGCGGGCACGTCGCCCTTGAGGATGTGTAGGTCGGTTCCGCAGATCGTGGAGGAGTCGATGCGGACGATCACGTCCGTCGGCTCCTGAATCACCGGGGTCGGGCACGGTCTCCCATGCCTTCTGGCCCGGTCCAGTGATACTGAGCGCCTTCATGACGCCTCCTTTGTTCGGGTAAGACGCAGTCTCGGTGCGGCCCGCTCCGGAGGCGCATCAGGGTCGCCCCGATGCAGCGCACGTGGGCTTCTACTGATGTGCGACGGCAGCCACCCAGCGCTGCGCTTCGCCCGCAAGACGCGTCAGCAATCTCTCCGCAGCTCTGGTTCAGCGCTACCGCTGATGGCGGCACCGCTCCTGTCGGCGAGTCTGCGGACAAGGAAATGGCTGAACAGAAGGAGATCGTGATGCGAAGAAATTGTTCGCATACGGTGGGATCGCGGCAAGCGTGATCCTGGTTGCATTTGGCATCGGCGCCATGGTGATCGGCGTCAGCGGGCTGAACACCGTCCGGGACGAGCTCACAGCCCAGAAGATCGTTGCCGGCGATGACGCAGCCGAGCTGACGAACGGCAAGCTGCAGCCTGGCCAGGAGATCACGACAGGCGCGGAGGGCTCGGGCCTTCGCGAGACATCATGGAGCACCACACGCTCAAGGCGACCGGGGACATGCGGTATGCCGAGATGCGGGCCGCTTCCTGACCACGGCCGGCAAGGACACGAACGATGAGGCGCTGGCGGCGAAGACGCCGGACGGCCGCCCTGTCGAGAACGGTCTGCGCAACATGTGGGTGACCGAGACGGCGCTCACAACCGCCCTCAACACGTCCTTCTTCGCAGAGGCGGGTCGCGTACTTCTCGATCGCGATGGGCGCCGCGCTCGCTGCTCACGGGCATCGGCTTCCTCGTCCTCACCCTCGGTGGCGCGCTCCGGATACGTCACTTCTGCCGAAGCGGGCCGAGAAGCTCGGCGCGGCGTCGGCCGCGACCTAGAATGCAACCGCGGCAACCGGACGGCGAGCGGGTCATTCGACCCGCTCGCTGTCTTTCCGTTCTCACCGAGCTCCGACCCGGTGCTCTAATGGAACCGTGACGACAGCTGCGAGGCGAATCGGTCGACGCGTGATCCTCCGCGATGGCGGAACTCTGCGTTTGAGGCCTCCGACCGACGCCGACAGCGAGGCACTGCTCGACTTCTACAGGCGCTTTCGAGGCCAGAGCCTCCACCGCCGCTTCCACGGCTTTCCAGAACGTCACGGCCGCAGCTGGTCGAGTCGCTCCTCGATCCCGGATTGGGTCGAGCGCGGCGCCCTGCTGGGCGCGCTCGCGGACGAGGGCGGGGAGCGGATCGTTGCGATCGGCAACTACGTGCGTCTCGCGACCCGGCCATGGCCGAGTCGGCCTTCGCGGTCGCCGACGCCGAGCAGGGCAGAGGCGTCGGTACGCGACTGCTCGAACGCCTGGCCGCCCGCGCAGCTGGGGTTGGGATTGAGCGTTTCGTCGCCGAGGGTTCTCGCCGAGCAACACGTCGATGCTCGGTGTCTTCGAGGCGCGCCGGCTTCGAGACTCAAGCGCGAGCTCGCGGGGGCGTCGTCGAGGTCGAGTTCCCGATCGCGGCGACCGAGCGCTTCGAGCAGAGCGTCGAGGAGCGTGACCATACGGCGGTCGTCGCGTCGCTCCGCTCGTTCTTCGAGCCGACGAGTGTCGCCGTCGTCGGGGCGTCGCCGCGGCGCGGGACGATCGGCGGTGAGCTCTTCCGCAACGTGCTGGAGGGTGACTTCACCGGGTGCCGCCTACCCGGTGAACCCCACGGGCGCCGCGGTCGCAGGCGTTCGCGGCTACGCCTCGGTGGCCGAGATCCCGGATCCCGTCGATCTCGCAGTGATCTGCGGTTCCGGGCGAGCATGTCCTCGCTGCTGCCGAGGAAGCGCTCCGCAGAAGGCGTGCGGGCACTCGTTGTCATCTCGGCCGGGTTCGCCGAGAGTCGGCAGCGAAGGAGCACGAGCGACAGGAGCAGCTGCTGGCGCTTGTGCGTTCGCACGGCGCGCGCGCTGATCGGGCCGAACTGCCTCGGCATCGCGGTCGCCGGCCCGCGCCTGAACGCGACCTTCGCCGCCCGCTCGGCGCCGAGCGGGAACATCGGCTTCTCCTCCCAGTCCGGCGCTCTCGGTCTTGCGCTCCTCGAGGCGGCAGATGCTCGAGGACTCGGGCTCTCCGCCTTCGTCTCGATCGGAAACAAGGCGGACGTCTCGTCGAACGACCTGCTCGAGTGGTGGGAGGACGACGAGGCCACGGAAGTCGTGCTGCTCTACGTCGAGTCGTTCGGGAACCCACGCCGCTTCGGCCGGCTCGCGCGCAGGGTCGCGAGGCGCAAGCCGATCCTCGCGCTGAAGAGCGGCACGCTCTGCGACCGGCCAGCGCGCCGCGAGCTCACACACGGCTGCTCTGGCCGGCTCCGAAGCCGGCGTCGACGCGCTCTTCCACCACGCGGGCGTCACTCGCGCAGCCTCGCTGGAGGAGCTGATCGATGTCGCGACGCTGCTCTCCTCGCAGCCCGAGCCGAAAGGAAGGCGGGTCGCCGTGCTCACGAACGCAGGCGGCCTCGGCATCCTCGCCGCCGACGCCTGCGATGCCTCGGGGCTCGAGCTCCCGGCATTGGGTGAGGAGACCATGCGCCGCTTGCGCGAGCTGCTTCCCGCCGAGGCCAGTGTCGCGAACCCGGTCGACATGCTCGGATCGGCGACCGCGGCGAGCTACGAGCAGGCGCTCCCAGTCTTGCTGGCCGACCCGCAGGTCGACGCGGCCCTCGTGCTCTTCGTGCCTGCCGTCAGCGCCACGGCGGATCAGGTCGCCGTTGCTGTCGACGCAGCAGCTCGTGCTGCCGCTTCCGAGAAGCCGGTTCTGGCCGTAGTCATGAGCTCCGCCGGCGTGCCGGAAGCGCTGCGGTCGGGCTCAGCCGCGGCCGCGTTTGCGTATCCCGAGTCGGCAGCCCGGGCGCTTGGCCGCGTGGCCGAGCGCGCCGAGTGGCTCCGGCGGCCGCTCGGCTCCGTTCCCTCACTCGACGGTGTCGACCGTCAGCCGCTGCGCTCGTTGTCGAGCGCGCGCTCCCGGTCAGACGACTCTGGCTGGATCCCGCCGAGACGCGGCACCTGCTGTCCGCCTACGGCCTGCCTGCTCGTCCCCGAGCGGATCGCCGAGGACGCCGACGCCGCCGTCCAGGCGGCTACCGAGGTTGGTTTTCCGGCCGTCGTCAAGTCCGCCGCTGCAGGCGCTCACAAGACCGAGACCGGCGGCGTAGCGCTCGACCTCGAGGACGAGGCTGCCGTCCGCGCGGCCGCAGAGCGAATCGGATTCCCCGTGGTCGTGCAGCCGATGCTCAGCGGCGGAGTCGAGCTGCTCGCCGGTCTGCTGCAAGATCCGGTCTTCGGCCCGCTCGTCGCGTTCGGGCCGGGCGGTGTCTTCGCCGAGCTGATCGGCGAAGCCAGCCTCGGATCGCCCCCTTGACGGACATCGACGCTGAAGAGCTGGTCACCGCCGGCAAGGCGGGCGACTCGTGCGCGGCTTCCGCGGTGCCGAGCCGGCCGACGCGGCCGCGCTCGTCGACCTCGTCCACCGGCTCGCCGCGCTCGGTGACGACCTCCCTGCAGTGGCCGAGCTCGACCTCAACCTCGGTCGCTCGGCTTCCCGGACCGCGCGGTCGCAATCGACGCCCGCGTCCGGATTCGCCGCCCGCAAGAGCAGCGGCGCGAGAAGAGCTGGTAGCGCCCGTAGTTCTCCGCAGGCGGAATGAGGCGGAACGCCGATGCTTCACCTCGGTCCTCGTCGATCGTGAGCTGTAGTCGCACGATTCCCGAGGAGGACGACATGAAGACCGAGACCCGTCAGCCGCGTATCAACACACTCCGTGTCGACGATGTGATGCATCGCGGCGTTTTCACGTGCGAGCGAGAGGCACGCTTGTCGGAGGTCGCGGCGACGATGGCTCGGGAGCACGTCCACTGCGTCGTTGTCGAAAGTGACAACGGTGAGGAAAGGTCTCTCTGGGGAATCGTGTCCGACCTCGACCTGGTCGCGGCCGCCAGTGTGCGCGACCTGGACGATCAAAGCGCAGGCGCGTCGGCGGCGGCGCCCGTTGTGACCGTGTCGCCCGACGAGACGCTCGAACGCGCAGCGCAGTTGATGACCAGAGCACAACACGGCGCATCTGATCGTCGTCGACCGTGAGCGTCCGATCGGAGTGCTCTCGACGATCGACATCGCAGCCGGCCTCGCGGGCCGTCCGGCTGGAGCGAGATGGCGGCCTCGGGAACTTGCTAGCCCGGGCCGCCCGGCGCACAGGAGGACATCCTCGCGCGCACGATGTGGATCGAGATGGGTAGGGTCGAGGCCGGCGTGCAAAACGGGCATGCAGCACTGAGCGGCCGGCTCCATCTGAGGAGCGACGTCGGGCTGCTCAGCCGGTTGGTCGCTCGCATTCCCGGTGTGCGGAAGGGCCGGCGTTCGCTGGAGCAGCCCGTCCGATGAACCTGCCGTCCCACGCCTTCGCGATCGAGCAGGTGAGGCGACGCCTCGAGGCCGGGAACGGCGGGTACGGAGATCGTGCACGCCTCTCCCGGCCTCGAGATCGGCGTGTACGTCCTCGTCGCGCCCGAGCCCGACCACCAGCAACCGCATGCGGATGACGAGGTCTACGTCGTCCTCGACGGCAGTGGTGTCCTCAACGTCGAGGGTGAGGCGATACCGGTCGAGCCGGGGCAGGCCATTTTCGTTCCCGCCCACGCGGTGCACCAGTTCACGGCGTACGAGGGCCTCAGCGTGCTCGTGATCTTCGCCAAAGCGTCGGTGTAAACCCGCAACCGGATCCCGTGGTTCCGGCGGAGGCCGTCGCGCTGCGTTGTGCCGAAACTGGTCGAAACGACGATCAAAGGAGCCAACGTGGCCGCGTACTCCATCACGCCCGCCGGTCGAGACCGAGTCGGGCGCATTCTTCAAAGTTGCTGCCGTGCTGCTCGGCTTCTGGCCGTCGCGGTCGTCTGGATTCTTCGCCCTGATGATGTGGGCTGATACCCGCGAGTCGCGTGACGCATCCGCCGCAGCGAGCGAGCCCGCCGCCCACAACCATGCGACCGACCACAACGTCGCCCCTGCCGCTGAACAGCTTCGCGGGCGTCGTGCCCGAGAACGCGGCCGAGCTCGCCGCCGCACACAAGCCTTACGACGCGGTGTTGCCGCCGCTGGCTGCAGGCAGCCTCGTGAAGGTTCACATGACCTTGAAGGACATCACGATCGACGATCGCTCCCGGCGTCAAGTACAACACGTGGGCCTTCGGCGGCCACGGCGCGCCCGGACCGGTCGTGCACGTTCGGGAGGGCCAGACGGTCGAGATGACGCTCACGAACGGTGGCGCGATCCCGCATTCGATCGACTTCCATGCGGCGCGCATCGCACCGAACAAGGCCTTCCGGGACGTCGCGCCGGGCGAGTCCTTCACCTTCCGCTTCAAGGCGAGCGATCCAGGTGTCTTCATGTACCACTGCGGCACGAAGCCGGTGCTGGCCCACATCGCCAACGGGATGTACGGCGCCATCGTCGTGCAGCCGAAGGAAGGTCTGCCGCCGGTCGACAACGAGTACGTGCTCGTCGCGAGCGAGTGGTACCTGAACGGCGACGGGATCACGAAGCCGGCCTCGCTCGACATGGCCAAGGCCCGCTCGATGAGCCCCGACTGGACGACCTTCAACGGGCTACGCCAACCAGTACGTCACCCATCCACTGACCGCCAACCCAGGCGAGACCGACCCGCTTCTACGTCGTCGCCGCCGGTCCGACGCTGCGACACGAACTTCCACGTGGTCGGGACGATCTTCGACCGCGCGTGGGTCAATGCGGACACTCACGAGCCCGCCCCAGGTCGGCGTGCAGACGGTCGTCGTACCCGCGGGCGGAGGCGGCGTCTTCGACGTCAAGATCGACGACGAGGGTCTCTATCCGTTCGTCAGCCACGCCTTCGCCCGCGTCGACCTCGGCCAGGTCGGCCTGCTCAAGGTCGGTAACCCTCCGGGCACGATGTCGCACTGAGGTCGGTGCAAAGATGCAGTCCATGGCCTCGGTCGCCGACACGCTGACCCAGGAGGAGCTCGGGCTTCTCGACGCCTACTGGCGCGCTGCAGAACTATCTCTCGGTCGGGCAGATCTACCTGCTCGACAACCCGCTGCTGCGCGAGCCGCTGCAGCCCGAGCACGTGAAGCCGCGGCTGCTCGGCCACTTCGGGACCGTGCCGGGCCTGAACCTCGTCTACGCGCACCTGAACCGCGCGATCCGGGCGCGCGACCTCGACGCGATCTTCGTCACCGGGCCGGGTCACGGCGGCCCGGCAAACGTCGCGAACGCCTACCTCGAGGGGACGTACAGCGAGCTGTACCCGAACGTCGGTGCGCGGCGAGGACGGGCTGCGCGAGCTCTTCCGCCAGTTCTCGTTCCCCGGCGGGATCCCGAGCCACGCCGCGCCGGAGACGCCCGGGCTCGATCCACGAGGGCGGCGAGCTCGGCTACTGCGCTCGTGCACGCCTTCGGGGCAGCCTTCGACAATCCGCGATCTGCGTCGTCGCCTGCGTCGTCGGCGACGGCGAGGCGGAGACCGGACCGCTCGCGGCGAGCTGGCACTGAACAAGTTCCTCAACCCGCGACGCGACGGCGCGGTCCTGCCGATCCTGCACCTGAACGGCTGGAAGATCGCGAACCCGACCGTGCCTCGCGCGGATCCCGGAGAGCGAGCTCGCGTCGCTGCTCCGAGGGCTACGGCTGGGCGCCGATCTTCGTCTCCGGCGGGCTTCGACGGCGAGGAGTCGCAGCGCGGTGCACGAGCGGTTTCGCCGCCGCGCTCGACCGCTCGCTCGACGCGATCGCGCAGATCCAGGAGGCAGCGCGGCAGAGGCGGCGAGCTCGAGCGGCCGCGCTGGCCGATGCTCGTGCTGCAGCACGCCGAAGGGCTGGACCGGCCCGCAGCGAGGTCGACGGCGTCCCGATCGAGGGCACGTGGCGCTCGCACCAGGTCCCGCTCGCCGGGCGTCCGCGAGAGCGCGGATCAGCTCGCGCCGGCTCGAGGACTGGATGCGTAGCTACCGGCCCGAGGAGCTCTTCGACGACGAAGGCCGGCTGCTGCCGGAGCTGGCCGCTCAGGCCGCCGCGCGGCGATCGCCGGATGAGCGCCAACCCGCACGCGAACGGCGGCCTCTGCTGCGCGACCTCGTCCTGCCCGGACTTCCGCGACTACGCGGTCGAGGTCGAGAAGCCGGGCGACGACGTTCAGCGAGGCGACCCGCGTGCTCGGCGGCTTCCTCCGCGACGTGATCGCGCCGCAACCGGGACAACTTCCGCCTCTTCGGCCCGGACGAGACGGCCGTCGAACCGTCTCGGCGACGTCTTCGAGGTCGACGGACCGCACCTGGGTGGCGGAGACCGAGCCGAGTCGACGAGCACCTCTCCCCGGACGGCCGCGTGATGGAGGTGCTCTCCGAGCACCTCTGCCAGGGCTGGCTCGAGGGCTACCTGCTGACCGGCCGGCACGGGCTCTTCAACTGCTACGAGGCGTTCATCCACATCGTCGACTCGATGTTCAACCAGCACGCGAAGTGGCTGAAGGTGACCGCGCACATCCCGTGGCGGCGTCCGATCGCGTCACTCAACTACCTGCTCAGCTCCCACGTCTGGCGGCAGGACCACAACGGCTTCTCGCACCAGGATCCCGGCTTCATCGACCACGTCGTGAACAAGAAGGCGGAGGTGATCCGCGTCTACCTGCCGCCGGACGCGAACACGCTGCTCTCGGTCGGCGACCACTGCCTGCGCAGCCGCAACTACGTCAACGTGATCGTCGCCGGCAAGCAGCCGGCGCTCAACTACCTCTCGATCGACGACGCGATCCTCCACTGCACGCGCGGGCTCGGGATCTGGGACTGGGCGTCGAACGACGAGGGCGGCGAGCCCGACGTCGTCCTCGGCTGCGCGGGCGACGCGCCGACGCTCGAGACGCTCGCGGCGGCCGCGATCCTGCGCGAGCGGCTGCCCGAGCTGAAGGTGCGGGTCGTCAACGTCGTCGACCTGATGCGGCTCCAGCCGGACACCGAGCATCCGCACGGTCTCTCCGACGCGAGTCTTCGACTCGCTCTTCACGGCCGACAAGCCGATCGTCTTCGCCTACCACGGCTACCCGTGGCTGATCCACCGCCTCACCTACCGGCGGACGAACCACGACAACCTGCACGTGCGCGGCTACAAGGAGGAGGGCACGACGACGACGCCGTTCGACATGGTGATGCTCAACGACCTCGACCGCTTCCACCTCGTGATCGACGTCATCGACCGCGTGCCCGGCCTGGCCGCCGAGGCGGCGCACCTGCGGCAGGAGATGGTCGACCGGCGGCTGCGCCGCCCGGGCGTGGACGCGCGAGCACGGCGACGACGACCCGGCCATCCGGGACTGGACCTGGCCGCACTGAGCCGGATGTTGGGCCGGATCCTCGTCGTCAACGCCGGCTCGACGAGCCTCGAAGCTCTCCATCGTCGATGAAAGCGGCGTGTCGACTGCAGTGGACGACTTCGTCGACGCCGACGCCGTCGGGCACCGGATCGTTCACTTCGGCGACCTGCTCGTCGAGGCGGAGCTCGTCGAAGACTGGTTGATCCCCTCACATCGAGGAGGGGCGGAGGTCGCACCCTTCACAGCCAGCCCGCCCTCGACGCGCGCTTCGGAGCGCGCAGCGAGGCGCTTCCGAATCTTCCGCACGTTGCGGTCTCCGACTCGTACTTCCACCACACGATGCCCGGACTACGTCCGCAGGTACGCAGTCCCCGCGGGCTGGGCGCACATCACCCGGCATGGATTTCACGGCCTCGCCGTCGGTTCGATCGCAGAACGCATGCCGGTGCCAAGGCTCGTCGTCTGCCACCTCGGCGGCGGAGCCTCTGTGACGGCGGTGCTGGACGGCCGCTCGGTCGACACCACGATGGGCTACACCCCGCTCGAAGGGGTGCCGATGGCGACACGGTCTGGTTCCATCGACCCCGGAATCCTTCTCTACCTGCTCCGGCGAGGGATGTCCTGGAGGAGCTCGACCGCGTGCTCAACGAGGAATCCGGGACTGAAGGCACTGGGCGGGCTCTGACGACCCGCTCGGGTTCGCCGTCTACACCTACCGAGTGGCGCAGGCCGTCGCCGCGATGGCGACCGCGCTCGGCGGCATCGACACGCTCGCCTTCTCGGGCGGAGTGGGCGAGAACAGGCCCGACGTGCGCGAAGCCGTCGCGAAGCGCGTGCGATTCCTCGGCGACTTCACCATCGAAACCGTTCCTGCACGCGAAGACGTGATCGTCGCTCGGCACGTGCGCGCGCTGCTCGATCAGTAGTTCCTCCGCAGCGCGACCCGTGCTCTCTCCGGACGCGCTTCACCGCGTTGGCGTCGATGCTTCAGGCATGGCAGCACGCCCGCGCAGGATCATGGTTGGCTACGACGGATCGGACGCCGCGCACGCGCGCGCTCGGATGTAGCTGCCGACCTCGTCGGGTACGGCTCGACCCTCGAAGTCGTCGCCGTGGCGCATGAACGAGTCCGACCACCTTGTAGACCGAGGACGCCCGTGAGCAGCTGCAGCGGCGGCTTGTGGAGGCCGCCTATCACGAGACAAGCGGAGAGCCGGCCAAGCAGTTGGTCAAGAAGGCGCGCGGAGCTGCGAGCCGACTCTGCTCGTGATCGGGCGCCGAAAGGGCAGCCCGCTGCTCGGATCGGTGAGCCCGCAAGGTTGTCCGCCGCGCAAACTGTGACGTGCTGGTGGTGCGCTAGTGCCTCCCGCCCGGCGACGGGAGCCCAGTAGTCTCAGCGAGACGGCCACTCGTCGCAGCGCTGGCCGGTGCTGCAGTGGTCGCAGCTGCACTGGTCGCAGCGAGCTTGGTCGGCAGTAGCGCTGGCCAGGCGGAGCCGACTGCCCAGCGGCAGGCGCTCGCGATACCGGTCGAGCGTGACCCGCTCTTCCGTGGCATTCCGCAGAACGGGATTGTGCTCGGGAGCCCGCAAGCTCCCGTGACTCTCGTCGAGTACGCGGACCTCGCGGTAATCCCTATTGCGCCCAGTGGGCGCGCGACGCGTCTCCGACGATCGTCGAGGAGTACGTTCGCGCAGGCCGCGTCCGCATCGTCTTCCGCGGGCTCTCGTTCATCGGTGCGGACTCGGACGCCGCCTTGAGGGCCGGCCCTCGCCTGCGGGCGCAGCAAGACAGGCTCTGGGACGTCGTGCATGGGCTCTTCGTCCAGCAGGGCGCGGAGAACTCGGGCTGGGTCTCAGACGCCGTTCTACGCAGTTTCGACGGGACGGGACTCGATACCCAACGCATGCTCGACGCCACGCACTCGGCAGGGGGTCGAGCGCCAGCTCGCGGCCGCCCAACGAGCAGCGACGGCTGCCGGAGTCTCGGCGACGCCGTCCTTCCTGGCAGGTCTGGACCGGAGCCGCGTTGGTGCACCTGGAGGTCGCGTCGCTGGAGCCGGATGCCTTCCGGCACGAGCTGGACCAACTGCTCGTGAAATGAACGACCGCGTCCTGCGGGTGACACCTTGTGGCGCTTTCGGCTGGCGGGCGCCGGCGTTGCGGCGTATGTCCTCACGGCCCGCTGGACGGACGCTGGACTACTCTGCTCGACCGGTGGCTGCGAGACGGTTCAGCGCTCCGCCTACGCCGAGTCTCGGCGTGCCCGTGGCCGGACTCGGCCTGCCGGCTACCTCTTCGCCGGGAGCGGCGACGGCCGTTCGCGGTCAACTTGCACGTTCGACGGTGGCCGCGCTCGCGCTGGGCGCCGCAGTCTTCAGCGGCTACCTGCTCGTCGTTCAGCTCGTGGTGATCGATGCCGTTTGCGACTGGTGCCTCGCAAGCGACGCGATCTCGAGCCTCATCAAGCCGTGGTCGCGCTCGCTCGTCTGCTTGCAGCCGGACTCAGGCCAGTGTCGGTCTGATCAGTCGGATCTAGCAGCTCCCTTCGGCGAGCGCGCGCGTAGCGCACGAGCTCGGCGCGGCTCGACAGATCGGAGCTTCTGCATGATGTGCGCCCGGTGCGTCTCGGCCGTGCGCACCGAGATGTAGAGCTGCTTCGCGATCTCCTGGTTCGTGTGCCCGAGCGCGAGCAGGCGCAGCACCTCGCGCTCGCGGTCTGAGAGCGGATCCTCCTCGGCGCGCCGTGCGCTCTTCGGCGTCGGCGGCGACCAGCCGCGCGCCGAGCGCCGGATGGACGTAGCTGCTCGCCGCGCGCGACGTCTCGGATCGCCGCGACGACCTCGGTGTCGGCGGCCTCCTTGAGGACGTAGCCGCTCGCGCCCGGCGTCGAACGCCTCGCGCACGTAGCGCGGGTCGTCCTGCATCGAGAGCATCGAGCACCTTCGTCTCGGGGCGCTCGTGCAGCAGCGTCGGGCATCGCCGTCGATGCCGCTCTGCGCCGGGCATGACGACGTCCATCAGGATCACGTCGGGCTTCGTGCGCGCGCGCCTCGAAGACGGCGTCGCGCGCGGTCGCCCGCCTCGCCGACGACCTCGATGTCGGCCTCGGCGTCGAGCAGCAGCCGCAGGCCCGCGCGGACGACGGCGTGGTCGTCGACGATCAGCACGCGAATCGTCACGACGACGGCACCTCGGCCACGACGCGTCGTGCCGGCGCCGCGGGCTCGACTCGACCTCGAGCCGCCCGCCGAGCGAGGCGACGACGCTCGCGCATGCCGAGCAGGCCGATGCCGTCGCCGCGGCGTCGGCCGGGTCGAAGCCCGGTCCGTCGTCCTCGATCACCGCAGCAACGACCGGCGTCTTGCGCTGCAGCACGATGCTGACACGGCCGCGCCTGCGGCGTGCTTGACGATGTTCGTCAGCGCCTCCTGCACGATCCGGTAGAGCGCGTCGTCTCGACGTCGCTCGGCAGTCGTCCGTCGCCGAGCGTGCGCCTCGAGGTCGACGCGCGATGCCGGTCTGCTCGCGGAACGTGTCGCGCCAGGCGCTCGAGCGCGGGCACGAGTCCGAAGTCGTCGAGCGCCTTCGGTCGCAGCTCGACCGCGAGGCGGCGCACGTCCTGCAGCGTCGCGACGACGAGCTCGCGGACGACTGCGAGGCTCACGAGCCTCGCCGACTCCGCCGTCGACTCCTCGAGCGGCCTTCAGCCCGAGCAGGATCGAGGTCAGCGCCTGTCCGGTCTCGTCGTGCAGCTCGCGCGCCAGCCGGCGCCGCTCGAGTTCCTGCGCGTCGACGACGCTGGCGCAGGCGTCGCCGCGCGACCCGCTGCGAGAGGTCGACGGCGACCGCGGCGCGCGACGCGAACGCCTCCGCCAGGCGCAGGTCGTCCTCGGCTGAAGACGGGAGTGGTGCCCGACGCTTGTCGTGGACGCGATCACGGCTCCGATCGGCCGTCCGCGCACGATCGAGCGGGACATCACAAGCGCCGAGTGGACGCCGAGGCGGCGAGCCGCCTGCTGGTCGACCTCGGGATCGTCGAGCACCGAGTCGACGCGCTCGCTCCGGCCGCGCTCGAGCACGCGCGCCTGCCTTCGACCCGGTCAGTGGTCAAGCTCGCACCGACCACCCGTCGGCACCCTCGCCGTCGGCGGCGGCACGAACCGCAGCAGGTCGCCGTCTGGCGGCAGCGCGATCATGACCAGCCGCGCGTCGACGCAGCTCGCGCAGCCGCCGCGCCACGAGGTCGAGCAGACGGTTCGAGCTCGAGTCTCGGTAGAGAGCGCGTTGCCGATCTCGTTCAGCGATCTCGAGCTGACGCAACCAGCGCGCGTCGACTCTCGTACAGGCGAGCGTTCTCGATCGCGACGGCGGCCTGCGCCGCGAGGAGCTGCGACGAGCTCCTGAGTCCTCCTCGGTGAAGTCCTCGCCGCCCTCCTTCTCGGTGAGGTAGAGGTTCCCGTAGGCGACGCCGCGGAGCAGCGATCGGCACGCCCGAGGAACGATCTTCATCGGCGGGTGGTTCGGCGGGAAGCCGACCGAGCGCGGATCGTCCGCGAGGTCGTGCAGCCGGAGCGGCGTGGCGTCGCGGATCAGCACGCCGAGGATGCCCGCGCCCGTGCGGCAGGCTCGCCGATCGGCCGCATGCGTCGTCGGCGTCGATCCCGGTCGTCAGGAATCGCTCGAGCGCCTGGCCGGTCGCAGTCGATCACGCCGAGGGCGGCGTAGCGGGCGCCGGTGAGCCTCGGCCGCGGTCTCGATGAGCCCGTTGCAGCAACGCACGAGGAGAGCCTGAGCTCAGGGCGATGCCCGCGCTGACGAGGATCCGCAACCTGTTGAGCTGGTCTGTCTGGGGGCTCACGGAGGCATTCTCGCGGCTTCTTCAACGACGCGCCCACGGCCACCGGCCCGAGCTTTGCCGACCATAACCAGCGAGCCGGGTGCGCTGTCCTCCACTCCAACGAACCTTCGGCGTTCCGCCTTTGCGGCTTCTTCCTACGGCCTACTGGGTGTGGACTCGACCTACTCGCGTCCCGTACTCGCTGCGAGGGCCAGCTTAGGCGACGCAGCCCGCCGTCAGGGCAGCGGCAGGTGCCGGAAATAGCGGCCGTTTTCTTGCTCCGCTCCTATTCAGCGTATTCAGCGCAGGCGGCTCTCGACGTCGTACGTCAGGCCCGTGCGGAGCATGCTGGCTGCCTGCTGCAGCACGGCGAAGCGTTCTCCCTCGTCCAGCTTTCCCACCGGTTGAGCACGACGACGTCCTTGCGCCAACCGGAGGCCACCTCCACGAGATCGCTCGGGGGCCACCTCGAGACCCTTGACCCCATCGGCAGATTCACCAGCTCCTGCCAGGCGAGGCCTAGGCGTTCAACACCGCCTGGAACGCGTCCTTCGGCTTGCCGATCCGAGTGGCCTGCCAATCGGGTTTCGAGCCGACCGCCTCGACGAGATCCTGCAGCGCGAAGTACAAGTCGCGGTTGTGACTCGTCAGCATCATAGCCGCCCTTCTCCGAGAAATACCAGCCTGTGAACTGCAACGACAATGTCGCCATCGCGTCCGCGTTGATCGGAGACTTGTCGTAGATCGCCAGCGGTCAGCATTCCCGCTCAATAATAATCTGCCGTGTAGCCTCGAACCGGAGCTCCTGTCGCTCGGTTCCGCGAGTCTTCTCGAGCTCGCGGCCGAGAACAGACTGACGGTTGAGCTCGGCCATGACCTCGTCTACCTGAGCTTGTTGCTTGTCGGCTCCGGTGCCCACGAGGCGCCAGAGAAGAACGCCGACGGCGATCAGCCCAGCGGTGACCCAGCCGAGGATCGCGCCCAGATCCACGCTTTCGAGACTACAGCCATCCGAGCCTCCCGCGACCGCCGCTGGGGCCACGGCGCTAGCCTCCCGGTGAGTTTGGCGTGGAGCTCGCCGCCGGTGACGCCTCGCGTGACCTGATTCGGCCGAGCGGCTGTCCGCTGCCCTGCGTGCGCCCGCGCGTTCCGGTCCTGGGTGAAGACAGCTGCCGTAGCGGCTGTCAGCCAGCCGAGGAGATCCTCGGGGATGCGTGGTCGTTGGTGCCGTCCTGGCCGTAGTTGCCGTACGGAGGAGCGAAGGCGAGCGGGCGGTAGGTCAGGGGTGTGGTCCGGCGAGCGTGTCCTCGCCCCAGTCGATGTCGGAGCGCAACCCGCTTCTGCCAGCCGTCGAAGTCCTCGTCCTGCTCGCTCGTAGGCGTAGTACGGACCGTAGTCGTTCGGGTCCCGGGCCGTACTGGATCTGCGTGTGGCCGTGCGCCCGAGTGAAGCTGGAGCTGCCAGCGGCCGCTCGCCTGGACGGTCTCGAGCTCCTGCCAGGTCAGGTACTCCGGGGTCGCCGTCCTCGACGCGGCCGACGTCGACGAACATGACGGCGTTGAAGCCGAGCTTCTGGAGGATGCCGTCGCCGCCGGTCCACGAGTCGGCGCGGGCGTCGTCGAAGGTGAGCAGGAGCGGCCTCGGCGGGAGACTCGACCGGTGTCTCCCTGCACGAAGCGCAGAAGCGTCTGAAGGTCGATCGTCTGGCAGCCGGCGTGCTGCGATCATCGTCATCTGCTTGGCGAAGTCGTCGATGCCGATCCGTAGGACGCGTCCGCCGCGCTCGGAGAAGTCGCCTCCGGCCCGATGCCGTGGTAGAGGAGGACAGGAACGGCCGATCGGTCCGGCGGCAGCGGCGCCCACACCTGCTTCTCGTCGGCGGTGAGCTGCGACCTCGGGGCGGGAGCGGTGTGCGGGCGGTCCGCGGTCGCGCCGTCGTCGCTGACGAGCCCCCGCAGGCGGCGCAAGCGAGGCACGATGCCGCAGGTCAAGGCAACGAGCATGGCACGCCGATACCTTCATCCAGGACTACTGTAACCGTGGCTCCGCCTCGTCCGAGGCGGGCGAGCTCGGCCGTCTCCACGAAAATGCGCCTCGTCATCCTCATCAGCCTCCATCGCTCGCTGCTGCGGCGGCGTCGATCTCGGCGCCCGCGGCGCGCACGGCTCCACGGGCTGCGGCCGACCGACCCGCGGTCGAGGTCGTGCGCATGGCGGCGGACTCGCTGGTCGCGCGGCGCCGGCGATGCCGGACGGCGGCTGGGCGTGGCGCTCGTCGATTCAGGCGCCGCACTATCACACCGACCGGGACGTCGGGCGCGGCGTCGATCGGCGCAGGGCTGCTGGCCGCCTACGCCGTCACGCGGCGACGCGCGACTACCTGCGCGCTGCACGGGCGGCGGGCGACTTCCTGCTCGGCGTCGCCGAGCCGGCCGCAGGCGGGCTGCGCTGGCCCGACTGGGCCGATCCGGACGGGACGCGGTCCGACACGCACTTCACGAGCTTCGACGACGGCGCGGCAGGGATCAGCGACTACCTCTGGAGGCTGTACCGCGGTCACGCACGAGCCGCGCTTCCGCGACGGGTGCGCTCGCCGGCATGCGCTGGCTGATCGCGCAGGCGGAGGGCGCGTCCTGCCCGGAGACCGTCGTGCTCGTGGCGCTGGACGCGACGATCCGGCCTGGCGCTGCAGCACTACGGCGTCGGCATGGGCCAGGCGGGCATCGTGCTCGTCACTCGACACGTTCGCCGACCGCACCGGACGACCCGGACCTTCCGCGCCTACGCATCGTGCGGGCGCCGCGCAGCTGCGGGAGCTGACCGCGACGTGGCACGCGCCCGCTGCCGCGCGGCTCCGACGAGACGCGACGCACGAGACCGGATTCTCTGTCCGGCTCGGCGGGAGCGGCGTACATGTTCCTCGAGCGCTACGGCGCGATCGCGATCCGGCCGATCTCGCGACGCGCGCGCAGGCTGCTCGCACTGGGTCGACGACCAGGCGGTCGTCGACTCGGCGGGGACGTGGCTGCTGGCCGTTCGCCGGAGCGCGGGCGCCTGACGGCCTCGGGCTTCGAGCTCGGAGTCGCCGGCATCGCGTGGGTCAACCTGCAGGCCTCCCGCGCCACCGGCGATCGCCGCTTACCGCGGGCGTGCGCGCCAGGCCGGAAGCGTGGCTGCGGCGCGTCGCCGATCCGCGGACGGCGTCTGGGCGGAGCTGCCCGGCGATGCCGGCCTCCGCGGCACGTCGGGCTCGACAGCGGAGCGGCCGGGATCGGCTGGGTGCTGGAGGACCTCGGCCCGCGCGGGCATCGACACGGCCGCGAACCGCGCTGCCGCACGGTCGGCGCTCGCGGGCTCCGCGCCGAGGCGCGCCACGACCGGCTACGGGGCGTTCTGGTACGACGAACCGGACCGGAAGCGCGGCGACGGCTGCGCGCCGAGCCGTCCTGGCACTGGGGCGCCGCCGGAATCGCCGCGTTCGCCGCCCGGCTCGCGGGGTGGGTCCGGGCTGACCTCCCGGCGGGCAGACCCGCCAGCCGTAACTGACAAGATCGGCGCGACGCCATGCGCGAGGATCCCGCCAACCACGTCGGTCACTTCGAGCCGCTGCACCCGGCTTCGCGCTCGGCCGATCATCGTCGGCGTCGTGGTCGGCCCGCTCCTCTGGCTCGTCGCACTCGTCGCCGTCGCGTGGTTGCTTCGAGTACACGTGGGCGATCGCGGCTGGGCATGCGTCGTGACCGTCGCGACGTTCCATCATCGCGCTGGTCGTACCTCGGCACTGCTCCGCGAGCGGCGCGCGTCAGGCAGGAGCGGCGGTATGTGGACAGCTGGCTGAGGCTGCTGCTGGCGTTCGTCGCGCTCTGGCCGGTGTGCAGCGCTGGATGGATCGCCGGCGGGCTCCGTCTTCCGCCTGCTCGACGAGCAGACATGCTGCCGAAGAGCCCGCCGGAAGCTGGCCCGGAGTGACCAGTGCTGATCCCCGCCTACAACGAGGAGGCGCGTGATCGCGACCAGCGTCGCGGCCCGCGATCGCCGTCGACTATCCAGAGCTCGAGGTGCTCGTCCTCGACGACGGCTCGACCGACGCCACCGAGGCCGCAGCGCTCGAGGCAAGCGCGGGCGACCCGCGCTGCCGGGTGCTCCGCGACCCGGTCAGCCGCGGCAAGGGGCCGACCGGCTGAACGCGTGGCTTCCAGCCAAGCGCGCCACGAAGCCGTCGCAGTCACCGACGCCGACACGCACATGCATCCCCGCCGCGCTCATAGCTGCTGGTCGCGCGCATGGCTCGGTCGCCGCTCCGGCCGCGGTCGCCGGGGCACCGCACGTCACCAACCGGGGTCCGCCTGCTCCCCGCGATGCAGGTGCTGGAGGCGGCGTCGATCATCGGCTCTGATTCGCCGCACCCAGTCCGTGAGCCGGACGCGTCGGCGTCGTCGCCGGCGTCCTCCGGCCTCTTCCGCCGCGACCGTGTCCTTGCCGTCGGGGGCTACGACTCCGCGGATGGCGACCGAGGACATCGACCTGAGCTGGAAGCTGCTGCTCCGCGGCTGGCACACGGCATGCGAGCCTCGCGCGCTCGTCGGCATGCAGGTTCCGGCGTCGCTCGGCGCACTGTGGATGCAGCGCGAGCGCTGAGGCGCGCGGCCAGGGCGAGGCAGCAATACGCAACTGAACGAAGTACAACGAG
>ERZ1370068.3770-contig-2871_pt1 | contig 37301 bp, 54 predicted proteins | sample MGYA00561227_ERZ1370068 | MGnify/ENA primary metagenome ERZ1370068 (study PRJEB38410, sample SAMEA6850437) | metagenome | study: Metagenomic assessment of the ecological functions of the soil: analysis of the soil microbiota associated with the...
GATTGAAGCTGACGGCATCCATCTGTTCGAGCTCGGCGGATGCCTTCCAGTCGCGCAATTGCCGTATGTAGAAGTCGGCGTCCGAGCCAGTGAAGGGTGGGAGCGCGAACCCAGCCAGGAAAATGTCGCTGGTCGCCTGCATCAGATGTTGCCCGACACGACACGCTCGCCCTGGTTGACGTACTGCGAGTGACGCGCCCGCATATGCCGCCAGGACAGATTCCTGGGCCTGCTTAGCTTGTAGCAGCAACGCGTCGTTGCCGAACCCCGACTCCAGGAGAGTGATCCACGCCATCGTCCCGACGCTCCCCACCCGACGACCTTGTGGGCGATGTCAGTCAGGCTGAAGTGGTCGAGCAGCGAGCGGCGATCGGACTGCAGCGTGTCGCGATACGTGCTGAGCAGACCGACGATCATGCTCCGCAGCGCCACCTGGTCGACCTGCGAGGTCGTACCTCGAGAGCTCGCGCATCGGCACGATCAGCGGCGGATCGTTGATGATCTGCCGCCGCCCTGCGGTTGTCGTGACGAGTTTGCCGACCGCCTGCAAGCTGTCACGGGTGTGCGCCTTGCGCCACAATAGGCGTCGGCTCCCTCGAACCTGGCCCGGATTACGCTTCCGCGCGCCTCGCTTGAGCCCCGACCTGAACTGCGCCAAGACGTTTTCCACGTCGATGTGCATATGCCAGACGGTCAAGATCGGTTGTCCGGGCGAACTCAAGCATCGAAGTCCGGTAGCTCTCGACTGCCGTCAACGCGATCCTGCGGCAGTCCTTCCTTCGGAAGCCGGCGCTCTCGGCCGGCGACCACAAAGCTCGCGACGAGGCGCTTGACATCCCACTCAAACGGTCCGGGCAGGGTCTCGTCGAAGTCGTTGATGTCGAAGACCAGACGCCGCTCCGGCGAAGCGATAGGCGCCGAAGTTCGACAGGTGGGCATCTCCGCACAGTTGCGTCCGTAGCCCGGGCGTCGGCGTCGCGGCCAGGTCGTCGGCCATGACGATGGCGGCGCCGCGGTAGAAGGTGAACGGCGACACAAGCATCCGGCCATGGCGAATCGGCACGAGCTCCGGTACCCGGGTCTCCGCTTGCCGCAGCAGACAGTGCCACCGGATCCCGCGCGAGGGTGCCGGTCGGAAGTCGGCATGAGCTTCCAGCGGCACTCCTCGCTCGGGCCGCCTTTCCCCCAGGCAACTCGTTCTTTCGGACTCGGGCGGTCAGCGCGTTTAGCCTGCTCGTCCGCCGCGGCAGCCTGCTTCCGTCGTCTCGGCCATCAATCCTGCCCTCTCTCTGTGATCATCTGTTTGTGTCTTCCGCTGCTACCACGACGGAATGTGCATACGAACAGCTGGCACCGCGCGTATTCTCGGCTATCGCGGCGGTGAAGGTGAGGTGGGTGACGCCGCTGGGGCTGCTTACGGTTTCGACACCGAAGCGCTCGATTCCCGCTAGTCCGTCCCAGAGGGCGAACCCCGGGTCCCAACACGATGGGACGACGAGGATGTGCAAGTGATCGATCAGATCTGAGGCAAGAACTCGTGGACGATTGACGGACCTGCGCCGATACGAATGTCCTCGTCGCCCGCTGCCCGTCGCGCTACGTCTAAGAACGTGTTTGGTAAGTCCCAATGAGTGGTCGAGGGTTGCCATGGTCGGCGCCCGGGGGTCGGGCTGATCCTGCGGGTCATCAATCCGATCATCGCCCACTTGATCATCGCGTCGGAGTGTTCCGGAAGCCGTTCGTAATCGTGATTCAGGCGGCGGCATCTGACGATCCAGGCGAAGGTGCGCTCGACCACCCAGCGGCGCGGCAGGACCTGGAAGGTCTTGATCCCCAACGGTTTGCGCACGATCTCGATCACCAGTCGCAGCCGGTCCCGGGCCCAGTCGGTCAGCGTGCCGGCGTAGCCGCCGTCGGCCCAGATGTGCACCACCGAGGGCATGGCGAACCGCAGCCGATCCAGCACGGTGCGGGCACCGTCACGGTCCTGCACCGACGCGGTCGTGATGATCACCGCGAGCAGCAGCCCCATCGTGTCGACGACGATGTGCCGCTTGCGGCCGTTGACTTTCTTGCCCGCATCGAAGCCGCGGCTGCCGGCCCCGACAGTGTCCGCGCCCTTGACCGACTGCGCGTCCACGATGCCGGCCGAAGCCATCGGATCCCGGCCCGCGGCGTCGCGCACCCGATCGCGCAAGGCGTCGTGCAACCGGTCGGTGGTGCCATCGGCACGCCACTGCTTGAAGTACCAGAACACCGTCTGCCACGGCGGGAAGTCATGCGGCAACTGCCGCCAGGAACAACCAGTGCGCACCACGTAGAAGATCGCGTTCACGATCGCGCGCCGCGGATGCTTCTCCGGTCGCCCACCAGAACGCACCGCCGGCACCAGCGCCTCGATCACCGCCCACTGCTCATCGCTCAGATCCGAGGGATAGCCACGTCTCGACGCCATTCACCAAAGATCAACTCACCGTAGGTCATCGCCGCGGAGGCGCGCCGACCTCCTTACCAAACACGTTCTAAGGCCTTGGCTGGGCTCCCTGTCGATGAAATGTGGAATGTCGTGCCACCATCCATCTCGATGGTGGGGGCGGATGCGGGATGGGGTGAGGATGAAGACCGGCGCAGGTAGACCGGGTTGTCGCCCCACCACCTCCGCCACTCATCGTCCGACCATGGGCCGCGCTGCCGGGATAACCGGTGATAGCGTCGCCAGGTGAGCGTCGACGGCGCGGTGATTGAGGGGTCCCGCGATGACGGCTGACGGTTTGCTCGGCGCTGGATCCGTTCTCGGATGACTTTCAGCAGGCTCCGTTCGTCTGGCACCGCGCGGCTGCGGGAACACGCGCCGGTGTACCGGTGCCAGGTCACGACTGGTGCATGATCACCACAATGGAGTTGCGTCCGCGAGGCACTTCGCGATCCACAGACGTTTTCGAACGCTGTCGAAGTCGGTCGTCGCGCAGTGCGCCGCCGCCAGAGGTCGCGACTGAGGTTGCCGCGATCCCGGCGCAGGGCATGCCCTACGTTCCAGCGCCTGGGGCTGCAACGACCCGCCCGTGCACACCCGGTACCGCCGGCTCGTAAACCGTGCGTTCACTCCGCGGGCCGCTGGCGTCGATGGAGCCGCTGGTGCTAAGCGACGGCTGACGAGCTGGTCGGCACGCTGCCGGCTGGTGAGGTCACCGATCTGATCGATGCGGTGGCGCGCCCGTTGCCGATCTATGCGATCCTGCGCATCCTCGGCCTGTCTGACGACCGCCGCGAGGACATCGTGCGGTGGTCGGACGCCGCTACTGCCCTCGCTCGGTGCGACGCTCACGCCGCAGCGCGTTGGATCGAGGTGGAACGGGACGTCCTGACTTCCAGCGGGCTATCAGCGTGGAGTTGGACCGACGGCGACAGCAACCGGACGGATTTGCTCAGCGCGCCTCGTCCAGGGTGCTGAGGAGGCGCCCGACGGTGACCCGCCGCTTGGCAACAAGGAGCTTGTCTGGCTGGTCTCGCGAGCTGCTCGTCGCCGGCAATGAGACGACGACGCGCACGATCGCCGAGATTGATCCTCAGCCTGGACGGCGATCCGCAGCTGTGGGGTCGCATCCGCCGGGAACCGGACTACGTAGCCAAGGTGATCGAGGAGGGACTGCGGCTGTCGAGCCCGGCGATCAGGATGTTCCGAAGGGTCACCCGGGACATCGAGCTTGGCGGAGTGCCGCTGCCGCAGGGAACGAGCGTGTGTCTTGGTGCATGGCTCGGCCAACCGAGACGAGCAGCTGTATCCTGATCCGGATGAGTTGCGCGCCAGATCGGCCGAACCTGCGGGACCATGTCGCCTTCGGCCACGGCATCCATGTCTGCGTAGGCGCGGGCCTGGCCCGCATGGAAGCCCGTGCTCTTCTCCGATCGATGGCCGAACAACTCGACGACATCCGGGTTGTCGACAAGGCAGAACTGCGGTACCTGCCCAGCTACTTCCTGCACGGACTGCGAACCTTCCCGCTGCCGTACAGCGACGACACTAGCGCTGCCGCCATTCGCCATCCGCCAGTAGTGAAACCGCCAGGGGTCCGAGACGCGAAAGTCCCCCAACCCCACGGGGATCGGACACGCCCTCCTGGATTGGCCAGCCCGCGGCCGCCACCGCGCTCGGCTCGGCTTCAAGGTCGTCGACCTCAAGAGCCAACTCGACGCCGACGACTGGTCGACGCTGACTCCGTGGTCGGCGATCTCCGGTCGTGCGGCTGCACCGATCAACACTCCGCCCCGCGCGAGTGCTTACATACGGCGACGCCGACCGCCATCGTCCCGCACGAGGCGTTGAAGCCGAGCAGCCAAGGCGGATAGAAGGCGATAGTGGCGCGGCGGATTCAAACCCGGGTCAACGCAACACTGGGCGGATCTTGTGGATCGGACAGTAGCTGGTCGAGGGCCTCGGCGGGGCTGCGCCAGCCGAGTCGTTTGCGTGGGCGGCGGTTGAGCTCGGCGGCGACGAAGTCGAGGTAGTCGCGGTGGTAGCCGGACAGGATCGGTGCCCTTCGGGAAGTATTGACGCAGCAGGACCGTTGGTGTTTTCGCTGGTGCCGCGTTGCCATGGCGAGTGGGGATCGCAGAAGTAGATGTCGATCTCGGTGGCCTCGGCGATCTGGACGTGGTTGCACATCTCCCGTCCCTGGTCCCACGTCAGCGTTCGGCGCAGCGTGTCCGGCAGCGAACTCATGACCTCAACCATCGCGTCCTGCACGTCCAGCGCGCCGTGCGCGACGGGCAGGTGGAGCAGCATCACGTAGCCGGTAGCGCGCTCGACCAGCGTGCCGATCGCGGATTTGTTCACCGAGCCGGTGATGAGATCACCCTCCCAATGCCCGGGAACGGCCCGGTCTTCGACTTCGGCGGGACGGTGACTGATGTTGACCATGTCGGCGATCCGGCCGCGACGCTTGGCGGTCTTGCGACGCGGTTTGCGCAGCGCTCGCCCTGTGCGCAGGCAGGTCGTCAACTCACGCCGCAACGCGCCACGGCCCTGGACATACAAGGCCTGGTAGATCGTCTCGTGAGACACGCGCATCTCCGGGTCGTCCAGGAAATCGATCAACAGCCGCTGGCTGATCTGTTCCGGGCTGTACTTGGCGTGAAGTTGCCTCTGAACATGCTCGCGCAGCCGTTCGTGTCGCGCCAGCAACGCTTCCTTCGGCCGACGCGCACGAGCATCAGCCCGGGCCTGGGCGACTCGAAGCCCGGTAACCGGACTTGCGCCGTACCGTGCCACGGGCCAACTCGCGGCTGATCGTGGACGGCGATCGCTCAAGCATCCGAGCGATCGTCCGGACCCCTTCGCCAGCAGCGCTAGCGACAGCTGATCTCTTCCGCGCTCCGCGAACGACAACCGCGCCGGCGAAACGGCAACAAGCGGCACGGCATCAGGCATCACGCCGCCAGCCTCACGGAACCATCGCAGCGCGACCAGATTTCGACACACCAACCAGTCGAGCCGCATCGTCGAGGATCTCGCCGTCACGGATGCTCGACCAGAACAGCCGCTGGACCTCGACCGGCAACGCAGGACGCCCCATCGGAGCCTCGATTACACGTCAACGTGTTGCGTTGACCGGCTGAATCCGCCCGTCTAGGTCGGATGGAAATATTTCGCAGCAGTGTGGCCGTCATTGGCCGCAATGCCGGTTCGAAATCGACGTCCATGGTCTCGGGTGTCGCGCCGCAAGCTCGGCCCGAAAAAGGCGGATCTTAAGGCGGGCCCGTAGTTGAGGTGCACGACCCCATTGGTGTAGACGTCCGAGTCGTTGAGCGTGAACTTCGTAGTGGGGCTTTGCGCTCGGGAAAGCGTCTTCTTTCACCGCCGACGACGACCGGGTAAATGAAGAGGTGCAGTTCATCTACCGAGCCCGTCGGCGAGCAGCGCGCGGACCAGCCGTGCCGCTGCCGCTGATGTAGATATTGCCGGAGCTCCTTCGCCTTCAGGTCGCGGATCGCGTCCGCGTTGTACGGGCCGAGGACGGTGGAGTTGCGCCAGATCGACTCCGGCGTCCTGCAGGGTCGAGCTGACGACATATTTCGGCGTGTCGTTGAAGAAGCGACGCCCCGGATCGTCCTCGACGGTGCGGGTCGACCAGGCCGGCGCGAACATCTCGAAGGTCGTACGGCCGAGCAGGATCGCAGTCGACGAGCCCGTGACGGAGCCGATCGTTTCGCCCATCTTCGGGTCGAAGCCGAAATCCGCCGTCCAGGTGGGATTGTCGAAGACGCCGTCCAGTGCGTAGAACTCATGCACGCCGATCTTGCCCATGCCGCCTCCACTGGTCTCGACAGCAAACGGCCTGTGAAGCCTCTGCGTACCGTAGAGACGTCCCCATGGGCACGGCAACGCAATTGCTGTGCGCCGCGGCTGACGCCGACGCGTGATCCGGCTACCAGAGTCCGCGGCCAGCTACGGCGTGTCAACGGCACGCACCGACGCTCACGATCAGTAACCACCGGACGAGGACATGGCCCCGGACGCTGTGGTCTCGATCGGCGCTCCGGACGGCGCCAAGATCCACCAGAGCGCGCCGGACTGGTTCGAGCCTTGTCCCTTGACATCACCCGGCTTGTTGTCCGCCGCGTAGAAGTACAGGGGTGGCCCGCGTACGTGACCTGTGCGGAGCCGTTCGTTCCGGTGATTGTGCTGAGTTTGCTGGCGGTCACGCCGGAACCAGCGGTGGCTTTGCCCTCCAGCGGCGGCCAAAACGACAGGCAACTTCCAGTGCACGTCGACTTGGAGGAGGTGTCGGACGCGAACATGTACAGCGTCTTCCCGGAGCCGTCGGTGAGATACGTACCCAGCGGTCCGGATCGGGTCGCGACGGTGATGGACGACGTGCCGCCGCTGGCGGCGCTGGTCCCGCCGCCTGCCGCCGGCGTCGTACCGCTGCCGGAGCCGCCTGAACTCGAGCACGCGGAGAGATCGGACCGGCGGCCAGCGCCGCCCCGACTGTCCAACCCCGCGCTCTAGCTACGAACATGACGTGTAACCATCTCACTCATCCCTTCTCGAACCACACCGCGTACACCGGTGGCGGGCGTGGGTAGCCGCTAGCTACGTCGCCGATGTCGGGACGGTTCACCTCTGCTTGGGATTCTCTCAGCAGGCGCGTTTCGGCGACTATCGATGACGCGGCGTTGGGTTCGGTGACGCGGCCGCTAAGGTGGCACGGCGTGGCCGCTGAGAACATCTCGCCGCGGCTGGCGGACCTGCTCGCTGTCACCGATGCCGGACTCACCGGGTTGGACATCGACGAGCTCCTGTCCGAGGTGCTCGAACGGCTCCGCGGAATCCTCGATGCGGACACCGCTGCCGTGCTCCTGCATGCGGAGGGCACAGACGATCTCGTCGCGCGTGCGGCGCGTGGGCTGGAAGAAGAGGTGCGGCAGGGCGTCCGAGTTCCGATCGGTGTCGGTTTCGCTGGGCGGATCGCCGCCAGCCGCCAGCCCGTCCGGCTCGGGCGGGTAGACGAGACCACGGTCGCCAATCCGATCCTGTGGGAGCAAGGCATCCAGCGCATGCTCGGGGTGCCGCTGTCGCTCGGCGAGGCTGCTCGGCGTACTGCATGTTGGGCGGCTTGCCCCACGTGACTTCACCGTTGACGATGAGGAGTTGCTGCAAGTCGCCGCCGAACGCGTGGCGGCCGCCATGCAAACCCGCCTGTACGCGGTCGAGGCCGCGGCCGCCGGGCTGCTCGAGCGCAGCCTCGCTGCCCGTCCAGCTGCCCCAAGTGCGTGGACTGCAGCTGGCCGCGCGGTACGTGCCCGCCGAGAACCGGGCCATTGGCGGTGACTGGTACGACGCATTCTGTGCTGCCCGATGGCGCACTGTGGGTCGTCACCGGAGACGTTGCCGGGCACGGGCTGCACGCGGCGGTGGTGATGGGTCGGGTAAAGAGCGCTCTGCGCGCCTACGCACTCCTCGGCGAAGGCCCGGCGCATGTGCTCGAGCTGACCGACCGTAAGGTCGAGCACTTCGAATTCGGCGCCATGGTCACCATAGTGTGTGCCCGCGCGCATCCGCCGTTTGCAGACTGGACGATCAGCTCCAGCCGGGCACCTGCCTCCGATAGTGGCAGCGCCCGGGGTGCCGACGATCCTTGGCCGCCGTTCCGCCGGGCCCACCGCTGGGGACCATGCCGGGAGCGTCGAGAAAGAGGTCACGCGCTCGAAGTGCCGCCTGGTGGGCTGATTCTGTTGTACACCGACGGACTCGTCGAACGTCGGGATGAGATCATCGACGCTGGGCTGCAGCGGCCTGCGGGACGCGGTGCGCTCTGGCTCATCCCGAGACTGGTCTCGCGGGAGGTCATGCAGCATCTTGTCGGATCTCGACACTCCGCTCGACGACATCGCGCTGCTTGCCCTCAGGCGAGATCCGTCACTTGTCGGCGGCGGGCCGCCGGCGGCGGTTTCTAACCGCGGAGGTGCGGGTACGCGAGTTCCCCGTCGACTCGGACTCCACGCGGGCCGCGCGCCGATTCGCCGTTGAGGCGGCCGGACCGTTGCCGCCGGCGGCACGAGACACGCTGGAACTGCCTGGTCTCCGAACTCGCGAGCAACGCGGTTGTGCACGGTGAGACCCCATTCCGGCTGGCGGTCGCACGCCACACCTCGACTGTCATCGTCGAAGTCACCGACACCGGCACCGGCGAGGTGTCGGTCCACGACCCCGCTGCTTCCGATCCGCATGGCCGCGGCCTGCGCGTCGTCGCCAGGCTCGCCCAATCGTGGGGCGTGCACAGCAACGGACCGCGCCCCGGCAAGACCGTGTGGTTTCGCCTCGATGTCGCTGCTGATGCACGCTCTCCGCGTCAACTGGCCTAGAGTCCAGCCCATGACCGCGCCGCCCGAGCAGCCACCTGCGGCGATGCTTCGCCTCTTCGGAGACATCGACCTAGCGACCGCGGATGACGTCGTCGCGCGGGGCGCGAACCTGCTGACCCACCGCCCGCCCGGCGTGCCGCTGATTGTCGATCTCGGGAGGTGACGTTCCTCGACTCCTCCGGTCTCAGCGCACTTGTGCGATTGCGCCGCGCCGCCGAGGCCCAGGCGCAGTCAGGTGCTGCTCCGCGACGTGCCCCAGCGGGTCACCGTGCTCCTGGAGCTGGCAGGGCTCGCCGAATACTTCCCCACATCGAATTGACGCCGAGCCCAGCCCCCGCTGGCGCGGTGCGCTACCCACCGGCGGTCATGACGAATTCGAGAGGATCCGATTGGCACATTCGATCGCGTGGAATCAGGTCAGCCGTGACGATGTAGTGCGCGCGATCGCGGACTACGACCGGCTCGGAGCCCAGCAGTTCTTCGCCGAGCACGGGTTCGCCCCGGCGACGACGCGTACGAGCTGATCTGGGAGGAGCGCCACTACCCACCGAAGGCAATCTTGGGCGCGGCGCTACGAGTTCGCCACCGGCCAACGGCTTGCCTCCGCTGACTTCGAGGGCGGCAAGGCAGGCGCGGTCAAGGTGCTCGGAAATCTGGGATTCACCGTGCATCACCAATGACGACCATGAGCCATCGCCTGACCGTGTTGCAGAAGACGGGGCGGTTCGGCGATGGGTTTGCCAGGGTGAACCTCTGCCGGCACGGGACCCGGCAACCGGCTAGCCTCGAGCACGACATGCGCCGTTCGGAGGTGTCGATGGAATCAAAGCTCAGTCCATCCCAGAGCGGGCCTTGTTGGAGCAGCTGCGTCGCCGCCGCGCCGAGCTGTTCGAGTCGATGAGCGCGGTGGAACGCGCGTTGGCCGCGCCGGCGCCCAGGCTAGAGGCGCGCTGGGCGGAACGTCCAGAGTGCGCTTGTAGAGCTTTCCGCCGACTTCGGTGCGCACATCGACGTCACGGAGGGTCCCGACGGCCTGTACCGCGAGCTGCTCCAGACGGCGCCGCGGCTGTCCGGTGCGGTAGCTCGCCTGATCCGCGAACACGCTCTGATCAAAGAGACCTGCTTGACAACCTGACAGTCTGTGTTGGCGAACCGGGCATCAACCACGGATGTGGACAAAGTTCGTGACCGTGGCACGGCGCTGCACTCGGAAGGCTCGTCCCGCCACCGGCAGCGTGGGTCCGATCTGATCTACCGAGGCCTACACGGTCGACATCGGCGGCGAGACCTGACAGTCGCATGCCTGCGCTTCGTCGCCGCTCAACCGCTCGCCGACGGCGACGGCTCGGGCAGTGGCCCGGCAACCTCCAGCGAAGTCGGTTCGCTTGACCGCGTCCCGCAGGAATCACGGTGATCATCGGTGGGACTGGAATGGAAGCCGGGTATTGGTCGACGGTGAGCGCGGCGCATGACTTCCTCGGCGAACGAGGCCAGATCGGCGCCGAATCGGGCGTACGGACCGTGCATCGGCCACAGGTCAGCGGAGTTGACCCCCACCGTCGTCTGTTGAACGAGGTGAAGCGTGACATGCATCCGGGGTGCGGCATCGCTCGCGAGGGCATCATCCGGGCATTCGCGTTCGACGACTAGGCGGCGGCCTGCGGTACGTTGCGGGTCGCCTCGGTCAGTGCTCCTCGGGGAGACTCCGATTCGCGGGCATCGGCGAGCGGTCGTGGCTTTGGCGAGCGTTCATCGTTCCGCGACGCGTGTCGGGCGAACCATGAGTGTGGTGCTGCTGCGGGCTACCTGCGTGCCCGCAGCGGCTGAAGAGAGGTCAGACGGGGCGGACGTTCTCGGCCTGCGGCCTTTCTGACCCTGCGTGGGTGTCGAACTCGACGCGCTGGTCGTCCTCAAGGCTCTTGTACCGTCGCCGCTGACCGCGGAGAAGTGAACGAAGACGTCCCTGCTGCCGTCGTCGGGCGCGATGAAGCCGAATACCCTTCTCGCTGTTGAACCACTTCACAGTGCCCTGTGCCATTGCTGTTCTCCTTCGGCGGGAGCTGTGTCCGCTGCGCACACCGTGTGCGCCACGCGTGGTCTTGCGGGTGACGGCCCTCGGCGGTAGCTGAAAGGCGACAAACGCAACTGCAACAATCCCGCGTCGCGCGATTCAGCCGAAGAAGGAACTGCTGACAACCGGCGTCCACAATAGCAGAGTCAACGTCGCCCTCACGTCTCGGTGCTCTGGCTGCCGATTATGGCTGGCCCGGTGGCCCGCCGGGCCCGGCCCGATCAATCACGCCTTGCTCGCGGCGAGGTGTCGCCGCTCGCAGCGGTCCGCCGAGTGTGTGCAGATAGCGCAGCGCGCAGGCGTAGGAGGCGAACAAGCCGGTCTCGGTATATGGGATCCGGTGCCGCGCGCGGCCAGGTCTGCACCAGTCGCTGAGCCTTGCGCAGATGAGTGCGGAGCATGCTCGGGAACAGGTGGTGCTCGACCTGGTAGTTCAGTCCGCCGAGCAGCTGATCGACGAACCAGCCGCCGCGCACATTTCGCGATGTGACGACCTGGCGGCGTAGGTAGTCGAGTTTCTGCTCTGCGCCGATGATCGGCATGCCCTTGTGGTTCGGTGCAAACGAGCAGCCCATGTAGAGACCGAACACCGCCTGATGCACGGCCACGAACGCCACCGCCAGCACTGGTGACAACACCCACAGCACCACACCGAGGTAGGCCAGCACGTGCACCGACAGCAGCAACAGCTCCGGTGCGCCGCGGCCTCCTGCCACGTGCGCGGAACAGCCAGCGCACGCTGGCGGTGTGCGGAGTTCAAACCCTCAGGGTGAGCAGCGGGAAGAACAACACCGCTTGGTTGCGGGCGATCGCTCGCGGCAGCCGACCGGCTCGATTCGCGGCCTGCGCGGTCGTGAAGGCGAACACGCCCTCGCCGATGTCCGGATCATGATCTTCCTTATTCGGATTGGCGTGGTGACGGACGTGCTTGTCGATCCACCAACCGATGCTCAAACCGGTCAGCAGATTGCCCGCCAGCAACCCAACCACCGTATTGCCGGTACGGGTCGCCGCGATCTGCTGGTGGCCGCCGTCGTGGCCAAGAAACGCGACCTGGGTGGAGGCCACACCCAGCAGCACAGCTGGCACCAGTTCCAACCACGATTGGCCGATCGCCACAAGCGCCCACCAGCACGCGAGGAAGAACAAGACGGTCGCCGCGATCCGCAGTCCATAACGCCACGGCGTGCGGTCCAGCGGCCGCGCGGCGCGTACTCCTGACGACTCAAACCGGCATAGTCGCTGCCGCGCTGATCAGCAAGTACAGCGGCCACGGACACACCTCCCAAAGGTCGACCGACCTGCTGGGAACGCCCGCCGGATACTCAGTGAGAATACACGGCGCGAGTCAGACCCCGTCGGCCGGCGCGACGCTCCACGGGCGCTGAGCACCGCCGACGCCTGCCGTCGGCGGCGGGCGAAGTCCGGATGCCTTTGCGGCGCTGACCACCGAGTCGCGGCAAGCGCGCTGGGCGCGTCGGCGCTACTTGCTGGGGCTTGCTGGTGTGGCAATTTCAGCTTGACGGTCGATCCTTGCTGCGTCGGTTCCGGCCTTTGCCGTCTTGAGCTTGACTGGCTGCTTGACTTTTGCGGACCGCGCGTCCGCGCTTGCTATTCCCGCCACGGCTGTTCCTCTCTCGAAGTGTCGCCGCCGAACCTCAGCGCGACGAGGCACGTCATCGAGCGTCTCGATCGGTTGGTGCGCCCCCTCGGCCAACAGGCAAGCCCGGTTGTCAGCCAACCCTCATCGGCTAGCTCGAAGGTCAGGCTCAGGCAATGGAATAAGCCCGTGCAGCGTCGGCACGCCGTGTACGAGAACCGTGGATGGCGCCGCCAGAGCCGTCTTCGACCAGCCGCCGCGCCGCGGGAAGGACGATCATCGGACTGACCCCGAACCGGCGCGCGAAATCTCCGATCGTCACCGGCCTGCGCCCGGCCCGCCCCGGACGCGAGCACCTCCAGGATGTGCTGGTCGATGTTCATGGACTCGGGACTCCTTCGCCCAGTCCCAGCGCGCAGATACGTTTACCGCGGGCGAACCACGGCGCCGTTTGTCCGGGCCAGGACAGGTGGTAATCCGTTGAGCGGATCCGGTAGACATCGGCCGAGGGCGAGGCTGACTCGGATGCCAACGATGAGGAGCCCAGCGGTAACGATGACTCTACGCCCAAGGGAGCTTGGGTGATGCTCACGCTCTGACCCTGTCCGCGGCCCGGATGCCGTACCGACACGGATGCTGGTGTACCTGTGTGAGGCCGCCCCGGACGACGCGAGTGTGGAGTCGACGCCGGGTGACCGGTCCAAAACGGAGGGGGTCGTTCCAGGTGTCGCGACCCCGCCATCCCTTGTACGGGGTCTGAATCCGTCGGCCATGAGACGCACCCGGTATTGCTGTCCGTCCTCGTACACCTGGCTATCTGGCACCGTCGTTCCCGGTGCTCTACCGTCTGGCTATGGTCGACGTGTTCTGAGTGGTGGAAGAACCTCCCCGAGCAGACTCAGCAAGCTCTACTCGTTGGCCCGACCGGCGCCGTCCCAGTGGAATACGCCAATTCCGTGCGCGCGTCTGGTGGCACGGTACTCGAGGATGCGTGGGACGAAGAGCAGGATGGGCAGACGTTTCTTCGCCCGCCCTTTTCGACCACGTGGTTGCGTTGGAGGCAGCGCAGCAAGACCTGGCGAGCGGCGAACGACGCGTGCGAAGACGCGGTGAGGGCCGGACACCGACACGTCCTCCGATGAGAGCATCGCCGGCTGGGAGCTGCTCACGAATCTCGATCAGGCCCAGGAGGATGCACACGAGTACCTGTGCCGTGCGTCCGAGGCGCTGGCTGCTGCCCGAAACGGAACCTGACAGCTCCTTGAGTCCGAGGCCTTCGCCGGCAGTCTGGTGCCGCGCCCGCCGGAGCTGGCGGTCCATCCCGTCGAGGTACCTGCTGGGTACCGAGGACCGAGCCATTCCGCCGGCGGGGCGGCGATCCATGGCCGAGCGTGGGAACGCGGATCGAGGAGGTCGTGGCGTCACGCACGCGTCCATGGTTTCGCAGCCGAAGATCGTGACGCGGCTGATCCTCAGCGCTGTTGAGGCGACGAGCCGCACTCTGCCCTAGGCGTCTTGTGTCCCTCGCATCCCGACCGCCGCCGCTTAGGCGCAGGACGCACGCCTAGGCAGTTCGGCGGCGGCGTGTTGCCGTGCGCGATGTTGCCGCCGCCGTCAACGGTGCCGTCGACAGCGGAGATTCCGTGGTCTTGGCTGGAGTTGGCCACGTTGGCTGTCAGGACGTTGCCGGTCGAGTCTCCGGGCTGGTCCTCGAACACTCCGATGCCCACACCGCGGTTCGCGTTCGCCACGTTGCCACGCACCGTGTTGCCCGTCACGGCGAAGAGGAGGATGCCACCGCCCTCACCGGGACCGCCCCTGGTTCGCATTGGTCAAGTTGGCGACAATGACGTTGTCGTTCGCGCCGACCACCGACCACAAGTCCGGCCTCAGCGTTACGGCTTGCATCGTTGTTGGCGATGCGGTTGCCGGTGGAAACGTTCTGGCCGCCTTCCAGGTCGATGCCCACGCCGTTGCCGCCGGCACGGTTGGCGCTCACCTGGCTGTTCAGCAGGTCGAACATGAACAGGCCGCTGTCACCGTTGCCGGTCAGGGCGTTGCCCTCGATCCGGGCGCCGGAGACTGCTCCGACGACCAGCCCGTTGCTCACGTTGTTCCCGGCGTGGTTCCCGGCGAGGAGGGTGCCATCGGACCCGAAGTTCACCTCGGCTCCCTGGTTCTGGTTCCCATCGAGCGCATTGCCGATGACGCGGGTTCTGGGCGAGTCGATGACGACCATGCCGTTCCAGGCGTTGTTGGCTAAGCGGTTCCCGCTGACGGTGGTGTCCGCCGAGGACAACACGTCCACACCGTCGGACTGGAAGGCCGACACGTCATTCGTCACCGTGTTCGCGGTTACCAAGGTGTTCGGTGAGTTCTTGACCAGCACACCGGCCGAGGACGTCATTCTCACCACCCCCGGCACCGATCTTGCGGATCGTCAAGTTGCTCACCGCGCTGCGCGGCGCGCCGCGCAGACCCACTCCGTTGAGGAAGAAGTTCGCGATCGTCCCGTTCCGGATGCGGACCCCCGGGTGACCGTCATTGGCGATGCCCTCGCTCCGGGCCGCGTTCACGCCGCTGATCGAGTGCCCCGCGAGGTCGACCGTGATGTTGTCCGCACCGATCACCAAGCCGTCACCGGAGCAGCCGATCAGGCTGTTCGCGAGTCGAGTGCTGGAGGTGAGCGTCTGTCCGCACGTCACCACCGTCGAAGCTGGAGCCGCCTCCGCAGCCACCGGTACGGCCCACGCCGCCAAGGTCAGACTCGCGACGGAGCAGAAGGCAGTCACAAGCTTTCTACGCACGACGATCACCCCCGTGATCTGTAAACCAGGCGCTGACGCGCTGAGGAGTGTTGTACGCCTCCTGGTGAGCCCGGCGCTAGTGCCGGACACTGCGTTGGCCCGCGTCACTTCCACGGACTGAGCGGCCGCGGCCCTGCCCGGATCGGGGCGCGCGCGTCAGCTCGCCGTCCACGGACGGAGCTTCTCCGGGCTGCGTATCACCCAGATGTGCTTGATCCGGTCGCCGGCGACGTCGAACGCGAACACCGTCACGGTGACGCCGTCTTGCTGAGCCACCAGACCGGGCTGGCCGTTGACCGTGCGCTCGTAGAGCGTCATGTTGCTCGTCGCCCGGTTGGCGAGTTCGACCCAGGCGCGCGCGATCTGCTCGCCGCCTTCGATGGGACGCAGGAAGGTCAGGGCGAGGCCGCCGCCGTCAGCGGTCGCCGTGGCGTCGGGGTCAAGCAGGCCGATCAGGGCGTTGATGTCCTTGGCCTGCCAGGCTCGTTTGAAGTTGCGGACGATCTCGGCGTGCTGGGCGGTCGGAGTCGCGGGAGCCTGCGCGACACGAAGGCGACGGCGGGCAGAGGAGGCCAGCTGGCGGCAGGCCGCCGGGGTGCGGCCGACGATCTCGCCCACTTCGGCGAACGGGTACCGGAAGACGTCGTGCAGGATGAACGCGACGCGCTCGGCCGGCGTCATCGATTCGAGCACGACGAGGAACGCCATGCTGACCGACTCGTCGAGGGTGACCCGATCAGCCGGGTCAGCGGTAGCCTCGAGGCCGCCCGGTGAGCCTGGTCCGGTAGCGGCTCGGGGATCCATTCGCCGACGTAGCGTTCCCGCCGCGCCCGGGCCGAACCGAGCAGGTTGAGGCAGATGCGGCTGGCGACAGTCGTCAGCCAGGCGCCGGGCGACTCGATGGCTTCCTGCTCTTGCCGGGACATGGCATACCAGCGGGCGTAGGTCTCCTGCACGACGTCCTCGGCCTCGGCCAGCGAGCCGAGCAGCCGGTAGCCGAGATTGATCAACTGACGCCGCTCGCTCATGACCGCGTCCACGCCCGGGCCGTCTCGCTGGCTCGGATCGGGTGCTCATCGTGTCGCCGGCCTTCCTCGCTCGCAGCTGCCCTCACCAATTCGACACGACAGCCCACCGAAGTGTGAGGTGACGCGCCAACCTCACATTGCGCTCGGCTGTCCGGTCGAACTGCTGAGACGAACCAGCGACCCGCCAGCCAGGAGACATCATGACTACCCCTGATGCCGACACACATCGTTTGCCGAACCCGTGACCGCTCAGCGCCTGGAGCGGGCGGCCGCCGCGCTGACGGCGCACGGTTTCACCGTCGAGATCCTCGACGGCGCCGCCGCGGCACGCGCCCGCATCAAGGATCTGATTCCCGAGGGCGCCAGCGTCTTCACCGGGGCCAGCGAGACCCTCCGCCTGTCCGGCATCGACGAGGACATCAACGCCAGCGGGCGATACGACGCCATCAGGGCACGCGGCCAGACCATGGACCGCGCCACCCAACTTGCCGAGATCTGGCGGCTGATACTCCACCCCCGACGTCATCGTGGGCAGCGTCCACGCGGTCACCGAAACCGGCTCCCTGGTGATCGCCTCGGCCAGCGGAAGCCAGCTTCCCGGGTACGCCGGCGGCTCCCGCCGCGCGATCTGGGTCGTCGGGCGCAGAAGGTGGTACCCGACCTGAGCACGGCGCTGCGCCGCGTCGAAGAGCACTGCCTCCCGCTGGAAAGCGACCGCGCCATGAAGGTCTACGGAACGCCCAGTGCCATCAACCGCCTGCTCATCCTCAACGCGGAACTCGAACCCGGGCGCGGCATCGTCCTGCTGCTCCGCGAAGCTATCGGATTTTGAACCGCCCCGAGCCGTAGCGCATACCGGCCCGCTGGCCGGCAGCTGCTCAAATGTGAGCCGAAGACGACTACTTCGTCCGACGAGCCAGCTGGGCCCGCGACTTCACTCCCAGCTTGCGGAACGCCTTGTGAAGGTGGTACTCGACCGTGCTAGGGCTGATGAACAGCTGCGCTGCGATCTCTCGGTTAGTACCGCCTTGACCTGCGAGGCGAGCGATCTGCGCCTCCTGCGGGGTGAGCTCGTCGAGCGCGTCCGTGGTCCGTTTGCGCGCACGTTCACCCGTCGCCTCCAGCTCGACCCGTGCGCGCTCGGCGAAGGCCTCCATGCCGAAGCCGGACAAAAGTTCGTGGGCGACCCGCAGCTCGTTGCGAGCGTCGATTCGTCGGCGTTCACGCCTCAGCCATTCACCGTAGAGGAGGTGGGCACGGGCCACATCGATGGCGATTCGAGTTCTGCCAAGTCGCTCGATCGCCTCGATGTAGAGCTTCTCGGCGCGCTCACCGTCGGTCAGAGCGCCTGCGAGCGTGCCGCGATCCCGAGTCCCCAATCGGTGGCGCTTACCCGGGTCGATGTCACGAGACGCCGGTATGTGTCGGCGGCCAGCTCGGGTGTCCCGGCTCGGACGGCGGCCTCGATCCACCTCGGCCATCACCCAGTTGGAGGGGGTGAGGTCCTGGGTTTGCTCGGCGACCCGAAGCGCCGCCGAGCGGGCCTGCTCGTAGCGCCCGAGGCCGTTGTAGAGCACCGCCTCGGCCCAATCGAGCACCGAGATCCCGATTCCTTCGCCGCGCCGCGACACCTCGGCGCGGCTGGTATCGATGAGATGCGCCGCCGCCAGCCTCACGGCCGCGAAGGGCAGCCAGTACCACTGCGCCGTAGGGAAACAGGTTGCTGCCCGTGGCTTCCGTCGCCGCCTGGGTCTCCTCGACCAGCGACGCCGCGGTCGACATCTCACCTGCGAAGAGATGCCAGGAAACGCGGTGGCTGAGCGCGGAGCTGAAGGTCGGCGAGCGCTCCCGACTCACGGGCGAGCCGAACGTGCCGCTCGGAAAGTGCGTCCCATCCGGCGTCGTCCCAAATCTGCACTGACGCCAAGGTCGCGAGCCACATCCAACGGAGCTGATCGCTCGCAGACGCGTCATCGCCGAACCGACTCTGCGACTGCCGCAGGATCGGCACCGCCGCCTCGTAGCCGTCGCAGAATCGCGTTACCAGCCCGTCGAGGAGCAGGTCCGGACCGCGCAGGCGTGTGCGGCGCCGGCGGCGCCGCACGTCGCAGCTTGCGCAACCTCGGGCACACCGCACCTGGTCGGGCAAGGCGTCCCGCGAACATCGCCGCCGACAGAGCTCGAGATACGTCTCGCGGGCGAGGGCGGGATCGAGCTCGGCGAGCCGTCGCGACGCCGCGAGCAGTAGCGGCGCCGCATCGTTGCCGCGCCTCGAGACGAACGCTATCTGCGCGCGCAGCAATTCGACTCGGGCCCGATCGAGTTCGTCCAGCGCAGCGACCTCCGTCGACGAGAGCAGACCGAGCGCGTCGTCGAGCGCGCCTGCCTGAAACTTCGTCTGAGCCGCGACGAGTGAGCGCTGCGCACGGCGGACGGGGCGGGTGTGAGCATGGCGGCACGTTCGCGGAAGGCGGCCGCAGCGGCGAAGCCGCCGCGCGCCTGCGCCCGCGCCGCCGAGCGCTCGAGCTCGGCGGCTACCTCTTCGTCGGGCACGGACGCCGCCTGCGCGCGGTGCCACGCGCGGCGATCCGGGTCGATCTGCGGATCGGTTGCGTCCGCCAGCGCGCGGTGAACCTCGCGCCGCTCGTTCGGCTCGGCCGCCCCGTACACCGCTGACCGCACGAGCGGATGGCGGAACGCCACTGCACCGTCCAACGTCAGCAAGCCTTCCGACTCCACGCGCATGCGCGGCCGTCTCCGGGATCCCGAGCTGCCGCGCTGCGCGCCACAGAAGCGCAGGGTCGCCGACCGGCTCTGCCGCCGCCAGGAGCAGCAACCGCCGCGCGTCGCGTGGAAGCCGCGCCAAGCCGCCGCGTGAAGCTCTGCTCGATCCCACTGGACAGCGGCAGCGCCGCGGGCAGGCCGAACCCGCCGGCGAGCTGGGCGGGCGTCAGCCCGCGCGGGAGCTCCAGCAGCGCCAGCGGGTTCCCGCCTGTCTCGGCAACGATCCGCTCGAGCACGGGCTCGTCCAGCCGCGCCGCCAGGACGGACTCGAGCAGCGCCCGTGCATCCCGACGGCCCAACGGATCGACGCGGAGCTGCGGGAAGCGGGCCACGCCACTGCCGCACGTCACGCGTCGCGAACGCGAGCGCGATCCGCTCCGCGAGCAGGCGGCGAGCCACGAACGCGAGCGCTCGCGGCCGATGCGCCGTCGAGCCACTGCGCGTCGTCGACCACGCACGAGCAGCGGCTGCTGGTCGGCGGCTTCGGAGAGGAGGCCGAGCACCGCGAGCCCGACGAGAAACGGGCTCGGCGCGCTGTCCCGGGCTCAGCCCGAACGCGACGCCGAGCGCGTCGCGCTGAGGGTCGGGAAGACGCTCGATGAACTCGAGGATCGGCGAGCAGAGCTGTTGCAGCGCCGCGTAGTCGAGCTCCATCTCCCCTCGACGCCCGAAGTCCGGACGACGCGAAAGTCCTCGGCTGCCTCGACCGCGTACTCGAGCAGCGCGGTCTTGCCAACCCCGGGCTCGCCGTGCACGACGAGGACGCGCGCCGTGGCCGCTCCGCGCGGTGTCCAGCAGCCGCTCGAGCACCGCTCGCTCGCGTTGCCTGCCGAGCAGCCGCCCCGCCTCCGCGCCGGCGACCATCCTGGCAGCATGCCACCTGGGTGACGGACTACGGATTTCCTGGATTCGAGGAGGTTGCGCCGCCGGTCATGCTGACGTCCATGCAAGCCGTGGTCGTCACCGAATACGAGGGATAGGGCCGAAGCGATCGAGGTCCCTGCACCAGAAGCGCATGCCGGACAAGTCCTGATCAAAGTGCGAGCGCGTAGCCGACGCGCTCGCGGTTGGCCTGATCGTTCCGCCGCCGTTCAAGCGCGTTTCGCTGACGCAGGCGCCGGCCGTCTTCGCCGGCGAGAACGGCTTTGTGCGCGACGGCAAGACCGTGATCGTGCAATGTGAACCGGAGACGAGGAAGGCAATGACCACAACTGACACCATCGGCTCCTACCCGACTACGCACCGGTTCCGCGCTCCGTGATCGGCCCGGCGCTCAACGAGCAGGGCTACTACGTCGGCCGCGTCGAGCGGAACCTGTACTGGGTCACCGACGGCACCTACCAGTCGGCGTTCCTGACCACCTCGGACGGCGTCGTGCGTGCTCGACGCGCCGCCGACGATCGGCAACAACATCCAGCGCGCGATCGACGAGATCGCCGCCGGCGAACGGCGTCAGCAACAAGGTCGACGCACCTCATCTACTCGCACCACCACGCCGACCACGTCGGCGCGTCCTCGCTGTTCGACAGGAACGTCACGCGCATCGGGCACGAGGAGACGCGGCGGCTGCTGCTGCGCGACGACGACCCGGCCCGGCCGCCGAACGAGGAGACGTTCCAGGATCAGCCGCACGCTCGAGATCGGCGGCGAGCGCATCGACCTGGCCTGGCACGGCGCCAACCACTCGCCCGACAACATCGTCATCCACCTGCCCGACCACGACACGCTGATGCTGATCGACATCGTCAATCCGGGCTGGGCGCCGATCTACCTCTCGAACCTGACCGAGGACATCCCCGGCTACCTCGAGGCGCCGGCGAACGCGCTCGCGTACTCGTGGAAGCACTTCATCGGCGGCCACAACGGCCGGCTCGGCACGCGGGACGACGTGACGCTGCATCAGCAGTACATGGCGGACATCGCCGACAACTCCAGGAAGGCGATCGACAGCGTCGATCCGACGCGCTACTTCGTGAAGTACGGCGAGAACGTCCTGGGCAGCGCTGAAGGGCTACCTGGACGAGATCGCCGCCACCGCAGCCGCGCCCGTGATCGAGAAGTACACCGGCGTGATCGCGGCCGCCGACGTGTTCACCGAGAGCACGACGTTCCAGGTGATGCAGTCGATCCGCCTCGACCTCGGCTACGGCTCACAGGTGCATCCCTGATGGCCAGCGCTCCCGGTACGCGACCCGGTCGGCGACCACCTGCTGACGCCGCAGAACGCGGCGTTGCTCGTGATCGACTACCAGCCGTCCCAGTTCGCGGGAGTCCGGTCGATCGATCGTGACCTGCTGCTCGCAGAACATCGTCTCGACCGTGAAGACCGCGAAGGCATTCGACCTGCCGATCGTCCATTCGACGATCAACGTCGCAACAGGACGCGGGCAACCGACCGTGCCCGAGCTCGCCGAACTGCTCGAGGACAATCCGCCGATCGACCGGACGACGACCAACGCGTGGGAGGACGCCGACTTCCTCGCCGCCGTGCGCGCCACCGGGCGGCGCAAGCTGATCATCTGCGCCCTCTGGACCGAGATCTGCATGACGTTTCCCGCCCTCGACGCGACTACGCGGAGGGCTACGAGGTCTATCCCGTCGTCGACGCGATCGGCGGCACCAGCGAGGAGGCGCATCGCGCCGGCCTCGAGCGCGTCGTGCAGGCCGGCGCGCAGCCCGTGTCACCTGGGTCGCGCCTCGCCGTCGAGCTCCAGCGCGACTGGGCACGCGAGGAGACGGTCGCCGACGTCATCGAGATCGTGCTCACCGAGCGTCTGCGTCAAGCGCGATGACCGCCGCAGCGCATCGCCGATCCCACCGCGCGCGAGTTCCTCCGGAACGCCGGATCCCGTGCTCGCGCGGCGTGATCGACGCGCATCCCGACTTCCGCCCGCGCGCATGGATCGACGAGCTCCCCGGTCTCGACGCCTTCGGGACGCTCATCTTCCAGGTTGCCGGCCAGCAGCTCTCCGTCCGGGCGACCCGAACGATCCTGTCCCGGCTGCGAGGAGCGTTTCGGAGGGCACCTGCCGTCGCCGGCGGAGCTGCTCGCGGCCGATCCGCAGGTGCTTCGCGCGAGCGGGCTGCTCGACGCGAAAGGGCGCGACGCTGCGCGCGCTCGCGCAACGGTTCGTCGACGGACGCCTGAGCGACGATGCGCTCGCGCGGATGACCGACGAGGAGGTCGAGGCTGCCCTCACCGAGGTGTCCGGCATCGGACCCTGGACGGCGCACGGGTTCCTGATCGTCGCGCTCGACCGGCCCGACGTGCTCCTCTCCGGCGACCTCGCGCTGCGGCACGCCGTCCAGCGGCTCTACGGACTCGACCATCTCCCGACCGAAGCCGAGATGGTCGAAGTGGCGGAGCGCTGGCGGCCGTACCGCAGCCTCGCGGTGAGCTACCTGTTCGCCTCCGGAGTTCGAGGGAGCCACGATGACCGACAGTCGGCATCATCGGCGCCGGCCGGCTCGGCCAGGCGATGGCGCGCATCGCGCTGCGCGCCGGCCGCGTCCGTCGTGATCGCCAACAGCCGCGGCCCGGAATCGCTCGACGTCAGTGGTCTCGGCCCTCGGCGAGGGAGTCTCGGCAGGCACGCCGGCCGAGGCTGCTGCGGCGGCGATCGTCGTCATCGCCGTGCCCTGGGACCGCGTGCCCGAAGCGGTGCAAGGCCTCGACTGGAACGGTCAGGTCGTCATCGACGCGACCAACGACTGGGCGGCCGACGATCTCGACGGGAGAACATCGAGCGAGATCGTCGCCGACCTCGTCGCCGGCGCGCGTGTCGTGAAGGCCGCCAACACGCTCGGCGCCGAAGTGCTCGGCTCAGACCCGCAGCGAGGCCGGCGGCCAGCGCGTGATCTTCATCTCCGGCGACGACGCCGACGCGAAAGCGGAGGTCGTCGCGCTGTTCCAGGACGCGGGCTTCGCCGCGATCGACCTCGGCGACCTGGCAACAGGCGGCGCGATGCAGCAGATCCACCACCCGCTCGCCGGCGTCAACCTGATCCGACTCTGAGGCCACATCCGCCGTGGCGTCATCCGGGCCGATCCACTGAACAGCCAGAATCTTTGCCCTGCGCGCGGACCCTCGGTAGATGCCGAGACACCGCAGTGTTGGAGGCTCCGGGGCTAGAACCGGGTCCGACGTGCCCCGATAGCAGCACATCCCGGGTCGTCAGCCGTCCGCTTCCGAGCCGGCGGTATCGCCAGCGGCCTGAGAGTCACGGCGAGTGCCCGGTGGAGCGCGGCCAAGCGGATGTGGATCTTGCGACGACGTCGGTCGGGTCGAAGAGGGCCTGCATCCCGATGCCGAGGACCACGGCGAGCGAGGAGCCGTCCGGCTGGCTTCGGCGTCGATGTCCGGGCGCAGGAGACCCTGCGTCCTGTTCGGCGCGCGATGGCTTGCTCGATGCGGATGCGCGCGCCGTGGTGGCGCGGGAGCGCTGCTCGGCGGTCAGTTCGATGTCGGTGGCGGCCAGGCCGAGGAAGGTGAACAGGAGCCGCCAGTCGCGGATGCGGTCCTCGTCGAGCGGGTAGCAGCGCTTCCAGGATCGACGGCAGGCGGGTCGGCGGAGTCGGCGGCGGCAGCCAGGCGGGCGGTGACACGCGGTCGCCGACTTCGGTGTAGGTGGCTTTGACCAGGTCGCGTTTGTCGGTGAAGTAGTGGCTCACGACGGTGGTGCTGCAGCCGCTGGCCTCGGCGATGCGCCGGTGCGTGGCCGCGGCCAGGCCACCGGTCGCGATCAGCGCGGCCGCGGTCCGCGCGACGTCGCGGCGTCGCTGCTCGTGGTCTGCGCGTGCCGGCATTTGACAGACTCTTATCAGTCATGTGCATCATCTGATGTACATCAGATGATGCACATGGTGGCTATGGGAGCGGTCCGGATGGACTTGGGGTTGGCCGGTCAAGCAAGGCCCTGGTGACCGCGGGCAGCCGCGGGATCGGCCGGGCTGTGGTGCAGCGCCCTGGTCGCCGAGGGAATGCGGGTCGCGATCTGCGCCCGCAATGCCGAAGGTAAGTCGAGCTGGCCTGCCGGGAGCTCGGTCCGGACGGTGAGGTGATCGGTGCCGCGGTCGACGCCAGCGATCACTCCGCGCTGGCCGCCTGGGTGAAGGAGTACGCCGAGCGGCTCGGCGGCGTGGACGTGATCGTCTCGAACTGCGAGCGCGTTGGGCGGCATCCCGCATACCCCGGAAGGCTGGCGGCGCAACTTCGAGGTCGACGTGATGTCCGCGGTCACTCTTGTCGACGCGGCGGTGCCCGTCCCTGCGGCGAAGCGACGCCGGCAGCATCGTGCAGATCGGGACCATCACGGCGGTGGAGAACCACTACTATCCAGGCGGAGGCTGAGCTACGGCCCGCTGAAGGCCGCGGTGGTCAACTACGTCAGCCAGCTGGCCAGGAGCTCGGATCCCGACGGCATCCGGAGCGAACGCCGTCTCACCCGGACCGATCTACATCGACGGCGGCTCGTGGGATCGGATCCGGCAGAAGAAGCCGGACTACTACGAGGCGAACAAGGCCCGGCATCCCTCGGGCCGGTTCGGTCGAGCCGAGGAGGTCGCCAACGTGGTGGCCTTCTTCGCCAGCCCGATGTCGTCCTGGGTGAGCGGCCAGAACCTCGTCGTCGACGGATCGTTCACGCTGCGCATCGGCTACTGACGAGCATCCGGCGCAGAGATGACAATGGAGGACGGCAGATGAGCGGACCATCGTCGGTGCACGAGCTCGACCTCTCTAGGTCCGCATTTCCAGGCCGACCCGCAACGGATTGCACGAGGAGCTGCGCGCGGCCGGGGCCGTTCATCATCTGCCTCAGCACGGCTGGTACCTGGTCACGCACGCCGGGACCGCGCGGGAGGTGCTGCGCGACGCCGAGCGGTTCTCCTCCCGGGTCCACAAGCACACCGAGCCACCGCGCCGAGGTTGCCGAGCAGGTCGCGAGGATCCGCATCGCGAGGCGCTGGCCGTGCACGTCCCGGCGCTGGGCACCAACGACCCGCCGAACCACACCCGGCTACGCAAGCTCGTCCAACGTGCGTTCACCGCCAGGTCGCTGGCGTGGATGGAGCCGCTGGTACGCCAGACCGCCGGAAGAGCCTCGCCGCTGCGCTGCCCGACGGCGTCGAGATCGACTTCCTCGAGGAGTTCGCCGAACCGCTGCCGGTGTGGGCTATCTCGCGGGTGCTCGGGTCTGCCGGAGTCGCGACGCGACGACGATCCGTCGCTGGTCGGTCGCGGCGGCCGCGTCGATCGGCGGCATGCCCGAACCACAGGCATGGATCGACAACGAGCGGACGCTGCTGCACTACCAGCAGACGATGGCCGCGAGAGATCGAGGACGTGCGCCGAGCGCCCCGCGAGGGACTGCTGACCACCCTCGTGCAGGCCGCCGACGCCCCGGGACGCGGGCGAGGAACCGATCCCGATGGCGCAGCTGCTCACCCTGCTTCGCGAGCTGGTGATCGCCGGGCAACGAGACCAGCGGCAAAGCTGATCACCGAGATAGTCCGGCTTGCTCGCCGCGAAGCCGGACGAGTGGGATCGGCGTGCGCGCCGGACCCGACCGCGCGAAGCCGATCGTGGAAGAGGCGCTGCGGTGGGCGATCGCCGTCCCAGACGGCGTTCCGCCGCGCGACTCGCGGACACGGAACTGGCCGGTGTCGAGATCCCGGCCGGCGCGGTGCTAGTCGTCTCGTTCGCGTCCGCCAACCGTGACGGGACCGTCTTCCCCGACGCTGCCGGTTCGACCCCGACCGCGAAGGGCTCGGCCAGCACCTCGCGTTCGGGCTCGGGATGCACGCCTGCATCGGCAATCCGCTGGCCCGATGGAAGCCGTCATCAGCGACCCAGGTGCTCATGCCAGCCACGTCGAATCGCTGACCGTCCTGGCGTCCGCAGGAGATGCGGTACAACGCCAGCTTCATGGTGCGGGGCCTCGTGTCGCTGCCGGTGCTGTTGCGGCGCCGTACGGAAGCGCGGTAGTGCCGTGGCGGCCCGATCGCCCGCTCATCCTGTCACGAATGACGACGGCCTGCTCTTGCCAGGCTTGCGTGCGGCCGCCGAAGCGGTAGCCGACCTCGGCGAGTTGTTGCTCGTCGCGCCAGCCACGCGACAGACGGCGATGAGCCGGGCCTTCATCCGCGACGCCGACGCCGGCGCGTCAGCAGGTCGACCTCCACCTTGCCGGCATGACCGTCACTGCGTAGGCGGTCTCCAACTCGCCCGTCATGGCGGTGTCGCACGCAGTACTCGAACTCGCGCAGCGCCCATCTCGTTGTGCGTCAGCGGGATCAATTACGGCGAGAACCTCGGCAGTGCGATCGGCGTCAGCGGCACCATCGGCGCCGCGCTGGAGGGCCGATGTCTATGGCATTCCGGCCATGCGCGGCGGCGATCACCGCCCAGACCAGCGAGTGGCACACCTTCGGTGAGCTCGACTGGAGCGCCGCACGACATTTCACCCTGCTGCTCGCGGCGCAGGTCCTCGACGAGAGGCATGCCTACGGGCGTGTCCGTCCTGAATCTGAACGTGCCCCGTGGCGCCACTTCACGGACGGAACTGCGCAAGACAGTCCAGAGCCACCAGCCGTACGCCGCCTGATACTGCGCCTCCGGGCCCGCCTGGGGTGCGTTCTTGTTCCACGGGAAGCCGGAATCGGCGCGAAGACGCCGTAGTCGGCGCCGACCGAGGCGGAGCCGTCGGAGGGCCGGAGTCGGTCGGTGCTGGGCTTTCCCGACCAGCCGCAGGGCCGGGCTGGCTGTGCTCGTGGCTACTCGGCGGGCCGGGCTTTAGGGTGCGGTGGGCTGGGGGGGCGGCGTCGTGGTCGATGGCGCTGATGAGCGCCTCGATTGGTGGTGTTGAACGGCTCGGTGCTGCGGGCGGCGCGGCTGAGGAGCAGCGCGCCCTCGAAGCGCCGAGATGGTCAGGTCGGCGAGGACCGCGGCGCGGTCGGGGGCGATGCCCAGCGGTTCGAGGCGGGTAACCAGCGCCGCCCGCCACCGCGCGAACACGCGGTCGAAGTCGGCGCTGAATTCCTCGTCGCGGGGGCCAGCTCGAGGACCATGGTGGCGATCGCGCAGCCGCTCTGGTAGCCGGAGCGTTCGAGGCGGCCGGCGAAGATCTGGGCCAGCGCGCGGACCAGCGACCCGGGGTCATCGGCGTGGCGGGCGGCCTCGTCGACCATCTCCTCGACCTCGTCGCCCGCCCTGGCGATGGCTTCGCGGGCGAGTTCCGGCCTTGCCGCCGGGGAAGTGGAAGTAGGTCGATCCGCGGGGCGCGCCGCTTTCCCGGACCACGTCGGAGAAGGTGGTGGCGTGGTAGCCGCGCTGGCGGAACAGCTCGGCGGCGGCGTGGATCATCCGGGCGCGGCTGTCGGTGCGTCGGGGCATGGACCCGATTCTACCCTTGACATATGTATGACGTCCAACCTACCATCGAGCTAAGTCGTACGTCATAGTTAGCAACGGTCTGGAGGAATCATGAACGCGAAATGGACGAGCGAGGACGTGCCCGGCCAGCAGGGACGGCTCGCCGTGGTCACCGGCGCGAACACCGGCCTCGGGTTCGAGACCGCCCGAGTCCTCGCCGCGCGCGGCGCGTCGGTGGTGCTCGCGGTGCGGGACATCGAGAAGGGCAAGCGCGCCGCCGCCCGCATCGCCGGCACCGCCCCCGGCGCGGACGTCATGGTCCAGCCCCTCGACCTGACCTCGCTGGATTCCATCCGCGCCGCCGCCGACGAACTGCGGGCCAAGCACCCGAGGATCGACCTGCTGATCAACAACGCCGGGGTGATGTTCACGCCCAAGCAGACCACCCGTGACGGGTTCGAGCTGCAGTTCGGCAACCAACCACCTGGGGCACTTCGCCCTCACCGGGCTGCTGCTCGAGCAGATGCTGCCGGTGCCCGGCTCCCGCGTGGTGACGGTCAGCAGCCTCGCCCACCGCATCCAGGCCCGGATCAACTTCGACGACCTGCAGGGCAGCGGTCCTACAGCCGGGTCGGCGCGTACAGCCAGTCCAAGCTGGCGAACCTGATGTTCACCTACGAGCTGCAACGCCGGCTGACCGGCGCGGGCACCACCATCGCGGTCGCCGCCCACCCCGGCCTCGCCAACACCGACCTGACCCGCAACTCGCCCGCGATCGCCGCGTTCGTCTACCAGCGGGTGCTGAGCCAGAACGCCGGCGATGGGCGCACTGCCCGTGCTGCGCGCCGCGACCGACCCCGACGTGCTCGGCGGCCAGTACTACGGCCCGCGCGGATTCTTCGGGGCCAGGGGCTACCCGAAACTGGCCCAGTCCAGCCGGCAATCCCACGACACGGCCATCCAGCGCCGCCTGTGGACAGCCTCCGAACAGCTGACCGGAGTCACCTTCCCGGCCGCCCTTCGTCCGCAGAATGAGCCCTACGCCAACCGAACCGGTCGGCCAGCAGCAACATTCGAAGCAATCCACCCGTGAGGAGAACAGTCATGATCCTGGCAACAACGACCGTCGAGAACGTCGACCGATTCCTGGATGTGTTCGGCACGAAGGCCGCCGACAAGCGGGCCCTGCACGGTTCCAAAGGTTCGACGGTGTTCCGCGATCCCACCGAGGAAAACCGCGTCTGGGGGCTGTTCGACATGGACGAGGCGGGGTGGGCGAAGTTCGTCTCCGACCCCGAGGTCCCGCCGATTCTCAAGGAAGCTGGAGCCCTCGGCAAGCCCGAAGCCGCGCGGCTGCTCGGCTCCTACCGAGCATGAGGCAGTTGCGACCATGACCACCATCAACCGTTCGGCACGAGTCGGTTGAGGAGTTCCATCGGACGGGTCGGCCCCAGGTCAGCACCGAGATCGTCACGCTCATCGAGCGACTCGCCACCGAAAACTTACGGCTGGGGATACCAGCGGATCCAGGGCGAACTGCTCAGCTCGGCCACCGGGTCAGCGCCTCCGCGATTCGCCGGGTCGACAAAGCGCTGAAGATCCCGCCGGCGACCCAAGGGCACACCGACACCACCTGGCGGCAGTTCCCGCACGCACAGGCGCGCAACGATGCTCGCCACCGACTTCTTCCACATCGACTGCGCGGGTGACCCTGCAGCGCCTGTACTGCTAGTTCGTCATCGAGGTCGGTGCGCCGCCACGTGGACGCCCCTGGAGTCACCGCTATCCTGGACGGGCTGCGGACCACCCCACCCAGTGGCGGCCGCATACGCCAACCGCCCGCTGTAAATCCGCCACGTCCGACCACCCGGGCTTCCCGCCAGGCCTCTCCCTGGAGAGGATCAGCCGCAAACCTGTCCTCGGCGGCCCAATCAATGGATACGAGCGAGAGCCGCGTAGACGCCCAGGAGGGCAAGGCCGGTGGCCGAGTTCCGAACCACCCGGGGCTACCGCGCTGGACGCCATGCACTCACCAGCGCTGGCATCGCGCTCCAGCGCAACCCCTCGGCAGGTCAGTGCCGGGCTGTCGGCGTCGTTGATGCTTCCGGGCGTGCCACCGGCCCTGAGCCGCCATCCAGTCATCAGTCAGGCAAATCAGGAGGAAGCAGTGACTTCGCTATCGGACGAGAGTGCATCACCCTGAAGGGCGCATCGTTGGTGCGACCGCGATCGTCGGGCCGTCAACGAGAGGAAATCCACCGGTGGAGTCGATGTTCGATCAGGCTCAGGAAATACAGTAAGCGGACAGCTGGCCAAGATGAGGTGCGGGTCTCGGCCTGAACATACCGGTGCCGATGTGCCCGTTCGTCGCCGCTCACCTCCACGTCGTCACCCCGAGCAGCGTGACCTCGTTGTCGCGAGCCTGAGTCCGACGGATGGCGGCGCAGCCGGCCGCCCGCAGTCGCTGTCCGGGGCGTGGTCAAGCGGTTCGGGTCGACGACGGCCCTCGCCGGCGTCGACCTGGAGGTTCCGGAGGGCATGGTCTTCGGCCTGCTCGGCCCGAACGGCGCGGGCAAGACGACGCTCATCCGCATCCTGGCGACGCTGCTCGAGCCGGACGCGGGACGGGCCGAGCTGCTCGGTCACGACGTCGTCGCCGAGCCGTCGAGCGTGCGCGAGCTGCTCGCGCTGACCGGTCAGTTCGCCGCGGTCGACGAGCTACTGACCGGGCCGCGAGAACCTCGAGATGTTCGGGCGCCTGTTCCGGCTCTCTCCGCGCGGAGGCCCGCCGTCGCGCGTCGGAGCTGCTCGAGCGCTTCGAGCTTCGCCGACGCCGCCGACAGAACCGCGAAGACATACTCGGGCGGCATGCGGCGACGGCTCGACCTCGCGTCCAGCCTGCTCACGCAGCCGCGGGTGCTCTTCCTCGATGAGCCGACGACTGGTCTCGATCCTCGGAGTCGCAACGAGATCTGGGAGATCGTCCGCGACCTGCGCCGCGAGGGGACGACGATTCTGTTGACGACGCAGTACCTCGAAGAAGCGGATCAGCTCGCGGACGAGATCGCCGTCATCGACCACGGCCGCGTGATCGCGGAAGGGACCGGCAACGAGCTCAAAGACCGCGTCGGCGGCCAGATCCTCGAGGTCGAGCTGACCGATGTGCGGCAGCGTGACGAGGCCGAGGCCGCGCTCGTTCGCGTCGGCTGCGGCCTCCGGAGCAGGATGAGCGGCCGAACCGGCTGACCTTGCCGGCGCCGCGGGAGAGCCTCGTCCTCGTCGAGGAGGCCGCCGCCGAGCTACGTCGCGCCGGGATCGGCGTCAGCGACATGGGCCTGCGCCGACCGACGCTCGACGACGTCTTCCTCCAGCTGACCGGCGAGGCACCGAGCGAGAACGGCAACCCGCAGAGCGCCGCTGCCGTGCCTGACGAGAAGGTCCTGGAGCGTCCTCGCCGGCTCCCGCGCCCGCACGCACCGTCGCTGCGAGGCGCCGAGACGAGCGTCACCGACAGCGCCGTCGTGACGATGCGGAACCTCCGCCACTTCTGGCGCCAGCCCGACCTCCTCGTGTTCTCGACGATCCAGCCGATCATGTTCGTCGTCCTGTTCGTCTACGTCTTCGGCGGTGCCGTCGGCCTGGCGCTGCCGCCGGGAGTCACGTACGTCGACTACCTACTGCCCGGGATCTTCGTCCAGTCGGTGACGTTCCGCGCGTCTAACACGGCGGTCGGCCTCTCCGAGGACCTACGCCGAGGCGTCATCGACCGTTTCCGCTCGATGCCGATGGCGCGCTCGGCGGTCCTGCTCGGGCGAACGACCGCGGACCTCGTGCGAAACGTCCTGATCATCGGCCTGATGATCGTCGTCGGCTACCTGGTCGGCTTCCGCTTTCAGGCCGGGCGTCATCCCGGCGCTCGCATGCGTCGCCCTCGTCGCCGCCTTCGGGTTCGCTCTCAGCTGGATCTTCGCGTTCGTCTCTTTGGTCGTCCGCGGCGCCGAGACCGCTCAGACGGCCGGGTTCGTGCTGCTGTTTCCGCTCGTCTTCGCGAGCTCGGTCTTCGTCCCGGTCTCGAGCATGCCGAGCTGGCTGCAGCCGATCGCCGAAGCCTCGCCGGTGACGCTGACGGCGGACGCGGCGCGCACCCTCGCGCTCACCGGCGGTGTGCCGGATTCGCTCGGGGCTCGCTCGCGTGGATCGTGCGGAATCGTCGCGGTCTTCGTGCCGCTCTCGGTCTGGCGCTACCGGAGGATGAGTTAACCGGAGTTCACGGGCGTGCTCCAACGTCTCTCACCCGCTCGGCGACGAGCCGTCCTCGTCGACGCCGTCGAGGCGATACTCACCCCACCGCCTCGGGGCTCGAGTTCGCCGAGGCTTGCGCGCCTTCCTGTGAGGGCGTCGTCGCCGCGGGTGACCGCCTTAGGCGAACCGCTTGACGAAGTCGAGCGCCGTCTGGGCGACCTCGCGCCAGCCGTGGTCGATCGTGAGGGCGTGGCCTCGGTTCGGGATCTTCACGATCTCCGTCACTCCGGGGTTGCGGCGCTGCCGCTTGTAGGCGGCGTTCGCGATCGCCCACGGCACCGTGTGGTCCTGCTCGCCGTCGATGATCAGCAGGGGACCGCGGGCGGGGTTGTTCGTGTTCACCTTCGCCTCGGTCCACGGGTTGAGGTTCGCGTTGCCCATCTGCGCCAGAGCGATCCCGGAGCCGGCGACGTGGAACGTCGTCGTAAGCGCCGCTTCGGCGGTGCGGTGCGCCGATTGAGGCGGCTGGTATGACCAACCCTTCGAGCGGATGCGGGCCGGCCTGCGGCGCGCGTGGATACGGGCCTGCGGTGTGTGTCAGTGCCTCGAGATCGTCTCGACGACCCAATCGATGCCGTGATCAAGTGAAGGCGTTGCGCTGCGTCTACTTCGTCCACTGCGTGCTGGCGTCGTCGGGGTCGACAAGCCGGGGCGTGGCGGCGTTCTGGGCGAGCCCAGCACGTCGCCGGCGCTTGTGGGTTGTCACCGGCCCGGACGCCGTCGCCTTGGTCGGACAGCTTCTGGTCGCGGATGAATTGCTCCTCGTGCCGCTTGGGATCGGGATCAGGGGTGGAGGTGGAACTGGACCCTGCGGATCGTCCAGGCCGGTGTTGCCCGCCGCGATCGTGAAGTCGCCGGTCGCCCGGATCACCTGGCCCCTGGGCCCGAGCCAGCCCGGGGCTCATCGGCGCGACGGTGGAGTGCATCGTGGACTGGGTGAATCTCGTGGCTGACCGCCCAGCTGTGGCCGTAGGTGGCGGTGGACGGTCAGTTCGACGGCCTTCTCAGCACGGTCGCGGCGGCCGATGCGCTGATCTCGACTGAGTGGCTGATTCACCGCACGGTGTCGGTGCCGCCGATCGTCGTCTCCTGATCCCGTGACGTTAGGGGTTGCTGACCAGGGTTTTACTGACGACGTGCCGCGGGGCCCAGGATCTTTTCGGGCGGCTGGGTGGCGGTGAAACTGCAGCGCACGGCGGAGTTCGCAGCAGAGCGAGCTGAGGGCGTGGCGCCCGTGGCGCTGACGGGATCGGTGTCGGGCAGGTCGCGGACGGTCGCGCCGGGCGCGTCGCAAGAAGGTGTGATCCGGTAGCTGCCGGCGAGCGCGGTGCCGCCGCCGGTGACCGTCGCGGACGAGTGGCGACTCGGGGGCCATCCACTCGTCGTAGATCCTCATCGTCGCGGTGGCTGTTCCTGGTGCGGGCGCCGCCCGGATGAGTCGTTAGCACCGCGAAGGTGGCCTTGTTCTCATGCGGATCCAAAGAGAGCCAGGTGACCTCGAACGCGGTCGACTGCCTCGGGCAGCAATGATCGTGCCGGATCGGGGAATGCGCTTCGTCCCCGGCCTGACCCCGTCGACGCCCAAGCAGTTGCAGCGCGCTTGCCGCCGAGGTTTGCGGACGGTGAACCGCCGGGGTGGACGCGTGCACCTCAAAGTCGTCCCCGGCGTGTGGCTGCGCGGCCGTGGTGAGGGCGCTCGGTGGAGGCGGGGCGGCTGCGCCGCCGGAGCCAGGGCCGAGGTGGCCAGTGCCGCCGATCATGCGCACGGCGCCCACAAGGGCTCTGGCACGGGACATGACGCGGGGACTCCTCGGGATCGTTCGGTACTCGGTGTGGACGCCGGCGATCAGGTCGGGCCGACGCTGCCCACGGTGCCGCAAACGGCGGCGCGGGACAGTCGACCGGCCAGGCCAGACAGCGGCGTGAGCCAGCATCGGTCGGATCATGGATCCGGTCACTCTCCAGGCGCGCGATCGACCTCTGACGAGGCAGGCGCACCGCGCGGTGATTGGGCTTGTTTCGGGGTAGCTTCTGCGTAGGTAAATGTGTGCGCTTCTGATTCAAACTCCGGTTACGCGATTGCCGACGGCGGGTGGGTCGCCGCCCGTGGTTCGGGGTGAATCGGTCCCCCGCGAATTTCCTAGCCTCGATGACGGTCTTTATCCAGGGAGAGTGATCGACCTAGCCGGGAGGCATATTAGGCGCACTGCCGTGCTGGCCGCCGGGCTCACCGCCTGTTTCCGACCTGGAGACGACCACCCTCGGAGCACGACCGTCGCGAGGAGCCAGAGTGAACGAAGTGGGATTCTCGGGAAATGCGCGGGCAGCCGCCGACACTCCCGGACAGCACTCCTGATCGACGTCGGCCCGAGATTCTGGGGGTTGCCCTGCACTCATCGGGATTCCGCCGCCGAGGACGCTGGAACCAGCACGTCTGCCGGATGCGACCAGCGTGTTTCACGTCCGCGGTCATCATGCCGCCAGCTCTCTGGCTGATCTTCACCTCCGCTGCCGTTCAGCGATGCCACACCACAGCGCTCGTCGCAACTGCACCAGTAGCGCTTGTCGGGCGGCATCCACTCCCTGGTCCGTCGTCGCACTTCGCCGCGGCTCGGTCGACCGCCAGGGCCACCATGTCAGGTCGTTGGCGTAGTCGACACGCTGTTGCTGGGTCACGTCGGGAGGCATCCGAGATCCCGTGCGATGGCTAACGGCCCCGCCAACGTGACATAGCGACTTCACATGAACCAAACAGCAAGAGTGCATGCAGATTCCCGGCAAGCTTCAGTGACATGCAGCTCGATAGTGGCCCGGTTCGTGTAGCATCTTCTGCCCGCGCCGATCCGATCCAGCGCGCGCAGATGGCCGTCTTGCGTGGCGAGCACCCCCGGACGCCGGGAGCACGCGGTCGGCAGAGGTCGACAGCACGGGCTGGAGTCACGGAGACCTTCAAGGTCACCGAGGCGGGGTTGGACGAATTAAACCATTACGAGCTGACTAATGCGCAAGGCGAGGTTATCGACAGCGGAATGACGCGGTAGTCTGTCGGACGCTTTCCTGAAATGACGACGGCACCGAGGAAAGGATGGGATATTTAAAGCAAGACACTTGAACACACAAGCCGCACCGTGGACAACTTTGCCTATCGTATTGCTTGTTTACGTGCGATAAAAAAACTACAAACTGTAGCAAGGACGAACAGCAATGGTGCAAGAAGTTTACGCCCGGAGCCCCTGGATAAAGACAGTCTTCGGTACGCAGCAAGTTCGGCTTACGGTGACCGGATGACGCTAGGAAGAAGTTCTACGTCATAGTTGAGGACTTGAGTAACGAAAGACAATGGCACTACGGTTACGCAAACGCGCCGCGCAGCGAGAAGCGATACATGCGCAACGATTGCCGAGCTTCAGTCCTATGTCTTTACGACTGCAGAGGTAGAGCGGGGCTGCACAAGATGCAGCCCCGCCAGCTGTATGAGCTGGTAAGGCGCGAGATGCAGCGCCGAGGCCGCTGGAAGCTCGAGGACCGCTGGAGCATATACACTCAAGGTCTCTGATCTACTGGCGCTCCGTGACCATTGACGAAGCCTCTGGGGAACAAGCAGCTCCAACAAGCCCCGGCAATGACCGATGCACAGTCGATTCGGATAGACGCGATCTTCCACTCGATTGACCCGAGCTGTCACAAACCCTGCCTCACAGCGTTGGTCATGGCGAAAAGCCGCTGTCCGGCTCGAGCACGAGTGTGGGTCCGATAAGCCCGGTTACGCGTCGGTCAAGATCGTTCGATCCGGGTGGTTGGTGTCGTCGAGATCGCCTTCGACGCGAGCCTCTAGGGTGATCAGCCTTACCGAGCTCAGATCGGGCGAATAGGCTCCCAACGTTGGCACTGAATCGAACCGTTGTGATTTGCGAAACAAGATCACGGTACGTTCGTGGTCGACGATAGGGGCACGTTCGGCGGTGGGTTGATGATCGTGGGACGAAGCCTTCCGCTGGACTCGCCCCGGCGCATCCTCCGAACCATGACCCAGCAGGCGCTTCACCAACGACAGCTACACCATCCCGCTGGAATGGGAATCGCGAGTCCCCGATCGTCACAACCTTCATTCGAACAATCGAAGTGACCCGCAGCCACAGCACATGGCCAGCCGACGTCATGGGTTACTTCTGCAACAAGAGTCACCGTTCTGGGGTTGCTGGGGTGAATGCGGAGCTGAATTCCGCCGCCAGATGCCCGCATAGTGATAAAGCGTAAACGCCATGACACACCGTCGGCATTCGGCGCTGAAATACGCCGTGATGCCGCATCTCGAATACGGTCCGCCTTGCTTTCCTCAGTTGAACAGGCAGAACGGTGTCAAAGTCGGATCAACAGCACGCGCACTCTCTGCCGTCACCGCGGCCGGTGCCATCGACGCGCTCGCGCTGATCGCATGATCGACGGCAGCATCCAGATCGCTTTCACCGAAGATGTCGTAAGATGGTGGCTGGCGTGCCGTCGTCTGGGTTTGTCGGTCACGTCGGTGGCGTCCAATGTCTGTCGTTGGCTCACCACCACCGGCGACCCCGGCAAGTCCGCACGCACAACTTCACGACGCCTGACGCCGCAACCGATCGGGGCTAGGTTCCTACCTTTGATTTCGACCGCTACGCGACCTGATCGCCGTCAACCTATCGCCGGCTTGTTATCTCGATGATGAAGATGCCTCCGAGGCCAGTTTCCGCGTCCGGTCAGGGCTGGCTGTCATCAGCGGGAGATCTGATGGCTGCAGTGTGGCGCAACCACTTTACGCGATCTTGCGCCCGCATGTCGCTTTTGATCGCCACCGAGCTCTGGACTGAGTAACCCATTCGAGTGCAAAGAGAGGAGGCCGGCAAGATTTGCGATCTGGAGACCGAAGCCGACCTTCTCAGAGCTGCGGGGAGTGGCGTGCCCGGTGTGCGCGATTACACAGCATGGTCACCGCACGGCAAGCTGCCAGCCAAGATGTACCCCGAGCGCCGCCGTCCGGCATCGCAGACCTGACGACTGCGCTCGGCACCACGCTACTGCCGTGCAGGACGCTGCCCGGCCACTCGTCGTTGACCGTGACGGTGGCTACCAACGCGTCAGCGCCGAGATGCTTTGCACCAGCCGCGCACCGCCCTCCACGAGGCACTCGCAAGACAACGCCGGACGCAGCCGGACGGCGCGCTCGGCGTGACCTGGCCCGACACGCCCGGACGGCCGCTGGTAGGTCGTGCCGCAGCGGGTACCTCCATTCAGGAAGGAGGCGCTCTATTTGACCTCCGAATTCGGCCGGACCGCACCGGTGCTGTTCGACCAGTTTTCGTCGCTTCGGAGCTTGCTGCGCGGCCGGTGGCGAATGGAGGGCCAATGGAGGTAGTAGGATACGTGCGGTCGTTGCGCAGACCAGCAAATGCCGATACCGGAGAGGAGATCAGCAATACGTAACTGAACGAAGTACAT
>ERZ1370068.6015-contig-5015_pt1 | contig 37301 bp, 41 predicted proteins | sample MGYA00561227_ERZ1370068 | MGnify/ENA primary metagenome ERZ1370068 (study PRJEB38410, sample SAMEA6850437) | metagenome | study: Metagenomic assessment of the ecological functions of the soil: analysis of the soil microbiota associated with the...
TGAGCAGGCTCTTGCAGATGCCCACGCGGTCGATCGCGTAGTTGGCGGCCTTGCGCACGAGCTTGTTGTTCCACGGCTCCTGTCCAGGCGGGAGCGTGTGCGTCCAGTTGTGCGGGTAGGAGTTCATGACGATCGAAAAGCCCGCGCCCTTGAGCTGCGGGATGGACGTCGGGCGGCGGCACCTCGATCCAGTCGACCTGGCCGCTGCGCAGGGCGGCCAGTCGCGTGGTCGGCTCGGGCATGGGCAGCAGCACGAGCTTGTCGATCTTGGGCCGCCGCTTGGCGTCCCAGTACTGCTTGTTGGCCTCGAAGCTCGAGCCGCTCGCGCGGGACGAAGCGCGTGACCTTGTACGGGCCGGTGCCGGACGGCTGCTCGGCGAACTTGCGCCAGCTCCTTGAACTTCTGCCACTGGGTCGGCGACACGATCAGCATGTAGCAGAGCTGGTAGGGCACGAAGCTGGTCGGCTTGTTGGTCTCGAACTCGACCGTGTAGTCGTCGACCTTCGTGATGCCGGTGAGCGAGGCCAGGCGGAAGCTCACCTGCCCGGAGCCGTAGGGATCGAAGTGCGGCGCGTCCTTCTTCTTGATCGACTCGTACGAGAAGACGACGGCGTCGGCGCTGAACGGGCTGCCGTCGTGGAACGTCACGCCCTTGCGGAGCTTGAACACCCACTTCGTCGGCTGCGTCCTTGCGCGCTTCCCAACGATTCGGCCAGGCCGGGCACGAGCGGGGCGAGCCGGTCGCCGCGGGAGAGGTCCCACGCGATCAGGGGCTCGTTAGATCTGGTAGCCCGACGAAGCGGAAGCCCTCGGAAGCCGTTGTCGGTCTGGCCGCCGGTGTACGGGAATGTCGCTGGCCGTCATCCCGATCCCGCAGCGTGCCCTGCGCGAGCGCGACGCCGGTGAGGGACAGCGACAGGAGCTATGGCGAAGCGACAGCGTGGCGACGGCGTCTCATGACGATCCTCCTTGAGTTGTACTGGAACCGACGATGGCCGGAGCCTCGCGCGGGTCGGCGAGGCGCTCGGCGACGAGGTGGCAGCGGGCGACGTGGCCGGCGGTGACGGGATGAAACTCCGGCGCCGTCGCCAGGCACACGTCGCGCGCGATCGGGCAGCGCGGAGCGAAGGCGCAGCCGGGGGCAGCAGGGCCAGGTTCGGCGGCGCGCCGGCGATGGGCACGAGCGGGCGGCCCTTCTGGCCAGCGGCGTACCGTCGCCAGCATCAGACCTTCCGTATACGGATGCGCGGGCCGCCGGAACAGCTCGCGGATGGGCGCTCTGCTCGACGATGCGGCCGGCGTACATGACGGCGGCCTCGTCGGCGATCTCGGCGGCGACCCCGAGGTCGTGCGTGACGAAGATGACGGCCAGGCCCAGCTCGCTGCTGCAGGTCGCGCAGCAGCTCAGAGGATCTGCGCCTGCACCGTGACGTCCAGCGCGGTGGTCGGCTCGTCGGCGATGAGCAGCGTGCGGCTCGCACGGCCAGCGCCATGGCGATCATCGCGCGCTGGCGCATGCCGCCGGAGAGCTGGTGCGGATAGCTGGCCATCGGCGCGTCTCGGGCGACGGCACCCGCACGCGGTCGAGCAGCTCGACGCGCGCCGCCGCGCCGCGCGCGCGGTGATCGAGAACCGCGGTGCTGCGACGAGCGTCTCGACCAGATCTGCTCGCCGATGCGTGTAGACCGGGTCGAAGCGCGGTCATCGGCTCCTGGAATCACGACGGAGACGACCTGCCGCGCAATCGCACGCGGCGCCCGCTCGTCGAGCTGGTTCACGTCCTGGCCCTTCACGAGCACCGCGCCGGAGACCCGGGTGCGGCCTGCGGGTGCGAGACCGAGAATCGCGCGCAGCGTGACGCTCTGCCCGAGCCCGATCCTGCCGAGGAGGGCCAGCACCTTCCCGGCGTCGAGCGAGAAGGTGACGTCGTTCACCGGCGCACGACGCCGCCGCGCGTCCCGAACGCGCCACGCTGAGATCGCGGACACTCCAGGAGAGCCATGTCAGGGGACCCCGGGTGGCGGCCGATGATAGCACTCCGCCGCGAACTGAACGCGCCGGTGCCCAGGGGCCCTTGGGCAGCGGGCGCTCAGGTCCTGCTTGGCCTCGAGCTCCGCCCAGCGCGCGTAGAGCCGGTCCACCTCGGCGCGCGCGGCCTCGAGCGCCGCATAGCGCGTCTGGAGCGCCGCCGGGTCGGAGGCGATCGCCGGGATCGTCGGCCGCGCCTGCCGGCACGCCTCGACGCGCGCCCTCCGCGTCGCAGGATCGCCTGCTCCATGCCGTCCCACTCGCGCTGCTCGCGATAGCCGAGGCGCTTCGGCCGCGGCGCGCTCGCGCTCGGGGCGGGCCCGTCGTCTGCGCGCGGCGGCGACTCGCCGCGCCGCGGGCCGCCTCCCACTGCGCGTAGTCGGCGAACGTCGCCGTGCCGCCCTCGCCGTCGAGGGCGAGGATGACCGTGGACACGCGCTCGAGCATGAAGCGGTCGTGGGTGACGAGCACGAGCCCGCCGTCGAACTCGGCGAGGCTGTCCTCGAGCACCTCCAGCGTCGGGATGTCCGAGGTCGTTGGTCGGCTCGTCGAGGATGAGCAGCGTCGGCGGGCTCGCGCATCAGGCGCGCGATCGAGGATGCGGGCCTGCTCGCCGCCCGACAGGCGGCCCGACCGGCACCTCGAGCTGCTCGGGCCGGAACAGGAAGCGCTTGGCCCACGAGGCGACGTGGACGCTCCGGCCCTGCCAGATGACCGCGTCGCCCTCGGGCGCGAGCGCGCGGCGCAGCGACTCGCGCTGGATCGAGGCCGTCGCGCGGTCCTGCTCGAAGCGGACGAGCGCGCAGATCCGTCGGCGCGCTCGATCTCGCCGGCGTCGGGCGCGACAGCGCGCCGGCGAGCACGTCCAGGAGCGTCGTCTTGCCGCTGCCGTTCGGGCCGATCAGGCCGACGCGCGTGCCCGGCGTGATGACGAGGTCGAGGCCGCCGACGAGCCGGCGGCCGCCGAGCGACTTCGCGCAGTCCGCGCGCGACCAGGAGCTGGCGCGTCCGGCGCTGCGAGGACGTGAAGTCGATCGCCGGCGGTGCGCCGCGAGCCGCGCGCCCGGCTGTCCGCCAGCTCCTCGATGAGGCGGCCCGCCTCCTTGATGCGCCCCTTGGCCTTGGTGGAGCGCGCCTTGGCGCCCGCGGCGCAGCCACTCGATCTCGCGCCGCACGGTGTTGGCCAGCGACTCCTGGTAGGCGGCCTGCCCGCGCAGGAACTCGTCGCGGCGCGCGAGGAACTCGCTGTAGCCGCCCGTCGGTCTGGAACAGGCCGTCCGGGTAGGCGCGGTTCAGCTCGAGCATGCGCGTGGCCACGTGCTCCAGGAAGTAGCGGTCGTGGCTGACCACGAGGACGGCGCGCGCCTCGCTCGGCCGAGCATGCCCTCCAGCCAGAGGATGCCGTCGACGTCGAGGTGGTTGGTGGGCTCGTCCATCAGCAGGATGTCGGGCGCGGCGGCCAGCTCGCGCGCGATGGCCAGGCGCTTGCGCCAGCCGCCCGACAGCGTGTCGATCGCCGCGCGCCCGTCGGCGAACTCCGGCGCGGCCGAGGGCCCGCGCGATGCGGCCGGGCCGGTCCGTCCTCGTCCACGTCGGCCGAGCGCCGCCGAGCGACGACGTCCTCGACCGTGCGGCCGGCGGGAAGCACCGGATCCTGCGGCGACGTAGCCGACGCGGACGCCGCCGCGGAGCGAGCGGGTGCCGCGGTCGGGCGTCTCGATGCCCGCGAGGATCTTGAGGAGGGTGGACTTGCCGGAGCCGTTGGGGCCGACGAGGCCGGCCTGGTCGCCTTCGAACAACCCGAACGACAGATCGTCGAAGAGCGACCGGGTCCCGTAGGCCTTGCTCACCGCCTGACAGCTCAGCAGGAGCGGGCGGGCCATCCGACGCTACTGCTCCTTCGGCTTCTTCTTTCCTTCCGCATCCCCTTGCCCTTCGCCATGCGCTCACCCTCGCCGAGCCGCTGACCGATGTCCTTCGACAATTATAAGCATCGATCGGCGTGGCGACGAAGAGGAAGAGTGCTTCGAGGCGATCAGAGCTGCCCGTTCCCGGGGCGACCAGGACCTTGCCGCTGCGCCTCGCCGCTGCGCGTGGGCCAGGGCCGTGGTGATCTCTTCGATGGGGTAGACCTTCTCGACGGGAGCCGAGAGGATGCCCTTCAGCACCTGCTCGCCGAGGTCGGCGTAGATGGCGCGGATCTGCGCCAGCGAGCGGGTGGCCAGGCCGCGGCCGAGGATGAAGCCGACGAGCGTCTGGCCGTTGCCGACCAGCGCGGCGCGCGACATCACCGGTCCTCGCCGCGCTCATCGAGCCGTAGTTGCAGACGACGCCGCCCCTCGCCCACGCACGCCGACAGCCGCGCCGTCGCCCGTCCCGAGACCGCGTCCGAGGCCGAGCCGGATCGGGCGCGCGCCCGTCAGCGCCTTCACCGCTCGGCCAGGTCCGGGCCGTCGACCACGCAGGCATCGGCGCCCAGCGCCGTCAGCTCGGCGAACAGCGACTCGCGCCGCACCACGTTCATCGGTCTTGAGTCCGCGGGCCCGGGCCAGACGTGATCACGAGCCGGCCGACGGCGGAGTTGGCCACGTTCTGGATGACCCAGTCGCCCGGCTTCAGGGCGACGATGTCGGTGAGGAGCAGGAGCGCGGTCGGCGGGTTGATGCGAAGCATCGCGCCCTGGAGGACGTCGATCCCCGGCGGCACCGGGATGACGTCGTCGCCCCTTCACGCGTCGCCGCTGGGCCCAGTTCTCGCGCTGCAGGTTGATGACCAGGTCGCCCGGCCTGACGTGCGCGACGCCGGCGCCGACGGCGGTGACCCGCCCGAGGCACTCGGCGCCCGGCGTGGCCGGCAAGCGTCGGCCGCAGGCGATAGCTGCCGCGGCACATCGAGATGTCGGCCGGATTGATCGGAAACGCCAGCACGTCGAAGACGACCTCGCCGGCCGCCGGCGCTCGATCGGGCGCCTCCGCGCAGCGCACGCTGTCTTCCGGCTTGCCGTAGCGCTCGAGAATCGCCTGCTTCATCGCGCGGGAATCTTCCAGCCGAGCCAGTTGCAGACGGCCTGGCCCATGACCAGCATCACGGTCACGGCCGGTGAGCCACGGTAGCTCCTCGGTGAACATGGTCACGCACTGGCGCCACGAGCAGGGCATGCGCGTGATGTCGGTGCCCCAGAACCATGCGCGTCGGGGCCGAAGGCGTCATAGATGCTGCTTGAGATTGCCGTGGATGTCGCGGTACGGGATAGGCCTGCTCGGAGTAGCTCGGCGCGCCGGTGGCCTTGATGGCCACGTTCGGGATGCTTGGCGAGCGCGAGCACCTCCGGGCAGGTTCGCCCACCGCTCGCGTCGGTCTCGTCGCTCCCGAGGGCCGGCCGAGGTGATCGATGATCAGCTTGAGGTCGCGGATGCCGCTGCGGCGACCTGCGCCGACCTTCGGGAGGAAGCCCGCCGCCATCAGCGCGATCGGGCAGCCCGGCGCGCTCCGCCGCCGGCCACAGCCAGTCGATGGTCCCGTCCGTCGGCCACGTGCTCTGGTGCGGCTGCAGGAAACACGAAGCGCAGGCCGAGCATCCCCGGGCGCTGCTTCCAGCGTGTCGATCAGCGCGCGGCTCTCGGGCTTGTCGAGCGGGAAGTTGCCGAGGATCGCCAGCCGGTCGGGATGCTGGCGCGCGGCCTCGACCGCCAGCTCGTTGGCGTTCGGGTCCCACGAGGTCGGCGGGGTGGATCACCGCCGCATCGACGCCGGCCTCGTCCATCTCCTTCAGGAGGTCGTCCTTCGGGAAGGCGGGCGACCTGCCGGTGGTTGGGATTGGTCGGCTTGCCGCTGCTCCAGATGTGGACCTGCGCGTCGACGATCAGCATGACGTGCTCCTCAGCGAGACCGAGTTCGAGGGTCGATGACGCCCTACCCGGTCCGGATTAGACCATATCGGCGTGCGGTCGTCAGGCGTGTCGATCCCCGGCTCGTCACGCCGTTCTTCGATTCACCGCAAGATCCGGAGTGTCGGCGCCACGCCGGCCAGGGTATCTCGGAGGTCATGGCGCGTCCGACATGGTGGCCCCTTCTGCGCGCTGATCTGCTCGCCGTCGCGGCGGTGGTGAACTGGGGCCTGAGCTACGGGCTCACGAAGCTGGCGCTCGCGCAGTGGCGTCCGCTCACGTTCACCGGTACGCGCTTCGTCGCTATGGCGCTCATCGCGGCGACGGTCCTGAAGACTCAGGGCGATTGCGCGTGCTCGTGGGACCCGACCGTCGCCGCTTCCCTGCTCGGCGGACTCCTCGGTTTTACGCTCTACCAGCCTCGGCTTCGTCCTCGGCCTCGACCGCACGTCGGCACTGTCCTCGACGCTACTGCTGGCTACCATTCCCCTCTTCTCGCTGCTCTTCCTCTGGCTCGGCGGTGTCGAGCGCGTCCGTGGACGCCAGTGGGCGGGCGTCGGTCTGGCCATCGTCGGTGTCGGTCTCCTGGTCCTGGCCAAGGGCAACGCGCCGCGGCTGGCCGATGCCCGGCTGGGCGATGGGCTCAGCCTCGGCGCGGCCGCCAGCTTTGCGCTCTACGGCATCGTGACGCGGCCGCTCGGCGAGCGATACCCCGCGTCCACGGTGCTGGCGGGCTCGCTCCTGATCGGCAGCCTCCGCTCATCCCGTTGGCGCTGCTGGAATCTCCGCCGCAGCGGCTGGGCGGCCATCGCGCCCTCGGGCTGCGTGATCTGGCTCTACTCGGTCGTCGTCCCCGTGTACCTGGGCTATACGTGGTGGACGGCCGCCCTCACCGCGCGCGGTGTGGCCGCCATCGCGCCGTACGTCCTGCTGGTTCCGCTCGTGGGCGGGACGATTGCGGTCGCCGGGCTGGGCGAGCCGCTCACCCCGCGGCTGGCTCCGGCTCGGCGCTCATCCTGCCGGCCTCGCGCTCGGTCGCGACCTGGCTTCCTCGCCTGCCGCGCCGGCGCCGGTGAATCGATCTCTGCACGGTTGACCCGCCACGGCGCGACCCGTACTCCATCCGACGATGGAGACGCTCGTCACGCCACGGATCCGCCGCTGGACTCGCCTGGAGTACGAGCGCCTCATCGACCTGGGCGCGTTCTGAGGCCCGAGTGAGCGCCTGGGCTCGATCGACGGCCTGCTCGTGGTCCGCGAGCCTCGGGGCGGATCGCCACGCGGCCGGGGATCCGGCGCGTGCTGGCCAATGCGCCTTGCGGCGCGCGCTCGGCGACGCCGGGCAGGTCAGACTCTGCGAAGCTGCCGATCGCACTCGACAGAGAGCCTCCGAGGTGGAGCGCTTCCCGACGGCGCCGTCGTACCCGGGCGATCCGCGCCGCTACCGCGACGCGCACCCATCGGCGGCAGTGCGGTCGATCGTCGAGGTTGCCGACGTGCTCGTACCGTATCGACCGCGAGGCCACAAGATGAGCCTCTACGCGCGGAGCCGGCATCCCGGAATGCTGCTGGATCACGGATCTCTGCTCGCGGGTATGCTCCGAGGTCCATCGTGAGCGCGAGCCGTCGCGCGAAGGCCGCCATACGGCTGGCGCTTTATGTCCGCATCGAGACGCTGCCTGCGCCGGCGGGCATCAGGCCGCTCGCTGCCCCGGACCACCTCCATCACCGTCGCCGACCTCTTTGCCCTGACCACGGGAGCAGCGCCAATGCCCATCGCCACCCCCGAGATCTACGCCGCGCATGCTCGATCGCGCCAAGGTGCGGCGCGTTCGCCTATCCGGCCATCAACGTCAGCTCTTCCCAGACGCTGAACGCCGCCCTGCGCGGCTTCGCGCAGGCGAAGAGCGACGGCATCGTGCAGGTGTCCACCGGAGGGGCGTCCTATCTCTCCGGTGTCGACGACATGGCGGTCGGCGCGACCGCGCTCGCCGAGTACGCGCACGTGGTGGCCGCCAAGTACCCGGTGCAGATCGCGCTGCACACCGACCACTGTCCCGAGGACCGGCTCGACCGCTACGTGCGGCCGCTCAGTCAAGCTCAGCCAGAGCGCGTGGCGCGCGGACAGGGCCCGCCTGTTCCAGTCGCACATGTGGGACGGCTCCGGCGCTGCCGCTACGGAGAACCTCGAGATCGCGCGCGAGCTGCTCGCCGCCTGCGCGAAGGCGAAGATCGTGCCTCGAGCTCGAGATCGGCGTGGTGGGCGGCGAGGAGGACGGCGTCGTCGGCGCCATCAACGAGAAGCTCTACTCCACGACCGGAGGACGCGCATGCTCACCGCCGGAGGCGCTGGGGACCGGCGCGCAGGGCCGCTATCTGCTCGCCGCCACGCTTCGGCAACGTGCACGGCGTCTACCAGCCCGGCCACGTCAAGCTCCGCCCGGCGGTCCTCAAGCAGATCCAGGACACGGTGGCGGCCCAGCGCGGCAAGGCCAAGCCGTTCGACCTCGTCTTCCACGGCGGCAGCGGCTCGCTGCTGGAGGAGATCCGCGCAGACGCCTCGACTACGGCGTGGTGAAGATGAACATCGACACCGACACGCAGTACGCGCTTCACGCCGCCCGCTGGTCGATCACATGATGAAGCAACTACGACGGCGTGCTGAAGGTCGACGGCGAGGTCGGCGTGAAGAAGGCCTACGACCCCGCGCACGTGGGGCAGAGCGCGGCCGAGGTCGGCATGACCGCCAGCGTCGTCACGCGCGTGCGAGGATCTTGCAGGCTCCGCGGGGACGACCCTCGGGGAAAGCTCCTGAGCGCTACTTCGGCACGCAGCCCTTGAACTGGCATCACGCCGCTGGCCAGTGAGCCTCCATCCGAGTGCTGCCGCCAGGTCCTGGGGTTGTATCCGAGTAGATCGAAGCTATGAAGAGCAGCGAGCGTGCCGAAGCCGCCCACCTGCCTCGTAGATCTCGTGCAGGCGGTTGGCCACCGTGGTCGGCGAGCCGACCAGCCAGTTGTGCCTGGCGCAGTACTCGGGCGTGACGTCCGAGTCGGGCACGTCCGGCCGGTGCTTCAGGATACTCGGTGAACCGGAATGACGGCAGAGAGCGGCAGGAAGTACTCGCGTCATCATGCGGCCCATCATGCCGCCGGCGGAGAGCCGCATGGCCTCCGCGTCGGTGTCGGCGATGAAGATCTCGCGCACCAGGCGCCAGTCCGAGCGCTTCGGGGTGCGGCCGCTCGCGCCGCGCCCATGCTCGACCGGACTCCCAGTGGCTGCCCGACGTAGGCGGGGTTCAGGTTCAGGCTCATCGGCCAGAAGCCCGCGCTCGCCGGCGAGCTTCAGCGTGTCGGAGCCCTTGCTCACGCCGGCCACGCCGATGGGCGGATGCGGCTTCTGCAGCGGCGATGATGCGGGCGCAGGGTGTCGAGCATGCGTGCCGGTCTTGGTGACGTGCCAGTACTTGCCCTTGTAGTCGAACTCGGGCTCGTCGCTCCAGAGCCGCAGGATGATCTCGAGCGACTCGCGGGTCATCTCGCGGTGCTGGCCGGCGATGCCGTCGACGTTGAACATGGCCCAGTCGCTCGGCAGCCCGCTGGCCGCCACGCCGAAGTTGAGCCGCCCCTGGGCGAGGTGGTCGAGCATGGCCACCCGGTTGGCCAGCTCGGCGGGGTGGTGGTACGGCATGAGGAACCCGCCGGGGCCGATGCGCATGCGCTGTGGTCTGCATGAGCGCCTGGGCCACGAGCAGATCGGGCGCGGGATGGGGCTCCCAGGGCGCGCGTGTGATGCTCGCCGATCCACGCCTCGCTGAAGCCCAGCTCGTCCGCCCAGCGCGAGCTGTCTGCGAGATCCCACTGGTGACCGTCGTAGAGGCTCGCGCTCCGGGCGGATGCGAAGGCATCGTGAACAGGCCGTAGTCCATGGAACCCTCCTCGTTGCGGGTCGCCCGCGGCGTATGCTGCACCGCGTCGCAGGCGCGGGCCACCCGTGGGAGGCAGGCATGGCGGACTACATCCTGGTCGAGAAGTCGGAAGGCGTGGCGATCCTGACCATAGAATCGTCCGGAGCAGCTCAACGCCCTCAACAATCAGCTGAGCACCGAGCTGCACGCGGCGCGATCACGCAGATGAGCGCCGATGACGAGATCGGGTGCATCGTGATCACCGGCAGCGGCACAGCGCGCGTTCTCGGCCGGCGGCGACATCCACGAGCAGCGCGAGGACGACCGCACGCGCAGCTCAGGCAGAGCTGGACGCGCGCAACGCCGTGCGCGCGCGCGGCAGCTACGAGATCGGCGCGCTGCCCCAAGCCGACGATCGGCATGATCAACGGCCTGGCCTACGGCGGCGCCGGCGTGCTCGCCTCCTCGCTCGACATGCGCGTCGGCTGCGAGCACGCCAGCTTCCGCTTCCTGGCCGCTGCCTACGGTCGCATCAACAGCACCTGGACGCTGCCCAACCAGGTCGGGTGGCCCGTCGCCAAGGAGCTGCTCGTTCTCCGGGCGCGTCGTGGAGGCGGAGGAGGCGCACCGCATCGGCCTGCTCAACCACCTGGTGCCGTGCGCGGAGCTGCGGGCGAAGACGATGTGGCTGGCCACGATGATCGCCAAGAACCGCCGCGAGGCGGTCGATGGGCGTCGAAGGCGCTGCTGCTCCAGGATCTCGGACGCGTCGCTCGAGGAGCAGTGGGCGAACGAGCGGAGCTACACCACCAACGTCGATGCGCGGCGCCAAGGCCGAGGCCGGCGTTCCCGGACTTCATCGCCCGCAGGGGCGGCCCCTGCAGCGCGAGGCCTGACGGTGCGATACACTGCCCCCGCCCGGCGCACGCCGACCACCCAGCAAGGAGCAGCAAGACATGAAGGCTGCCGTCTTCCACGGTCCCCACAAGCCGCTCACCATCGAGAACGTCGACATCGCCAAGCCCATCGGGCGCGAGGTGCTCGTGCGCACCGTGGCCAGCGGCGTCTGCCACAGCGACCTGCACTTCATCGACGGGCTCTACCCGTTCGCGACGCCCGCCATCCTCGGCCACGAGGCCGCGGGCATCGTCGAGGCGGTCGGCCCGCACGTCGACGAGTTCAAGCCGGGCGATCACGTCATCGCGTGCCTGTCGGTCTTCTGCGGCCACTGCGAGTACTGCCTGACCGGCCGGACGCACCTCTGCCAGACGCCGGCCGGTGCGCGCGACGCACCGAGCCGCCGAAGCTCACCTGGAACGGCGCGCCGGTGAACCAGTTCGCGAACCTGCTCGAGCCTACGCCGAGAAGATGCTGGTGCACGAGAACGCGCTCGTGAAGATCCGCGACGACATGCCGCTCGACCGCGCGCGCGCTGATCGGCTGCGGCGTGACGACCGGCGTCGGCGCGGTCGCTCAACACCGCGCGCGTCGAGGCCGGGCTCGACGGTGGCGGTGTTCGGCGCCGGCGGCGTCGGGCTGGCCGCCATCCAGGGCGCGCGCATCGCGGGCGCCGCGCATGATCATCGCCGTCGACGTCGTCGCAAGCAAGCTCGCCAACGGCCAAGCGAGCTGGGCGCCACCCACGCCGTGGACGCCTCGACGGACGATCCGGTGAAGGCGATCCGCGACGCTGACCGGGCGGCGGCGTCGGACTACTCGTTCGAGGCGATCGGGCTGAAGAAGGCGGCCGAGCAGGCGCTTCGAGTGCCTGCGGCCCGGGCGGCACGGCGACCATCATCGGCATGATCCCGGTCGGCCAGAAGATCGAGCTCGACGGCCGCGTCGTTCCTGCGCGAGAAGAAGATGCAGGGCTGCAGCATGGGCAGCAACCGCTTCAAGGTCGACATGCCGCGCTACGTCGAGTTCTACCGCCAGGGCCGGCTCAAGCTCGACGAGATGATCACGCGGCGCGGCCGCCTCGAGGACGTCAACGAGGCGTTCCGCGCGATGAAGGCCGGCGAGGTCGCGCGCACCGTGCTGATGTTCGATTAGCACACTCGCGGAAGCGCCAGGCTCCGCCGGGGCGCGAAGCGTGGGGATTCGGGGGGCCCGCTCGGGGCCCCATCTAACTAGGAGGTCGACATGATCACGGCGACCGTCGCGCTACAAGCTGCCGCCCATCGATCGACTACGCGGCGTGCCGCGGGCACTTCCACAAGATCGCCCCGGGGTTCCAGCACGGTGAGGGGCTTGATCAGCAAGCACTTCATCTGGAGCGAGAGCGGCTGGGCGGGCGGCGTCTATCAGTGGCGAGACGCTGGAGGACGCGAAACGCTTCTACAGCGGGCCGTGGCTCGACGGCATCGTCGAGCGGTACGGCATGCGCCCGAGATCGAGTTCTACGAGGTCTTCGCCCTCACCGACAACGCGCGCGGCACGGTCGAGCTGTTCGAGGAGCCGGCAACGAGCCCGTCGGCTCGATAGCGGAACTCGAGGTCAGCGGCCGCTCAGATCACACCACCGTTGACGCGCAGAATCTGGCCGTTGACCCACGCGCCGTCCGGGCCGGCGAGGAAGGCGACGACCCCGGCCGTGTCTTCAGGCTGCCCGAGACGCTCGAGTGGCGCGAGCTTGGCCAGGCGGTCGACTATCTCCGGTGTCTTGCCCTCGAGGAAGAGCTGGGTCGCGGTCGGTCCAGGCGACACTGGCGTTGACCGTCACGTTGCGGCCGCGCAGCTCCCGCGAGAGCACGTGCGTCAGCGCCTCCACGGCCGCCTTGGTGGCCGCATACACCCCGTAGGTCGGCATGAGCAGCGCCGACTGGCTGGAGGAGAAGTTGATGATGCGTCCGCCCGGCCGCACGCGCCGGGCGGCCTCCCGGAGCGTGTTGAACGTGCCCCGGAGGTTGATGGCGATCAGCCGGTCGAATGTCGCATCGTCGGTGTCGGCGATGGTGGCCAGCGGCATGACGCCGGCGTTGTTCACGAGGACGTCGACGCCCCCAGAGCGTGGCCTCCACATCGTCGAACATCTTCCGCACGGCCGCGGCGTCGCTGACGTCGGCCCGCGCGGCCATGGCCCGGCCGCCGGCCTTCTCGATCTTGCGCACCAGCGTTCCTCGGCCGCGGTCGCGCCGGAGGCGTAGTTCACGGCGACGCCGAAGCCATCGTGAGCCAGTCGCTCTGCCACCGCGGCGCCGATGCCACGTGAGGCGCCGGTGACGATCGCGGCCCGCTGCGTGTTGCCAGTCATGGTCAGTCCTCCTCGGGAATCACCGCGTCGATCGCGTCGGACGGGCCGCGGCGGCGCATCGCACAGGCCCTCATGGCCCCGCGGCGCGTTACTGCACGCGTCGTGATCTCAGCCTATCACCCGGGCCAACCCAGGAACCCACGAGGCCGGTCGGCACCGGTATAATCACGCCAGGTCACCGACGATCGCGCGCGACACCGAGGAAAAGGACGAATCATGGCCACGATCACTGGGCTCGAAGTCCTCGCACAGGCGCTCCGGTCGCAGGGCGTGGACACGATGTTCTACCTGATGGGCGGGCCGATGCTGGAGACCGAGGCCGCCTGCATCAAGCTCGGCATCCGGGCCATCGACCACGCGCCACGAGCAGGCCGCGTCGTTCGCGGCCCACGCCTGCACGCGCGTGCTGCGGCGTCCCGGCGTCTGCATGGGCGCCTCCGGCCCCGGCGCGACGAACCTCCTGACCGGCGTGGCCAACGCGTTCACCGACTGCGCGCCGCTGGTGGCCATCGGCGGCTCCAGCCCGCGCGTGTCACCTCGGCATGGAGGCCTTCCAGGAGATCGATCAGCTCGCGGTGTTCAAGCCGGTCACCAAGTGGGCGGAGCGGATGCTACGACGCCAAGCGCATCCCCGACGTCGTGGCCACGCGCGTTCCGTCAGGCCACGAGCGGCCGTCCCGGCCCCGTCTACCTCGACATGCCGGGCGACGTCCTCGGCGAGAAGGTCGAGGAGGAGAGCGTCGTGTACGCGCCGGCGTGGAAGCCGCTCGCCGCGCACGCTGGGCGACACCGGCGCCGTGCAGGGAAGCGATCGCGCTGCTCGCGCGGGCCGAGCGCCCGCTCGTGATCGCGCGGCAGCGGCGTGTGGTGGTCGGACGGCGCCGCCGCGCTGCAGGCCTTCGTCGAGGCGCGACGGGCATCCCGTTCTACACGACGCCGATCTCGCGCGGCCTGATCCCCGAGGACCACGCGCTCTCGTTCCTGAACGCGCGCAGCACCGCGTTCACCGAGGCCGACGTCGTCCTCGCCGTCGGCACGCGCTTCGACTGGATGATCCAGTTCGGCCGCGCCGCCGCGCTTCGGCGCCGACCTCAAGGTCATCCACGTCGACGTCAACCCCGCGCGAGCTTGGCCACAACCGCGAGGTCGACGTCCCGATCGCGGGCGACGCGCGCGCGGTACTCGAGCAGCTCACCGACGAGGCGCAGGGCAAGCTCGATCCCAAGCGCTACGCGCAACTGGACGGGCAAGCTGCGCGTGCATCGACGCCGAGAAGGGCGCCGAGTCCGACAAGGCGATGTCGACCGACAACGCGCCGATCCATCCGCTGCGGCTCTGCAAGGAGGTGCGCGACTTCGTCAAGCGCGACGCCATCCTGGTCGTCGACGGCCAGGAGATCCTGAACTTCGGCCGCCAGGCGATCCCGACCTACACGCCCGGCCACCGGCTCAACTCCGGCGCGTTCGGCACCATGGGCGTCGGCCTGCCGTACGGCGTCGGCGCCAAGGTCGCCAAGCCGGACGCGCAGGTGCTCGTGCTGCACGGCGACGGCTCGTTCGGCATCAACGCGATGGACATCGACACGGCCGTCCGTCACAGATCCCGGTCGTGTGCGTCATCAGCAACAACGGCGGCTGGACGGCCGACGCGCCGTGGACACGGCCGCTGCCCAAGCCGGGCCGCAATCCTCGGCTACACCCGCTACGACCGCCTGGCGATGGATCTCGGCGCGCACGGCGAGCACGTCGAGAAGCCGAACGACATCCGCCCGGCGCTGGAGCGCGCGTTCGCCGCCGGCAAGCCGGCCGTCGTCAACGTCATCACCGACCACAAGGCGCGTGCGCACGACCGTCCGCTTCTCCGCCTACTCGACGTAAGAGAGGATCCCCATGACCAAGGCGCTCGACGGCATTCGTGTTCTCGACCTGACCCAGTACGAAGCGGGCCCCAGCAGCACGCAGATGCTGGCGTGGCTCGGCGCCGAGGTCATCAAGATCGAGCCGCCGACCGGTGAGCCGGGGCGCATCGCGCTGTCCGACAAGCGCGGCGAGGACTCGTGGTTCTTCATGCTGCTGAACTCCTGCAAGAAGGGCGTGACGCTCAATCTCGAAATCGCCCCGCGGCAAGGCGATGTTCGAAGAGCTGGTCAAGATCAGTGACGTCGTCGTCGAGAACATGGCGCCCGGCGTGATGGATCGCCTTGGCCTCGGCTACGCGCACCTCAAGCAGATGAACCCGCGCCTCATCCACGCCTCGGTGAAGGGCTTCGCCAGCGGCGGGCCCTACGCGGACTACAAGAGCTTCGAGTGGATCGCCCAGGCCATGGCCGGCGCCATGAGCATGACGGGCTCGCCGGATGGCCCGCCGACCAAGGCCATCGGCGGCCTCGCCGACACCGGCGCCGGCTTGCACACCGCGATCGGCATCCTGGCCGCCATCATCCAGCGCCAGGCCACGGGCGTGGGCCAGCAGATCGAGGTCGCGCAGCAGGACGCCGTCGTCAACCTGCTCCGCATCCACCTGCGCGAGACCTACGTGAGTGGCAAGCCGGCCGCGCGCCTGGGCAACCGCTCGGCCGCCGCGGCGCCGTCGAACATCTACCGCTGCAGCCCCGGCGGCCCCAACGACTACGTGTTCATCCACTGCGCGACGCAGGAGATGTGGATCTCGCTGACGAAGATCCTCGGGAGGCCGGAGCTCGGCGCCGACCCGCGTTACGAGGACCGGCGCGACCGCGTGCAGTTCATCGACGACATCGACGCGATGATCACGGCGTGGACGGAGAAGCGCCCCAAGCACGAGGTGCTGCGAGATCCTGGCGCCGGCGCCGGCATTCCGTGCGGCGCGGTCCTGGACTCGGCCGAGGTGCTGTCGGATCCCCATCTGCGCCAGACCGGCTTCATCACCGACCTCGAACATCCGCGCCGCGGCGTCTACCCGATGCCGGGCAACCCCGTGCGCCTGTCCGACTCGCCGACCGACATGGTGCGCTCGCCGCTGCTCGGCGAGCACAACGCGCGACGTCTTCGGCAAGCTGCTCGGCTACGACGACGCCGGCATCGAGACGCTCCGGCGCGACGGCGTCATCTGAGGGACGGCGTCATCTGAAGTAGTAGCCGCTGGGCGGAAGGATGGCGGCCACCTCGACGCTCGCGTCGGGACGGGCCAGTGGGGCGACCGCAGCGCCGGGACGCACGATCGTGATCTCCCGATAGCGCCAGCCGGAAGACTGGACGGCAGCCGTGATCGGGTCACGGCACACCTCGAGAACGCGATCGACGAGGTTGAGGATCCAGTAGTCCGCGACGCCAGCGCGCGCATAGAGGGCGGCCTTGGTCCCGCGATCGGCGCCGAGCGATGACTCCGCGACCTCGACGAGGCAGCACGGGGCGGGCGGGATGGGCCGCCACGTAGTCGTTCAGGCGCCGGGCACCACCGCAAGATCAGGTTCCGGCTCGGATTCATCGTCGAGGGCGATTGGCATCTGACAGCGGACGATCCATCCCGAGCCGAAACAGACCCGCAGCGCATCGTCGATCAGTCCAACCGCGGTCGAGTGAAGAGTCCCCTGCGGCTCGCTGACGATGAGGTGCCCGCCGAGCAGCTTCGAGGTGCTCGCCGGGTTGGAAGACGCCCAGGTCAATGAGCCGGTCGTACTCGGCGCGAGTCCAGCGGCGCATCTGCTCGGGTGACGTCGCCATGATCGCTACGCTATCGGACCCGCGACGTCACCGTCAATGTCACAGAGTCGAGACACACGCCGCTGCTACGCTGGTCCCACGAATCCGATGTAGAGGCCGCAGGCGTCTTGCGGGCCCATCAGGATCGCCTGCTCGCCGGTGTTGCGGGTGCCGCGGGCCGGCGGCGGCATGCCGTGGTGACCGATCCAGCGCGCGCCCGCCTCCATGCTCCGCGTCCGGTAGAGCACCTGGAAGGGGCCCGGGCCCCGACGCGCGAGCGACTCGGCGGCGGGGCCGGCTTCGGCGGGCTGAGCCACCACGACCCCGGTCGCTCCAATGTCGAAGACTGCCATCTCGGCCTTGATCACGTTGCCGCGCTGCAGCCGTGGGACGGGGAGCCCCAGCACCTGGCTGTAGGTCTGCGCGGTCTGGTTGACGTCCTCGACCGCGATGTAGACGCGGTCCGTGCGCAGCACCCCGTTGGGATGGTCGCCAGGATTGGGCACCTGCCGGCGCCGCTCCGCCAGCGGCGTGAGGTGCTGGATGAAGAAGATCGGCAGCGGATGGCGGGGCCCGAGCGATGCCGCCCGCCAGCGCAGCTCCTGCCCGCCCGGCGTACGGCGGCCGCCGTCGATCGGATCGCCGACGTCCACGCCTCGCTTGCGCATGGCCGCCACGTCGGCCGCGAGGTCGTCGCTCTGCAGGCAGACGTAGCGGAAGCCGCCGCCGGCGGCCATGGGAACTCGACGAGACGGGGCTGGCCAGGTGCGCCTCGGCCGGGTTGACGGCCAGCAGCTCAAGGTAGTCGTCCTGGTGGAACGCGATGGCGTTCTGCGTGCCCTGCCCGGGATGGACGCCGCCTGGATGCACGCGAAATCCCAGACGTGTGTACGCGACGATCGCCTGCTGGAGATCGGGCACGCAGATCATGACGTGGTCGATTCGGGTCAGCACACGGTCACTCCCCGCGGCATCTTACCATCGACATTTCCTTCTCTGTTCTCCGGGGCCGTAGCGAGAATGGGAACGGGGACCTCCACATGCCCATCTGGCCGTTCGGCGGCAAGCAGCCCAAGGTCCAGGACGAGGCCCTCGGCCGACCTGGCGCAGATGTTCCTGTCGAACCCCGACGATCCCACGCCCGGCAGCGAGTCGCTGGTCGTCGGGCCAGTGCAACTTCTCCCGTCGACAGCCTGCGCGTGGTGGACGCTCACCTCGAGGCCATGCGCGGTCAGTCGCCTCGAGGGCCCGGCGCTGATGAAGCTCGTGCTGCGCTGTGGCGCCTACGTGGGGAAGTCGTTCGGCGGCACGCCGAGACCGGCAAGCCCTGCCACTGGATCACGTACGAGGAAGCCGTGCGGCTCGACTCCGGCTCGCCTCCGTCGGCCAAGGCCTGGGAACCGCCGCTACTCTGGGACGGGCAGAGCGGCTTCTGCTTTCCGCTGGCGAGAGTGGGTAAGCGTCTCGAGAACGGTGCGGATGACAGCGTGCGCGTCTTCGCGCAGGGGATCCTGGCCCGGACCGGCGCAGGCGCTTAGTCCCTAGCTCACGAACCTCGGCATCACCTGCTCGCCCATCAGCTTGAGGCAGCGGGCCTGGGCGTCGAGATCGCCGCCGCTGACGCCGACCCAGAGCTTGGTCGCCCCCGCTCGGCCAGCTGCTCGATGCGCGCGATCCAGTCGCGCGGCGCGCCGGCCAGCGCCCAGCGGTCGACCGCGTAGTCCGTCAGGCCGAGATCGGCCATGCGCCGGGGATTGCGGCCTGCGTGCAGCACGTGGTCGTACAGCTCGTAGCCGTCCACGTAGTCCTGGATCTTGGCGCGCATGTCGTCGGGGACGTGCTTGCCGTCAGGCCGAAGCGCATCGCGTGGTTCAGGATCGACGACACCGAGGCCTTGACGTTCTCGATCGCCGTCGCGCGGTCCTCGTGCAGGGACGAGCGCGCGGTGAACCAGATGTCGACCTCGGCCGGGTCGCGGCCGGCCTCGCGGGCGCCGGCGTGCACGCGGGCGATGGTGTCGCCGATCACCTCGGGCAGCAGACCGGTGCCCGCGATGACGCCGTCGCCGATCCGCCCGCCCAGGTGGAGCATCCGCGGGACCCTCGGCGCAGATCGAGATGGGCACGCGAGCGCGGGCGACGCTCGACGCCCAGCGCACGCGCTGGGGACGGCCCTGGTAGCTCGCCTCGCCGCGGGCGAGCAGACCGCGCACGCACGTCACGTAGTCCTCGATGCGGGCGCGGGAGGCCGCCGGGTAGCCGATGTTGAACACCGCGCTGTCGCCGCTGGCGATGTCCAGGAAGGCGCGCCCGCCGGTCAGGCTGTCGATCGAGGCGAGGAACGACGCCATGACCTGCGGCTCGCGGGTGAGCGGGTTGCTCGGGCGCAGCCCGATGGACGCGCGCGGCGCGGCCATGCGCCATCAGCGTGGCCCGCACGTAGGCGTCGCCGCCGAGAAACGCCGAGTCGTAGGTGCCGATGGCGGTGGCGCCGTAGCCGTCGGCCATCCGCACCAGCTCCATGAACTTCTGCGTGTCGGCACCGCCGAGGAGGCCGACGCTCGAGCCGAGGCTGATCCCGAAGGCCACCTTCATGGCTCAGATCCCCAGCAGACGCTCGAGGTTCTTGCCAGAGGATGGCGTTCTTCTCGTCCTGCGACAGCGTCTTCATGCCGAGGATCCAGGCCACCGGCCAGTCGAGCGCCATGTCGTAGGGCCAGTCGGTGCCGAACACCACGCGATCGACGCCCACGGTGTCGATCAGGAAGCGCAGCGCCGGCTCGGTGTAGACGATGCAGTCGTAGTAGAAGCGGCGCAGATAGGCGCTGGGCGGCTGCGCGATGTGCTCGCGCGCCTCCGAGCGCACCTGCCAGCCGTGATCCATCCGGCCGATGCCGTAGCACGTGTAGCCGCCACCGTGACCCAGCACGATCTTCAGATCCGGATGCGCGTCCATCACGCCGCCGTGGACGAGCGTGGCGAAGGTCACCGCGCGATCGACCAGGTTGCCGATGCTGTTGGGCAGGTGGTAGCGCGTGCTCCGCTGGGCCACCAGCGTCTCGCCGGCCTGGTGGAAGAAGATCACCGCGCCCATCTGCTCGGCGGCCTTCCAGAACGGCCGGAACTCCGGCTCCTCGAAGGTGCGCCCGTTGACGTGGTCGTTGATCTCCACGCCCTTGAGGCCGAGCTGGGTCATGCAGCGCTCCAGCTCGTCGATCGACGCCTTCACGTCCTGCATGGGCAGCGTGCCGAGCCCGGCGAAGCGCTGGGGCCAGCCGCGCACCATGCCGGCGATCTCGTCGTTGGTCTCGCGCGAGGTGGCCAGCGCCAGCCCGCTGTCGAGCTGATAGTTGTAGAAGCCGACGTAGGGCGAGACGACGTGGACGTCCACGCCGAGCGAGTCCATGTCGGCGATCCGCTCTTCCGGGTCCAGCGCGCCCGCGGCGGCGGCGACTGCCGGCGGCCGCCGACCAGCGCCACTTCCCCGCCCCTGGCGTCCTTCTCGCGCCGGAGCGTGTGCCAGGCGCCGCCGTTCTCGGTGGCGCGCCAGAAGCATTGCGGAGTGACGTGGGCGTGGATGTCGATGCTGCGCATGGTCTCCCCGATCGGATCAGCGCGACGCGGCGAAGCGCCGGTCGCACCTCGTGAGCGAAGCGCCGCAGGCTGGCCGGCCCGCCCGCGCTGTTGAGCAGCACGTACTCGGCGCCGACGTCGCGCAGGGCCTGGAGCTTGGTGGCGATCTCGTCCGGCGTGCCGTAGAGCGCGCCGGCCTCGGCCGCCTCGATCGTGTCGGCGTAGGACATCATGCTGGCCTGGTTCTGGCCGTCCGGCCGCTGGGCCAGCCGATCCATCCGTCGCCGCGCGGCCAGCCGGGTCTCCGAGCGCCTTCTCCCGCTCGGCGGCGGTGGCCACCACGTTGATCGAGCGGGTGACCGCCACGCTCATGGGATCGAACACCCGGCCGCGCGCCTCGACCTCGGCCTTGAAGAACGCGATGCGCTCGCCGATCTGCGCGATCGGCGCGAACTGGTCGAGCAGCAGGTTGTAGCCGTAGGCGGCCACCTTCCTGATCGAGGCGGGGCGGCCGGCGCCCATCCACAGCGGCGGGTGCGGCTTCTGCGCCGTGGGCGGCTCGACGACGACGTTGTCGAACTGCCAGTACTTGCCGTGATGCGACCACGGCGCCTCGGCGGTCCACGCCTTGAGCATGACCTCCAGCGACTCCTCGAACCGCGCCTCGGCCTCCTCCATGGGAACGCAGAAGCCGGCGAACTCGTTGTGCCGGTAGCCCTGGCCGATGCCGAAGTCGAGCCGGCCGTTGGACAGCAGATCCGAGCGTGGCGGCCTGCTCGGCCAGCAGCACCGGGTTGTGCCAGGGCAGCGTCATGACGGCGGTGCCCAGGCGCAGCGTGGAGGTCCGCGCGCCGATCCAGGTCAGCAGATTCAGCGTCGCGGAGATCTGGCCGAAGCCGGTGAAGTGATGCTCGACGACGAAGGAGCTGTGGAAGCCGAGGGCTTCGGCCTCGACGTTGTACTCGACGAAGTCCCGGAAGCCGCTGCCGCTGTCCACGTCGGGGCCACCGCGTTCGTGCCTGGGCGCTGCCGAAGATGCCAAAGCGCATGGCGCCGATAGTGCCCGCGAGGCGGCGACCGCCGTCAAGGCCGGACGGTCCCGCCACCGGCCTTGACAAGCCGCGCGGCGGCGTGGCGCAGGTTGGGCCCGCCCCAGCGCAAACGGTCCGCTCCCAGCAGCGCTGCGCTACGCGCGAAGGAGATGACGATATGAGCCGGCTAACGCCGCCGGACGCTCGCCCTGTCGCTGATCGCCGTCGTGATGACCTCGTGCTCGCCAGCGGCGCCTCTACGTGGCCCGCGGCGCCGACCCGATCAAGATCGGCTTCGGCATGGCGCTGACCGGCGGCCTGTCGGCCAACGGCAAGCCGGCCCTGCTGGCCATGCAGATCTGGAAGGACGACGTGAACAAGAAGGGCGGGCTCCTGGGCCGGTCAGGTCGAGCTCGTCTTCTACGACGACCAGACCAACCCGGCCACCGTGCCCGGCATCTACAGCAAGCTGCTCGACGTCGACAAGGTCGACTTCATCGTCTCCGGCTATGGCACCAACCTGATCGCGCCGCTCATGCCGATCGCGATGGAGCGCAAGCTCACGCTGGTCGGGATCTTCGGCCTGGCCAACAACGAGAAGTACAAGTATCCGAACTACTTCCAGATCTCGCCCAACGGCCCCGACCCGGAGATCAGCACGCCGCAGGGCTTCTTCGAGCTGGCCGCCAAGCAGAATCCCAAGCCGCAGACGGTGGCCATCGTGGGCGCCGACGCCGAGTATCCGCAGAACGCGCTGGTGGGCGCGCGCGAGCTGATCAAGCGCTTCGGCTTCAAGACGGTGTACGACAAGACGTACCCGCCCAACACCACCGACTACACGCCGATCGTGCGGGCCATCAAGGCGACCAATCCCGACGTCGTGTTCGTGGCGTCGTACCCGCCCGACTCGGTGGGCATGCTGCGCGCGGCGCACGAGGTGGGGCTTTCAGCCCAAGATGTTGGGCGGCGGGATGGTGGGGCTGATGTTCACGACCATCATGACCAGCATGGGTCCCATGCTCAACGGCGTGGTGAACTACGACTTCTGGGCGCCGGAGCCGACCTTCCTCGGCATCGCCGGGATCAAGGAGTTCTTCGCCCAGTACCAGCCTCGCGCCCAGAAGGAAGGCATGGACCCGCTCGGCTACTACCTGCCGCCGTACGCCTACGCCGCCATGCAGGTGCTGGGACAGGCCATCGAGACCACCAAGGGCCTGGACCAGCAGAAGGTGGCCGACTACATCCGGGCCACCGAGTTCAGCACCATCGTCGGCAAGGTGAAGTTCGGCAAGAACGGCGAGTGGGCGCAGGGACGCACGCCTCATGGTCCAGTACCAGAAGATCCAGGGCAACGGCGTCGAGCAGTTCCGCGGGCCGGGCAAGAAGGTCGTGCTGTGTCCCGACGAGTTCAAGTCCGGGAGCATCATCTACCCGTATTCGGCCGCCAAGAACTAGCCGGAAGGCGCGCGCCGGTCTTGACAATTCCGGGCCACTGTCGCAAGTTTGGGGCCCGCCCAGGAGCGGTGTGCCCGGAACGCGCCCAGAGAGAGAGGATGACATGAGTCGGCAACGCAGCCTGAAGCTCGCCCTGATCCTGATCGCCCTAGTCCTCGCTATCGTGCTCGCGAGCGGAGGGATGTTCGTGGCCCGCGGCGCCGATCCGATCAAGATCGGCTTCGGCATGGCCCTGACCGGTGGGCTGTCCGCCAACGGCAAGCCCGCGTTGCTGGCGCTGCAGATCTGGAAGGACGACGTCAACAAGAAGGGCGGGCTGCTGGGCCGTCAGGTCGAGCTCGTCTTCTACGACGACCAGACCAACCCCGCCACCATCCCCGGCATCTACTCCAAGCTGCTCGACGTCGACAAGGTCGACCTCATCATCTCGGGCTACGGCACCAACCTCATCGCGCCGCTGCTGCCGATCGCGATGGAGCGCAAGCTGACCCTCATCGGCATGTTCGGCCTGGCCAACAACGAGAAGTACCAGTACCCGAACTACTTCCAGATCCAGCCGGCCGGGCCCGATCCGCAGACCAGCACCGCCGATCGGCTTCTTCGAGCTGGCCGCCAAGCAGAATCCCAAGCCGCAGACGGTGGCCATGGTGGGCGCCGACGCCGAGTATCCGCAGAACGCGCTGGTGGGCGCGCGTGAGCTGGTGAAGAAGTACGGGTTCAAGACCGTCTACGACAAGACCTACCCGCCCAGCACCACCGACTACACGCCGATCGTGCGGGCCATCAAGGCCACCAACGCCGACATCGTCTTCGTGGCCTCCTACCCGCCGGACTCGGTGGGCATGCTGCGCGCGGCGCACGAGGTGGGGCTGCAGCCCAAGATGTTCGGCGGCGGGATGGTGGGGCTGATGTTCACGAGCATCATGACGAGCATGGGCCCGATGCTCAACGGCGTGGTGAACTACGACTTCTGGGCGCCGGAGCCGCCGATGCTGGCCATGCCCGGCATCAAGGAGTTCTTGAAGGAGTACCAGGTCCGCGCCGAGAAGGCGAAGGTGGATCCGCTCGGCTACTACCTGCCGCCGTACTCCTACGCGGTGGGCCAGGTGCTGGGCCAGGCCGTGGAAGCCACCAAGAGCCTCGACCAGCAGAAGATCGCCGACCACATCCGGGCCACCGAGTTCAACACCATCGTCGGCAAGATCAAGTTCGGCAAGAACGGCGAGTGGGCCAAGGGGCGGACGCTGATGGTGCAGTACCAGAAGATCCAGGGCAACGGCATCGAGCAGTTCCGGGGCGCGGGCACGAAGCCCGTGCTGTGGCCCGACGAGCTCAAGTCCGGGAACATCATCTACCCGTACGCCGCCGCGCTGGAGAACTAGCCCGCGAGCGCCTTGTTCTCCTGGGACCTGCTGGCCAACGCGGTGGTCGCCGGACTGCTGATCGGCGGCTTCTATGCCGCGGTGAGCCTGGGCGTCGGCGCTCATCTTCGGCCTGCTCGACATCGCCAACATCGCCCAGCCCGCGTTCGTGATCCTCGGCTCCTACGCGGCCTACGTGCTGAACAGCAGCTACGGGCTGGATCCGATCCTCACCGGATTGCTGCTCGACGCCCGGTGTTCTACCTGCTCGGCGCCGCCGTCTATCGCGTCTACTACACCAGCTTCGAGCGGCGCGGCGAGGAGTCGCTGCGGGGCCTCGTCTTCTTCTTCTGGCATTCTGTTCATCATCGAGGTCAGCCTCAGCATCATCTTCGGCGTCGACTACCGGCTGATCCAGACCTGGTACGGCAGCCAGCTCGATCGAGTTCGCTGGCGTGGGCGTCGCGTTCCGCTATCTGGTGCCGTTCGTGGTCGGCGTGGCCATGACGCTGGCGCTCTATCTCTTCCTCGGCCGGACGTTCTACGGCCGCGCCATCATGGCGGTGTCGCAGGATCGCCTGGCGCTGCGCCTGATGGGCGCCAACCCCGTCCAGATCAAGACCATCGCATTCGGCATCGGCATCGCCGCCGCGAGCCTGGCCGGCGCGCTGCTGATCAGCATCGCGCCCGTCATCCCCTCCACCGACCGCGACTATATCGGCCGCATGTTCGCCATCACCGTGCTGGGCGGCATGGGCAGCATCGGCGGCACGCTCGTCGCCGCGCATCGTCCTCGGGATCGTCGAGAGCCTCATGGCGACGTTCTTCGGTCCGTCGTGGTCGCCTGGCCGTGTCCTTCGGCATCCTCCTGCTGGCCCTCGCCGTCCGGCCCGCCGGGACTCTTCGGACGCTAGATGCAACGACCGGGGCGCACCTTGCTGGTCGCACTGGCCGTGATCGTGGCCGGGATCCTGCTGGCCAAGCTGCGCGTCAATCCGTACTTCTACTTCGCCGGCTACGTCATTCTCCAGTACATCGTCATCGCCACCGCGTGGAACATCCTGGGCGGCTACGCCGGCTACGTGAACTTCGGCACGCCGGCGTTCTTCGCGCTGGGCGCCTACACCGCGGTGTTTCTCATCCGGTCGGTGCAGGCGCCGCTGCCGGTGCTGCATCGTGGCCGGCGGACTCGTCGCCGCGCTGCTCGGGCTCGGGATCGGCTATCTCACCCTGCGCTTGCGCGGCACCTTCTTCTCGATCGCGACCCTGGCCCTGTCCGTCGTGCTGCAGACCGCGATCATCGAACTGGGAGTACGTGGGCGGCTCGCGGGGGCTGAGCGTCATCCGTCCCAGCGGCCCGCCCTTCGGCAACTACGTCGTGTTCCTCGTTCACGGTGATGGGCGGCCTCGCCGTCGTCGTCGGTGCTGGTGGCCCGGTTCATCGAGCGCTCCTGGATCGGCCGCGGGCTGGCCGCCCTGCGCGACAACGAGGAAGCCGCCGAGTGCATGGGCGTGCCCGACGCTCAAGCTCAAGCTCTTCGCCACCACGGTGAGCGGCTTCTTCCTCGGCGTGGCCGGCGCGCCGTTCCCTACTACGTGACCTTCGTCGAGCCCAACTCGGCCTTCGCGCTCGACTACGCCGTCAACGCGCTGGCCATGCCGATGATCGGCGGGACGACCAGCTGGGTGGGGCCGGTGATCGGCGCGGTCCTGCTCGGCACGGCCTCGCAGCTGGCCACGGTGACGATCTCCTCGGAGATGAACCTGTTCATCGTGGGCGTCGTGCTGGTGGCCTTCGTCGTGCTGGCGCCCGAGGGCATCCTGGGCCTGGTGCGACGGCTGCGGGGGCGCTGACCGATGGCCGAGCCGCTGCTGGAGGTCGAGGGGCTCGTCAAGCGCTTCGGCGGCTTCACCGCGCTGAACAGGGTGAGCCTGTCCGTGAAGCCCGGGCGAGCGCTTCGGTCTCATCGGACCCAACGGCTCGGGCAAGACGACGCTGATCAACTGCGTCTCCGGCGCCCTGCCCGTCGACGGCGGCTCGATTCGCTTCGGGGGCCGCGACATCACCACGCTGCCGCCGCACCAGCGGACGCGGCTGGGCATCGTGCGCAGCTTCCAGATCCCCAAGCCCTTCACCAGCATGACCGTGCGGGAGAACCTGGGGATCCCGCTCGAGTACGCGGCGGCCGGACGCGCGCGGCGACGAGGGACGCCGAGGCCGCCGAGATCCTCCGGGACATCGGCCTCGACGCCAAGGCGCACCTGCGCCCGGCCGGGCTCACGCAGATCGAGATGCGCAAGCTCGAGCTGGCGCGCGCCATGGCGGCGCGGCCCGAAGCTCCTGATCTCCGACGAGGCCATGGCCGGGCTCTCCAGCACCGAGGTGGACGACATCCTGGCCATCCTGTTCCGGCTCAACACGCAGGGCATCACCATCATCATGATCGAGCACATCATGCGGGCGGTGATGCGCTTCTCCGAGCGCATCGTGGTCCTCGACGCCGGCGAGCGCATCGCCGAGGGCACGCCGGACGGAGGTCGTGCGCAACCCCGCCGTGGAGAAGGCCTACCTTGGCGAGTAGGATCCTGGTCCGCGCGACGTGGACGCCGGCTACGGCGCGGTGCGCGTGCTGCACGGCGTGTCCATCGAGGTCCGCGAGGGCGAGACCGTCGCGCTGCTCGGCACCAACGGCAACGGCAAGAGCACGCTCATCAAGTGCATCATGGGCATGGTCAGGCCGGAGGCCGGCGAGAGTCGTGCCTCGAGACCGGACGGCGAGCGGATCGACCTCACCCGCAAGATCCACCGAGGAGATCGTGCGGCCTGGGCATCGCGCTGGTGCCCGAGGGCCGCGCGCCTGTTCCCAAGCTGACGGTGGAGGAGAACCTGCTGCTCGGCGCCTACCGGCCCGCCGCGCCGCGCCGACATCGCGCGCAACCTGGCCTTCTGCCTTCGAGGCCTTCCCCGTGCTCCGGCGCCGGCGCCGGCAGCTGGCCGGCAGCATGAGCGGCGGCGAGCAGCAGATGCTGGCCATCGGCGCGCGCGCTCATGTCCTCGCCGCGCATCCTGCTGGTCGACGAGCCGTCGGTGGGGCTGGCGCCCGATCCTCGTGAGCCGGGTGATCGCCAAGATCAAGGAGCTGAAGGAGCGGCGCCAGCTCACCGTGCTGATGGCCGAGCAGAACTTCAACCAGGCCACCAAGATCGCCGACCGCGGCTACATCATCGTCCACGGCAAGATCGAGTTCGAGGGACGCAGCGCCCAGGAGCTGCGTGAGAACGAGCTCGTGAAGAAGTACTACCTCTGGGCGTGTAGTCAATCACGCGGTCCTCGAATCGTCGACACTCGAACGGGGCGTCAGGGTGCGGTAGACCTCGTATGATTCCACCAGTACCAGGGCTCGTTGAATTCCTCGGGCACCAGCGGCCTTCACCGACGGCGCTTCACCGAGGTGACCGCCGCTTCACCGAGGTGGACCGGCGCTTCACCGAGATCGACGAGCTCACCGGGCGGCTCGACGAGATCAGCGGGCACTTCGAGCGATCTATCGGAGACTCGAACGGCTCGAGCAAGAGTACCAGGCGATCACGCTTCGACGAATCGAGGCGGGATGCTACGAGCGCAGGCGGCCGCGAGATTCAGCGAGATCTCGCCGGCGCTCAAGCGGCACGTGGTCGACTCCAGTCGCGATCGAGGAGATCGAGGCAGGCGTCTCGGCGGCTAGAGCCTGGACTGGGGCCGGTCGAAAGGAGATCGATCATGGCGCGCACCTACAACGTCATCGACGCCGATGGACACGTGCTCGAGCCGGTCGACATCTGGGACGAAGTACATCGATCCCGCCTACCGCGACCGCGCGCCCGCGGCTGATCATCGACACCGACGGCAAGGAGCGGCTGCTCGTCGAGGGCCAGGTGCTCGGGCAGCACGAAGGGCTTCGGCATCATCGGGGCCATCGGCGCCCGGCAGGGCCGGGCCGACGACGACCACCATGAAGTACGTCGAGGGCCGGCCGGGCGGCTTCGATCCGCACGCGCGGATCCCCGACATGGACCTCGACGGCATCGACGCCGCGTTCCTCTATCCGAGCGTCGGCCTCTTCGCCGGCGCCGTCGAAGGAGCCCGGCCTGGCCGCCGCCGTGTGCCGCGCCTACAACCGCTGGCTGGCCGACTACTGCCGTCCCTATCCCGACCGGCTCTTCGGCGTGGCCATGCTGCCGATGCAGTCGATCGACGCTGGCCATCGCCGAGATGCGCTACGCGCGCACGCAGCTCGGCATGCGCGGCGGCTTCCTCGCGTCCCAATCCCTACAACGACCGCATGCTCCACCACCCGGACTACGAGCCGTTCTGGCGCGAAGTGGAAGAGCTCGACGTCGCCATCGGCCTGCACGAGGGCGCCAGCGGCGGCATGCCGCAGGTGGGCGTCGATCGCTTCGACCACGCGCGGGGCCCGCCACATCATCTCGCACACCATGGAGATGATGCTGGCCGCGCATGAGCGTGATCTGGGAGGGCGTGTGCGACCGCTATCCCGAGGTCCGCATCGGCTTCATGGAGTCCGGCGGCGGCTGGATCGCGCCGTGGCTCGACCGGATGGACCGCCACTTCGACGACCAGGGCTTCAACGACTCCGGGCTGACCATGCGGCCGAGCGAGCTCTTCCAGCGCAACTGCTGGATCTCCTTCGAGCCGGTGGAGCGCAGCCTCTCGGTGCTGGCCGACTACATCGGCCCGCACAAGATCCTCTGGGCCACCGACTATCCGCACCCCGACGGCTTCTTCCCCGGCGCGCCCAAGCTGATCATGGACCGGCCGGAGCTGTCGGCGGCGACCAAGCGCGCAGATCATGGCCGGCGGCGCCAAGGGCTTCTACAAGCTGGAGGACGACGCGATGAAATACGGATTGCACGGCGTCAATCTCACACGGCTGCGCCCATCCCGACACGGCCGCGCGATTCGCCCGCGCCGCCGAAGCCGCGCGGCTTCGACTCCCTCTGGGTGGCCGATCACGTCGTGCTGCCGGATCCGCCGGTGCCCGGCCGGCCGATGGCGCCCGACATGCGCCCTGCTCGATCCGATCGTCGCCCTCACCTTCCTGGCTGCGCACACCGAAGCGCGTGCTGCTCGGCACCGGCGTGATCATCCTGCCGCAGCGGCAGGCGCTGGTCATCGCCAAGCAGCTCGCCTCGCTCGACGTGCTCTCGAAGGGCCGGCTCGTCTTCGGGCTGGGCGTGGGCTGGTGCGAGCCGGAGATGCGCTCGGTCGGCGCGTCGTTCGCCGAGCGCGGCCGCATCGCCGACGAGTACCTCGCGGCGATGCGCGCGGTGTGGACGCAAGCCCAAGCCGTCCTACAGGGGCCGCGCACGTGGCGTTCGAGGGCGTGCAGGCGATGCCGCGCCCCGTGCAGACGCCGGTGCCGATCGTCGTCGGCGGCCGCACGGCGCCGGCCTTCCGTCGCGCCGTGACGCAGGGCCACGGCTGGTACGGGTTCGGCCTGGACGTGCGCGACCAACGGAGACTTTCATGGCCGCCCTGCGCGATGCCGCCGAAGCGCTGACCCGCGCCCCGCCGACCTCGGCCGCCTGGAGATCAGCATCACGCCCGCCGACGCCCGGCGTGCCCGACAAGGCCACGATCGACGCCTACACCGTCGCCGGCGTGGACCGCCTGATCCTCGCCCGTCGCGCCGGAGATGGACGCCGCCAGCACTGGAGCGCTTCGCGACGGAAGCCGGACGCACACTTTGACTGCACTGGCCCACGCGGCGGTTGAGCTGAGATCGAGCAGGCTGCGTAAGATCAGACGCTCGAACTGCCTGACGTGACGTGAGCGGGGCGCTGCCCGGGGAGTGCGCCCCGGGAACTACGTTGCGGCCGGCCGATTACCGGACGCCCACGGTCGATGGAGCTCCATCGACACGGCGGCGTCCGGTAATCGGCCTGCCGGCGCGTGGTTCCCGGGGCGCACTCTCCCGGGCACGCCCCCGCTCACGCTCGGCGCCGCGCCAGCGATGCGGTTGGTGACTAGGCCGGTCGCGTGAGCCGCGGCAACAGCCGCGTGGCCACCTCATCGACCTGAGCGAGCTGATCTCCACCGGCGAAGCGCAGCGCGCAGATGCCGCGCGCCCGCATCGATCCACCGCTGGATCCACTCCGCGCAACCCTTCGAGCGGTCCGGCGTACCGTGCCTGGCGCGCCTTGATCGCGCGCGCCGGCGCGGCGTAGTACGTCTCGAGAAACTGATCCATCCGCGCCTCGGCGGCGGCGGCGGTTGGCGTCGAGCGCCAGCGTGAGGTACGCGGCGCCGGCTGACGGCGCCGGCCGAGCCGCCCGGCCGCGCGCCGCCGGCCTGGATCTTCGGGAAGTGCTCGGCGAAGAACTCCACGCTGGGGCCGGTGGGAAACCACGCATCGAAGCGCGCCGCCTCGCGAGAGGCCGTCGGCCCGCTGCCGCCGATCCAGATCGGCGGGCCGCCGGCGCGATGCGGCTTCGGCTCGACGCGACGCGCCGTCGAGCGTGAAGTGCTTGCCGCTGAAGCTCGACGTTGTCGCGGCTCCACAGCGCGCGGCAGATCTCGAGCGTCTCGAGGAAGCGGCCGACGCGCGCGCTCGAAGGCACGCCGGTGGCGGCGAACTCCTTCGCGGATCGGCCGGGCGTGTCGGCGGCGATGCCGACGCCGAGGATCACGCGGCCCTCGGCCACGCGGTCGAGCGTGCCGACGACGCATGCGCCAGGACGACCGGGTTGGCGCAGCGCGGGCGGCAGCACGCCGGTGCCGAGCCGCACGCGCCGCGTGCGCGCGGCGAGGGCGGCCATCAGCGTGAGCGGCTCGTGGCGCGGCCGCGCGGTGATCGAGTCGCCGATCCACACCGAGTCGAAGCCAGCCGCCTCGGCCCGCTCGGCCATCGCGAGCAGCGGGCCGGTCTCCGGGCCGGCCGGACATGATCGCCTCGCGCGTGGGAATCAGGACATCCGAACTCGACGGCCATGATGGGTTCCTCATCAGGCACGGCCGACGCGTCGAGGACCGCGCGGCTTGGCCTTGCGCTTGTCGCCGTTGGACAGCCGAAGGTCGTGCTTGTAGGGCGCCGATCTGAACGAGCCGTACGATGGGTTCGCGAGCATGATCCACTCGCGGCCCCAGCGATCCTTGTTGCTCCTCGCATCACCTTCAGCCGCTCGGCCTCGGTGCCCGCGGTACTCGTCGACGAAGTCGCCGAAGTTGTCGCCGATGTTGAGCAGCACCGGTAGCTCTTCGCGACGAAGGCGCGCGGTCGCGTGCTCACTGGCTGGAGGCCCAGTCCGGCTGCTCGCCCGTCATCAGCGACCGTGTCGATCTCGTCCGTCGAGCGGGAAGCCGAGCTTCTCGAGGTTCTTCGCGGGTCGGCGGCTCCTCCGGCGGCGGTGCGGTTGCGAGCATGTAGAACACCTTCACCCCGCGCGCGGCCGCGTAGGTGGCGAACTCGACGGCGCCGGGAATGGCCAGCGACGTCGACCGTGTTCACGTAGGCGTTCCAGGTCTTGGAATCGAAGGTGGTGTCGTTGAGGGCCATCCAGGCCTGGTAGCCGGAGTTGTCGAGGAGCGTCTCGTCGATGATCGAGGATCACCGCGGGCGGCAAGCGACTGGTAGCTGCCCGTCTGCTCCTGCGGGGCGCGCGCCGTCCAGCTGGAGTCGGTCAGCGCCTGATCCAGGCGGACGCGGGCCAGCGCGAAGGCGGTGAGGGCCGAGGCCTTGTACTCCACCGAGCGCTGCATCCAGAGGACGGCGTCTGGAGCAGATCCGCTGAGCGGGCGGATCCTGGGCGAGCGGCCGGGCGCGGATCCCCGGCCAGGCGCTGGCGGGCGAGCGAGCAGGGCGAGCCAGCGCGGACGTCGACTCGCAGCGATCATGCGGGCCTCTCCTGCGGCGACGGCGAGCGCCGCGCTCGAGATCCCTCGTAGCGCTCGACGATTGGTACCGCCACTTTCACGGATGAAGTACTCGACCTGCAGATTGACCGTGCCGCCCTCGTTGTCGGCGCTCAGGCGGAAGTCGCCGCGGTAGCCGACGATGAGCCTGCCGCGCGCGAACGCGTAGCCGATCTCCGCCGGCCGTGCCGCTGTCGACGTCGACGCCGTCGAGAACCGCTACCACGCCGTCGCGCGCGGTCGGATCGCCGGCCCGGCTGTTCGCGCCGATCTCGCGGTTCAGCGTCCGCCAGGCCTCGCGCTTCGCGGGCCCGTAGGGCAGCGCCTGCACTGGCGCGGCGAGCTTGCGCCGGCATCGGTCAGGGCCCACGGATCGAGGACGTCGTAGCCGAGACGGCGCACGAGGGCATGAGGACGCGCGTCGTAGAAGTGGCGCCCGGCCTCGGGAGAAGCCCAGCGGGCTTCGCCATGTAGACTCGCGCCCTGGCGCTCGGGATCGGGAGCCGGTCGGGCGTCAACGGCCGATCAGCTCGGGGCGCCGGCAGCCGGCGCTCAGTCCATCGGGCGCGGAGGTGACGTCGATGCGGTCGCGGGGATCATATTCACGGGGGCCTCAGACGTGGGCACGACATGACCGTCGCGGAAGGCTCGATCGGTTTGCTGTCCGCGTGCTCGCCCTCGTCGCGCTGCTCAGCCCTCGCCGGTCGCGCCGCCGCCCAGGAGTTCAGCCCGGCCGTCGTGTTCGACATGGGCGGCAAGTTCGACAAGTCCTTCAACGAGGCGGCGTACAACGGCGCCGAGCGCTTCAAGAAGGAGACGGGCATCGCGTACCGCGAGTTCGAGGTGACCAGCGAGGCCCAGCGCGAGCAGGCGCTGCGCAACATGGCGCGCCGCGGCTCCCAGATCGTCGTGGGCATCGGCTTCGCCCAGGCCAGCCGGCATGGAGAAGGTCGCCAAGGAGTTCCCGAACGCTGAAGTTCGCCATCGTCGACGCGGTCGTGGACCTGCCGAACGTCCAGTCGATCGTCGTTCAAGGAGCACGAGGGCTCGTTCCTGGTCGGCATGGCCGCGGCCATGGCGTCGAAGACGCGGCAAGGTCGGCTTCGTGGGCGGCATGGACATCCCGCTGATCCGCAAGTTCGCCCTGCGGCTACGAGGAGGGCGCCAAGTACGTGAACCCGAAGATCGAGGTCTTCCAGAACATGACCGGGACGACGCCGGCCGCGTGGAACGATCCGACGCGGGGCGGCGAGCTGGCGCGGAGCCAGTTCGACCGCGGCGCCGACGTCGTCTACGCCGCCGCCGGCGCCACCGGGCTCGGCGTGCTGCAGGCGGCGAAGGACAAGGGCAGGCTCGCCATCGGCGTCGACTCGAACCAGAACTACCTCCACCCCGGCACGATCCTCGACCTCGATGATCAAGCGCGTCGACCTCGCCGTCTACGAGGCCTTCAAGACCGCGAAGGACGGGACGTGGAAGGCCGGCGTGCGCAACCTCGGCGTCGCCGAGGACGGCGTCGGTTACTCGCTCGATCGAGTACAACCGCGAGCCTGATCACGCCGGAGATGGAGCAGCGGCTCGAGCAGGCGCGCGCCGACATCGTGGCCGGCAAGATCAAGGTCACCGACTACATGGCAGCAGCTGACCGGCCGGACGCGTGAGCTCCACGCCGGTGACCGTCGGTCTGACCGGGGTGGATCTGCCGGGACCGACCGATCGGCCGGCTGCGCCGCCGCCATCGAGCTGCGGCGCATCGACAAGTGGTTCGGCGCGGTCCACGCCAACCGCGACGTCTCGCTCGTCGTGCGCGCCGGGCACGATCCACGGCGATCGTCGGCGAGAACGGCGCCGGCAAGTCGACGCTGATGGGCATCCTCTACGGCTACTACCGTCCCGACCGGGGCGAGATCCTCGTGCGAGGCCAGTCCGGTGGCCATCCGGAGCGCCGCAGGACGCGCTGGCGGCCGGGATCGGCATGGTGCACCAGCACTTCATGCTGGTGGAGCCGTTCACGCGTGCTCGAGAACGTCGTGCTCGGCGTGGAGGGCGGCTTCCGCTCGGCGGCCGGCATGGCGCGGGCCCGCGCGCGAGCTCGCGCGGCTCGGTCGCGAGTACCACCTCGAGGTCGATCCCGACGCGCGCGTCGCCGATCTCGGCGTGGGCCAGCGCCAGCGCGTCGAGATCCTCAAGGCGCTGTACCGCGGCGCCGATCTCCTGATCCTCGACGAGCCGACGGCCGTGCTGCACGCCCCAGGAGGCCGATCACCTGTTCCGCATCCTGCGAGCGCTCGCGCGGCGAGGGCAAGACCGTCGTCCTCATCACGCACAAGCTGCGCGAGATCCGCGAGGTCACCGACGTCGTGACCGTGATGCGCCAGGGGCGCGTCGTCGCGACGCTGCCCACCGCGGAGACCACGCCCGAGCAGCTCGCCGAGCTGATGGTCGGGCCGCGCGGGTGCAGCCTGCGCGTGGACAAGCGGCCGGGCCGGCCCGGCGAGCGCGCTGCTCGAGGTGGTCGACCTCGTGGTGGAGGACGCGCCTCGGCGTCGAGCGCGTCAAGGGGTCAGCTTCACGGTGCGGCGCGGCGAGATCGTGGGCATCGCCGGCGTCGCCGGCAACGGCCAGTCGGAGCTGCTCGGACGCCCTCGGCCGGCATTCGGCCCGGCGAAGTCCGGACGCATCTCGCTGGAAGGCGCCGCGACCTCGCCGAGCAGCGCGGACGCGCTCGCCGCGGGCATGCGCCGCGCTGGGCTCGCCCACGTGCCCGAGGACCGCCAGCGCATGGGGCTCGTCATCGCCTTCGTCGCGCGCGGGAGAGCGCCATCCTCGGCTACCACGACGAGCCGACGTACAACGGCGCGATCCGGCTCCGCCGGCGCGCGGTCGCGGCGAGCTTTCGGCGCCAGGCGGCGGAGTACGACATCCGGCCCGCGGACGGGGCGCTTGCCACGTCGGCCTTCTCCGGCGGCAACCAGCAGAAGATCGTGCTGGCCCGCGAGCTCGACCGCAATCCCGGACCTGCTGCTGGTCGGGCAGCCCACGCGCGGCGTCGACATCGGCGCCATCGAGTTCATCCACCGCCGTCTGGTCGCGCTGCGCGACGCCGGCAAGGCGCGTCGCTGCTCGTCTCGGTCGAGCTCGACGAGATCCTGCGCGCTGGCCGACCGCATCCTGGTCATGCACGACGGACGCATCGTCGGCGAAGTGCCGCAGGCCGACGGCCACCGAGCGGACGCTCGGCCTCATGATGGCCGGCGTCGGAGCGTGACGGCGCCGCATGGTCGACGATCGTCCCGCGACTGGGCTGGGCTGGCCCGGCGCTGCTGCCGCGCGCTGAACCTGGCACTGCGCGCTGCGCGCTCTCCGGCCGGTCGTGATCGTCGCTGCGTGGGCGAGAGTCCGCTCCGCGCGCTGCGCCTGCTCGCCGCCGGCGCCTTCGGCAACGCGCGAGGCGATCGGCTACACGCTCTACTACGCGACGAACTTCGTCTTCACCGGGCTCGCGGTCGCCGTCGCGTTCCACGGCGGGCTCTTCAACATCGGGGCCGAGGGCCAGGCGTACATCGGCGGCCTCGGCGTCGCGCTCGTGCTGCTCTGGCGCGGGCGGCTGGCCGCCGATCCTCGGTCATGCCGGCGGCCATCGTCGCGTCGGCGCGCCTTCGGCGCGGCCTGGGCGCTTCGTCCCGGCATGGCTGCAGGCGCGGCGCGGCAGCCACATCGTCATCACGACGATCATGTTCAACTTCATCGCCTCGGCGCTGATGACGTACCTCCTCGTCAACGTGCTGATCAAGCCCGGCCAGCAGTCGCCGGAGACGCGCGAGTTCGCTCCGAGCACGTGGCTGCCCCAGCTTCACGAGATGGCCCGCGCGCTCGGCTGCGGACATCGGCCGCTCGCCCCTCAACCTCGTCGTCCGTCCTCGCGCTGGCGCGCAGCGCGCTCGTCTGGCTCTACCTGTGGCACACGCGCTGGGGCTACGAGCTGCGGGCGTTCGGTCACAACGAGACGGCCGCCGTCTACGCGAGGCATCGCGCCGGCGCGCACGGTGATCGTCGGCCATGTCGATCTCCGGCGCGCTGGCCGGGCTGATGAGCGCTCAACGAGATCATGGGCGTCCAGCATCGCCTGCATCCTCAACTTCGCCGGCGGCGCCGGCTACGTCGGCATCGCGGTCGCGCTGATGGGCCGCAACCATCCCGCGGGGATCGTGCTGGCCGCCGATCCTGTTCGGCGCGCTGTACCAGGGCGGGTCGGAGCTGTCGTTCGACATGCCGACGCTCACGCGCGACATGGTCGTGGTGATCCAGGGGCTCATCATCCTCGTGTGCGGCGCGTTCGAGCACGCGCTGCGCCGCCCGCTCGACGCGCTCCTGCGGACGACCGCGCGATGAGCGAGAGCGTGCTGCTCGTCGCTGCTCGCTGGCCGCCGCGACGCGTGCGGGGCGCCACGCCGCTCGTGCTGGCCGCGCTGGGCGGCCTCTTCGCCGAGCGGTCCGGCGTCGATCGACATCGGGCTCGAGGGCAAGATGCTGGTGTCGGCGTTCGCCGCCGCGGCCACGGCGGCGGTCACCGGCTCCGCGTGGGCCGGTCTCGCGCGCCGGCATCGTCGCGTCGGTCGCGCTGGCGCTGGTCGCACGGGTTCGCCTGCATCACGCATCACGGCAACCAGGTCGTGTCGGGCATGGCGCTCAACATCACGATGTCCGGGCTGACGGCGGTGCTCGGCTACGCCTGGTTCCAGCGAGGGCGGCCAGACGCCGCTGCTCGGCGCCGGCGCTCGCTTCGGCGCCCATCACGCTGCCCGGGCGTCGACGACGCTCGCCGGCGTGCCGGGCGTCGGCCTCGCTCTACGCGCGAGGTCGTGAGCGGCCACAACGTGCTCGTCTCATCGCGCGGCGGTCGCCGTGCCCGTCGTGGCGTGGCTCGATCTACCGGACGCGCTTCGGGCTTGCGGCTGCGCGCCGTCGGCGAGAGTCCGGGCGCCGGTCGACACCGCGGGCATCTCGGTGGCCGGCCACGCGCTATCGCGCGCTCGTCGCTGAGCGGCGTGCTCTGCGGGCTCGCCGGCGCGTACCTGTCGATCGCCCACCACGCGTCCTTCATCCGCGACATGTCGGCCGGCAAGGGCTACCTCGCCCTCGCCGCGCTGATCTTCGGGCAGTGGCGCCCGCGTGCCGACGCTCGGCGAGCAATACGTAACTGAACGAAGTACAA
>ERZ1370068.386-contig-10349_pt1 | contig 37300 bp, 65 predicted proteins | sample MGYA00561227_ERZ1370068 | MGnify/ENA primary metagenome ERZ1370068 (study PRJEB38410, sample SAMEA6850437) | metagenome | study: Metagenomic assessment of the ecological functions of the soil: analysis of the soil microbiota associated with the...
GCCACGTGATAGCTTATCTTCGGCGCGGCGACGATATCGTCGACCGGTTCGGCGCCAGCGGCGTTTTCACCCGCGCCGGTTGCTGGTCGTGATGGCGCTGCCGACGGCTCCGCCGGGCGCCGCTGGCGCGGCCTGGGGAAGAGACGGCTGCAGCTGAAGCTTCGGCGCTGGGTGGCGAGGCGGCTGGCACGGCAGGCGGAGAGGTGAAACCGAGCCGGTCTTCGGGGTTTGGGCGCCAAAGCAACCGGAACCAGTTTCCTCGCCGCGGCGGGTGCGCATGCCGCACGAAGCGGTGCCAGTAGTCCGGCGGCGGCGTCACCCCAGAGGGGAAAATCGACGGACTGCCTCGGTCGGCTGCCGCCAGCGCGGCGGCGGCCGCACAGCGCGTTCGCCTTCGGCGGACGCGCGGCGCCGAGGCGCTGGCACGATCAGCGGTTCCATGCGCGCAGCGCGCAGAAGGTGACTGCCGTTTGCCCGGCATCGGGAACGCCGACCTGTCGACGAACGGGGCCAGGAAACGCTCGATCGAGAACAGGTGCCGCCGATGTCCAGCAATCCGTAGCGACCGCAGGCGCCGGCCAGCGGCTGCACTTCGCCGGAACAGCAGCGTCAGCGCATTGATGTCCCAACCCTGGTCGCACAGACGCTGACCGGCGCTTGCGCAGCATCTCCAGGCGCTTGGGCAGGTGCGCAGGAACGCCAGGCGCAGTTCCGCGGCTTGCTGGTATCGTCCTGCTGTTGCATCGCTCGCCTGAACCCCTTCTTTCGTAGGCTGATGATACCAGCCGCTCGAGTGGGCTCTACCACCGCGCTGGGCGGGCAGCATAGCGCAGTACAAAGAGCAGGAGCGAAGGTACGAAGGGCGAGGCGAAAACGGCACGAACGCGCAGGGCGACGGCTTCACCGCCCTCGCCCCTCGTCGCTCGTCCCCTACTCCCAGGTCACGACCAGCACCAGAATGACAATCGCAATCAGCAGCAGAACGCAGGCACCCGTTGAACGATGCAGCCAGCGCGACGAACGCGCGCACTGGTTGCTCGCGAGCTGGTTCTTCAGGCGGATCAGATACAGGCGTGATAGCCGATCAGGCCGGCAACCAGAGACGCAGCTTCGGCGTGCGAGCCAGACCTGACGCAGGTAGGCTGCGTCGTGCATCGCGCCACCACAGCCAGCGTGGCGAGGCCGAACGCGATCGCCAGTCCGGCGCGCCGATGTGCGTGATCATCAGCAGGCGCCGTTCCATGCACCGATCAGCTGATCGCGCTACGGCCGGCTGCCGTCGGCGCTCGACGTGGTAGATGTAAGAGGCGTGGCAGGTAGAACAGGCCGGCGAACCAGGTCACGACGAAAATCACGTGCAGGGACTTCAGCCAGAGCATCGGCGGCTCGTCGCGGCGATCGGGTCGCAAGTATAACTGCGCACGCAGTCGATCCAGACCGTCGACCTCGAGCCTTGACGTCATCTCGGCGGCGAGGCTATAAGGCCGTTCCCCCGTCGTTCAGCGTGCCGCGACAAGGGTCGTTCACGCTCGTCCTGAGCGCTTTCCGCCATGGTGTACGTCCCGCCGCCGCCGCTGCTCGTCGTCCGCTCCGCACGATCCGAGCGCGGCGCTGGCGGCGCGGCCGCCTTGACTCGTGCTTGCCTGGCTCGGCGTCGGTGGCGCTGCGCGGCGCTGCGGCGTTGTACGTGCTGCTGCGCGATCAGCCTCGGCGCCGGCGTACGGCGTGCCGAAGTCGACGGCGTCGCGCAAGGAAACCTCCGAGTCTGCAGCAGCGCATCGCCGTGCTCGAGCGCTCTGAGCAGGTGGCGCGCGCCGCCAATCCGACCTGCAGCAGGTGCTGCGCGACCGCCAGGAGCAGATCTCGGCGCTGCGCGCGGACCTGGGTTTCTACAGCCGCCTGACCGGCAACAACGCGCGCCGCGAGGGCCTCGACCGTGCAGGCCGTGCACCTGGCCGCGACAAGCGAAGCCAGAATATACAATTTTACAATTACCGTCACGCAGAACTCTCAAGGCCGGGCAGGTCGCCAGCGGCCGTGCCGCGCGTCAGCGTAGTCGGCATACGTGGTCGGCAAGCTGGCGACGCTGAACTGGACGAACTGGCCTCGAATCAGGATCGCGAAGGCCTGGCGTTTCTCGTTCAAGTATTTTCAGCAGCTCAAGGGCGCATTGATGCTGCCCGAAGGCTTCATGCCGAATCGCATCCACGTCGAGGCCGATGCCGGCGCCGACATCGGGCGCGCCGAGCAGGATTTTGCCTGGTCCGATGCATTGACCACCCTGGAGGTCACCGATGTTCAACAGTAGCAAGAAAGAATCGCGCAACGGCGCCGGCCATGGCGAGATGACATCCCTGATCGCGACCGGGACCGAAATCCGCGGCGATGTCCAGTTCAGCGGGCGCCTGCACATCGACGGCAAGGTCGAAGGCAGCATCCGCGCCGACAGCGCCGACGCGGTGCTGACCCTGTCCAATCACGCCCACGTCGTCGGTGAAATCCAGGCTCCGCATATCGTCATCAACGGCGCCGTCACCGGCGACGTCACGGCCGGAGAACGCCTGGAACTGGCCAGCAGTGCGCGCGCGTGGAAGGCAACGTCTATTACAAGATTCTCGGAGATGTCCGCCGGCGCGCAGATCAATGGCAAGATGGTGCATCGCGCCGAGCCGCCGCGGCAGTTGCAGGGACCGGGCGCGGAGACGCCCCGCACCTTGATTTCGCCGCATGCCGCCGCCAAGTCAGCCGGGCCGTGCGCGAACCTGAGTGCGCGAGCCGCATCGAGGTCGAGCAATGAACAGACACCGGACTACCTGACCGCGCTCGACCACCCGCTCGTCTTCACCGACGCGGCGGCGCACAAAGTGCGCGAACTGATCGCCGAGGAAAAAACCCGAACCTCAAGTTGCGCGTGTACATCTCCGGCGGCGGCTGCTCGGGTTTTCAGTACGGTTTCACGTTCGACGAGCAGAGCGCAGACGACGATCTTGCCGTGGTCAACGACGGCGTGACGCTGGTCGTCGATCCACTCAGCCTGCAATACCTCATGGGCGCCGAGATCGATTACGCCGAAAACCTGCACGGCGCGCAGTTCGTGATTCGCAATCCGAACGCCAAGAGCACGTGCGGATGCGGCAGTTCGTTTAGCGTCTAGGGGCCCGACGAAGCCGTGGCAGGTACTTCGACTCGCGAAGATCCCGAATCCTTCACGACCCGAGCGCATTCTGCGCATGCGCGCTTGAGCCGCTTGAGTCATGGGGCTGACAGGCGCGCCGCGACCTTACCGCATTGCGTCGTGCGTGCGACAATATGGCGTCAATGAGTTCCCACCTGCGTAGCCGCAACAACACGTTTGCCACATCTGCGAACTGGAGCGCTTCGGCCGAACAGCGCGGCGATGCCGCGTGGCTGGAGACGCGCGTCTGTGCTCGGCGCAAGTCGCGCGTTTCTCGTGCTGCGCGACGACGGCCGCGATGCTGGTCACGGCCGATCGACAGCGGGTTGCGCGGACTGGATCTCGATCGAGCGCGACGCGTCTGATCGGTGACTGCCGAACCGACTCTACCTGGGCGAGCGCCGGACGGCAGCGACCGCTTCCTGCTGCGCCTGGCCGAGGCGGCGCATGCCGAAGCGCATCGCGGCGGAACTCGGCGCGCCATTCATGAACCTGCGCTGCGCCATGCGGGGCGCACCTGGCCGGCGTTCGAAGCCGGCTTGTTCGCCTACGCGCTCGGCCTGGCGAACTGGCAGGCGCGCACGCGCTTCTGCTCGAACTGCGCCGCGCCGCTGATGCTCGAAGCGGCCGGCCACCGCGGCAAAGTGCGAATCCACAATGCGGCATGGAGCACTTCCCGCGCACCGATCCGGCGATCATCGTGATCGTCAAATACCGCGACGCCTGCCTGCTCGGGCGCAGGCCGCGCCTGCCGCCGGTCGCTTCACGACGCTGGCCGGTTTCGTCGAACCCGGCGAATCGCTTGAAGACTGCGTACGCCGTGAGGTGTTCGAGGAAGCCGGCGTGCGTGTGGCGGGTGCGACTATCACTCTCGCAGCCGTGGCCGTTCCCCGCCTCGATCATGCTCGGCTTCACGGCGCAGGCTGAAGATCCGCGCATCGAGGTCGGTCCGGAACTGGCCGAGGCACGCTGGTTCGACGGCCGACCAGATGCTGGCCGGCCTGGCGCTCGCGCCAGCTGGTCTTGCCGCCGCGGGTGTTCGGTCGCGTACCGGTTGATCGAACACTGGCTGCGCAAGGCGTCCGGCGTCGCGCTCGACAGCGTCGTCAATGACGAGCCGTTCCTGCCGGGACGCGACTAGGACGCGTCTCAAACGCAGGAACGCGCGCCTTCGCTACTATGTGCTGAGATGCCGTCCAGCGGTTGCCACGCAGCGGCGCTGATATCAATCGCACCCGAGCGCCTGCGCACCACGAGTCCGATATGCCATCGCATTCATCGCCGTGTTGCTCGTCCTGTCGGCGCGCGCGATGCCCGCGCCGGACTCACGCGCTGGCGCGATTTCGCCTGGTTGAGACCGCTGGCAGGAGCAAGTCGCTGCAGCCAGGGCGGCGACGCTGTCCGGACTGATTTTGTGCATCGGCGCTCCGGTTCTCGCGTGCGCAGCTAGTGCAGTATTTGCTGCGTGGTCACTTTGCTCGGCTTGTTCGGCCTCGGCATTCGCGATCAGCAGTGCTGTTCTACTGCTGGGGACCGCGCGATCTCGAACGCGACGCCGAAGCGGTCGACAAGGCGCCGGACAGCGAGCGCCGCGCCGCTGCGCTGCAGGCGCTGCGCGCGGAGACGCGCACGCAACCGCCGTCGTGGAATTACGGCGACAACGTCGTCGAAGGCGACGTTTCTGTCGGCGCTGCGGCGCTGGTTCGGCGTGCTGTTCTGGTTCGCGCGTGCTCGGGCCGGCCGGCGCGCTTGCTCGTATCGATCTGATCCAGGTGCTGGCGTCGGCGCCGGAGCTTCGGCGAGGCAGTCACCGGACCAGCAACGCAGCCTGCTGCAGGTCGCGGCACGCGTACTCGACTGGCTGCCGGCGCACCTGATCGTGCTCGTCGCTCGCGCTGGCGTCGAACTTCGACGCCGTGTTCAAGGCCTGGCGCGACTATCACGCCGCGAACGGCAAGGGTTATCTGTCCCTGGATCTCGGCTTCTCGATCGCGACCGCGCGCGCCAGCGTCGATGCCGATGTCGCCGCCGACAGACGATGAGCGAAACATCCGCGCGCACATCGCGCTGCTCGTTGCGCTCAGACGACGCGATGGTAGCTGGTGCGCCGCGTGCTGATCGCCGTGGGTGACCGTGATTGCGCTGATCGTGCTGGGCGGTTGGTTTGCGTAGGGTGGGCCTTAGCCCACCGTTTTGGCGCTGAGAAGGAAGAACGGTGGGCTCAGCGCCCGCGTCCTACGCTGCATCACTCGCGCAATTCGCCGCACTCTTCGCTCTCGAGCAATGCGGCGTTTGCTTCGGCCGGCGGCGACTGCCGGTACCGGCAACCAGCTCGATCTTCGCGACCAGAACCGGCGCGGCAGGCGCATGCGACCGAGCGCCGAGTCGCGCTCGGCTGAACAGGCTGCCCCAGAGCCGCGCAGGGCGAGCGGCACGCACTGGCACCGGCCGCTGCGCGAGGATGCGCTCCACGCCGGGGCGGAAGCGCGTGGATCGTGCCGTCGCGCGTGATGCCGCCTTCGGGAAAGATGCACGACGATGTTGCCGTCGGCCAGTTCCTTGTCGACCGTCGGCGAACGCGCGCCTGCATGATCGCCGGCGTCTTCCTTTGCGCCGGCGATCGGAATCGCCTTGGCGGCGCGGAACACGTACTTCAGGACCGGCGTCTCGAAGATCTCTGTGGTACATCACGAAGCGCACCGGCCGGCGCACGCAGCCCATGATGACCAGCGGATCCATGAAGCTGATGTGGTTGCACACGAGCAGCGCCGGCCCTCGCTCGGGAATGTTTTCGAGCCCGTGCCGGCGGATGCGGTACAGCGTGTTGATCAGCAGCCAGTCGACTGAAGCGCAGCAGGAATTCCGGCACCAGGGTGTAGATGTAGATCGCGACCACCGCGTTCAGCAGCGCCGGTCGCCAGCAGCAGGCCGGGGATGCGTCAGGCCGGCCTCGTGCAGCAGCACGCCGACAGTCCGCGCGGCGACCACCATGAACAGCGCGTTGAGGATGTTGTTCGCGGCGATGACGCGCGAGCGCCGCGCGGGCTCGCTGCGCGCCTGGATCAGCGCGTACAGCGGCACGATGTAGAAGCCGGCGAAGATCGCCATCAGCGAACAGGTCGATCAGCACGCGCCAGATGCGCGGCTGGCGCGAGCATCGCCGCGACGCCGACGCGCCAGCTGGCCGCTGCTGCCGCGATGGCGCGAAGTACAGGTCGATCGCGAACACGGTCATGCCGATCGAGCCGAACGGCACCAGGCCGATCTCGACCTTGTGCCCGGACAGCCGCTCGCACAGCAGCGAGCCGACGCCGATGCCGATCGAGAACAGCGCCAGCAGCAGCGTGTACGACATGCTCGGATCGCCGCCGAGCACTTCCTTCGTGAAGTTCGGAAGCTGCGTGAGAAAGATCGAGCCGTAGAACCAGAACCACGGAGATGCCCAGCAGCGACAGGAACACCGTGCGGTTGCTCGCCGCGATGTAGCCGAGGTTGCGCCAGGTCTCGCTGAACGGATTCCAGTTGATCTGTCAGGCCCGGATCGCCGGCGGCGACGCGCGGCATGCGCCAGCGCGCAGACCGGCCGACGATCGGCGAGCGCGATCGTGACCGGCGCCGACCAGCCACGGCGCCGCAGTCCGGACACGCGACCAGCAGTCGCGCCGACGAATCGTGCCGAGCAGGATCGCCAGAACGTTCCCATCTCGATCAGGCCGTTGCCGCCGACGAGTTCGTCGACTCGTCCAGACGCTGCGGCAGCAGGCCGTACTTGAGCGGGCCGAACAGCGTCGAATGCAGGCCCATCATGAACACGCATCGCCATCAGCAGGCACGATGCTGTTGCGCGACACGAAGCCGGCGCAGGCGACCAGCCATGATCGCGATCTCGAGCAGCTTGACGAGCTGCGCGAGCCGCGCGCTTGTCGTACTTGTCCGACGAGCTGGCCGCTGGTCGCCGAGAACAGCAGGAACGGCAGGATGAACAGCGCGGCGGCGAGGTTGGTATAGAGTTCACCATCGGCGACGCTCAGCTGCGTCGTCAGGAACGCGACCAGGATCACCAGCGCGTTCTTGAACACGTTGTCGTTGAACGCGCCGAGCGCCTGGGTCAGGAAGAACGGCAGGCAGCGCCGCTCGCGCAGCAGCTGGAACTGATTGCCGTCAGCCATGGCCCGGTGGTCTGTCTCTCCCCGGAGGCGTCCAGAGTAACAAACCGGGCAGGCACTTGCACTCGCCGCGGCGCATGGCTGGCTGCGCGCGTGCTGCGCCGCTAAACTGTGCGGCCCTCACCTGTCCAATGCCGCGCAGTGCGCTCGCGCCGGCCCTCACTAGCGAAATCGATTCCGACATGCGATCCAAAAAGTCTGTTCTGCGGCGCTTGCCTGCGCCTTCGTTGCCTGCTGCCGCCGCAGTCGCTGCCGAGGCGCCGCTCAAGCCGCTGCCGTCACCGTCGACACAGCTCGCGCCGGCCGACGCCGCTGCGGTCAAGGCAGGCCGCGCGCCGGACTCGATAATGCCCACGGCAAGCTGGTCGGCCTGCCGCTGGCGCAGGTCTACGCCAACATGTCGCCGCGGCGCTACGCTGCGCGCAGGCCTCAAGGGATGCCGCCGCGATCGCGTTCTCCACGACGCCTCGCAGATCGATCCCGACGACGGGCGCTGGATGTACCTGCGCGGCGTCATCGCGCCGCGACTCTGAAACAGAATGCCGAGGCGCGCGCCGATTTCGAGGCGGCGCTGAAGCTCGACGAGGTTTACCTGCCGATCCGCTACCGCTTGTCCGACACGCTGGTCGACCTCGGCGACATCGACGGCGCGCGCAAGGCGCTCGAACGCACGACGCGCGAACATCCGGACCAGGCCGTCGCGTTCGCGATGCTCGGCCAGATCAGCATGCGGCAGAAGCGCTACACCGATGCGATCGAGAATCTCCAGCGGCGCTGAAGCTCGAACCGCAGGCGACCCAGCTGTACAAGACGCTGGCCGAGGCGTACACGGGCGTCGGCAACGCGGCGGCCGCCAAGGAGGCTGAGGCCAAGACCGGCGATGTTCCGCCGCGCCTGGCCGATCCGCTGGTCCTCGGCCTGTACGGCGGCGGCGCGCACGGCGCAGCAGCTGAGCGGCACGCCGCTGCAGCTCAGGCCGAGCAGCTTGCCGGCAGCGGCAAGATCGCGGCCGCGCGCGCGAAGCTGGCCGAGTGACCAGCGCGACCACGCGGACGATGTCGACGCGCTGGCTTTTCAGGCCCGGCTCGGAAGCGTCGCTCGGCGACCAGTTGATTGCGCAGGCCGCGGCCGACCAGGCGATCGACCCTGAAACCGGACAGCGCCACGGCGCTGTTCGCGCGCGGCATCGTCTATGAGTACGCCGGCGACGACAACCAGGCCTATGCGTATTACCAGCGCGCCGTGCGCGCCGACGCCAGCTGGCGCCGGCGCGGCTCCTGCTCGGCAACGCCGAGATGCGCCGCGGGCACTACAGCCAGGCCGCCGAGCAATACCGTCAGCTCACGTTGCTGCAGCCCGGACGACGCGCAGGCGCAGGCACATCTGGTCGCTGCCGAGGTCGCCGGCCGGCCAGTGCGGGCCGGGCACTGGCCGACACCAGCGCGGCGCAGAAGCGCAATCCGACGAACGGAGAGCTGATGCAGGTCTTCGTGCGCCTGGCGAGCACCTGTACGGCGGCCAAGCAGGAAGAGCGCGGACATGGCGCTCGACTACGCGCAGGCCCTGTACAAGCAGCGCGCCGGACGCGGGCGACTCGTCGGCGCTCGCGCTGGCGCTGGCCGCACATGGGAAATACACCGAAGCGCAGCAGTATCAGGCCGAAGCGATATTCGAGGCCGTGCGCAACGGCGACAAGCAGTCTGCGGAGAGCTACAAGGCCACGCAGGCCAACTTCGTCGCCAAGCAGGTACCCGATCGTCCGTGGCCCGCCGGCCATGCGTACTACAACCCGCCGCTGCTGACGCCAATCAAGGCCGCCTCGCTGCCGCGGCACCGGCAAAGAAATAGCCAGAAAAGTGCGCCACGGATGCCGCTTTCGACCTTCGCGATCAGGGATGATCGCATGGCTGTCAACCGGTGGATGGCCGCTTCGGCGAGTCTTGCCGACCGGGGCGGTGCGACGCACTGGCGCACGCTGCCATTGCACACGCTGCGCAATTTCGTCACCATTCCCGCATGGCGGGGAGCAGCTGCAACGCTGGGGGCAGTGGTGGCGCGGACCGCGGCGCGTGGAAGCGCCGGTTGCGGTCTGGAAGTTTCGCGTCGAGCGTCAGCGCGCGCGCCGTCGGCCGATTGCACGACAGCCTCGAAGAAGAGCTGCTCGGCCAGGTGCCAGAGGCGGCATTGCGTGCAGTGCAAGTCGCACTCGACGAACTGCTGACCAACGTCATCATGCACGCCGAGCAGGCGGCCGGGCCGATCGAAGTCGAGGTCGCGCGCGCGTCCGATGCGCTCGACGCGCGCATCAGTTACCTCGCCGACGAGTTCGACCCGACTTCATGGCGTGCCCGCCATAGCGCGGCACGAGCGTCGAGACCGCGCGCATCGGCGGCTTGGCATCGAACTCGTGCGTCTGCTGATGGACGAGTTCCGCCACGAGTACAGCGATGGGTGCAATGTGCTGATGTTGCGTAAGAAGCTCTGAGTGAGGTGGCCAGGAGTGAGGAGTAGCAGCGCGGCTCAGGCCGAGCTAGCTATGCCTCACCGTCCCTAACCCTCAGCCCTCCTCCTAGCCCGCCGCTCTGAGCGGCCCTCAGCCCTCGTAAGCGCGCGATAGGCAATATCGCGCCGATAGAACTATGCCGTCGAAACGGATGCGGCTCGACTGCGTCGCAGGCGCGCTCGCGCGCCTGGGACAGGTCGGTGCCGGTCGCGCACACGGTCAGCACGCGGCCGCCGGAACTGAGCACTTTCCCATTTTCCACTTTTGTCGCGGCGTGAAAGACCTTGGCGCCGGCCGGGAACGGCCCGTCGAGCCCGATTGATCGCGCCGGTGCGTACCGTGCCGGGATAGCCGTGCGCGGCGATGACGACGCCGATCGCCGGCTGCGGATCCCAGCGCGCGGAGACCGCATCGATGCGTGCCGTCGATGCGCGGCCTCGATCAAGTCGACCAGGTCGGATTCGAGCCGCATCAGGATCGGCTGCGTCTCCGGATCGCCGAAGCGCACGTTGAATTCGAGCACGCTTCGGCACGCCGTCGCCGTCGATCATGACGCCGGCGTAGAGGAAGCCGGTGAACGGCGCGCCCTCGGCAGCCATGCCGCGCGACGGTCGGCCGGATGATGTCGCTCATGATGCGCTGCGTCGACTTCGCGGCGTCACGACCGGCGCCGGCGAGTACGCGCCCATGCCGCCGGTGTTCGGGCCGAGATCGCCGTCGTCGCGACGCGCTTGTGATCCTGGCTCGTGGCCAGCGGCAGCGCGTTCGTCGCCGTCGCACGATCGCGATGAAGCTGGCCTCTTCGCCGTCGAGGAATTCCTCGATCACGACGCGCGCCGCGGCGTTGCCGAGCGACGTCGCGCGCCGAGCATGTCGTGCAGCGTCTGCTCGGCATCGGCCAGCGATCAGCGCGATGACGACGCCCTTGCCGGCCGCCAGGCCGTCGGCCTTGATCACGATCGGCTTGCCGCGACTGTCGTGGCGAGTTCGCGCACGTAGGCCAGCGCCGGATTGAGTTCGCTGAACACCGCGTAGCGCCGCGGTCGGAATGTTGTGGCGCGCCAGGAAGTCCTTGGCGAAGGCCTTGGAGCCTTCGAGCTGCGCGGCGATCCGGCGCGGGCCGAAGCAGCGGCGGCCGGCGGCGCGGAAGCGGTCGACGACGCCGGCAACGAGCGGCGCTTCCGGGACCGACGACGGTCAGCGCGACGTCTTCGCGCCGGCGCGAGCTCAGCAGGCCATCGAGGTCGGTGCGCGGCGACGTCGACGTTGCGGACGCCGCGGCTCGCGCGCGGTGCCGGCGTTGCCCGGCGCGACCAGCACTTCGCTGACGCGCGGCGACTGCTGCGAGCTTCCAGGCGAGCGCATGCTCGCGGCCGCCGGAGCCGATGACGAGGATCTTCATTGTGTCGGAATTCCTGGGGGACGAGTTGGAATTGATGTCGGAGCTGGAACCGGTAGTCGTGTAGCGCGCGACAAGGCGCGGCGCTGTTCGCGCCGCTACCGGTCACCAGCTACCGGTTCCCCGTTCTCGAATCCCGTCTCCTGCTCTCAATGGCGGAAATGCCTGCACCCCGGTGAACACCATCGCCATCCCATGCTCGTCCGCCGCCGCGATCACGTCGGCGTCGCGCATCGAACCGCCGGGCTGGATCACCGCGCGGATGCCGGCTTCGGCGGCAGCGTCGATGCCGTCGCGGAACGGAAAGAACGCATCCGACGCCATCACGCTGCCGCGCACCTCGAGCTTGGCTTCGGTCGGCCTTGAGCGCCGGCGATCTTCGCGCTGATCACGCGGCTCATCTGGCCGGCGCCGATGCCGATCGTGCGGCCCGTCGCGCGCGTAGACGATCGCGTTCGACTTGACGAACATCGCCACGTGCCAGGCGAACAGCAGGTCGTGCAGCTCGCTCGGCGTCCGGCACGCGCTGCGACACGATCTTCAGGTCGGTCATCATCAGCGTGTCGCGATCGGCTTCCTGCACCAGCAGCCCGCCGGCGATGCGCTTGAAGTCCAGCACAGTCTCCGGCTGGTCGCCGAACGTGCCGAACGGCCAGCACCGCGCACATTGGGCTTTTTGGAAAACAGCGCAAGTGCCGCATTGTCCACTTCTGGCGCGATGACGACCTCGACGAACTGGCGCTCGAGGATCGCGCCCGCGGTGGCGGCATCGAGCGGCTGGTTGAACGCGATGATGCCGCCGAATGCCGAGACCGGATCGGTCGCATAGGCGTGTTCGTAGGCTTCTGCCGCGCTCCGCGCCGAGCGCCACGCCGCACGGATTGGCGTGCTTGACGATGACGCAGGCCGGCGTCTTGCGGAACGCCTTGACGCATTCGAGCGCGGCATCCGCGTCGGCGATGTTGTTGTAGGACAGTTCCTTGCCGGCCAGCACGCGCGCGGTGGCGATGGTGCCTGCCGGCGGGTGCGCTTCGACGTACAGGGCGGCGCCCTGGTGCGGGTTCTCGCCGTAGCGCAGCGAGCGCGCGCCGCGAGTAGTTGCAGGTTCAGCTGCGGCGGAAACTGCGTCGACGTGATCGCTGTCGGCGTGCGTGCCGAGCCAGTTCGCGATCAGGCCGTCGTAGCGCGCGGTGTGGGCGAACGCCTTGGCCGCGAGCCGGCGGCGCAGGCTCCACGAGGTGCCGTGGCGCTCGGCCAGCGCTCGGATCAGCTCGGCGTAGTCGCCCGGATCGACGACGACGGCGACGTGGTCCTGGTTCTTGGCGGCAGCGCGCAGCATCGCCGGGCCGCCGATGTCGATGTTCTCGATCGCCTCGTCGTAGGTGCAGTCCGGGCGCCGACGTGTCGCCTCGAACGGATACAGGTTCACGACGAGCAGGTCGATCGGCGTCGATGCCGTGCTCGTGCATGACCGCGTCGTCGACGCCGCGCCGGCCGAGCAGGCCGCCGTGGATGCGCGGATGCAGCGTCTTGACGCGCCCGTCCATGATTTCGGGAAAGCCGGTCACTTCGCTGACTTCGGTCACGTGCAGACCGGCGTCGCGCAGCGTGCGCGCCGTGCCGCCGGTCGAGATCAGGCTGATGCCGAGGGCATCGAGGCTGCCGGCGAGTTCGATGAGTCCGGTCTTGTCCGACACGCTGATCAGCGCGCGCCGGACCGGTTGCAAGCGAGTTCTCAGACATCGCGATTCCAAGGCTGGAGCGCGGATTATACGCGCCGGTTCGAACTGGGAACGATGCGTCCGTGCGGCGCGCCAAACTGCCGCGCAAGCGCGATCGGCGTTTTCAATCGGCGCCGAGGCCGAGCGCGGCAAGTTTCTTGCGCAGGGTCGCGCGATTGATGCCGAGCGCGCGCGGCGGCACGGCTCTGGTTGCCGCCGGCCCACGCCAGCACTTCGGCGCAGCAGCGGCGTCTCGACTTCGCGCAGCACGAGATCGTAGACAGCCTTCGGGCATCTGCGAATCCAGGTCGTGCAGATAGCGGCGCACGGCGCGCGCAACGCATTCGCGCAACGCGGGTTGCAACGTGGACTCGGGCGCCTGATCGGCACGCAAGGCGGCGGCGACATTCAAAGCAGTTTCCCCAATGGCTTATTACTTTGCGATCCGGCCGCCTGGGGCAGGTGCATGAGAGGCGAACGGGCGCGAAGTGTAGCGCCGCGCGTCGCGCTTGATAAGTGTCTAGCTCACATTACGGCGACGCAATTGTTGAGGTAATTCAGGCGCAGCCGCGAGGTTGCCGCGTGCTTGCTGTGGAACTGCTTTTAATTGTCGGTGCGGCGCAACCCGTGCGCTACGCGAACGGCACGCGCGTTCAGCGAAACTTGAATTCGAACGCGACCGCATTCTTGCCCGGATCGGCGACCTCGAACACCAGCGCCGTGGTTGAGCCCGGCGCCATTCCGGCGGCGAGCGTGCGCGTGTCGCCGAGATATTCCTGCGGATGGAAGCGGCGCATCGCGATGCGGTTCTCGTCCAGATCCGACAGCAGGATCTCGACGTCGGGAAAGGCTTGCGCGAATGCCGCGTCATTGCGCACGCTGGCCGAAATGATCAGCGCATTGGCGACCGACGGATGCGGGCGGATGTCGCGCGAGAGCAGCGCAAAGTGTGCCGGCTCGTGGCGCAGCGGCAGGCGGCAGCCGAGATCTGCGCAGGCCATGATCGAACCACGGCCGCAGGCGCGCGTCATCGAGCAGCGGCGCGCGTTCGGCGTAGGCGATTTGCGCAAGCAGGCACACGCCACAGGGCGGTCGCGCCCGAGCCGCCATGGCCACGCGCGACACGGCACGAGTGCCCCGTTCGCCGATCGCCGCGCGAAGGCCGGCGTGGCAGGCCGCGACTGCGACTGCGGCCGGCGCATGCGCTCGTCCGGGATTGAACAGCAGTGTCTGCGGCTGGCCTTGTGGACGCAGCGCCGGAACGCTCAGTTGCGGCGGAATGTCGCCAGTCGCCGCCAGCGGCAGCTCTTCGAACGGTTCCTCGGGCAGCGTTTCGGTCAGGGCTCCGCAACACGTCGAACGTTGCCGCGCAATGCCCGCAGCGCGCGCTGCCGCGGCCCTGCGCAAAAGCAGTTCGGCCGCGACCTTGTAGATCGTCAGGCATTCGGGACATTGCGTGTACATCGGGATGATCTTAGCGGAAATGATGAACAGGGCTGAGGGCTGAGGACCGAGGGGCTGAGAGCGAAGCAGGCGTGATCCACCCTCGCTCTTGATCTTGCCCCCAGCCCTCAGCCCTCGGCCCTCTCTTCCCGCCGATCCGCATCCAGTCCTCGCGGCGTCCGCGGCGAGGTCGTCGAACGACTCCTGCGTAGCGGGACAGCAGTTCACCTTTCCTGTCCGCGCAGAATTCCGGACAAGCGCGACCGCCGCGCCGGGTTTCAGCAGCCGGGCGAAATGCGGCGCCAGGTCATGCAGCGGCCCGGCCAGGATATTGGCGACGAGTGCGTCGGCTGGCGACCGCCGGCAGCGTCTCGGAGTGTATCAACCACTTTGTCCGCGATGCCGTTGCGTTCGGCATTATCAGCGCGTGGCGGCCAGCGCCTGCTCGTCGTTGTCGACGGCGACCACGCGCGCCGCGCCGAGTTTGACTGCCGGCAATCGCCAGCACGCCGGAGCCGCAGCCGTAGTCGATCACGGTCTTGCTGGAAAGGTCGGCCGCGTCGAGCCATTCCAGGCACAGCGCCGTCGTCGGATGCGTGCCGGTGCCGAAGGCAAGGCCCGGATCGAGGCGCACGATGACGGCGTCGTCGCCGGCCGGCGGGTCGACGTTCCACGGATATATCCATAGACGCCGGCCGAAACGCATCGGCTGGAACTGATCCATCCACGCGCGCGTCCAGTCCTGGTCGGCGACTTCGCGGAACGCGATGCGGTCCGGCGCAAGCTCTGGCACGAGGTCGGCCAGCGCATGCACGAGGCCGGCGCGGTCGACATCGGCTGTGAACAAGGCCTGCAGCACGATGTCGTTCCATAGCGGCGTCTGCGCCGACGCCTGGCTCGAAGATCGCGCGCTCGTCGGGCGTGTCGGCGTCGGCATCGGCCAGCGTGATCGACAGCGCGCCGAGATCTTCGAGCGCGGCCTCGACGCCTTCCTGTTGTGAGGCGTGGAGGGTGAGGAGAGTTCGGAGCCAGGTCATGGGCGGAGCGTCAAATGGTCATCAGGTAGATGGGCAAGCGCGCACTTGCCGGAAGTGCGTCAGGTTGTTTCGCTGGGTTCGCGTTGAGTCGTAGCTCGCTGCGAGCGAGCTCGAAAGCTCGGACGGCGAGCGTCACTTCGACTTCGCCGTCGGCTCTACGCTCACGGCTGAACGGAAGATTCAGACCTGCGGCAGCAGCGCGCTTGATTGTCATGACCTGGCATTTGACCTAGGATCATGCCGTGCATTACCAACGCAATCGCCTTCTCTCGCTGCTCGGCAATGCGCTTCTCCAGATAGTGGATGTTCTGTCCACCCTGCTGGAAGCCGCCGTCGGCGAGGATGCGCTGCCGCAGCGGGATGTTGGTCTTGACGCCGTCGATGACCAGTCTCGCCGAGCGCGATGCGCATGCGCGCGATCGCCGTGTCGCGGTCGCGGCCGTGCACGATCAGCTTGCCGATCATCGAATCGTAGTTCGGCGGAATGCGGTAGCCGTCGTAGATGTGCGTGTCGACGCGCACGCCGGGGCCGCCGGGCGGCATGGAAGCGCTTGACCGTGCCCGGCGACGGCATGAACGTGTCCGGATCCTCGGCGTTGATGCGGCACTCGATCGCATGGCCGGTGAACTTGATGTCCTGCTGGCTGCAGCGACAGCTTGTCGCCGGCGGCGATCAGCGGATCTGCTCGCGCACCAGGTCGACGCCGGTGATCATCTCGGTCACCGGATGCTCGACCTGGATGCGCGTGTTCATCTCGATGAAGTAGAACTCGCCGTCCTCGTACAGGAACTCGAACGTGCCGGCGCCGCGATAGCCGATGCGCACGCAGGCCTCGACGCAGACGCTTGCCGATCTTCTGCGCGCTGCGCGGCGCTGATGCCCGGCGCGGGCGCTTCCTCGACGACCTTCTGGTGGCGGCGCTGCATCGAGCAGTCGCGCTCGCCGAGATGGATCGCGTTGCCCTGGCCGTCGGCGAGCACCTGAATCTCGACGTGGCGCGGATTCTCGAGGAACTTCTCCATGTAGACCTGATCGTTGCCGAACGCGGCCTTGGCCTCGGACTTCGGTCATCGACACGGCATTGCGCCAGGTGCGCCTCGGTGTGCACGACGCGCATGCCGCGCCCGCCGCCGCCGCCGGCGGCCTTGATGATCACCGGGTAGCCGATGTCGCGCGCGATGCGCGCGTTCTCGGCTGAATCGTCGCCGAGCGGTCCGCCGGAGCCGGGCACGCACGGCACGCCGGCGTCCTTCATCGCCTTGATCGCCTGCACCTTGTCGCCCATCAGGCGGATCACGCTCGGCCGTCGGTCCGATGAAGATGAAGCCGGACTGCTCCGACGCGTTCGGCGAAGTCGGCGTTCTCCGGACAGGAAGCCGTAGCCCGGATGGATCGCCGTGCGAGTCGGTGACTTCCGCCGCCGCGATGATCGCCGGCATGTTGAGGTAGCTTTCCGCCGCCGGCGCCGGGCCGATGCAGACCGACTCGTCGGCCATGCCGACGTGCTTTGAGATTGCGGTCGACGGTCGAATGCACGGCGACGGTCTTGATGCCGAGCGTGTGGCACGCGCGCAGCACGCGCAGGGCGATTTCGCCGCGGTTGGCGATGACGACTTTGTCGAGCATAGGGCTGAGGGCTGAGGGCCTAGGGCTGAGAGAAAGAGCGGTGCCGACAGCGTGCGAGTGCTTTGCATGCCTCCCAGCCCTCGGCCTCAGCCCTATCCAATAACAAACAACGGTTCGTCGAACTTCCGACCGGCTGGCCGTTGCTCGGCAAGCACGAGCCACGATCGTGCCGGCGACATCGGCCTCGATCTGGTTGAACATCTTCATCGCCTCGATGATCGCGAGCGTCTCGCCGGCCTTGACCGCCTGGCTGACTTTCACGAACGCGCGGCGAGTCCGGATTCGGCTGACGCGTAGAACGTGCCGACCATCGGCGAGCGCAGCACATGCCCGGCCGGCATTTCCTTGCCGCCGGCTGCAGCCGGCGCATGCGCGGCCGCAGCGTGCGCAGGCGGGCAACCGGCGCTCGCGCCGGTTCGGCGTGCACCTCGGGTCTGCGCTGCTGCGCCCTGGGTGACAGCGAAGCCTCTCGGCATTCGGCTCAGCCGAACGGATTCCTCGCCCTCGCGGATCTCGAGTTCCGCGAGGTTGAGTCTTCGAGGATGTCGATGAGTTTCTTGATCTTGCGCAGGTCCACGGTGGGCCTCGTTGCGTTGAAGGTGCCGTCGTGAGCGGAACGTCGGAACAGGATCTGAAGAATTCAGTTGGACGACAGTCAGTCGCCGCGCTGCAGCCGCAGCATCGCTGCGGTCAGGGCCAGGCTGTAGCCGACGGGCCCCAGCCCACAGACCACGCCGACGGCCAGATCGCTGAAGTAGCTGTGATGGCGGAACGATTCGCGCGCGTGCACATTGGACAGATGTACTTCGATGAACGGCACGCCGACTGCCGCCAGCGGCGTCGCGCAGGGCGATCGACGTGTGCGTCAGGCCGGCGGGGTTGATCAGGATGAACGCCGTGCCGCCGGTCCGCGTGCGCTGCACGCGCCCGGATCAGCTCGTAGTTCGGCGTTCGACTGGAAACCTCGACACTGTGTCCGCCTTCGGTTGCGCGCGCGGCCAGGTCGGAATCGATTTCGGGCCAGCGTGGCGCGGCCATAGATCTCCGGCTCGCGTGTGCCGAGCAGATTGAGGTTTGGGCCGTGCAGTACGAGAATTTTTGCCACTTGTCGCGGATACTCGCGGGCGTTCGGCGTCGGTCAAGGCGCGCGTGCGCGAGCCTCCCGGCGTGCTGTCCAGCAATGATAATGCCTAGTTCGCCGGCGTTAGCCGACAATTTGCGAAAACTTGGCGGGGCCGCGGAAGCGGCGGACTAATCAGCGCTTACATGCGGCTGCAGCCAAGCGGCCAGCGAAGTCTGGGAAAACGATCCGGCAGCGCTGATCGACGATCCGCCCATCGCGTCCGATCAGTACGCTAAATGGCAAAACCTGGCGCGTATCGCCGAAGATCACGGATGGATCGACGCCGTTCGCGACATCCAGCAGGATCGGATAGCGCACCGGGTTCTCCTTGAGGAAACCGCGCACGGCCTCGGCATCATCGATCGCGATGCCGACCAACTTGCAGGCCTTTGTCGGCATGAACCGCCCCGGAATGGTCGCAGCAGAGGCATTTCGTCGCGGCACGGGCCGCACCACGTGGCCCAGAAGTTGACGAGCACGAGCCGGCTGCATCCCATTCGCCGAGGCGGCGCGGCTGGCCCTCGAGATCGGCAAGTGCCGGGATCGGCGCGCATGTCGCCCCTTGCGCAGCACCGAAACGCCGGGCGGCGCGGCTATTTCCGGTGCCTGGCGGTAGAAGCCGCCCGCGAGCAGGCCCAGCACCGCGCCGAGCACCGCGACGGCGACGACAATCAGGTTGGAGCGATCGAACATGCGCCGTAGTTTATGCCAGATGGCCGAAGCCTTTTAGCTCGTCATATGGCTCGTCATTGGCCTGGCGAAGCCGGAATCCAGCACCTTACTCGCTCGCGTCAGCCCTTCGTCGTCGACGCAGAGGCGCGGAGGCTGCAAAGAAGAGACGCTGGATTCCGGCATCGGCCGGAATGATGATTGCGACATGAATGCAGCACCCACATCCCTGAACGCGTCGGACCGTCGAAAAGTCGAAGGGTAGCTACTTCGTCGCGGCGGCGACGCGCTCGAGGAATTTCGCGCGTGTCCTCGAATCCGGCCAGTTGCAACGCCGGTTTCTCGCGCGCCATCGGCGCCGTAGAACAGCGTGTCGGGCGGGCCGACGATGTGATAACGGCGCATCAGCGCCTGATCGTCGTCGTCGTTGTTCGTGACGTCGGCCTGCAGCAGGACGAAGCCGGCCAGCGCCGCGCGCACCTCGGTTTTGAAAAAGTAAACTTTTCCATTTCCCTTGCACGACACGCACCAGTCCGGCATAGAAGTCGAGCATGACGCGGCTTGCCGGCCGCCTTGCGCCGCCGCGAGTTCGCGATCGACATCGGCGATCGTCTGATGATGCGCTTGAACGGCATATCGCCGCTGGCTGCGTCGCCCGATCCTGCGGCGGTACTCCGCGCTCAAACCACGCAGCGGCTGCAGCAGATCGTTCGATCCGGCGGCGGCGCCGATCAGTTCGGCCGCGCCGGCAATCAGCAGGACGACGCCGAGCGCCTTCCACAGTCGCCGCCAGCCGGATGCGCCGTCCGGGCAGCCGTTCGAGCGCGCCGAGATAGACCGCGCAGGCGACGGCGAGCGCGCCGCTCATCAGCATGATCCACACGCCATCGAGAATGCGCGTGACAGCATCCAGATCGCCAGGCCCAGGAAGCGTCACGCCGAACACGGCCTTGACCGCATCCATCCATGGCGCCGGCGCGTCGGCAGCAGCTTGCCGGCGCTGGCCCCGAACACGATCAGCGGCGCGCCCATGCCAAGGGCGAGCGAAACAGGCGGCGCCGCCAAACACCGGATCGTGCGCCTCGGCAATGTAGATGACGGCGGCGGCCAGCGGCGGCGTCACGCACGGGCCGACGATCAGCGCCGACAGCGCGCCCATGACCGCGACCCCGGTCAGCGAACCGCCCGACTGCGTGTTGCTGACGTTCGCGATTTTCGGATTGCCACGAACTCGGCAGTTGCAGTTCGTAGAAGCCGAACATCGACAGCGCCAGCAGCACGAACAGGCCGGCGAAACTCCACAGCACCCACGGCGGCGTCTGGAACGCGGCCTGCAGGTTCTTGCCGGCCAGGCCGGCGATCACGCCGGCGAGCGGTGAAGATCGCGGCATTGGCCAGGATGTACACGACCGACAGCACGATCGCGCGTTTCGTGGAAATGTTGTCGCTGGCGCCGGCGATGATGCCGGACAGGATCGGGATCATCGGAAACACGCACGGCGTGAACGCAAGACCAAGGCCGAAGACGAAGAACCAGAACAGTCCGGCGAGGTGCGAACCGTGCAGCGCGCTGCTGCACCTGGCGCGCATCGCCGCCAAATCGCCGGCCGCTGGCGCAGCTGCTTCGACCGGACTGCTCGCGGCAGCGGAAGAAGCAAGTTGCGCCAGCGGCCGGCAGGGTCGACGCGCACCTGGCGCGTCATGACCGGATAGCACACGCTGTTTTCCTTGCAGCCCTGGAAACTGCTCTCGACATTCACGCTGCGCGCCGCCGCATCGCTGCGCGAAACCGGCAACGGCACTTCGACCTGGTTGAAGTAGACGGTCGTCGCGCCGAAATTTTCATCGGTGTGCTGCTGACCGGCCGGCCAGCGCGGCGCGCCGAGTTTGCCGTCGGCGCCGTCGGCGAGACGGAAACTCGTCTTGTCGCGATACAGGTAGTAGCCCTTGGGCATCGTGAAGCGCGCGAGCACCTCGTTCGCGCTCGTCGCGATTGCCTCGTAGACGAACGCCTGTTCGGGCGGAAGCGGCTGGTTGTCGCCGAGGATTCCCGCGCCCGGCGCTGGCGCGGCCAGTGCTGCACTCAGCGACGTGGGAGCCGCGCCGGCGCCGGCCGCAGCGGCGGGCAGGTCGATGTTCAACACGACCTTCTGCGGCGGGAAGCAGATCTTCGGATCGACCTGATGGCAACCCTGGTAGCGCAACTCCAGCGCAACCTTGGTGGCCGACGCCGGTGCCGTCACGATGCTGCGTCGCGCTCAATCCGTGGTGATACACCTCGACGTCGCCGAGGAATTCGTCGTGCTTCTTCTCACCGGCCGGCAGATCGAGCGCGCCGAGCGTGACACTCGCGTCGACGCTCTTGGTCTTCATGCGCTCGCGATACAGGTAGTAGTCGTCGGCGATCTTGAAGTCGAGCTTGATCGTGGCGCGGTCGACCGCGTGGGCCTCGACCTTGAACGCCTCCTCGACGGGCAGGAGATTGTCCTCCTCGGCAGCGTGGACGCCGGCCGCAGCCCCGAGCGGGACGACAGAGTGCGCACAGGCAGTGGCTTGCAGTCGGGTCATTAGTCAGATTGTCGCAGGTGTGGTCGGTAAGGCAGCAGCACTGGCGAGCGACGCCGGGCTTGCATCACAGGCCGCTGTACGTTTCGGCAGGCAATCCAGTCGCGAGATATGGGCGGCAGGCCTCGGGCGTATATCGACCGCAATGACCTCCGGGAGTTCATACGGATGCAGCGCGACGATGCGCTCACGCAACGCGGCGAAACGTTCGCTCGTGCTCTTGATCAGCAGCAGGCATTCGCTGTCGCGGTGGATCTCATCCTTCCAGCGATAGGTCGACAGCGACCCCGGAAGCGCGGTTGACGCAGGCGGCAAGGCGTTCTTCGACCAGCGCGCGTGGCGATGCGGCTCGGCGACGGCGTCGTCGGGGCAGGTGCACAGGACCAGGATGGCGCTCATTCGTCAGACCGATGTCGGCGAGTGCCGGTACGGGTGATTGTATGGCCCTCTCGTCGCGCATTCGGCGCTTGGACACGCGCGCAAGTGATATCGCGCCTCCTCGGCGTGCAGTGATATGAGGTTCATGGCAAGGATCCTGACGATCGAAGACGACCCGGTCACGGCGCGCGAGATCGTGCCGGAGCTGCAGGCGTACGGCAACGAGGTCGAATGCGTCGGCGATGGCCGCGCGGGCCTGGATCATGCGCTGCGCGGCGGCTATGACGCGATCACGCTCGACCGCATGCTGCCGGGCATGGATGGACTCGCTGTCGTCACCGAATTGCGCCGCGCCGGCGTCGACACGCCGGTGCTGATGATCAGCGCGTTGAGCGATGTCGATGCGCGCGTGCGCGGCCTGCGCGCCGGCGGCGACGATTACCTGACCAAGCCGTTCGCGCCGGACGAGATGGCCGCCACGAGTCGAAGTGCTGCTGCGCCGCCGGCGCGCCGGCGCGCCGGATACGGTGCTGCGCGTCGGCGATCTCGAACTCGACCTGATCGCCGCGGCGCGCGCGCGGCGACGGTGACGCTCGAACTGCTGCCGCTCGAATTTCGCCTGCTCGAGTTCCTGATGCGCAACTCCGACCAGGTGCTCACGCGCACGATGATCTTCGAGAGCGTCTGGGGTTATCACTTCGATCCCGGCACGAACGTCATCGACGTGCACATCGCGCGGCTGCGGCGCAAGGTCGACGCCGGCGACGGACCGACGCTGATCCACACCGTGCGCGGCTGCGGCTACAAGATCCAGGCGGCCGAATGAATACGACGGAACCGACACGCTTGCCGGAACCGGCGCCGCTCGACACGGCGCTGGCGGCCGAGCGCGGTGCGCTTGATCGTGATCTACGGCGCGTTCTTCCTGGCCTGGAGCATCGTGCTGGTCGCGCGCGATCAGCTGGCAGACGACGCAGTCTCTCGATCGCGTCGTCGGCGAGATCCTCGAGCAGCGCGTGCACTATCTGGCCACCGTCGATCGCGAGCACCTGCCGGCGATGATGGCGGCGACGAGCCAGCTCGACCTGCGCGGCGTCATGTACTTCGGCCTGTTCGACGCGAACGGCGCGTACCTCTCCGGCAACATCGACCGCGTGCCCGAGGGCTTGCCGCCGGACGGCGCGATCCAGCCGCTGCCGAAGGGACCGCAGCACGACCAGCGGTCAACGCGAAGCGCGCGCGCTCGGCGTCGCGCTGCGGCTGACTCCGGCGATCTGCTCGTGCTCGCGCGCTACACCAGCGTCGCCGGACCGCATCGGCGCGATGACGCGCAATGCGCTCGGCTGGGCGCTGTCGCTGCTGTTGATCCCGGACTGATCGGCGGCTATCTGCTCAGCCGCGGCCCGCTCAGCGCGTGCGCGAGATCGAGACCGCGATCCAGCCGATCATGCGCGGCGATCTCGGCGTGCGCCTGCCGCTGTCGGTCCGGCGCGACGAACTCGACATGCTCGCGGCGATCGTCAACCGCATGCTCGACGAAGTCGAACGCCTGCTCGGCGAGGTCAAGGGCGTGACCGACGCGATCGCGCACGACATGCGCACGCCGCTGACGCGCCTGCGCGCGCAACTGTACCGCGTGCAGCAGCACAGCGACGCGGACGATCCGCGCGCCGCGCTGGTCGAACGCTGCATCGTCGACGTCGATTCGCTGCTCGACCGGTTCCGCGCGCTGTTGCGCATCTCCGAGCTCGAGGACCTGCGCCGCCACGCCGGATTCGCCGAGGTCGATCTCGGCGAAACGCTGCAGCGCGTGCACGAGCTCGTACGCGCCGGTTGCCGAGGAAAAGCGGCGTCGCTCTGGCACTGGTTGCCGAGCCGGCTGCCGCACGTGCAAGGCGATGCGCCGCTGCTGTTCGAGGCGATCAGCAACCTCGTCGACAACGCGATCAAGTTCACGCCGGCGCGCGGCAAGGTCGAACTGCGCGCGAGCGCGCAGTCATCGGGCACGCGCATCGAAATACGTCGACAGCGGACCCGGGCGTGCCGGCAGGCGAGCGCGAGGCCGTGCTGCGGCGCTTCTATCGCAGCCGAACCACGTCCGGCGATGGCGATGCGGACGCCACCGGCTACGGACTCGGTCTGTCCGTCGTCGCGCGCGATCGCGAAGCTGCATGGCTACCGCCTGGAAATCGGCGACAACGACGGCGGCGGCGCGCGCATGACGCTGTACTGCTGGCAATGCGCCAGCGCGGGCGCGCGTTCGGCGTTAGGAGCGCGCGGATGCGACGTTCGCTCAGCGATGATCCGAACAAGCTCTGCCCGTCACCTCGCAGCGAAGGCTGCGGTTTCAGCGCTGGTCACCAGCCTTTCGCTGCGAAGCGCGGAAGGTGCGCCAGGGCGGAAGGTGGCGCGCTTGGCATTCGTCCTGCCGAGCGCAATAAGGCGCTGACTCGCACTACCGAACATGAAGAAATCTTCATCTTCCCCGCCATCGGAAACCCTCGCGCCGCCCCGATAATCCAAACCTGCGTCTTCAGGTTTTCCGGATCGTCCGCATGGTCGGCATCGTTCGCATCGCGCTGCAGCGCCCGTACACGTTCGTCGTGCTCGCCCTGCTGATCCTGATCATCGGGACCGCTGGCGCGCGCTGCGCACGCCCGACCGACATCTTTCCCGAACATCAGCATTCCGATCGTCGCGCTCGCCTGGCAGTACACCGGCCTGCCGCCCGACCAGATGGCCGGCCGCATCACGACGCCAGTCGCAGCGCGCGCTGACGACGACGGTCAACGACATCGAGCACATCGAGGCGAGTTCGTACACCGGCTTCGGCATCGTCAAGATCTTCTTCCACCCGACCGTCGACATCAACATGGCCAACGCGCAGGTCACCGCGATCTCGCAGACGATGACTCAGGCAGATGCCGCCCGGGCACGACGCCGCCGCTGATCCTCAACTACAGCGCCTCGACGGTGCCGATCCTGCAGCTCGCGCTGTCCGGCAAGGGACTGTCCGAGCAGGCGCTCGCCGATCTCGGCATGAACCAGTTGCGCTCGCGCCTGGTCACCGTGCAGGGCGCGGCGATTCCGTGGCCGTTCGGCGGCAAGTCGCGCCAGGTGCAGATCGATCTCGACAGCGCCGCACTGCAGGCGCGCGGCCTGACCGGCGCAGGACGTCGCCAACGCGCTCGCCGCGCAGAACCTGATCGTGCCGGCCGGCACGCAGAAGATCGGCAGCTTCGAATACACGGTGAACCTCAACAACGCGCCGTCGGATCATCGCCGAGCTTGGCGACCTGCCGATCAAGAGCGTCAACGGCGCGATGGTCTACTGTGCGCGACGTCGCGCACGTGCGCGACGGCAGCGCGCGTGCAGAGCCAACATCGTGCACGTCGACGGCGGCCGCTCGGTGCTGATGCAGGTGCTGCAAGAACGGCGCGACCTCGACGCTCGACATCATCGACGGCGTCAAGAAGCTGCTCGAGGAACTCAAGCCGTCGCTGCCGGACAACCTCGAAGTCACGCCGATCGGCGACCAGTCGATGTTCGTGCGCAGCGGCGATCAGCGGCGTGGTCACGAAGGCGTCATCGCCGCGGCGCTGACCAGCCTGATGATCCTGCTGTTCCTCGGCAGCTGGCGCTCGACCGTGATCGTCGCGGTGTCGATCCCGCTCTCGATCCTCGGCGCGGTCGCCATCGCTGTGCCGCGTTCGGCGAGACGCTGAACATCATGACGCTCGGCGGCCTCGCGCTCGCGGTCGGCATCCTCGTCGACGACGCGACCGTGACGATCGAGAACATCAACTGGCACCTCGAGCAGGGCAAGCACGGTCGAGACCGCGATCATCGACGGCGCGCGCGCAGATCGTGACGCCGGCGTTCGTCTCGCTGCTGTGCATCTGCATCGTGTTCGTGCCGATGTTCTTCCTCGACGGCGTCGCGCGCTTCCTGTTCGTGCCGATGGCCGAGGCGGTGATGTTCGCGATGGTGTGCTCGTTCATCCTGTCGCGCACGCTGGTGCCGACGATGGCGAAGTACCTGCTCAAGCCGCACTGCCGCGCATGTCGATGCGCACGACAATGTCATCGATGCGCCGGTTTCGGCAGTCCACTGGCTGGCGGTCCGCTGGTGCGTTTCCAGCGCGGCTTCGAAGCGCGCTTCATCCGCATGCGCGCCGGCTACCGCGACCTGCTCGACGCTCGCGATCGACCATCGCCGCGTTTTCGTCAGCGGCTTCCTGCTGTTCGTCGCCGCCTCGTTCCTGCTGACGCCGTATGCTCGGCCGCAACTTCTTCCCCGCCGTCGACGGCGGGCAGATCCTGATGCACGTACGCGCGCCGATCGGCACGCGCGTGGAGGAAACCGCCACGCGCTTCGCCGACGTGCAGAAGGCGATCCGCGAGATCATTCCGGCGAACGAACTGCGCGCCGATCGTCGACAACATCGGCACGTACCTGTCGAGCATCAACACGATCTACAACAACACCGGCTCGATCGGCGCGCAGGACGGCGACATCCAGATCTCGCTCGGCGAAGGGCACCGCCCGACGGCCGAATACGTGCAGCGGCTGCGCGAGGAACTGCCGCGCCGCTTCCCGGGCCTGACGTTCTCGTTCCTGCCGGCCGACATCGTCAGCCAGATCCTGAATTTCGGCGCGCCGGCGCCGATCGACCTGCAGGTCCGCGGCAACAATCTGGCGGCGAACTTCGCCTATGCGCAGGCCAACTGCTCGCGCCAGATCCGCCACATCCCCGGCGTCGCCGACGCGCACATCCAGCAATCGACGGCCGCGCCCGGTCCTGAACGTCGATGTCGACCGCTCGCGCGCCCAGTACGCCGGCATGACCGAGCGCGACGTCGACCAACAGCCTGGTCGTGAACCTGGCCGGCACCGAGCCAGGTCGCGCCGACCTTCTGGCTCAATCCGCGAGAACGGCGTGTCGTATCCGATCGTCATGCAGACGCCGCAATACCAGGTCGACTCGATCGACGACGCTGCAAGAGCCTGCCGATCAACTGCCGAGCGGCGCGCCGACCGCAGTGCTCGGCGGCATCGCCGACGTCACGCGCGGCAGCGCGCAACGCCGTGGTTTCGCAATACGACATCCAGCCGATGGTGCAGATCTATCGCGACGACGCAGGACCGCGACCTCGGCGCGGTCGCCGCCGACGTCCAGCAGCGTCATCGATGCGAACGCGGCGGACAAGCCGAAAGGCGCGACGGTCGCGCTGCTCGGCCAGGTGCGCACGATGAACATGCCGTTCGCCGGCCTGCTGTTCGGCCTGCTCGGCGCGATCGTGCTGATCTACCTGCTGATCGTCGTGAACTTCCAGTCGTGGAGCGATCCGTTCGTCATCATCACGGCGCTGCCGGCCGCGCTCGCCGGCATCGTCTGGATGCTGTTCGCCACCAGCACGACGCTGTCGCGTGCCGGCGCTGACCGGCGCGATCATGTGCATGGGCGTGGCGACCGCGCAACAGCGTGCTCGTGATCAGCTTCGCGCGCGAACAGCTGGACGAGCTCGGCGACGCCGATCGCCGCCGCGCTCGAAGCCGGCTTCGTGCGCTTCCGTCCGGTGCTGATGACCGCGCTGGCGATGATCATCGGCATGGCGCCGATGGCGCTCGGCCTCGGCGAAGGCGGCGAGCAGAACGCGCCGCTCGGCCGCGCCGTGATCGGCGGTCTTGCGTTCGCCACGGTCGCCACGCTGTTCTTCGTTCCGGTGGTTTTCAGCATCGTTCACCGGCACTACGGCCGCAAGCCAGCGCCGCAGGATTCATTCGGAGTCGCCCATGTCACCGCCTGATCGCAAACCTCCCGGCGCGGATTGCGCCTGACCGGCGCGTGATCGCCGCGATTGTCGCCGTCTTTGTCGTGCGCCTGTGGCGTCATCACGCGCGCGTCCGAAAGCGCGCGCCTGCACGACTGGACCGAAGCGCAGGCGCTGCCGACCGTTGCGGTCGTGACGCCGCAAGGCGGCGCCAACACTTCGGGCCTAGAATTGCCGGGGCGGATCGAAGCGTTCACGCGCGCGCCGATCTATGCACGCGTCAGCGGGTATCTCAAGAGCTGGAAATACGACATCGGCGCGAAGGTCAAGGCCGGCGATCTGCTAGCCGAGATCGAGACGCCGGATCTCGACTCAGCAGCTGAGCCAGGCGCGCGCCGACCTTTCCACCGCGCAGGCGAATGCAGCGCTCGCGCAGACGCACGGCGAAACGCTGGCAGTCGCTCGCGGCTTCGGGCGCTGTCGCACGCCAGGACATCGACGAGAAGGTCGGCGACTACACGGCCAAGCAGGCCATGGTCAAGGCGGCGCAGGCGAATGTCGACCGCTTGCTGGCGATGAAGAACTTCACGCGCCTGTCGCGCCGTTCGACGGCGTCGTCACCACGCGCGCAACACCGATGTCGGTGCGTTGATCAACGTCGGCGGCGCGGCAGGGCAGGAGCTGTTCGTCGTTTCCGACGTGAAGAAGCTGCGCGTCTACGTCAACGTCCGCCGCAGACGAATGTGCCGAACGTGCAGCCCGGCACGGCCGCGACGATCCGCGTTCCGGATCGCTCCGAACGCGACGTACGCGGCGACGGTCGAAGCTTCCGCGCAGTCGGTCAGCGCATCGTCGGGCACGACGCTGATGCAACTCGTCGTCGACAACAGCGACCGGCGACCTGCTGCCTGGCGGCTACGCCAGCGTGCGCCTGATCTTCCCGGCAACGCGCGACGCGTTGAGCGTTCCGGCAAGCGCGCTGATCTTCGATGCGAATGGCTTGTCGGTCGCAACGGTCGGGCGCCGACAATCGCGTGACGCTCAAGCCGGTCACGATCGCGCGCGACCTCGGCAAGCTGATCGAGATCGGCTCCGGTCTCGCGCCGAGCGACCGCGTGATCGAAAGCCCGCCGGACGGAGTTGCCAACGGCGCCGCGTGCGCATCGCCGCCGCAGCGCCGAAGCCTGCGGTTGCGGTTGCGACAAAAGATAAAAATCAAAAATAATAATTGTAGGGTGGGCCTTGGGCCCACCGTTCTTCGCTCTGACGCCAAAGGCAAACGGTGGGCCAAGGCCCACCCTACAGCAGCGTCCGATCAGTCGAAACCGTTGGCGAAGATGTAATCGGCTTCGATCGCACACGAGATCGCACTGCGCGCCTTGCGGCCGCGCCGTGCCATGCTGGTCGTCGGTCGGGGGCTGCACGGTCCCGTCGGAGCACGGCGCCGCGTCGATGATCTTGCTGCCATAACGGGGCATGTAGGCCGGCCACGCTGTTCCCGACAGTTCGAGGGGCGGAACAGTTCGGCAAGACTACCGTGCAGCGTGAAGCCGCACAGCTGCCGTCTTCGTCGAGATTGACGTAACCGGGTTTCGCGGCGACTCCAGGCGAGCAAAGCGCTGCTGATGCCGACACCGGACCGACGATGACGGTTGCCACCGCCGTCGCCTGCCCGACGAGATCGCAACGCCGGAAGCAGTTCCCGGTTGCCCCGAGCGCCGCCGACGCTACCGGAGCCGCCGTTGCCGGGAGCGCCGGTCGTCAGACCACCATGGGTCAACGTAGTGAACGCAATGCTCGCGCCGGGTGGCATCGCGACTAGCCCTCCACTCACGGAGCCGCCATTGCCGCCGTTGCTGCCGTGCGCCGTATTCAGACTGGCGTCGCCATCGCCACCATCTGCCCTGTTGCCCGCCGCCACTGCGCTGTCTGCAATCGTCGAGTTGTAGAGCACTGCAGTAATTCCCGCCCCGACACCATGGCGCCGCCACTACCAGACCCGCCCGAGCCGCCGACGCCGCCTGTGCCGCGAAAGAAACCCGGGCCGCCATCGCCTGCGGTCCAGCGTGTTCCACCCGTCGCGGTAGCGTTGAAAACACTCACGCCTGTAAGGTCCAGACTGCTGCCCGGTAGCATTTGAACAGGAGATACCGCCTCCGGCGGCAGCGCCGCCCCAGCCACCGTTGCCGCCTGTTCCGCCGGTGGAAAGGCCAGTTCCGGCGGCGCCCGTACCTCCAGCGCCGCCATTACCGCCGATCGCCTCACACTCGCGTACGTCGACCTGCTCGAGGAAGACCGAACTCGGGTCTGGGTACCCGCCGACAAGGTTCGCGAAGACGCAGCCGCCATTCGCCTGCACTCCGGATTGACCGTTTACCGTCAGGCCCGACCCGCCATCGATTCCGTCAGGGCCATCTGCTCCGACGACGTTGCCATCGCGCAATGTGACGCCGACGACAACCACTTGTTGCGCGGCCTGGGGCGTGAAAATTACGAGGACTTGGGAAAGCTTGCGCTGGCGCTGATCGCCAGTCGTGCGGGCCCGGGTCCAAGAATCGTCACCGATTTCAGGATGACCAGTGGGCCATGCAGCGACGTGATCGTCTGCGCGCCGCTGGCGCGGGCGCAAACTCGATGATGCCGCCATCGGCGACGTCATGCAGGGCGTCGCGCAACGTGCAGGTCGCCGCGCAGTTGCCAGGCCAGGCATCGCCGTAGTCGTTGACGGTTAGCAGGATCGGCGAACTGGCGGTCGCGTCCGCTGCCATACCTGCGAGCGCGGCAGAACCAACGAGTGATAGCGCATTCAACACTCCCAAACCGAACTCCATCAGCCGCTGCTGCCAGCCAGCGATGGTGTCCGCGGTCTGCATTGCGGCATGACAAACTCCGGCGACATCGGCGTTTCGAACCCTCGGACATGCGTCCCAATCGCAACGACCGCCTTTCCAAGCACTACAGGGTAACGCCATCCTGCCGGAATTCGCGACATGCGGCGGACCGGGGGCCTGGCTTTCCGGCGACCTGGATTTCGTCTCTCCCGGCGCCGGGTGACCACGGTCGCGGAGACCCCGTGTTTCGCCGGTCGCTACGCCCCGTCGAAACCGTCGACGAAGATGTAGTCGGCCCGAGCGCGCCGATGTCGCAGGCGCCGCCCTGCCGGACGCGGCGTGTCATGCTGATCAGCGGTCACCGGTTCAAGCGTCAAATCGTTGCACGACGCTGCTGCGTCGTCGGCCTTGCCGTGATAGACGGGCATGTACGCCGGCAGTGGCTGGCCGAATCGAACGGACGAAACACTTGTGCCAGGGTTCCCTGCACGTTTGCCGGGCAACTCACGCTCGGCGAGGTTGATCGAGCCGCCCGCAGCGGCCAGACCCGCACATAACGGTGTGGAACTGCTGCCGACGACGGCTGTCGACAACGCAACGTAGTCAACAAAACCAAAGTCCGTTTGATCGCCGAGGAACGCAGCGCCTGCGGCTTGGCCGGGCGTCCCGTCGACGCCGTGCGTGGCACCGGAACCGCCCGAGCCGGCGCTGCCTGCATGCACGTCACCGTTCGCGAGCGTCGCAAACTCGAGGCGACCGGCGCCGTTTGCATAGACCAGTCCGCCACCGGGCAATTCCGCCGTCACCGCCAGCGCCGCCCGGATAGAGGGTATAAGTACTGTCGCCGGTCCCGCTGGCGGCACCATCGCCGGCTACTGGCCACGGCGTCGGCGACTGTCGAGTTGCGTACTGTGAGGGCGTTGCCTGCGAAGGAAATGGCAACGCCGGCCGCGTCGCCGCCGATCCCGCCCGCGCCACCGACGCCGTGAAAGAGCGGGCCCATACCGCCATCGCCGCCTGCACCGCCATTTCCGGCGTAAGCCCGACAATGAGTCACACTCGAATTGCGCAGGATCAGATCTCCGACTTTCGAACCCACATCGAACCCCACGAACCGGATGCAGGCGCCGGTCGCGTAGCCGCCGTCACGTCCCTCTCCGGCGCCGCCGGCCGTCAGTGCGCTTACTGAGGCCGCGCTGTTACCGCCGTCTACCGCCGTTGCTGCCCTGGACGATGCAGTTGCGCAGGTCGACGCCGTCCAAAATGAACGAGCCATTCGCGAGGTTCGTGAAAACAGTGATGCAACCACCCTCCGCGGACTGCGCAAAGCGCCGTCCTTTCCGTCTTCCGAAGGACTGACCCCGGTGCGTCCATCGGGCCCGTCAGCGCCGACGAGGGTGCCATCGCGCAAGGTCAGGCTGGCGATGTGACGGTGCTGGCCGGCGGCAGGAACACGTTGAACAATCGGGACGCGCCAGCCGCACTGACGCTGAGCTTTGCGGCTCCCGGGCCTTGAATCACCAGAGCCTTGGAGAAGAGATCTCGGCCCAGGGGTCAGGGCGTGATCGTCCCGGGAGCAGGGCAGGCGCAAAATCGATCGTGCCGCCCGGTGCGATGTCGGATATCGCATTTCGCAACGTGCATGTGCTGGGACAACCCACCGTGCCATCGCCCAGGTCGTTGACGGTTAGCGATGTCGGCTGTGTAGCATGCGCGTCCGGCATGACGCACACAGCGGGAGCGCCACGAAAGCGCAGCGCAGCGGGTCGACGATTGCCCGATCGAACAGACTGCGAGTGAGTGCGCGCTGACATCCTCCCGTGCCGCTAACAGGCATCCCAGGTAAACGCCATCCTGACGCTTTCTGCGTCACTTCTGACGCGGTTCGGACGCTTCGGTTCCAGCCGACTTGAATTCGCCGTCCGGTGGTGCCACATACCACTCGCTGCGGCGTAGTGGCCTTCAAGGTCACATTTCGCCGCTAAAATTGGCACTCACTTAGGTAGAGTGCTAACAGCCCTACTGACATTCGTTATCAATCAACTACTTAAGGAAGGCGTTATGAAGCTTCGTCCTTTGCATGACCGCGTGATCATCAAGCGCCTGGAGGAAGAAACCAAGTCGCGCCGGTGGCATCGTCATTCCCGACACCGCCACCGAGAAGCCGATCAAGGGTGAAGTCGTCGCCGTCGGCGACCGGCAAGATCCTCGAGAACGGCAACGTGCGCGCCCTCGCCGTCAAGGCCGGCGACAAGGTGCTGTTCGGCAAGTACTCCGGCACCGAGGTCAAGGTCGACGGCGAGGAACTGCTCGTCATGCGCGAAGAAGATCTCTCGTTCGCGATCATCGAGGGTCTGATTGCGTCCGCAGGCCCGATCCCCGCTACTACAAATCCAGTTTTGAGGTAACCAGATCAATGGCTGCTAAAGAAATCCGCTTTCCCGAAGACGCCCGCGCGCGCGATGCTGCGCGGCGTCAACGTGCTCGCCAACGCCGTCAAGGCGACGCTCGGCCCGAAGGGCCGCAACGTCGTGCTCGAGAAGAGCTTCGGCGCGCCGACGATCACCAAGGACGGCGTGTCCGTCGCCAAGGAGATCGAGCTGGCTGACAAGTTCGAGAACATGGGCGCGCAGATGGTCAAGGAAGTCGCGTCGCAAGACCTCCGACGTCGCCGGTGACGGCACCACCACCGCGACCGTGCTGGCGCAGGCGCTGATCCGCGAAGGCATGAAGGCGCGTCGCCGCCGGCATGAACCCGATGGATCTCAAGCGCGGCATCGACAAGGCCGTCGTCGGCCGCGGTCGCCGAGCTGAAGAACATCTCCAAGCCGTCGCTCGACCAGCAAGGAAATCGCCCAGGTCGGTTCGATCTCGGCCAACTCCGACGACGAACATCGGCGACCTGATCGCCGAGGCGATGGACAAGGTCGGCAAGGAAGGCGTGATCACCGTCGAGGAAGGCTCGGGCCTGGACGAACGAGCTCGACGTCGTCGAGGGCATGCAGTTCGACCGCGGCTACCTGTCGCCGTACTTCATCAACAACCAGCAGTCGATGCAGGCCGAGCTGGAAGACCCGTACATCCTGCTGCACGACAAGAAGATCGCGAACGTGCGCGAACTGCTGCCGGTGCTCGAAGGCGTCGCCAAGGCCGGCAAGCCGCTGCTGATCGTCGCCGAGGAAGTCGAAGGCGAAGCGCTGGCGACCCTCGTCGTCAACACCGATCCGCGGCATCGTCAAGGTCTGCGCCGTCAAGGCGCCGGGCTTCGGCGATCGCCGCAAGGCGATGCTCGAGGACATGGCGATCCTGACCGGCGGCACCGGTGATCTCCGAGGAAGTCGGCCTGTCGCTCGAGAAGGCGACGATCAAGGATCTCGGCCGCGCGAAGAAGATCCAGGTCTCCAAGGAGAACTACCACGATCATCGACGGCGCCGGCGAGAGCGACGAACATCGAAGCGCGCATCAAGCAGATCAAGGCGCAGATCGAGGAGACCACCTCCGACTACGACCGCGAGAAGCTGCAGGAGCGCGTGGCCAAGCTGGCCGGCGGCGTTGCGGTCATCAAGGTCGGCGCCGCGACCGAAGTCGAGATGAAGGAAAGAAGGCCCGCGTCGAAGACGCCCTGCACGCCACGCGTGCGGCGGTCGAGGAAGGCGTGGTCCCGGGCGGCGGCGTTGCCCTGATCCGTTCGCTCGATGCGATCAAGAAGCTCAAGGGCGACAACGAAGACCAGAACCACGGCATCCTGATCGCCAAGCGCGCGATGGAATCGCCGCTGCGCGAGATCGTCGCCAACGCCGGCGAAGAGCCGAGCGTCGTGCTGAACAAGGTTGCGCGCGGGCAAGGGCAACTACGGCTACAACGCGCGAGACCGGCGAGATACGGCGACATGATCGAGTTCGGCATCCTGGACCCGACCAAGGTCACGCGCACCGCGCTGCAGAACGCCGCGTCGATCGCCGGCCTGATGATCACGACCGAGGCGATGGTTGCCGAGGCGCCGAAGAAGGATGCAGCCGCCGGGCGGTGGTCGGTGACCACGGTGGTGGCGGCATGGGCGGTATGGATTTCTGAGTTATCCACCGCTGCGCGGCGGATCAAGCTCGCCTCGTTCCGAGCGACCTGTCGGTCGCTCAACTCGGCGGAAATCAAAGAAGCCCCGCAGCGATGCGGGGCTTCTTTTTCCGCGTTGTGCGGGTCGCTCTTGATGCGAAACAACGCTCGCACTTCGATGGCCGCACAATTGTGCCGTAGCCAAGCCTGCCGGTCAGTGATCGAAGCCGTCGCAAAACCGAATCACTGGTGCCACAGTTGTAAACATGTTCTGGCGTTCGTACGCACCCAGATCGCTCTCGCGCCGAATTGATTTTGGACGCTTGGCAAGTCGACCGCCGCGGCCAGACTGTCCAGGTCGACATCGCCGAGTGCCGGAGCGAAATCGAGCGCGGTCTGAACGAACGCGTCCAAATGATAGTCACCATTGGCCTGATCGACAAAGTAGGGCGTGCCTGACAACGACACTGGGATTCTGCGTATCCAGAGTGCTGATGTTGTTCGACATGGTGTAATTGACACTGAGTGTAAGTCGCCCGGATGGTACGGCGTGAAGTAGACGCTCGGATGGCTCGGCTGGCGTAAATGATGTCGTAGCCGAGGGAAGGGGCCGTCTGGTTCGTGAAATCGAATACGTAGGTTCCGTCGATCGTGTTGTGGGCAAGTGTGCACTCGTCGAACGACGTGGGGAATGACGAATTTGCATCGTTGTCGGCTCGAATCAACGCGCTGGTAACATGGTTGTCCGTGACCAGGCAGCGTTCGACCTCAGCCAACCCGCCGCGTGCCGAGATCGCATACTCGGCTTCATTGTGCTGCATGCGGGAAGTGAGAACCGACCAGAGTTGCTCCGAAATCGTAAATCACCGCTCCCGGTGAAAAACTGCTGTCGCCATTCTGGGTCCGGTTGCTGTTGATCGTGTTACAGGACTCGCGGGTGCGCAGTCGCTGGCGCCGCCGAGCTGCGCAATCGTCTCCGGGCCGCAATCCGTACCGAGCCGGGTCGGAAAACCGCCGTTGATGTAGATCCCGCTGTCGGCGTAGCCGATGCCGTTACTTTCTCCAAATCCTTTGTAGATCGCAGCACCCTCTGCCGCATAGTTGGACTCGATCCGCGTGGCAAACAGGCAGGCGTCCGCCAAGCCCTTGAGGTAGATGCCGCCGCCATTGAAGTATGCGGTGTTGCTTTGAATCCCTGCTTGCGGTTAGCGTCGGACCGTAGGCGAAGGTGCGCAGCACCGGCTTCGCCATTGCCGTTGTCGATCACCGCGATACCGCCGCCATTGTTCGCGTCATTACTTGTGACCACTCCGTTATTGACATAGCCGGGCGCGAGCGCCGGATGTCCGCGCGCGCCGGCCCGAGGATTTCGATGCCGCCGCCGTAACCGTCGTCGGGTCGTTCGTCACCGCGTGGTTCGCCAGCGGTAATCTCGGTGGAGTCGCTGAGCGCAAACAGTCGCGACGCCTTCCAGACGAATGCCGCCGCCGGAAACGCCGGCGGTGTTCGCAACGATAAGCGTGCGGGCCAGAGGGTCAGCGTCGTCAGCCGCTAGTGCTTTATTGTTGATGCCGCCTCTATAGCCTGCAGTATTTCCGCTCACTGTCGAGGTGTCCAACGCCATGCCGATGCCGTCGTAATCGACACACCGCCGCCCGCGCCGTCAGCGGCGTCGCGACCGCCGGTGATCGTCAGATACTGCAAGGTCACGTTACCGGCGCCGCGAATCGTAATCACGCTGTCGCCGCTGTGACCGTTGCCGCTGATCGTCTCCTGGGGCGTCGTCGGACAGGCAATGATAGTCCGCAGGCCAGCGCCAGGCCACAATGCCCACCGGGAGCCTCGCCCGATCAGGGTGACATTCTCTGCCGCTGATGCCCAGGTGTTGTGCGTATAGGTGTGCTCGCAGGATATAGGATTTTTGCGCCAGCCGGGCAGGTTGCGGCAGTGATCGCATCCTGATCGTATCGTAGTTGCACGCGGCATCGGTCGCCCTTTGTCGCCGACGTAGAGAAACGTCCTGCTGGGTCGCCGCGAGCACGCATGCGCGTTGATCGCACCGAAAGTGAAGCAAAAAGACGAGCAACTGGAGTGATGGCGCGCACGCACGCGGTGACGCGGGACATGGCAGCAACTCCTTGATCGCCCGATGCAGGCATAGTCGAAGAACGCCGTTGGCGCCCAATCGCGTCATTGCGCGCAACGCAGCGGCAGCGTGTAGGTGGCCTCTGCTCCACCGAGGCGCGCAAAATGGAACAGTGGCCAAGCCCACCCTACGCCCTCCGAGGAACAATTGCGAAGGTCGACCGAAGCCGGTGGTATTCACGACTTCATCGTCGCGGCCTGCAGCTCGCCTCGGCGGCACGGGATCGACGCTGCCGACGGATGGTCGCAGTGCCGGCTTGTTTTGCAGCGCGCGATCGGTCCAGTGATGCGCGCGCCCTTCGCGTCGCCGGAACGGCGCAGGGCTTCGGCACGAATCAGCCACAGATTACGGGCCGGCGCGGACACCGCGTGGGCCGGTTGCCGAACCGGCGCGCACGTGGCAACGTAGCGGCGGGTCACGGGGATGTTCGTGGAGAGATCACCGAACTGTTCGGCAGGGGCCGCGCGGGCGATGACTTGCTGCCGAGCGCCTGTTCGGCGATAGCCGCCGCAGCGACGCGCGCACAAGTGGCTCGCCGAGTCGCAGCAACGTCTGGCGACGGGGGAACATGGCGCGCTGATGCGGCGCGAACTCTTCGGCGCAGCGCCATCGACCTGCGCATATTGCTGTTGCGCTAGTTGCACCACGACAACGGAGGTAAAGCAATACGTAACTGAACGAAGTACAC
>ERZ1370068.11171-contig-9809_pt1 | contig 37296 bp, 51 predicted proteins | sample MGYA00561227_ERZ1370068 | MGnify/ENA primary metagenome ERZ1370068 (study PRJEB38410, sample SAMEA6850437) | metagenome | study: Metagenomic assessment of the ecological functions of the soil: analysis of the soil microbiota associated with the...
CGCCGTGCATTGTTTCCCGCCGTAACTGAAGAACTCGCGCGAACAGCGATTACGCCTGCCATCTGTGGGGTTGATTACGACGCCCGAGGTCAGCAGCAGATGCGATCGTTCACGCCGATGACGAGGTGGACGGCGGGTTGCGCGCCACGCGTCCGTTCGTAAGAGCGGCGATGCCCGACGACTGGGAAATCCGATCACGCCGCGCGCTGAACGGATTCCTGGGGCGAGCGCCGATCCAGCGGTGACGCCGGTGCCGAGTTCCCGATGACGGCGACGGACCAGCGACATTGCCGTGCAGCAGCACCGGCAACATGGCTCAAGCAGGCGCTGGGTCAGCATGCACCGCGCGGGTTGCTCGCGTCCACGATACCTGCCGTCGATGGCGAGCGATGGCGAACGCTTCAGCTCAGGCGCTTGATCGCCGATGGCGCCGCGGCGGTTTCGTAGAACCCCGAGGGTCCCCGCGCGCAGCTATCGGTCTCGAGGTCGGGCCGACTGGAGCGCAGGGGCGCTTCAAAGGCGCCGCTGGCCAGCAGTTCGTGGTCCCAGCGCGGCAGCGCGAAGCGCGATCGCGAGCGCTGCGATCGCGTACTCGCCGCCGTGGCGATCGAAAGTGGCGCGGTTGCCGTCAGTCCCGCAGTTCGCAGGCCCGAAGGCCTGCGCCACTTCAGCAAGAAGGCAGACGACACCACCGAGGACAGAGACCGCGGCAGCAACCTCGAAACGTCGTCCTCAAGCCGTAAGCTTCGGTATCAAGACAAAGCCAGCGAGAAGCTGCACCGAGAATCGCGCCGAGGCAGCTATGCGATTTGGCTAACGCGTGCGGCGTCAAAATACGGTTTGCGCCATCGCGAGCGCTGAAACGTCGCCCCCAGCGATCGTCGAGGGCAAAGCAGCAGGATCCCATCGGGCCAGCGCCCGCGCTGACGACGATGTTTCGAGAACGCGGCGGCGGGATACGCCGCCACCACGAAAGGCAGGCGCGAGGCGGTACAGGCGGTCGCCAGCGCTTCCACGATCAGCATCTTCCGCCAGCCAGACGCCGGGCTGACACCCGGAAGGCGGCGCGCCCGGGCGGCGGATTCGAGCGCCAGCCTCGCTATGACCGCTGCCGCCATCGCCGAAGCAACGGCGCAGGTTGTTCGGTCTGAGCGACGAGCGCCGTCCTGGGTGCTGTGGCGTGAGCGCTGCGAGAAACGAGACGGCGGCGGCCCAGGCGAGCTGCGGCGATGGATAAAACGGTGCCCAGAACACGGAATACGCGACGCGGACGATTGTTTGCGGCTATGGGCCTGCGAGGCGATTGGTTTTTGCGTTCCGCGGCCGAAGCCCCGTGCCAATTTCCGACGCAGGCGCCATATGCCGCCACCATTGGCTTCGATGACCCACGCCAGGTCGCGCGCAGGTCTACGGCGGGAATCAACAGAACCTCGCCGTCAGCGCCTCGAAGCGCCGCGCCGACGGGTGCTGGCGGTATACTGAAGGCGCGATGCCGCTGCGCTCGCTTCGGTGCCCAAGCTCCGTTTCACGCGATACAGTCGGCCGCGATTGGGAAACGTCAAAGCATCGCCGCGGCGGGAAATACCGACGAGCGCTAGGCCAACGTCACGCAGTGATCGAAGCGGACATGCCGTGCCGTCGGCGGTCAGGCGAGCAAAGAAGGGCAGCGAGCGCGCACACCGCGACGCCGAGGGATCCGAGCGTGCCGCGACGCGAGAAGGTGAATCGATCACGGGCCTGCTTATGCATATCGCCGGCCAGCCACGCCCATTACGTGAAACTGCCCATGACGCGGCAAAGGCTCGTAGCCGCCGCGACGGTACCCAGCTCGGAAATAGAAGCCAAAGACGACCAGAACAGCGGCGGCGCGCTCGAGGTGGCGTAGAGCCCGATGAGGAGTCGGCGCTGCATAAAAACTGGCGGCTGGACTACTGTCCAACCGCCGGTCGTAGAACCTAGAACCTTCGACTCCGAGAACCTAGTGACCCGTTAAAAATCGAATTTGAACTCCATGAGCTTCAGCATGGCGGCGCGACGATCTTCCGCACGCGGCCGAGATGCGTGCCGAGACGACCCGCATCGAACGCGGTGCCTGAAGCCGCAGAGTCACGTGCCGTAAGCCAGCTTACCGGCGCTCGAGGTTCATCGCCGTGGAGCCCACGGTCGCTGGGATCGCCCTGCCGAGGAAGGCTTTTACGGCGCTACGATAGCACTCAGCCGCTGGCGCAGAACGGTTCCATCCCGCGTTGGCGGTGCCCAGAAGAACAAGCGACGCCTGCGCTGCGATCGATCGGCAGACCGGGTCAGCGCCGAGTTCGCCCCGAGAAGGTGATTTACGCCGAGCAGTTTGAAGGCGCGCGGCCGATCGATCGTGCCGGTGCCCTGGCCGGCTTAGGTCGGGTTGGCAACCAGATCGCCGTCGAGCTTCTGACCACACGCATGAATCTGCATCTGCCACTAGACATGCGCTTGCCGATCGATTGTTCAACGCCTCGCACTTATCGCTCGATGTTGCCGCCGCAGCAAGTGAACACCCTTGCCGAGAAACACGGCGATCTGGCGACATTGAACCGCCGCGCCCGTCAGGTTACTGGGTCCGAAACGGCGAGTCGATCGCGCCCATGGCCGTCGAGTTGCCCGGCAGCCGCGCTGTCTCCGATCGAATGCGTCGTTGGAACCAGCGTCGATATCCGTCGACGTTGAGCGACTACGTTCGCGAGCTCCTCGGGAAGGCTTAATATGATGTTGCGCGGGATCCTCCAGGTTCGGATCGATTTGTTGAAAAACTGAGTTGACGACTTTCGGCGATCGGCAGCGTGCTGGGCGTATGCAACTCCGCTGGTGACTGAGCAAGCGTCGCTGACTTTATCGGATCCGTCCGATAACTGCCAAACCACGCGATGCGGCCACTGCCGGTCACGATGCTGCCGCTGATGGCGCCACTCGCCGAGAGCATCCTCGTAGTAGCGGTTGCAGCTCGCCTGACCACGTTCTAGCCGAACATGGCCGATAGCGGCGAGCGGCACCGGCGTGCTTACGGCGTCTACAACAGATGGCGCATCGACGCGAATTTCCTGCGCCGCTTCGCGCCGGGATCGTCCCAGATGACCATCAGCATGCCAACGCGGTTCGGCAGCCCATACGATCCCGGATGAACGCCGCGCAGTTCTTCACGTGTCTTCACAGCGGCGTATTGCAGATGAGACTCGAGGCGACGCAGTCGATCCGGCACGGGGTCGAATTGCACGCGTCTGCCGGCCGCGCCAGAGGCAGTCGCATCGCCGTCGAACACATTGAAGATGTCGAAGCCGGTCGGCGTCCAGTTCTGAATCCCGCTCCTGACGCCGAACAGACCGCCGATGCGAGCCATGTCATTACCGAGGCCGGTCTGCGCCGCATGCGACGCGGCGTTTGCTACCGACCGATATCGGTCGTGATGTTGAATCGTCGACGACGCTGATTCCGCCGCGCCGATCGTGGTTCTACTCGGCCAGCGGAAGATCGATAATTGAGGAACGTTCCGACCTTATCACTGACGTCCAGCCGTTGTTGATCACTCGGCGACGCTGGTCTGCGCCTCTTCGGGTCTGGCCGTACGACACCGGCGCGCGGTGCAACTGGAACTCTGTTGCGCCCAGAATGCCGAGCCTGTTGATTCCGGTATCAGTTGCGCAGGTCAACGGGTTATCGCGCCGCGTCGGAATTAACGACGCGGTAGTTCCCGCCGCGGTCTGATCGTGGTAATCACGAATCGAACCGAGTACCACAGTCGGTCCACTGACGGCCCGCCCATCCGGCACAAAGGCGCGCAGTAATGTTCGGTGACGTTGCCGGCCGCGCCTATGCGCCCAAGTTCGGTAAATGGCTGTCATACTCGCCTCCGAGGTTGCCGCCGCCTCGGGACGATCGATATCCGCGCCGCCGCCGCCGCCGATTTCGGCGTGCTTCATCGCGTATCCACCGAGACTTCAGCGACCCGAAGTCCATGCAGTTGAGCATCGAGCCGTAGCGTCCAGCAGCGATTCAGCGGTGAGCCGTAGAGTCAGGTTGTGGTTTCATTGAAGGGGCTGCCATACTCAGTCGACGTCGCCGCGTTGGCGGGCCGCCGGGGATGTCCGTCGCTTATTATCGTCATGCCCGGCAATACCGCCGTCGATCCGGAAGATCTACCCGCGTCGTGGACGTACCCGTGGACTACGGTCGAGACGCGCCGACTCGTAGCCTACGTCGATCGTCGGCGACGCCTATCAGCTGGGTCCCGCAGCAAGCCGCGATCGAGCGCCGCGGTTAGGTCGCACGGGCATGACGATACCGCGCGAAGGCAGGTGTCGAATCTCTGAGGTTGGGGCGCCGGTGTTGACGGCGGAAGATATTCTGGCGCGTTGGGTCACGCGGTGGGCGTTTCATTTGTACCCGACAGCGTACCGTGACGCTGGGCGTTAATGCTTCTCCCGTCGTCAGACTCTCTCGACTAGTCTCTCCAGTCTAGGCCGCGGTCGAGCTGATCGAATAGCGGTTTGTCACGATGGCCAGAGCGAAGTCCCGAAGGATCAATGTCACAGATGACTCCCGATGCGCCGCATAGGAATACGCGTAAACAGCCGGGGAAGTCTCATAAAGTTACTGTCCGGGTGGCTCCTCGGCAGATGAATCCGGGAGACTGGATTCCAGTGAGTTACACCGCGCGCCAGGACTGGTCGATGCCAGGTCAGTGCAGATGGAGGCGCGCGCGACGATGCCTGTAGCGGTTCGGGTCATTAGCGGTCAGCTCAGGGGCGCAGGATTGCCACGCCGATCTATTTTTGAAGAATCGCCGTCTGAGCGGCGATCGCCGCGGCGAAGATTACCGAGGCGCAGACGACGACGATCAGGCGCGGCGTTCCGCGAAATACGCTGAGTGGCCCGCGGCGCGAGCTACGCGTCTTCCAGACTGGCCTGCAGAACGCGCACGATAGCGCCGGGGAACGCCGGGGCCGATGCCGCGCTCACCCGCATCGCCGCCTGCCGCGCTTCCCGACACTGCGTTTCTCCTTGAAGGCATGAACGTTAACAAACGTCCTTTAGCGACCCGGATCATGAGATCGCCGCGGTTCCAGGTGCTGGTCAAGGTCGCGCGCGAAATGAAGAGCAACGTGACGATTCCGGCACGATCGCGCCTCGTCGAACGCGGGCGAAGAAGGGCTCGAAACGGCGCGGCGTAAAGGACAATTAACGGCACCTGAAGGTCAACGGATTCTCTCAAACGCGGCACCGGCATCCACGATAACGCCGCCGCAGCCACGCCAGGCGCGACGTCTGCGCCGGGCAGAGCTCGGCATGGCGAATCTCGACGGCGATGGGACGCGCTGACAGTGAAGATCGAGGAGATGACGCGTCGTTATCTTACGCTCAACGTCGGTCGTGGTAAGCGGCACTCTGCGAATTCGATTCCGTTCGAGTTGGCCGGCGGAAGTGCGTGATCCGCCGCCGTCGACGCGCAGTTCCAGGCGCGGTGACACCGCGCGGTGAGGAGCGTTAGCCGCGGCACAGATCATGAGCCGAGAATTCCGTGATCACACCCGTCTGGACGCCAGCCGCACGCGCTCGGAGTTAACGCGAACTGAAAGGATCGACTGACTCGAACTCTGATGAGCCTGAAAGTTCCACCACGATCGGCTGGCGGAGGCCGCGGCAGCACGTCTATCGCACTGACGAGTCGTTCGATTACGAAGCTGATGCAGGGATGGGCACTTGTTACGCTGCCCGTTCTGTCGCAAAGCGCTGACGTTACGGCTACAACGGCTGAATGGCTGATGGCTAAACATCTAAATCCCCGGATAGTTCATCGATACGTTTGCCATTTAGCGATTAGCCATCGCCATGAACGCCCGCCGCGCCAGACGCTGTCGCGAGATGCGCTGTCGCGGTTTTACTGGCAATAGCGACTTCCGCGATTCGGCGAGTAATGCCCTCATCACACGACACGTTGCGCGCGACGCGTCAAGTCGTGGAAAGTGCCGCCGGGCGACGCCGGCACCCGATATCGCCTGCCGCCGAGGGCGTCTGCTCGATCAAGCGCATGTGCATGTTGCCCCAGGCCGATCGCATCGCATCCCAGGTGCGCGCTTCCACGATGGTCCGCGCGATAACAGCGGGCTTCACAACTCTGGTTGCGCCTGACGGCCGCGATAGAGGCAGTTCAGCAGGAGTCGGTTACGTGACCGCCGCCTTAATTGCCAGACCGCGCTGGTCTGACGAACGGGTCTGACAGTGGCGACGACGGTCGCGCGAGCGCGATGCCTGAGCGCCCGTCTCAATAACTTCGTGCCGCACGCCAAATACAAGTCGCGATATAGGTAAGGGTAGGCTATGGGAAATTGTCATCTGCCATACTGTGCTTCCAACCTGCCCACCTGCCGAGCGCTTCGGGCGGGTTAATGTTGACTGGTAATGCTGTGGCTGCCTGACTCTCGTGCAGTATGGGAAGAACATGAATCGCCGCGGATGCCAGGCCAAGTGCTGTTGTTGACGATGTGCAGCGCTGCAGAAGATGGGTCGGTCACGGGCGATCACAGAGCGCTTCAGTGATCATGGCGAATGTCGCACGCTCTGTTTCATATACGAGTCCACGGTTCAAAGTTTGGCCGTTGATCGTTGTTTCGGGGCTGACATGTCATTCCCGCAAAGGTGTAGGGTAACGTTCGCTCCGGTGCCGCGAACTTCCAGGTCTACGTCGACATCCTGCCGATCGATCTCGACGAGCTGCGTCACTCATCCCGTGCGGATTGACGCAAGCCTCACCCCCCGCTGAACGCCGGGCTGGATCGCTCGCGTCCGTTAGCTGAGGCGCTGTCCGCGCAGCTGAATATGGCTGGCGCGCCGTTCATGCGTTCCCGTCGATCGCGACGGGTATCGAAGCTGCCGATGGCGGAGCGCTGCGACTGGCATTAGATTCAAGGCGCATGTCGAATCGCTTCCTAGCCGCGTGCCGGAAGGATCGTGACGCGTGCTCGTCGCGGCGCCAGTGATTTCCACGGCTGGCCCGCGCGGCGCAAAGATGCTCACCGCGCAGTGTGATCGTTGTTGCGCGCCCTGGTGTGGAGCTGCGCCGAAGATGATACGGCGCAGATGATGATCCGAGGCCTCGTGAGGGAGGCAGGCGCATCGCGCCGCGTGAGGAGTCTGGCGCTGACGCGCCGCGGACGCTAATCCAGACGAATAGCGTCGTCGCGCGCCGGCCGGATATGGCGATCGCAGTATTCTCGCAATTGATCCAGGTAAAGCGCGCCGGGTGGCGGTCGCGGCGGCTGGTCGCGCGCTGAGCACGGCGTCATCGATCCCGTGTGATCGCGTACCGGCGGATATTCGCCGATAGGCCGCGTCGCCGAGGGCATCCGCCGCCGAAACCGGGCCGCGCGACTCCACCGAATTTCCGGGGATATAGCCGCTCAATACCCCGGGGATCGGCCGGTCGGCGGCGCGTCAGGTGGAGCGCGATGCGCCCCACCCCCGGCACCCGTGCCGATCGAGCGAAGACAAAGGCGGCGCTTGATCGTGCCGTTCGCGCTGGCGCACAGTCGCGCGCACGGCGCGGCGCGGTGGCGATGAAAACGGTGATTAAAAAGGCGGCCTACGACGCGCTGGCGTGCAGTTCGATCCGACTGGAGGTGCTGCATGGGCCCTGGGCGTAATCTGGCGCGGGATCAACTGGTCGACTGTCTGCGTATCCTCGAGCAGCCTGCGGGATGGCGCCTCGAGGTGCGCTGACAGTAGACCGCCGTGTCGGATGGCTGCGACGGTCCCGCACGACGTGGATCTCGCGGAAGCGTTGCCTATCGATTCACGCTGCTTGACATTTGCCAGCTTCTGCGAACACGTGACGGCGAAGAGTACCGCCGACGACATCTTCGGCGCGGTTGGCGCTGCGCGATCAGCAACAGCACCGCTATCACGATCGCAAAAGAGCGGGTCGATACGTCGAATATGTCGCTTCTCCGAGAATCGAGCTGGATAGCGTCTCCATGCACGCCGACATGCGCATACGCTCAAATGCGGCGAAGGCGATATAGTGAGGGTCGTGATCGGCGGCGCGAGAGGTCGCAGCGGCAGGTCAGCGCTGATCATTACGCCGAGATCGATCACGAGTTGAATTCGATATATGGCGTGCCGTCTGCATTGTCGCGCAGAGCCGGCACACTTGTTCAGTCGCCTGCGCCGTTGACGCCGATGCTGCGATGGATCAATCCGGTCAGTTTTCAGCTGCACGATTTCAGCAGCCCATGAATTATCCGCTAGACTGCTCGTCGTTGCCGCAGAATCACGATTTGGGTTTGTCGCTTGAACAGGCGCTTCCGCTGACGCTGCCTGGTGAGTCTCACAAGACGGCCCTGAACGCCAGGCGGCCATGCGCCAAAGTGAACTGTCGTGAATGACGGCGAAATCCACCAAAAACGCTGGCCTGGCGATGGCTTACCGACGCGGTGATCGCAGTCCCGAAAGCGCTGGCGCGCTTCGCGCCGCCAGTGATGGTCTGGGCGAGGTGTCGACACCGCACTGCCGCGCGCTTCGGGCAGTCGATTCGAGCGGCGACTGGTCCTGATTTCCGCGCCGCTGCCATCAAACTGGTAACTCGCATCGCCACGAGCTGCGGGAAGATAGGGATCAGCGCTTCCCCATCGCCAGCATCACGAAGGTGATGGCGACGGTCTTCCTCGAATTCCTGATGAAGCCTGTCACGGTGTCGCCGATGGCGGCATCGACGACGCCCACGCAACGACAGGCGACCGTCGACGACTGGCTCGCACCCGCCGCTGATCATGTCGGGCATAACGCGGCCGCCCAGGGTGCCGATGCCGGGCGGATGAATCTCGAAGCAGCTGAGCTCGGTTCCCAGAGCGCGCACGATCCTGCCGGCTCGGTCTGATATTGGGCGCGGTGCCGGGATCATGTCGTGACGAGGCGCATCCGTTCATCATGCATGCCGGATATTACCGTCGCCATCAGCGCGGCAAGCTCCACGACTCGACAAATCATTTACCTGCCAGACGAACGTCGAAGTCCGCGCCGGTGCAAGACTGGTCCGAAAGTCCGGCCAATACGGCGCCGCGCCCAGGCCGGAGCGCAGGAAGCGGTCGCGGTTCGGCGCCCGGTCGAACGAATCGCAGAACTTCGGTCAGCGCCGCAGAAGGTCCACGCCTCGCCGCCAAGTCGCGAAATAACTGCTATGTCTAGTAGTCGAGCGGGTCGCTGGCCTGCAGGTGAACTGCGCCCGTCTCATCCATCGGAACGATCCGAGCTGCTTCCCAACAAACCTACCCGATCTTTAATTATCTACGCCGAAAGGCGTCAGTCTGGCGTACAGTATCAGGTCGATCGAGCTGGCAGCGATCGTGTTCACCGCCACCAGCAGTGCGCGGTGTGTGCCATGCGTCGTAGGCCAGATATTGCCGGTATCACACGCAGACACCCGGTGGCACCAGCCGCGCGTCGCAAAACGACGACAGCGTCCGGCGTCGTTCTGCGCGAACGACGACCGCGGACGCCAATCACGTCGTTTGCGACGCGCGCGACGGACGCTACCGCGATGGTGCGTGCGATGTCTGCCGGCGGTATCTGAAGGCCTACGACGCGCGAAACGCGCCGCGCCCGCTGCTGGTGGCGGTGGACACGATCGCCACGCTGCCGCTCGACGCGGCAGCGATGCAGCGGCGAGGTGACGGCTAGCGTAGCTGCAGTTCCGCCCGTGCTCCTTAGTCTTGCTGCGGGCGGCGGCTATGCGCCGCGAAGAGCGTGGACGGCCCTTCTGCGACACCCAGTTGAAGAGATTCTGCGGATTCGAGGAAGCGTCCCGCGTTTGACCGGGCGCCGAAGACCACGACCGCCACTTCCTGCGCGCCTTGCGGCAGGCAGCACCGTGGCGAGGCAGTAGCCGGACTTCTGAGATGAAGCCGGTCTTGCCGGCGCGGACTTCGACGTTCGTCTGGCGGAGCAGATGGTTTGTCGAGTCGGAACGTCACCGGACGCTTGCCGCTGATGTACGGACAGTGCATCCGGCATACGCATGATGGACGGGATGCGCTCGTCCGGCCGACGCGTACGCGATCAGCCGCGCCATGTCGTAGGCCGACGGCCACGTTGTCCGACAGCAGGCCCGACGGATCCGGCGTAGTGCGCGCCTGCGAGGCCGAGTTCACTGCCTTCGTCGTTCATCCGTTCGCATGAACCCTTCCGACCGTAGTGCGGCGAGACGCGCGCCAGCGCGCGCGCGGCGGCGTTGTCCGGACGCGATCAGCAGCAGGTGCAGCAGATCGTCGACGGTCACCTGATCGTTCACGCGCAAGTGACGTGGTCGACGCCTGCGTAGACGTCGGCGCGCGACACGCGTGACGGACTGCGCGCGATGTCGGGATTGCGTTCGAGGAAATACCGTTGCCGTCATCACCTTCGTGATGCTGCGCGATGGAGCGCTGACTCTGCGAGTTCTCTTCCCACAGCACCTCGTTGGTCGCGGGGTTGTAGACGATGGCGGCAGGCGGCGCAGGAGGTCGTGAGGACCAGGTCGCCGCCTCGAATCGACCTTGAAGCGCGGCAGTGCGGTGTCGGCGACCTCGCGAGCCATCGCGGCGGCGCGAGCGCGCGCCAGCGTCTGCTTCCCGGGACTGCGATCGCGCAGCTGGATACGCCGCCGTCGGCCACGCGCCGTCCTCCCTGGGCCGGAGAGCGTTGTTTTCGCGGATTTCGCGGTCGGTCGCGCGATTTGGTTCGCGTCGCGTTCGCGGGGGTTTTGGCGCGCGCCCTGGTGCGTGGCCGCGCCAGCACCGATCGTTCGGGAGCGGCCCCGATACCGACGAGGCCCTGCCAGGGCGAGGCGAGTACAGCGAGAGCTGCCTGTTCGAAGCTGACAAACCCCCTGCCGTGCAGAGTGATTCTCGCGTGGGACGGCGACCAGGTCAGTTCTGGCAAGATAATTCATAGAACTGCAAAGGGATTATCGTTGCAGTCGAGCTGAAAACTGACCAGTTGGCCCTCGCTTCCCGCTCCACTTATCGGCGGCCTCAACGCCGCAGGCGACACTATGAGCGCACCTGAGCAAAACCAATACCGAGCTCTGCGCGACACGATACGCGTAGCGCGGCACCGCCCGCGTGTGGATGTTCGTCGTCGGCATCAGGCATGGGCGGCGCTGACCGTCGCCACTGGTGCCCTCGTCGCCGCCGCCGGTCGCGACCCTCCTTCCGTTGCTCGCGCTCGCCGCCACCTTCGAAGCGGTCTACGCGCTGCACGTCGGCGTCGAGCGCGTCGGGCGCTATCTCGAGGTGTTCTTCGACGATTCGCGGGAGAAAGCCGCGATGCTGTTCCGGGCGGCCGCCGAAGGCTGCGCGGATCGACCCGCCTTTCGCGATCGTGTTCGCGATCGCCGCGCTGTTCAATCTCGGTCCGCTGCTGATCGCGCAGCCAGCACCGCGCCGGAACTGATCTTCGTCGGCGGCGCGCATGCGCTGTTCGGCGTCCGGCATCGTGCCGCTTCGCGAAGCTGACCGCTGTCGAAAACGGCGTGAAATCGATAGACAGCGGTTCCGCGAGCATGCCACGATCAGCTTACGGCGCGCGTCGCAGTCAGAGCCTCGCGTGCACCTCGGCGGTGCCTCTGCCGGTAAAACGACTCGTGGCGCGCGCGATTCCGGCGCAGGAACCGTGCTCGAGATACGGCCGCACGCGCTATACGCCAGCTGACCATCCCGCGCCAGGTTCACGCCCAGGTTGTGCAGACGCCTCGAAGTTGGTCGGATCGAGCTGCACGGCTTCGTCCACGCGTCGTATGCCGCGGCCTTGTCGCCGCGTCTTCATCGCCACCGCCGCCGACGCCCGGCATGAGCGCGCGACGGATGCCACGGACGCCGCGCCGGACGGCGCGATCGAAGCTGCGACGCGGCCGACGGCAGATCGCCGCGCTCGATCGCCAGGACGCCGAGATTCTCGAGCGGCACCGCTGCTCCCGGGGTTGACCGTCGAGCACGCCGCTCGAAGATCACGGCGCGCCTCCGCCGGCCGGCCGGCAGCGGCGCGTAGGCGATCCCCAAGGTGTTGAGCGTGTCGGAGTCGCGTGGAGTCCGCGCGCGAGCGGCTCGAGCAGCCGGATGCCCTCGGCGACGCGGCCTGAGTCGGCGAGGTATCCGCCGAGCTGCGCGATCACGCGCGGATCCGGTGACGCCGCGCTCGAGCGCGCGACCGAGCGTCGCCACCGCGTCCGCTCGCCTGGCCGCGCTGCCACTGAATGAACGGCGAGGTGGCGGTAGGCGATCGCCATGTCGGGACGCGCGCTCGACGACCTGCTGATACAGATCTGGATCAGCGTCCGCGAGCGCGGCCGGCGCCGAACGCCTCCACGGCGCGATGCACCGCTTCGTCCAGCTCGACGAGCTTCTTCGGATCGTCGTCTGCGTCGTGTACGGCACGCCTCGAGCGCCGCTCCACCGGACACGTAGCTGGCCGAGCGATCGCGGCTGCGCGGTCGTGTGGGCATCCTCGGCGGCGCGCGGGCCCGGGCGCGGCGGCGTGGAACGTCACGGAGCGCCGCGACGAGCGCGCGATCGCCGATCGGCGGCGCGGCCCAGGAGGTTACGTGCGCTCGCCCGGATCTGACGCCAGGTCGTAGCGCTCCGCCATCGGCAGATCGATGTACTTTGTCGCGATCGACGAGCACGCCCGTGAGCGGCGCCCAGCCGCGGTTCAGCTGCGCGGACAGCGCCTCGAAATAGCAACGGACGCGGCGCCGATCCGGCCCGGCGTTCAGCGGCGGGCGAGTAGCGCTGCGTCCGGGCAGATCGGCAGGGACCGGTTCGGCCGGCCGCTTCGAGGATCGTCGGCAGGATGTCGATGTGCCGCGCGGACACCGAAGACACCTCGCCGAGGTCACCGAGGCGGACGCACGGCGTCCGCTCCGACAGTTGTGGCGTCCGACTGTTGCCGGCCTCCCAACCTGCGCGATGATCAGCGGCACGCGAAGCGTCGACTCGTATGCGAACAGAGCCGATGCGACTGCTCGCCGTGATCGCCAAGCGCTTCGCCGTGATCGCCCGTCGACCACGACCAGCGTCTGCCGCTGCAGCGCGCGCACATCGTCCAGCAACGGCGGCGCGAGCGCGGCATCCGGTCGCGGCGACTTCGCCCAGATACGGCTTCCCCGCATACTGCGAGTCGAACGGCGCCGGCGGCCGATATGGCGCGTGCGGATCGAACACGTGCACCCACGCGAACCAGGGCTGGGCAGGTGAGGCAGGTTGGGGCCTGGTGCGGCAGCGGTGAGGGGTTACCAGGCCCTCCCCACCAGCCTTACCCGCCCCACCAGCCCCACTCCGCCCTATGAGCCGCGATCCATTGGCGTGCGAGCGGGACGACAACCGAGGCGGGCCTTTCCGGCATCACGAACTCTGGTCGGCGCGCGCGTCTCGCCGAAGCGATCGTCGTAGACGTCGAACGCCGTTGGTCAGACCGAAGCGCGAGTGCAGCGGAAAGGCGCCGACGAAGGCAGCAGTCGCGTAGCCCGGCCTGCTTGAGCAACGTCGCAGCCGTGCGCGCCTCGGGCGGCAGGCGGTAGCCGCTGTTGTCGCGCAGGCCATGCGTGAAACGGAAGCTGCGCCTGTGAGGATGCTCGCGTGCGACGTCAGCGTCAGGACGGCGTGCGCGTGCGCGAAATCGAACCGAACGCCCTCGGCGGCGAGCCGATCGAGCGCCGGCGTCGCGGCGGCGCCGCCATACGACCCGAGCGCGTCCGCGCGCAGCGTGTCGATGGTGATGAGGAGGACGTTCTGACCGGGGATCGGCCGAGGTCGCTCGTAACGGCGACCGCCGGACCGAAAATCGCGACGGCGGCGGGCATGACAAGCGCGACGACGACTGCGGCGCGGCGGGCGTTCATGGCTGATGGCTGATGCGCTAAATGGCTAAACATGTCGATGAACCCTAGCCTCGGGGTTTATCCAGATGTTTAGCCATCGGCCATTCAGCCATTTGCCTGCCAGCGCTAGCGACAGAGCGACAGCAAGGAGCAGCGCGTGCTGCGTGCCCATCCACGCATCCGTCGTGTCGAACGACTCCGTCGAGCGCGTGGGCGTTGCTCGCCGCGGCCGCCGCCGCCGATCGTGATCGCCGGAACTTTGCAGGCTCATCGGGAAGTTCGGAGTCGGTCGATCCTTCGCCGAGGTTCGCGTTGAAGCCGAGCGCCGTCGCGGTGGCGAGGCCGGTCCGGACGATCGCGGAATTCTCGGGCGTCGAGCCGGCCGGACGATCGCCGACGAGCTCCTTCACGACGGTGATCGTGCCGGGCGTGCCCCACGCGCTGATTCTCCTCGGCGACCGCCGCATCGACCGCCTTCTGGAAGCTGCGCGTCGACCGCGGCGAGCGATGCCGGGATCCGACGACCGCATGTCCACTTCCATCCAGCCTTCGAACGGAATCGAATTCACCGAGGTGCCGCCACCGACGCGTCCGACGTTGAACGTCGTCTTCGGCTGCTGCGGAACCTGCATCTCCTCGATCTTCGCGATCGCGCGTCCCATCGCGCCGATCGGATTCGCGCAGGCCGAACGCGCCGAAGCTGTGGCCGCCTGGTCCCTTGAACGTCACGCGATAGCGGTGGCTGCCGACGGCGACGTTCGTCACGTGGACGCCGGTGCCGTCGATCGACACGAAGGAGTCGATTTGACCCTTCAAGCGTGTCGTTGAACAGCTCCTTGACGCCGCGCAGATCGCCGAGCCCTTCTTCGCCGACGTTGGCGACGAAGGTGATCGTGCCCGGAATCGTGCACGTTCGCTTTCTTCATCGCGCGCACGACCGCGACCAGCACCGCCAGGCCGCGGCAGTCGTCGCCGATCCCGGGTCCGCGCAGGATCGCGCCGTCGCGCTTGACCTTCACGTTCGGTGCCTTCGGGAAACACGCGTGTCGAGATGCGCGGCGACGACGACGATGCGGGTGAGGCGCGGCGCCGCGATACTCGCCGAGCACGTTGCCGACCTTGTCGACGCGCACGTTCTGCAGGCCGAGGTCCTGGAAGACGCGCTGCAACTCCGCGGCCGCGCGACCTCTTCCTTGAACGACGGCGCCGGAATTTCGCAGAACCGCACTCTGGTCGTCGATCGTCTGCGCCGCTCGGTTGTCTTCGCCGCGCGGCGATCGCCGCCTTCAGACGCGGCGTTCTGCATCAGGTCGGCGACCGGCGGCGGCGCGCCCGGCTGGCCTCCCTGCGCCCACAACGCGGCCGCTAACGACCCGAGAACCATCGTTCCACCGATGCACGCCCAAGCACTCGTCGCACGCACGCCTCCATCATCTTCACAACCTGGTCAGCCAGAATCCTAACGCACAGTGTAACTTCCGCCTAGAATCCAAATCTCCGGATTCATCGCGCCGACGGGCCACGGACGGAGTAACTTTTGTAGACTTCCCTGGCCTGTTTTACGCGTATTCTGTGCGGCACAGCGCAGAGTTTCATCAGGAGGTCATCTGTGAGACACGTGCGATCCTTCGGGGCTTCGCCGCTCTGGCTATCGTGACCGCGTTCGGTCTGGCTCCGGCCGCGGCCCAGACCGGTCAGATGTTCGGCGAACTAGTCGGGAAAGTCTCTGACGATCAGGGCGGCGTGCTGCCCGGCGTCACGGTTACGCTGTCGGGTCCGGCCGTCATGGGCGCGCCCACCGCGGTAACCAACGCGCAGGGGCTCTATCGCTTCCCGCCGCCAATCACCGGCACCTACAACCTCGAAGTTCGACCTGGCCGGCTTCGCGCCGCTCACGCGCGAGGGCATCGTCGTGCCCGTGCGGCAGACGATCACCGTGGACGCGTCGCTGAAGATCGCGGCGCTGCAGGAGACCGTAACGGTGACCGGCGCGTCGCCGACGATCGACGTGGAGAACACGAAAGTCGGCGCGCGTCTCGACCATGAGATCCTGCAGGCCGTCCCGACATCGCGGACGATCTTCGGATCGACGACGGTACTGCCGGGCATGACGATGGTCGCGACAGGATCCCGGCAGGCCTCAACGCGGCGACGTCGACAGGCATGGTCGGCCCACGGCGCCGTCAGCTACAACCTGAACTACTACGGCGTCACCGCGGATACGCCGCAGAACTACGGCTCGATGTACTACATGGACTTCGGGTCCGCTGAGGAAATCTCGGTCGATACGGCGCGCGATGGGCGCCGAAATCGGCGGCGGCGGCGGCGCCAACATCAACGTCGTCCCGAAATCGAGGCGGCAACACGCTCAGAGGCGAGCTCTTCGACGGCCATGACCGGCAAGGCGCTACTGGAGCGGCTTTACGGCCAGCAACATCACCGACGACCTGCGCGCGCAAGGCATCACCGACCCCACGCCGCAGAATCTGCGCGACTTCAACGCCAACATCGGCGGGCCGATCGTCAAGGACCGCCTATGGTACTTCGGTTCGATTCCGCGAACTACACGCACGATCGACGCCACGGCCGGCTACACGATCGGTTAACTCGGACGGCACGCTGACCAACCCGTTCGATGTCGAACCTGCGCAACTACACGCCGTCAGCGGAAAGTACCAGGTCAACAAGAGCAATCAGCTGTCGGCGTTCTGGACCTACAACAAGAAGTTCCAGCCGCACCGCGGCGCCGGTGTCGCGCAGCCGCAACCGAAGGGCACGCTGAACCAGCAGTCGCCGAAGAACCTGATCAACGGCAACTGGACGTCGGTGATGGGCCAGAACACGTTCCTCGAAGTGTCGTCCACCTACTTCCACATGCACTGGCCGAGCGACTTCGCCGACCGAGTTCTACGATCTGCCGGCGCGGCGGGTCAGCGTCCGCCGACGTTCAACATCACGACCGGCGTCTACATCGACGGTCCTGAGCCGACCGGCGAGCGCCTGCGCGACGCGTACCGGCACCAGACCAACATCGGCGCTCGACGCGCTACATCGACGGTCTGCTCGGCGCCAGCCATCAGCTGAAGACCGGGTTCGAGAACTGGTGGACGCCGACCGGCACCGACGCTCTTCAATGTGTTCAGGACGACGTGCGGCTGCGGTACACAGCACGGCGGCGGCGGCCGATCTGCAACTCGACCGTGTACGACACGGGCTGCGTCGCCCTCGGAAGTGTTCATCTACAACACGCCGCTGACGCAGAAGACGCAGATGCAGTAACTTCGCGGCGTTCGTCCAGGATCGTATGAGCTAGCAGACCGCGTAACGTTCAACCTGGGCGTGCGGTGGTCGTACTACGACGGCACGATCCCGCGCGCAGGGCAACGGCGGCGCCGAGTTGCGCGTCTGTGTGCGCGGCCTGCAACCAGACGTTCCCGGAGATCAAGACGCCGCCGTATCAGCTGGAACACGCTCGCGCCGCGCGACCGGCATGGTGTGGAAAGCTCACCGGAGAACGGCAAGAACGTGGTCGAAGGCGAGCTACAGCCGCTACTACGAGGCGATGTACACCGAGCGAGCTGCAGCGCCATCAACGGCAACGGCATCGTCACCGACGGTGCGGCGACTACGCGTGGAACGGCTGGTTGAACGGACGATCCGTGCCGATCAGCGCCGCTCATGCCAACGGAACCGCTCGCCCGCGCTCGGCTGCGCTCGCGAAGTCGGTCTTCGTCGCTCGAGCGACAACTAAGATCGATCCGAACCTGAAGGATCCGCACAACGACGAGATCATGTTCGCGTTCCAGCGGGAGCTCGCGAACAACTGGTCGCTCAACGTCGACTGGATCCAGCGCTGGTTCAACGACTACACGATCGATCAGAACTGCTACGGCCTGCCCTGCGACCAGACGGCCTCGACGGCCTACGTGCAGACGCGATCGGTCGCCGATTTCCGGACCTGATAACCTCGACGGGCACGGCGGACGACCGAAGGCGTTGACCGTCTGTCAGGTCGCGCCGGCGTTCCTCGGCAAGGACTCCACGTTCCACACCAACTGCGGCAACAACGTCGAGCATCGCTGCACGCAGCGCATAGGCGTGCTCGAGCTGCTCGGTCGGCAAGCGCATGTCGAACCAGCTGGCAGATGCAGGCGTTCGTATAGTGTGGTCGCAGCTCGACGGCGATCTGGTTCTCGACTACACGAACCCGAACAACCAGCTGCCGTTCATCGGCCACGGGCACGCGGCACGCAATCGATCAGCCGCACGCCTTCAAGCTGCTCGGCAGCTACCAGGCGCCGTACGGAGCTCACCCTCGGAGCGAACTTCCAGGCGCTGACCGGTCTGCCGCGTCGATCGCTACGCTGAGCGTCGCGTTCTCGCAGAAGGCACCGCCAGCGCTCCGGATGGAGCCGCGTGGAACGCTACCGCGCCAGCACCCTGAATCTCGCTGTCGCTGCGCGCCGACAAGGCCTTCCGCATCAACGGACCGCGCGTCGGCGTCTGTGACCGTGGAGCTCCACAACGCGATGAACTCGAGCGCCGGCCGGGAGTCGGCTACGGCACGGTGACCGCGGCACTTCGCGAACCGGGCCGCGTTCGATGCGTGCGCGCTCGGCGACGCCACGTCAGCTCGGCGCGTGCAGGAGATCATCGCGCCGCGCGTGCTGAAGCTCGGGTTCAGGCTTCGATTTCTAACGACGCAGTTGCGAGGCAGTCCACAGTTAAGCAGTCGACCGTCGTCGAAAGTTGGAGCCGGCGCACCGCAGCGATGGGCGCCGGCTCTTTGTTGTCCTGTCGACTGCTAGACCATGTCCGACGGTGACTTCTCATGTCCCGCGCCGCCTCCTGCATCAGCTCATACCTCGGCCTCGGGCGCTGCCGCGCTCGTCTACGAGGTGCGATTGTGGACGCGGCTCCTCGACACTCCAGCTCGTCACACCCGTCGCCGCGGCCGAGCACGGTGCTTCGCCGCGTTCGGTGGGCGGACTTCTGCGTGGGCGTGGCTGGCCGGCGTGTATCGCGGCGCCTGCGGGCTGAGGGGGGCAGGCAAGTGGGGCAGGTAGCGCCAGGCCGGACCCGAAACCTACCAGACCTACTCGACCCGCCAGACTCACTCGCTTCCGCGCTTACGCCGCGCTCGAGATCGGCATCGCGGCGATGCGCGCTCGCGCTGCCGTTCGCGCTGTGCGCGGCACCGGTGCCGCTGCTCGCCTGGGCCTACGCCGACGGCACGGCGCCAATTCGCTTCCGGGCTGCTGCGCGTTGCGATCCAGCCTCACGCCTCGTCGGTATTCCGGCCGCGGCGATGGGCGCGACGTTTCCAATCGCCGCCGACTGGCTCTCCCGTCTGGCCGCGCTCATGCGGCGCATCGCCGGCGTCGGTCCTCTACGCCGCCAACACCGTCGGCGCGGCGCTCGGCGCGCTGGCGGCGAGGTTCTGGCGATTCCCGCCGTGGGTCTGCGCGCGACGACGTGGGTTGGCGTTGCGGCTCAACGTCGTGGCGGCAGTCGGCGCGCTGGTGGATTCGACACCGCCCACGATCGGAACTGGCGCAGAGCTTCAGCCACGCGGAACGTGCAGGCTGTCACCCGATCACAAGGCCCCGCGCCGATGCGAAGCCGCAGACCACGGAAAGCTCCGCGAGTTCCAGCGTGTTCTGCGTAGGAAACGTTTGCTCCATCGCCGCAGGCTCGCCTGGATCGCCGTCGCCGTCTCGGGCTTCTTCCAGGCGCTCGTCTACGAAGTCGCCTGGATCCGGCTCTGGCGCTCGTCATCGGACCGACGACCTACGCGTTTTCGACGATGGCGGCGGCGTTCATCGCCGGGCTGGCGCTCGGATCCGCCGCGGGCACGCCGCTGTCACGCCGGGCGGCGCGGCCCCGGCGTGCTGGCTCGCCTGGATGCTGATCGCGGGCGCGGTGGCGTCGATGACTGCCGCCTGGTACGCCGCCGCGCGCCTGCCCTTCGTGGTCGCGGCGCAGGTCGGCGATCCCGCCGCCGCGTTCTCGAAGCATCGTCGTCGCGCAGGCGCTTGCTGTGGGACTCCTGCTGCTGCCCTCCGACGATGGCGCTGGGAGCGACGTTTCCGCTGGCGCTCGCGGTGGCGCGCCGACGGGTGACAAACGGTAGCCCGTGACGCCGCACGCGTATGCCTCGCCGAACACCGTCGGCGCGATTCTCGGCGCGCTGGCGCGAGCTTCGTGTTGATCCCGCTGCTCGGGCTTGCAGGCACGACGTTTCGGATCGCAGCCGCGGTCTCGTTCTCGGTGGTGTCGTCTGCCTTCTGCAGCGAGGCGCAGGCCTTCAGGCCTGCGAACGCGGGCTGCGGCCTTGCGCGACTTCGATGGCAAGCCACGTGCGGCGGTCCGCGATCGCACGCGCTCGCGGATCGTCTCTCGGCATGCCACGCTGGGACCACGAACTGCTGGCCAGCGGCGCCTACAGATCACGCCCCTTACCTGCAATCGGCCGACCTCGAGACCGTGCTGCGCGCCGGGACGCTCGAGTTCTACAAGGAGGCGCCGCCGGCACCGTGAGCGTCAAGCGCCTGACTGGCGTTCGCTCGCTCGCCATCGACGGCAAGGTGGACGCGAGCAACGGCGCGGACATGCTGACGCAGCGCCTGCTCGGCCTACTTGCCGGTGCTGCTGCACGGCAACGCGCGGTCCGTCGCCGATCATCGGGCTCGGCAGCGGCGTCACGGTTGGCATCGGCGCTCGCACCCAGGAACCGTTCAGCGCGCCGACGTCGATCGAGATTTCGCCCGAGGTCGTCGAGGCATCGCGCTTCTTCGACGCCGAGAACGGCCGCGCGCTCGACGCAACCCGCGCGTCCGCCTCATCGTCGGCGACGGACGATCGCATCTGCTGCTGACGCCGCGCAGCTACGACGTCATCGTCTCCGGAGCCGTCGAACCCTGGATGGCCGGGCGTGGCGGCGCTGTTCACGCGCGAGTTCTTCGAGGCGCGCGCGAGCGCGCTGAGCCCGGCGGCCTGCTCTGCCAGTGGGCGCACACCTACGACATCAGCGCCGACGACCTGAAATCGATCGCGCGAACGTTCGCCGCGGTGTTCCGCAGCGGCACGATGTGGCTGGTCGGCGAAGGCGATCTGCTGCTCATCTCGGCGCCAGGGAGGAGCGCGATACGCGCGGCTCGCCGCGCTCGCCGCCATGGCTGCCGTGAGGGCGCGACGCCGGCCGCCCTGTCCACTGGTCAGCGTCGATCCCGCGCACGCGCCGTTCAGTCTGTTGTCGCTCTATGCCGGCGGTCGCGCGAGATCTGGTCTGGTATGCCGGTGACGCACGCGTCCAGACCGACGATCGGATGGCGCTCGAGCATCCGGCGCCGCGCAGGCATCTACGGACGCAGCACGAGCGACAACGCCGCCGATCTGCGGAGCGGTCGCCACGGACCTGCCAGGCGCCGTGCGCGAGGCGCTCGACGGCGCAGCCCGACGCGGACTGGCCGCCGCGCGGCAGCCATGCTCCTCAAAGCCGACGCGTTCGGCCTGCGCCTACGAGGCGTTCCGCCGCGCGCCGCGACGTTGAACAGCCGCAATGCCGCGGCGCTCGAGAGGCCTGTCGGATACGGCCGCCGGCGCGCATCGCGAAAAGGACGAACATGCGACTGGCTGATGGCAGCGGCGGCGCGTGAGCCCGCCAACGCCGTCCTCGGCGCCGAGCTAGCGCACCTGCTGGCGTCGACCGGTCGAGTACGACCAGGCGCTGCAGGTCGCCACTGGCAGCGCTGGAGAACGCGCCCGACGGATCCGCGCGCCGCGGAACAGCTCGCATCGATCTTCGCGGACGCCGGCGACGCCGATCGTCTGGCACCGCTGGCTGAGCGACTGATCGACCGCTTTCCAGGCGACCGGATCCGCTGTATTACCGCGCGACGGCGCTTGTTCATTCGCGGACGCAACGAGGAGGCGATCGCCGCGGTCCAGCCGCTCGTCGCGCTCAATCCCGACCACGCGCGCGCGCAGAACCTCCTCGGTGCGGCCTGCGCGACGCTGGGCCGGCGCGACTGTGCGCGGGCGGCGTTCGACGCATCGCATACGCGCCGAATCCCCGTGATTCGTCTACGTATGTAAACGTTGGCACCTTCGAGTTACAAAGCGCGTGACCCGCGAGAGCGCCGTGAACTACTGTTCGCCGAAGCGCTGCTCGATCGATCCGACGTCCGACGCGCGCGCAACGGACTCGCGCAAGGCACGCGCGCAGCTCGTCCGCAAATCCACGCTGACGTATCCAACTTCAATCGTTCGGATAGGGCCATTCCTTCGTTTACTGAAAGTGCGGGCGTGCGCGGTGCGTCGCCGTCAATGAGCCGACTGTTCACAGCGGTACATTGTTTGCTCTGCAAACTCACAACAGTTAGTGCCGCGCAGGCGCGGCAGCGGAGGGGTGATGAGTCTGGTTCGACTTCTCGGCTTCACTAACGCTCGCATGCGGGTGTGTCGTCGGCCGCTATCGCGAGGTTGCGACGAGTCGCGAGGTCGCGTACGTGGAGGAAAAAGGCAACTCCTGTGCGGCAGCATGGGCATCGCCGGAACCACACCGTGACGCCGGACCGCGTGTTGGTCGCGCAACCCGCCTGGCGATGAGCCGGACGGCCTCAGACGCACACTGACAAAAACCCTTCCGGGTTGGCGTTTTGTCGCCGCCGACCCTTCGACCTCTCGATCCCTGTCCCCCGGCACCACAATCGCGTGTAACTGAACCACATACGGCTCTGCGACCCGCCTGCACGCTCCGTGCTCTAAGGTTCACACCGTCCGGAACCGAAATTATCGGCGTGGCCATTCTGCTGAAGCCGTTCGCCAACGTGTCGTCCGGCAGGACGAATGCGCCGCTTCTACCACGCGGATTGCCTCGAGGTCTTCCGGCAGTTGCCGGCCGCAGAGCGTCGACGTCATCGTCACGTCCCCGCCCTACAACCTGGGGATCAGCTACGGCAGCTACGAGGACACGCTGCCCGCCGGCCGACTACCTGGCCTGGACCGACGCCTGGATCGCGGCCGCGGCGCGCGTCCTCCGGCCCGACGGCTCGCTCGTTCCTCAACGTCGGCGCCAAGCCGCTCGGATCCCTGGACGGCGCTCGACGTGGCGCAGGCGGCGCGGCCGCACCTGCGGCTGCAGAACATCATTCACTGGGTGAAGTCGATCGCCATCGAGCGGTCGCCGGCCGGCGCCGCGCGCCGGCCTCACCCGCGATCTGGCGGTCGGCCACTACAAGCCGATCAACAGCGACCGCTTCCTGAACGACTGCCACGAGTTCATCTTCCACTTCACGCCGCACGGGATCGACCGGCCTCGATCGGCTGGCGCTCGGGCGTGCCCTACCAGGACCAGTCGAACATCGCGCGCTGGCGCGGCGGCAGCCGACGGCGTGCGCTGCCGCGGCAACACGTGGTTCATCCCCTACGAAACGATTCAGCGGCGCGACCGCGACCGTCCGCATCCGGCGACGTTCCCGTCGCGGCTGCCGGAACAGTGCCTGCGGCTGCACGGCTTGCTCGCGCATCGAGGCTGGCCATGGATCCGTTCACGGGCCTCGGCGAGCACTGGCGGTCGCCTGCGCGCGGCTCGGCGTGAATTTCGTCGGATCGGACGTCGACGAGGTCTATCTGAACGGAAGCCGTCGTCGCGGACGCAGGCCGTCTGACCAGGACGGATGCAGAAAGCGGAACTCAAGACGGTGCGGGCAGGAAAGGCGGGACGGGCTGGAAAGGCAGGACGGGCAGAACGGGCTGGCAGATGGACGGGCGCTTTCCCTTCCTGCCCTTCCGCCTATCCAGCCCTTCCTGCCCTACTTCTTCGTCGAATCCACCGGCTTCGGGGTCGGCTTGAGCACGTATTCCTTCCGGAACCACACCTGCGCGCTCTTGCGCGTCACCTTCACGCATCGATCTGCGCGCCGGCGCTTCGTCGCGTCGGGATTCTTCGAGTAATGCCGCCAGCACGTAATAGTCGCTCGTCTCGGCGTCGATCGATGCGCTTCAGCGCCTTGCTGAAGTCGTTCTGGTTGACGACCGCAATGCCGCCGGTTTCCTCCGCGATCACGCGCAGGCTGTCCTGCGACTTGCGCACGATACTCGTTCCACTGCTGCGGATCCACCTGCTCGTCGATGTCGCCCATGCCGACCAGGCCGCGCGGGTCGATCGTGTAGATCGTGACGTTGGCGCGGTTGGCCTGCCGCGTCAGCTCGCCGAGCTCGCGCGCGAGGTCCGCGTCGGCGAACACGCTCGTTCTGCTTCTGCTGGCTGGTCAACGGATCGAGCCGGGTTCGAGTGCCGTCCGTCGTTGTTCGACTGCATCTGGTTCTGCGCTGCTGCGATGTCGTTCTGCGCGAACGGCGAGTTCGAGTCCATCAGGCCGAGACGCGCGTCCTGGAACGGGTTGAAGTCGTAGCCGTCGCTGACGTAGACGAGCGCCTTGCGCCGGTTGTGCACCTGCTCGAGATTGGTGAGCAGGTCGTTGACTGTCGAGAACGCCACGTGCGCGCGGTAGCGCACCTCGCTCGGACCTTCGCGCGCCCGACGGCCGTTGATGATGTCGGTCGGCTTCAGCTCGCTGCCGGTCGATCTTCTTGATCGCCTCGTCGAGGCGCGTTCTTGTCGTAGGTCATGTCGATCGGCGATCGACGAGGGGACCGCTCGAGACGATGCCGAACATGTCGCCTTCGTGCACCAGCTCCTTCGAGATCCGCTTGAACAGATCGCGGATGCGGCCGGTGTTGTGGAACTGCAGGTGCAGGTCGTCGACGAAGAACAGGAAGATGCGGCCCGACGACGTCGGTCCGCGGCCGCGACGGCGGCAGAATGATGCCCTCGGGCGGCGGCGGCGGCGGCGGCGCCAGCACGTTCGTCACGCGCCCGCCGGTGACGACGGTCATCTGAGATGATATCCTGCTTGACGCCGTCCTCGTAGATTTCGAACTCGTCCTTCTTCAGATCGGGGACGAAATTGCCCTTTGTCGTCGCGCACGACGACGTCGTTGGTGACAAGGTCGACCTGACGCGAAGGTCGGCTTCTGTTGCTGTGAGCGCGCCGCCGGTGTTTGCGTGGGCGGCGCCGGGGTTTGTGCAGACAGCCCTGCGGCCAGGACCACTAAAACCACAGTGGACCAGAAACCGTTCATTTTCAAACTCATAACGTCAGAATTATACCATCGCCGGCCGGGCCGGCAGGTGGTCCGCCTTCGGATCCTGAGGATCCGGACTGATCGCGCCGGCGTCGCCGGCGTCTCCGTCTTCGGCGCGATCCGTCGAGTGATCCAACGGTCCGTAGATCGGCTGGCGCATTCGGCTTATTGACTGCCTCATTAGACGTTTCCGGGGCTGACAAGTCTGGCGGAATGGCAGAGTCGAGCGGCACAGCTGCGGCGGCGGCCTCGAGCACGTGAACGGCTGTTTCGGGCATCGGCTCGTCGTCGAGGGCGAGTTCCGGGTCGGCCGCGATGACGTCCTCGACAGGCTCGCCCGCCGGCGCCTCACTGCCCTCCTCCTCGTCGCCGGGTTCGGCTTCGGGGACTTCAGCACGTCGGAGCGCCTTCGCCGCCCGCTCAGCTCGGCGGCGCTCGCGCCATCTTCTCCGCGTCGGCGGACGGAATCGGCGTCTCGAGAATCTTGCGCCAGTCGAAGTCGACGTCGGGATTCTGCTTTTCGAGCTCGCGGCGGATATGTTCGTCGAACGGCTCGCGTCCGACTCTTACGTTCGGCGGCGTGCGAAACCAGTACAGCACGCGCGAGGTGGACCGGCCGCGGCGTTGGGAGGAATGAACGAGGTAGAAATGCTCGTAGCCGCGTTTGTCGCGAGTAAATCGCAGAAACGCCATTAAGAAAACCGCTCGTCCTGAGCCTGTCGAAGGACGAGCTCGTGGTTCGACAGGCTCACCACGAGCGCACCTTCATTTGCGTTTCGTTTTGCGCGCGGGCTTCGCGCTGCGTGCCGGCGGCGCGTGCCGGTGCCTTGCGACGCCCCGCCGTCGCCACGGGTCGCCTCGCCGCCGGCCGCTCAGGACGCCTTGTTTGCGCCGCCCGTACGGTCGCCGGCATTTCCCGGCTGCGATGCACGAGGGTGAAGCGAATTTCGTCGCCAACGCTGTGATAGCTCCAGATTTCCGCGACGAAGATCCGGTTGTCCTCTGACAGCCGCCGCGCGACATCGACCATCCCCGCCGGCATGCCAGATGAAAGGCAGCGCGGGTGTTCGAGAGATGCGCCCATTGAGCGAGCGCCTCGAGGTGGTTGACCGACTCCCCGGTTTCGACTTCGACCACGACTTGCAGCCGGTGGCCCTTCTCCAAAGACGACAGGATGAGATCGGGATAGAAGGCCGCGGCACCGCGCGCCAACGGCGGCATTTTGCTCGGCGCCCGGATTGATGCCGACCTCGAAACGCCGCCGGAATTTGGCCCCAATTGCCGGATGATGCGATCGTGTTCCAGTTGTTCGCGGACCGGCCGCACCAAAATCGGGCTCAACGAGGCCTCCGGGAGCTACTCAAATCGCGCATACTCAGCACGGTTTTGCGGCAAGCTCGACCGCCCACTCGAGGGCTTGCCAAGACGAAGCGCGCGCGATCGCGTGCAAGCGCGCGAAGTCTGGCTGAGTCGCGTCGGCTACAATGGTCGCCATGTCTGGGGTTGTGACCGACCGCGATGCGTTGAAGATCCTGATTGTCGACGACGATGAGGGGGTCACCCAGACATTTGCGCGCATGCTCCGCCTCGAAGGTTATCAGGTCCACACCGCCCTCAACGCGGAACAGGGCCTTGGCGAAGCCGAACGCAACCCGCCCGGACGCGATTATCCTCGACTTGCGGATGCCGCTGATCGACGGCCTCGGCTTCCTGCGCCGCCTCCGCGGCCGCGATGGCCAACGCGGCACGCCCGTCGCCATCGTCGACCGGCGACTACTTCCTCGACGATTCGATCTCTTCGGAGCTCCGTGAGCTCGGTGCCCAGTTGCGCTTCAAGCCGCTGTGGCTCGAAGATCTGGTCGGCGCTCGCTCGCGAGCCTTGCTGAAGGTGACCACACTGACCGACGCCGGAAACCGATTCCTCAAAGCCTGCCGTCGCCAACCGGTTGACGCGACTCCTGTCTGGTTCATGCGGCAGGCCGGCCGCTACATGAGCCGAGTATCGAAGCCTGCGCGAGCGCTACTCTCTCCTCGACCTGTGCCGGACTCCCGACCTCGCCACCGAGGTGACACTGCAGCCGGTGCGCAGGATCGAGGTCGACGCGGCGATTCTGTTCTCCGGATCTCCTGCTGCCCGCTCGAGCCGATGGGCATCCACTTCGATTTCGTCGGCCGGCGAAGGTCCCGCGATCGACGAAACCGCTGCGCAGCGAAGCCGACCTGGCGCGCGTCGAACGCTTCGAGCCGCGCGAGCGGCTTCGCTACGTCCTCGAAGCCGATTCGGCGAGATCAAGCGCGCCCTGCGTGGCCGGGTGCCGCTGATTGGTTTTGCCGGGTGCGCCGTTCACGCTCGCGTCGTACGCGATCGAGGGCGGCCACTCGAGCACCTTCGCGCACACGAAGGCGCTCATGACGGCGCGCCCGGCCGCGTGGCATCGCTTCTGCGACCTGATCGCCGACGTCGATTGGCGGACTACCTGGTCGCGCAGATCGACGCCGGCGTGGACGCCGTGCAGGTGTTCGATTCGTGGGTCGGCGCGCTCAACGCCGCCGACTACCGCGAGTTCATCCTGCCCCATACCCGCCGGATCTTCGAACGGCTCGCGGCCGACGCGCGCGTCGGCAGTGCCGACGATCCACTTCGGCGTCGGCACGGGGGCGATTCTCGGCGAAATGCGCGAAGCCGGCGGCGACGTCATCGGCGCCGACTGGCGCATCCCGCTCGACGAGGCGTGGGACGCGCATCGGCAGCGATCGCGCCATCCAGGGCAATCTCGACCCGACGCTGCTGCTCGGTCCCCTCGACCGCATCTTCGCGGCGACCGACGATGTGCTCGGCGCGGGCGGCGGGACGGCCGGGTCACATCTTCAACCTCGGTCACGGTATTCTTCCTTCCACGCCGGTCGAGCATGTGCAGGCGCTAGCGCGCTACGTGCACCAAAAGACCAGGGTTAGGGGCTAGGGGTTAGGTTAGTTCAGGGGTTAGGGTTAGTTCAGGGATTAGGGATTCGTTTGGCTGACCGCACTGGTGTGCTGTTGATGGCGCATGGGACGCCGTCCTCGGTCGACGAGATGCCGGAGTATCTTCGCGCTGGTCCGTGGCGGGCGGCCGGCCTCCGACGAGCTCGTCGCGGAGATGCGCGCGCAACTACGCAGGCGATCGGCGGGCGCTCGCCGCTCACCGACATCACGAACGCGCAGGCTGCGGCGCTGCGGGCGCGGCTCGGACCCGACATGCCGGTGGCCGTCGGGATGCGCAACTGGCAACCGTTCATCAAGGACGCGCTCCACGAACTCGGCAGCGCCGGTGTCACGCGCGTCGTCGGCATTCCCATGGCGCCGCAATTCTCGACGCTGAGCGTCCAGAAAGTACATCGACGCCGCGATGGCCGCTCTTCCCGATGGTCTCCGCTTCGACGCCGTGCCGTCGTACCATGCGCACCCGCTCCTCATCGACGCCTTCGCCGAGCGGCTGCGTGACGCGCAGCCGAGACCCGACGAGACTGATCGTGTTCACGGCGCACAGCCTGCCCCGCACGACGATCGAGCGCGGGCGATCCGTATGCCAGTGCCGTGGCCGCCACCGCGAGCGGCGTGGCCGAGCGCACCGGCACGACCCGCTACACGATCGCGTACCAGAGCGCCGGACGCACGCCCGAGCCATGGATCGGCCCGGACATCCGACGAGCTGATCGACGACCAGTCGGGCTCGGGCACGCGGAAGTTTCTCGTCGTCCCGATCGGCTTCGTGTGCGACCACACCGGAGATCCTCTTCGACATCGACGTGCAGGCCGCGCCAGGTGGCGCGCGAGTTCGCGACCATCCTGCGGCGGACAGCGTCGCTGAACACGTCGCCGACATTCATCGCGCTGCTCGAAGATCTCGTCAAGGCCGCATGACCGTCGACGTCGTGGTGGTGGGCGGCGGCATCGCCGGTCTTGCGACCGCTTACGAGCTGTCGCCGGCGCGGCATCCGCTTCGTCATCCTCGAGCATGCGACGCGGGTCGGCGGCGTCATCCTGAGCGAAGAGGTCGACGGTTTCGCGATCGACGGCGGACCCGACGCGCTGCTCATCCAGAAGCCGGAAGGCATTGCGCTGTGTCAGGAGATTGGGCTTGCGCGATCGGCTGGTGACCACCAAGCTGCCGCGGCTGGCCTTCGTGCAGCGCGGCGGGCGCCTCCATCCGCTGCCGGCGGCATCCGTGCTGGGCATTCCCACGCGCGTCGGACCGTTCGTGCGGACGAAGCTGTTCACCTGGCCCGGCAAGCTGCGCATGGGGGCCGAACTGTTCGTGCCGCGCCGGACGCGACCGCGCCGATGAGTCGATCGGCATCGTTCATGCGCCGGCGATTCGGACGGGAAGCGACCGACTTACCTCGCCGAGCCGCTGCTGGCCGGCATCCACGCCGGCGACGTCGATCGCCTGTCGCTCCAGGCGCTGTTCCCGCGCTTCGCGGAGGCCGAGCGGACACACGGCAGCCTGCTGCGCGCGTTTCGCTGCGCATGAACCGAGCGACCGCGAACGCACGAACGAGGGCGCGTTCAAGTCGCTGCCGGGCGGCCTGAGCGAGATGGTCCGCGCGCTTGTCCGCGTCATCGGCGACGCGAACGTGCGGACCGGGACCACGGTCGCCAGCCGTTACCGGCGCGCTGGACCGTTCGCCGTCCGGACCGCCGGCGCTGAGACCTACCGAGCGCGCGCGCCGTGGTCGCTCGCGACACCGGCGTATGTCACCGCCGATCTGTTCGAGCGAGTGCGACCCGACATCGCACGCCGCTGTCGCGACATCCCTACGCGTCGGCCGCGACGATGGCGCTCGCCTTCCGGCGCGACGCGGTCGCGCATCCGCTGAACGGATCGGGGTTCGTCGTGCCGCGCGCCGAAAAGACGCGGCATCCTGGCCGCGTCGTGGCTGTCGTCGAAATGGCCGCGGCCGCGCGCCCGAAGGCTACGCGTGCTGATGCGCGCCTTCGTCGGCGGCGCGCGCGATCCATGGGCGATCGACGAGTCGGACGCCGAGTGCGTTGAGCGATCGCTGGATGCGCTGCGTCCGGTGCTCGGCATCAGCGGCGAGCCCGTGTTCACGCGCGTCTACCGCTGGGACCGCGCCAAGCGCGCAGCACGAAGTCGGTCACCTCGCGCGCATCGCGGCCATCGATGCGGCGCTCGCTCGGCATCCGGGCCTCTTCGTCACGGGCAGCGGCTTTCGCGGCGTCGGCATTCCCGATTGCGTGGCGGATGGACGGAAGACCGCGGCCCAGGTGGACGACTTGCTGAAGAAACAGGATATGGTCACCGAGACGACTGAGATTCGACGGAGTTCGCGGTGATCCGGTTTGTCTTCGTGGTTTCGTGGCTTCGTGGTTGCGTTTGCTCGCGGCTCATTGTTTCGTGGACGTAACTGCGCAGTCTCGCGACGTTGCGACGCTTCTGTCGCAGATCAAGGGCGCCGACACCGAACAGCTCGCCGTCTCCGAGGAGGACGGGCGGTTCCTGCGCCTCGATGATCGTGGCCAGCGGCGCAAAGCACGCGCTCGAAATCGGCGGCGCCAACGGCTACAGCGCGATCTGGATCGGCCTCGGGTTGCGCGAAACCGGCGGGCGCCTGACGTCCGATCGAGTTCGATCCGCACGCGCGCGAAGATCGCCGCCGACAACATCCGCAAAGCCGGGCTCGTCCGACATCGTCACGATGGTGTCCGGCGACGCGTTCGCGGCCATCCGAAGATCGCAGGCGAGTTCGACTTCGTGTTTCTCGACGCGTGGAAGCGCGACTACAAGCGTTTTCTCGATCACGGTCATGCCGCGGCTGCGCCCGCATGGGCTCTTCCTGGCGCACAACGTGGTGAACAAGCAGGCCGAGATGCGCGACTTCCTGGCCGCCATCCGCAGCGATCCGCGGCTGCTGACGACCATCGTCGAACCTTCGGACGAGGGGATGTCGATCTCCTACAAGGTGCGATGAAGCCGGTCCACATCATCGGCGTGCCGCTCGATCTCGGCGGCAACCGGCGCGGCGTCGACATGGGGCCGTCGGCGTTTCGCATCGCCGGCCTCGGCGAGCAGCGTCGCGGCGCTCGGCTATCGCGTGGTCGGACAAAGGCGACCTGCCGGCGCCGATTCCCGAGACGCAGGAACGCGCGCGACGAGCGGAAGAAATACATCCGCGAGATCGCGAAGGTCTGTCAGAAGCTCTATCAGACGTCGCTGGCGTCGCTCGAGCGAGGGCGCGCTGCCGCTCGTGCTCGGCGGCGATCACAGCCTCGGCGCCGGATCGGTCGCCGCGGCCGCCGACTGGGCGCAAGCAGACGAAGCAGCTGCCGATCGGGCTGCTGTGGATCGACGCGCACGGCGACATGAACACGCCGGCGACGTCGCTGAGCGGGCAACGTCCACGGGATGCCGCTGGCGGCGCTGCTCGGCCGGAGCCGGCGGAGCTGGCGCGGATCGGCGACGTGTCGCCGAAGGTGCTGCCGGCGCACACGGTGCTCATCGGCGTGCGCAACCTCGACGAGCGCGAGAAGGTCGCCGTGCGCGATTCGCACGTCCACGTCTTCACGATGAAGGACATCGATCGCCAGGGCATCGCGTCGATCGTCGAGCAGGCGGTGCAGCCTGGCCGGCACCGAGCACCGCCGGCATCCACGTCTCGTTCGACATGGACGTCGTGCGATCCGGCGATCGCGCCCGGCGTCGGCACGCCGGTCAAGGGCGGCCTCGACTACCGCGAGGCGCACATGGTGATGGAAATCGTCGCCGACTCCGGCCTGCTGACGTCGCTCGATCTCGTCGAAGTCAATCCGACGCTCGACGTGCGCAATGCGACCGCGCAGCTCGGCACCGAGCTCGCGCTGTCGGCGCTAGGAATGAAGATTCTTTGAGTCGGCGGCGGCCTCGCGATCATCTCCTCGAGCGTCGCGACCAGCTGCACGATCGGAATACGGCTTCTCGATCAGCCGCGTCCGCGGCCGTGAGCCGCTCGAGCTCGCCCGACTCGCGACGGCAGCGCCTGAGAAGATGATCACGGGATGTTGGCCCGGCGTCGAGGCGACCACGTCGCGGCCCGATCCTCGGCGCAGCCGCAGATCGATGACCGCCGCCAGCGATGCGCTGATTTGCGCAGCACCTCGAGGCCATCGTCGGCCGTTTCCGCGGTCACGACGGAGAAGCCGTGCAGCTCGAGGAACTTGACCAGGGGCCGACGGACCGACAGGTCGTCTTCGAGCGACGAGCACAGAGCGGGGACGGTTTGGACATCGCGACGAAGGGTCCCGCCCTCGCCGCACGGCCGCCGAACGGCACTCGCAGGGTAACCCGCCGTCAGTATATCGTCTGACGCGACGAGTGCACGTCGATCGCGGCGGGCGGCATGTCCCAGACTGCCTTCTACGGCGATGCAATCACGTTTTCGTGATCCGCGTGGCCCCTAGCTCAGTGGTAGAGCACGTGACTTTTAATGCTTTCCGAGGCTCGAGCGGCAGGCCGCGAAACTCGCGCGTTTCCATTCGGCGATTCGATGCACGATGTTGGTTGCCGTTGGGTGAAATTTGGTGCTCGCCGTTCGGTGTTGGGCACAACGACGGGCACAAAAAGCGCAGCGAGGAGTTCGTCCCCTAACGGGATTCGACCTCATCTCTGAAGGCGTGGAGTTACGTTCTCGAGTTCCTGCCGCCTGGAGGCGCGCAGGCAGACTAAGCGTCCCCTGAATGGTGGCCGAAGCTCGTCCGCGGGGGCACTACTGTGCCGGGCGCGATGGACTTGGTCACTGCCACGCGTCAATCGGTGGGCAGCTTTCCACATCTGCGAGCAGTGCTGAGGCACGGCCTTCACGACGTTTGGTGCAGCACACAATTCGATTCGCGGACCGTCGATCCGCTCACGCCGGCATCGATGGTTCCGTCCAGTTCCCAACCCCGCCGAGCTCTATGAGGCAACAAACTGCGAGCGGTCAAGGCTCACGATAAGGGCGACCTTGGCGTCATCAAACATAGGGGCGTTTGGTCCGCCCTAGCGACACAGTGGCAACTCGCGGGCGACCTGACGCAAAATCAGCTCGACGAGGATCCTTCTTCCTCCTAAACGAGGGGCCGTTTGAAAAAGTCTGGAAACCGCTCTTGTATGTAATCCCCGCGCCGGCGTTGTCTCAAAGCTGATCGACGTGCCACCTTCAAAACGAGCTGGCATCGGGCCTGAGCACAAATCAAAGGCCTCACCCGGTCCGAGTTCGATGTGATCGAGTTCGACGTATGAATCTCAAGAGTGTAGAAGGGCAACCCCGAACGCCGCGCGCGATCCTCGCACGAGCAGTGCTCGCGCAAATGTCGGAAACCGGATCGGAATTGTGCCGCCGGGTCACCTTCCGGGCGCCGAGGACGCCAATGTTCGGTCAGTCGTCGAGGAGGTCCGGAGCCAGCTGGGTTTCGCCGAGACGACCTATCGGCGGAGACGCGAGAGCGAATAACGGCACGACTCGATTCGATTCTGCGAGAGCTGTCGGTTGCACCTGAGCGGAAAACGAAGCGAGGCGACGCCTTGGCGATCGCGGGAGAGCTGTGGCCGAGGGCGTATCGACTCAACCTCCCCGCGGATCGGGAAACACTCCGACAGGTTTTGGTAAGAGAGGAGCACTCGAGAACGTCCTCCGGAAACCTGATGCTGTCCAGCACTATGTTGCCCGCAGCATTCAATGCTCCGGGAGCCGAGCCAATGTCGCTATACGCGATGTGGATCCAGAGTCGTGAGGGCCGTCAGCCTACGTGATGCTGGTTCAAACGCAAAGGCGAGGCGACGAACAACAGATCAGCCAGGCATGGCGAGTCTTTCACGACGATCTCCGAGCGGCCGATGCCGGAGATTCCGCTACAAATGCTTGCGGCCTTCGTCGAGCGATTTGGGGTTTATTTTTCCGTCGGCAAACAACACGATCGTCTCGGAGCTATTCGTTCCATTACGCGCACCTGACACCTGACGCCAGCGGCGAGGTGCGGCTGTTTACGACTCACGGAACGGCTGATCGACCTATTGGTCCTCGCACCGAGCTTCGCGGCAGTCTTCAGTTGAAGCCTAACGAAGATAAGAGCATAGACGTGGCGCTCGCGCATAATAATCAACCTGACTGCGTATCAAGAGAGCTTGAGACGACATAGGATCATCTAGACGATAATTCTTCGGCGGCTAGGCTGATCCCCGAACGGCGGGTTCCCCTGCCCGCTTGCCGCCGAAAGACTTCACCAGGGCATCGTCGAGGGAACGATGGGCGCCGACGCTCAACCAGCCGACATCGCAGCTGAACTCGAGCGATTTGATACCGCTTTCCAGTTGTCTCCAGCCGAACAACATCGTCGTGACGCAGCGAGAACGCACGCGACTGCATCCGATTGGCACAAGATCGTGGGTCGATCTTGGTTCACATCCGATACTCACATGAGCACGGCGAGATCACGAGGGAGGAAGCGATCGGGGCTGTTTACAGGCAGGCCATCGGTTGTTGGCCCCAAGATCGGCTTCGGCTGGTTGATGGATGGCGATGTATGTCTATGAGCGTGCGCCGAAGCCCAGAGCCAACAATGATGGTCGGCCACCGCTCTACCCGGGTTGGGTCAAGAACGTCGCGGCAGACCTCGCACAGTATTTCAAGCTACACCAACCCCCTTTGAGCGTCTCACGCCTGCCATAAGCAACCGCGACACAACCGACACCAGTCTCTCCAATCATTCGACGGTGCTTGCGAGCTGCTTGAGATCTTGCGGTTGTTCGGCGACGCGCCGATTCGCCGGCGCCGCGCACTCGGTAAATGGGTCCGCGAGCGGAAAAAGGGGCCGACGACAGTCTCGGCTCAAAATGGGCAGAACCGCGGCTCGTCGTAGAAAGTTAGCCACAGCAACCCACCTGCGGCTGATATACCCCGTCCTGGTTATCCACTTGACTCAGGTGACCCCAACATATAGCGTCCGGCGCCGTGGAGGATTATCCGCGGACGCAGGCCGGATTCGAGGCGCGCTTCGCGACCGAGGCGGCCTGTCGAGCCTACTTGACGCGGCTGCGCTGGCCCGATGGCTTTCGCTGCCCCGTCTGCCGGGGCGCGAAGGCCTGGGCCGTGCGAGCGGTGCTCGTGGCAGTGCGCGGCGTGCGGACGACAGACCTCGGTGACGGCCGGCACGATCTTCCAGGACACCTGGACGCCCGCTGACGAATGTGGTTCCGCGCGATGTGGTGGCGTGACCAGCACCAAAACCGGCACGAGCGCCCTGGCGCTGCAGCAGGTTTTGGGGCTCGGCAGCTATCAGACCGCGTGGACGTGGCTGCACAAGCTGCGTCGCGCCATGATTCGACCGGGCCGCGATCGCCTCTCGGGACGGGTGGAGGTCGACGAGACCTTTGTCGGAGGCGGCGGCGCGCAGGGGCGGTCGACGGCGACGAAAGCGCTGGTTGTCGTCGCGGCCGAAGAAGTGGGCCGCGGCATCGGACGGATCCGGATGCGCCGGGTCCCTGACGGGAAAAGCCAAGACGCTGCAGGCGTTCATCGACGATGTCATCGAACCGGGCAGCGAAGTACACACCGATGGATGGGACGGCTACGAGCGGGTCAAGACCAAGTACTCACCATCGTGTGTCGTTCCTTCGCGGACACCCCGCAGTCGCCACCGAACTGCTGCCACGGGTCCACCGCGTGGTCTCGCTGCTCAAACGCTGGTTGCTCGGCACCCATCAAGGCGCCGTAAGTCACGCACATCTGGACTACTACCTGGACGAGTTCACCTTTCGCTTCAACCGTCGAACATCCCGACACCGTGGCAAATTGTTTTCCGACTGGTCCAGCAAGCCGTCGCCATCGAACCCGTCCCGTATCGAGAGATTGTGTAGCCCGGCGCCCGTCTCCGACGGCGCCGACACAACCGGTTGGGGTCACCTGAGTGAAGCAGATAACCAGGACCTGGCCATATGCCGCATGTTGCAATGAGCGACATGCTGAACTCTGAACTTGTTCCTGAACCAGCGAAGCAGCCCGGAATCCTCGGCGTCTCCGCTCAATCCGTCAGGCATTGGGAGCGCGTGTGGCCGGCTCCACGCCGCCGCGAAGACGGCGAGTGGTCTCCGTCCTGTTCGAGCGATCAGCTGTCGAAGACCTCCGCCCGTTCACTCGCCCAACAGCGCAGCATCTTGGAGCCCACGCCTGCAGCCTGAAGAGGACCCCACACACGCAAACGCCCCGCCCGGGCGCTAGGAGCGAGGCGCCGTAAAGAACAGGAGACAAAGCGATGACCCGGAGACAGCCGAAGATCTACCTGCGACCACGGGCGATCCGCTCGATCGACGCGCTGGTTATCGACGCGCGTTGGCCCTCAGCGAAGCCGAGCAACTCGACCGCATCACCGATCTCGAAGCTGACAACGTTGTCCGCCGCGAGATGGTCCATGAGTCAACCGCGCAACTCCACACGCTCACGGTGTGCGGCGATCGATTGACCGCTCGAAGATCCGCTGTCTCATCAGCGAAGTTCGCGAGGCCGGGAGGAAGCCCGGCTTCTTTGCGGATCGAGCTCAGGTCAATGCAGAAGCTGACGCCGGCGGCGTGGGTAGACCGTGGCGAACACGAGCAGCGGCGGCGCGCGCGAGTTCCTGCAGATCGGGGAAAGCCAGTGCCCGGCTCGGCTGCTTCTTGTCGATCGGCGCGCCTCGAGGTGCGATCGTCTGCGTCGACGAGCGCCACGAGCTGATCAGAGGGGAGTCGACCGTCGCGTGCGACCTGCCTGGGCGAAGACCGTCGACGGCTGTTTGCACGTCGCCGACTTCAACCTTTCCAGCGCACAGGCGCGCTACCAGCGTGCGAAGGTGCTCATCACGATCCCGAGCGCGACGCTCCCGATATTGACTGGGCCGGGCCTGGCTGGAGAGCCCCGCCGGCGCCGCGATCGCGGCCGAACGCCGCGGCAGTCCCGTCGAAGCCGTTACACACCTTCGACCGGCCGGATCCCGGTGCAGGAGTTCGATGTCGACGGCTGGCGCTTGCTGCGCGACCACGCCACGCTTCGCCTCGGCGGCGGCGGAAGGCCGCAGCGAAATCGTATCTGGCGCTCGACATCTGCCGCCGGCCGGCTCTCCAGAGCGTGGGGTTGCCGTTCTGTATGCGCCGACTGGGAGCTCGGGGGCGGCGACCACCGGGGATCGCCTGGGCGATACTCTTTGGTCCGCAGATGCCGACGATCCATTACGTTCGGTAGTCGCGATCGTCCGCTCGTCGGCGAGGCGGATCAGCATGCGTAAC
>ERZ1370068.4625-contig-3686_pt1 | contig 37296 bp, 66 predicted proteins | sample MGYA00561227_ERZ1370068 | MGnify/ENA primary metagenome ERZ1370068 (study PRJEB38410, sample SAMEA6850437) | metagenome | study: Metagenomic assessment of the ecological functions of the soil: analysis of the soil microbiota associated with the...
GTTATTACTTCGTTCAGTTACGTATTGCTGTCTTTCGCTATCACGACATTCGACGCTTTGATGTCTCGTGCACGAGCGCGGCCGAATGGGCAACGCCGAGTGCTTCGCAAAGAGGTCGAAGATTTCGACCACCTCGAGGGGAAAGCGCTCCACGATCACGGATGACCTCTCGAAGGCTCGGGCCGTCGAGGTATTCGAGATCACGGCCAGGGCCGCCCATCAGTCGTCGTTCCGTGGCGAGCCGCTTTCACGACGTTCCTGTGTTCGAGGCGCTCGATGGCTGCGAGCTCGCGCTGGAAGCGGGTCATCATCGTTGAAGTCAGCTCGAAATGGAGGACTTTGATTTACGACCAATCGTTCGTCCGCGTCTGTTGCGCGCCAAACCTGACCGAACCCGCCTTCGCCGATGGGCGGTCAGAGCGTATCCAGGATCTCTGGGCGGTCATTCGTAAGCAACTAAAACTCGGTGCCTCGACGCGACAAATCAGGTTGCTGTTTCACAAGGTCCGCCGCCTCTCGTACACGGTCGCCTTCAAGACGGTCGTGCATCGATGCGGCGAACATCTCGATCCGCTGCGAGATGGGAGCTGATCGATTGTGGAGAGGGACACGTTCCCACGTCGCACGATCTCATCATTGACTACCAGCTTCGGATCTCGAATATTACGTAGTCGTCCGCCGAGAGTTTGGCTCGATCGATTCGGTGAAGCATCCTTGTGAGCGAGTCACCCTCGTTCCTGGCGGCAAGAGACTCGAGCGAGGATCATCCTGTAAGTCTGCGTTAGCTTCGCCGTGGTTCTCCGCGAGAGCCACGCTTCGGCAGACGAGCTGAAGCGTCCTCGAGCCCGCCCTGCCACAACCTATCTTCCGCGGTGTATGTGGCTGCGCATTCCGTCACGCATGTCAGCGCGCGCGCTAGCTCGATGACTACGCGCAAGTCACTCTGCGACCCTTTCGACCTCACCTCAGCGCGGACCACAGCAACGTTCGGTTCGAATACGCGATCCCGAGGTGGAACCGATCGCCAGTTACCTTGCACGTCTCGATGACGCGCGTTCGAACGTTGCTTCCGCAGCGTCGTGATTCCTGCTTCGACCAGGCACGGTCCCAGCAGTAGGTGGGCAATGATTTTGAAGCTCGGCAGCTAGATTCGGGGACTCGCCGCAACCATGGTATCGCTTCGACGAATTGTTGCTCCCGTACCAGACAGCGTCCCGGGCGAGGTCCATCGCGGTTGTTAGTTCGGGAGCGTTAGCGTTTTCAAGCCTGCGTTGGGCCAGCTCCAGACATGTTTTCGATCGGAAAATCCTCTCCCCAATCCAATGCAGTCGTTCTTTCCACGAGACCATGGGTCTCGAGCACGACGTCGTCGAGACTCACAGCGATCTCGGTGGCCTCGTCGAGATCGACGAGCGCGTCGCGAACTTGTTGGATTCGATACCGAGATCGGGCGCGCTCGATCAAGCGCCTTCGCCCGCGCGGCATCCCGCTCCTCGAGGATGCCGCAACGCGCCGATCCATGCCTGATCCGCATCGAGCGCCCGGTGTTGCTTACGTGTGCGTACTCTCCGAGAGTCGCGAACGCGTCCGCCGCGTTCGCCGCTCCCGACGACCTCGGCGCGTGGCGCGCGAGGCGCTCGGCGACCGCCAGATCGGTGGAGGCTTCGTCGTCCAGTGATCGAGCGCTGCCCGGTGCAGCACGCGAACCGCTCGGAAGGCTCGGTGGTGCCGTAGATGCCGTCATGACCAGGGATTGCGTAAAGGTCAGAGCGTGGCGCCCTTCGCGAGGACGCCGGCGTGCGGTCGAGCTCGTCGAGGCCGACGTCGACGTCGATCGAGGTGGTGGCCCGCCGGCGCGCTCGACGGCCTCGACGCATCGGCCTCGATCTCCGCCGCGCGCGACGCTCGCCGCCGAGCGCGGCGCACAGAGCGCGCGAGCGACCCGAGCCCGCGCCCATCTCGGCGAGCTCGCGCACGGCGAGCCACGGGCCGAGCGCGAGCGGAGGCAGCGTGTCGAGCGCGGTGGTGTCGAGGAAGTGCTCGCCGTTCGGCGCGCGCGCTGATCGCGCCGCGGTCGTGGATCTCGCGGGCGAGCGTCACGAGGTGCATGCGGGTTGCCGCGCGCGATGCCCGCGATCTGGCGCAGCGCGCGCAGCGGCGGCGTACTCGGCGGGCCGGAGCAGCGGCGGCCATCGCGACCGCCGCGTCCTCTTCCGGAGCGGCGGCAGCGTCGTGCGCGCGCGGCGGCGCTGGCGCGCGGCCGAAGCCGGGGCGGCGGCGATCGAGGCTCGGCGCGGCGAGCGCCGAGCGACCCACAGCGCGGAGCGGCTCGCCGCCGAGCGTGGCGTACTCGAGGCGTCGAGCAGGTCGTGGTCCGGCGAGGTGCAGATCGTCGAGCAGGATCGCGGTCGGCGCGGACGCGCGGCCGCGTGCGGCAGCGCATCGCCGACGGCGCGCACCATCGGGCCCTCGGCTTGCCGATCAGCTCGAGCGCGCGACCGCGGGCTTGCTGGAGCCGGGCGGTCGGGCACGGTCGCCAGGTGAGCACGCGTAGCGCCCGAGTCTCGGACGGAGCCGCGGGCGAGCGCGGCCGCGAGCGCTCTTGCCGACGCCGGGCTCGCCGAGCAGGACGGCCAGCGCGGGCCCGGCGCCCGCGAGCGCGGCGGCGGCGTCGGCGGTCAGATCGCGAGCACGCGCGTCGCGACCCAGGCAGCTCGGCGACCTCGCCGGAGTCGCCGAGCCGCGACGAACGCTGGAGCCGAGCCTCGGTCGGGCGCACCGGGGCGACGACGGTCGCGATCGCCTTGGTCAGACTACGCCGGTCCACGGGGGCCTGGGCAGCCACTTCGGGGCCGCTCGACCGCAGCGCCGCGCAGCGCGAGTGCCGTCTGGCGAGTCGGCTGCACGGTCAGCGCCTCGAGGTGGCAGCGCGACCCGCGCGCCGGCGGCGGCCAGATCGCGCGCGCGGCGGCGATCGCGGCGGCGACCGGATCGGCGTGCTCGGCACCGACCAGCCCGCCGAGCAGCCCGCCGCCCGCGCCGCGACACGATCGCGAGCTTGCGCGACGTCAGCATGTCGAGCAGCGTGCGATCGACGCGCGGCAGCTCGGCCCACACGCAGCACGACGGGCTGCTTGCCCTCGCTGGATCAACGACATCGAGGGGAGCGGCGCGGCCGGTGCGACGACTCTGGTCGCGAACCGCGCAGCCGCGCGCGCGGCCACGGTGGCGGCCGTGACGCGCCGGCCGTTTGGCGAGGCACGCGTGGCACAGCCCTCGAGCGCGGCCGGGCACCGGCGCGAGCGCGCCGAGCGGCGGCGGTCGGAGCGCCGCGTGGGCGCGCTCGAGGACCGAGGCGTCGCCGACGACACGGCGGCCGGCCGCTGCACAGCTCGTAGAGCACGCAGCCGAACGCGCGTACAGATCGGCGCTGCTCGTCGACCGAGCCGCGCGGTCCGAGCAGCTGCTCGGGCGGCATGTACTGAGGCGAGCCGACCTGACGCCGGCGCGCGTCGGATCGTCCGGATCGGCGGGCAGCCTGCGCGCGAGCCCCAGGTCGAGGATGGCGATCGAGCCATCCGGACGCCGGACGAGGTTGTCGGGCTTGAGATCGCGGTGACGAAGCCGGCGCGCGTGCGACGCGGCGCGAGCGCGTCGAGGATCCCCGCGAGCGCCGATCGCCACGCGGGATCGGACGACCGGCCCGGCGGCGATCAGCTCGGCGAGGTTGCCGCCGGCGATCCGCTCCATCGCGATCCACGCGCGGCCGTCGGCAAGCACGCCCTGCCCTCGAGCCGCGGCACCGTCAGGCGCACCGATCGCCAACAGCGCCTCCGCCTCGCGCCGCATCCGGGCGCCAGCGATCGTGATCGACGTGCGCGACCTGACGACGCCACCGCCGCGAACTCCCACACCGAGGCGAAGCCACCGGATCCGATGCAGCGCTCGAACGGGCCACGGCGGTGGGTCATGCGCGTGCAGCCGCGCAGAGCGGTGCGATAGCGCCACCGTGCGCAGGGCACGGCAGTCCCGGCGCAAGTCGCCGGTGGCAGGACACGCAACGCACGCCGCGATTATCGCATCACTCGACGACGACGATCCAGCGCGCCACCGGTGCGCCCGAACGTCTCAGGCGCGGCGCATCTCCTCGGCCTTGGCCGGTGCTGCAGTGTTTGCGTGCCCGGCGTGGTCGCCCGGACGACGTAGCTGAAGAGCGATGGCTGCCCTCGGCGAGGCTCATCGAGAAGGCTTCGGCCCGCTCGTCGCGCTGATTGATGTGGTCCCAGCCGTCGGTCTCGACCGTGACCCGCTCGGAGGTCACCAGGCGCGGATTGACCGGCTCGAAGCCCGCCGGCAACGGATCGACGAGCGCAGCCTCGTACCGCCGGGCGGTGTTGAGGACCTCGAGCGTGACCAGCAGCTGCGCCGAGAACTGACCTTGTAGCTGCCATCTGGGAGCCGCGTCAGATCCTTCGGATCTTCGACGCCGCGGGTGTAGCTGCGGCGCACCACGAATCCGGCGTCGACGCGGTCGGTTGTTGTTTCGGCGCGTAGCGGATACCGACCCGGTAATACAGGCGCCCGGCACCGGAGCGCGCGAGCGCGAGATCGTGCTGGGTCGACTGACCAGCTGGGGCCAGCCGACCTGGACTGCAGCGCGGGTGTCGCGCTTGTCGAAATTGTGCTCGACGTAGCCACGGCGTTGCCGACCCACAGCTTGGCGGCGAACGACGGCGCGGTGCTCGTAGGTGTCGAAGTAGCGTCGCATCGCCGCAAGCATCACTTCACGGTTGATAAAGGCGCACCCAAAAACGCCGCTATCCTTTTCAACGGCATCTCATCAAGAAATCGCAGCCGCAATATGAGTCGATAATCTTCCGGCAATCCTTCCAGCGCCCGGCGCAACTTTCGTTATCGATCTGATCGGCGAAGGGCCTGGCCAGCGATTCGAGGTTTTCCAGTAACACCTCGTCCAGCAAGACCGCGTCGCGATTGGTGCTCACGCTCACGTTTTCCGAACCGCGTCGCGCGGTGGCGCGTGATAGCTGACAGCCAGGCCGGAAATTTACCCGGCTCTTCGATCGAAGGCAGCGCCTTGAAGGCCAACAGCAGGGCGTCCTGGGCCACGTCTTCCGGCGTGTTCGCGCCCGACGATTCCCTGCGCTACGCGGACCACGGCGGCCCGGTAACGCAGGACGAGCTGGTCGAACGCCGCCAGGTCGCCGAGGATTGCCGCCACGACCAGGACGTCATCTGGAGACTCGGCCAATGCCCTGGTCATCCATCTTTTGCCACTTCGCTGTAATAGCTCCTCCACAGACATAGAGACCTGGCAACTTCAAAAGGATAGTAAGAACGTCATAAAAACCTGATGGAGGTCCCTGAGGCTCATGACACCCTGCGAAAGCTCATACGAAGTTATGGCCAGCAGCGGTTTCGTCGCTGGTTACTCGGTACGCACGCCTCCGGCGCGTCGCTGGCACGTACAGATGACGAGCGGTTGTTCAAGAAATGCAAGCCGGAGGCGTGCGTACCGACTGGCTTCCGCGTGGGTCGAGCGGTCTCACAAGGACGTGCTAAAATGCCGTCACCATCTGGTTCAACAAAGCAAATGCCTTATTCAAACAACGGCGATTTTGAGCAACTGGTCGAGCAGATCACGGACGTGATCTATGCGCGCGCCTGAACGGCGAATCGGCTGATCAGGCAAAGATGTGCGGTTGCACGTCGGAGTGTTTCCATCGCTGTCCGGAGCGCATGCATCGCGTGGTCGATGCCGGCGCCGCCCGGATTGGTTTGGTGTTGGGACAGACTGGATCCGCGCGTGATTGGGCCAGCCTGATTGATCACACGCTGCTCGAAACCCGACGCCTCTCAGACCGAGATCAAACATCTTTGCGAAGAAGCCGCGCAATATCATTTCGCTTCTGTTTGCGTGAATCCGACCTGGGTCCGGGTCTGTGCTTGTAACTTGCAAGGCAGCGGCGTCCCGGTTTGCACCGTGATCGGATTTCCGCTGGGCGCGACCTTGCCGGACGTGAAGGCTTATGAAGCGCGACGGGCGATCATGGACGGCGCGCGCGAAGTCGATATGGTGATTAATGTGGGCGCACTCAAGAGCGGCGACGACTGCCTGGTCGAGCATGACATCCGTTCGGTAGTTGAAGTCGCGCACGAATACGATGTCATCTGCAAAGTGATCATTGAAACGGCGTTGCTGACCGACGACGAGAAAGTGCGCGCTTGTCAGGCCGCGAAAAATGCGGGCGCTGATTTCGTCAAAACTTCGACGGGATTTTCCAAAGGGCGGCGCCACGGTCGCCGACATTGCTCTGATGCGGCGAACTGTTGGTTCCGGAACTCGGGGTGAAAGCTTCGGGCGGCGTCAAGAGCATGGCTGACGCGCGCGCCATGGTCGAAGCCGGCGCTACCCGCATCGGCGCCAGTGTGGGAGTCAAAATCGCTCAGGAAGCCGCGGGTGTGAAGAGGTAATGGACGCGCGCCGGCTGCATATTAGCGCGGTATCTTCTGCTCAGGCTTTTCGCTTCCCGCGAGGGCTTGCCTTTCGCCTGCAGTTGCTCAGTCAAACCTCCGAAATCGAAATAGATTTTCGAATCCACGATTTTGTTTCCTCGCACCGTGTACACGCCAACCGCCTCGAATCCGAATCTTCTGATTTGTCGGGTTCAACGTTGCCCGACCCCGCTGATCTTTAAGCTGGCCGCGATGAGTTCCGGTAAAAGTAAACTCGGCGCAGACGTGCTCGCCCTGGCTGAAGATCCGGCCCAACTTCCATTTGAGATCCGGAAAGGCAGCGGTCAGATTTTCCAATCGCTTTCTTACTGAGGCCGGTCCTTTGATCGCAGATGCCAATCCTGAATCCTCCCACTTAATCGAGTTGCCGTAGAATCCCTGGAACCTGTCGAAGTCGTGCGCGTTCACAGCCTCGTACCGGGATCTTATGAGCCTTAAGTTTTCTTCTGCTCCCATTTTTGAGTCCTTTCGAATTCTGGGCGTGAGTCTTAATTTTGCGGGGGAACCGAATCGCGTTAGAGTCTATCGCAAAAGGGCGGAGTATTGGAGCTTTAGACCAAACGACCAGGGCATGCAACCGCGTTCATTGTTCGTCTCAGGACTGGCTTTGCTAATAGCTTTTGCGTTAGCTGAGGGGCAGAATCCACCACAGCCGCCGCAGGACGTTGATGTAATTCGCACTGAAACCGATCTTACCAACCTGCTTTTCACGGTTACCGACAAGAACAATCGCTATATCACCACGCTGCAACGGGACGATATCAGGGTTTTGGAAGACGGCGTGCCCCAGACGCTCTTTACCTTTCAACGCGAAACTGAAAGACCGCTGTCGATTGCTTTCCTGATTGATGTCAGCATTTCGGAAGAACGAACTCTCCCGGACGAGAAAGGCGCGGCGCGCGCCTTCATAGAAAAAGTAATCCGTTCGGAAAAAGACCAGGCCGCCATCATTCCGTTTGAAGGTTACGCCCACGTCGAACAACCTTTGACCCGAGACGTGCTCGGATCTATCGAGCACTCGATGCAGTTGAGATCGCGTTTCCGGCCTACACCGGCAACGCCGCGCCCCTGGGAGGCATCTCCTCGGGGCCGGGGACAATTGCGCCGCCGCGCGAGGGCTCAACCGCGATTTGGGAAGCCGTCGCTTTGACGTCCCGGCAAGTTTTGGGGCGCAGTTTCACTCAACGCCGCCGGGCGATCATCCTGCTGACAGACGGGCAGGACACGAGCAGCCGGGTCAACCGGGCCAGCGCGATTGACGAGGCGATTCAGGCAGAAACCGTCGTGTTTGCGATTGGCATTGGCGACAAGCGCTACGAAGGAATTAACAAGGACGTGCTCACTAACCTCGCAGAAAAACTGGGGGGCGCGCCTTCTTTCCCAAAAAGATACAGACCTGGCGGCTGCCTTTCGGGAGATTGAACAGGAGTTGCGCTCGCAATACCTGCTCGCCTACAGCTCAGGCAACAAGACGCGAGACGGAAAGTTTCGTTCGATGACGATCGAGATCGCGAATCCGGATTTGGCCAAACAGAAATTGAAGCTGCGGTACCGGCCCGGGTATTTCGCGAAGAAGGGTTAGCGGTTGGCGCGCGGGCTCGATTAATAGAAGCCGATTGCGCCTCCGACGATGATGATCGCAGCACAGATGAATTGACCGACAAATGAATGTTTTGTCTTTTGCCAGAATTGAGCGACCGCGATCAGCATGACGATCGGAATGAACAGAGAGGCCAAACCCCAACCGATGCTCTGGTCAAAGATGCGCAGGAGCAACCAAATATGGGTCACTAAATAAAGCACCGCTCCGGAAGAAAGAAAAAGACGGCAACTACTTTTGCCGTGTCGGGTGAGAATAACCCAAAGATTTGTTGCGCCAGGAACATGGCCACGGCGAGGGCGAGAAATACGGTCAACCAAACTATCAGGCCCGAAAACAGCGGCTCTGCTCGAACCTCTTTTTCAAGCGAATATCTCATCGAAACATCTTGATAGTCGCCGTTTTCCTCGGCAGTGGCGATTAATGCGTGGCACCTTTGCATTCGGGGGCCGTCGACCAGTTAGTCAGCCCGCATTGGGGACATTTCACACTGTTCATGTTTTTGATTCTCCAGGATGAGACTTAGAAAAAGCGGGGCGAAGGAGTTTAGTTTGTCTGGCGGGCGAGGAACCCTGAACACCGGAGATAATATTAACCGCCGGTGGGCGACTCGGCAACAACTTTTTGAGTAGTGGCGCCGCTTGACTCCCTCTCCTTTGGGCGGGCAATCATATAGTTGACCTGTCGTACCGATTGAATGGCAACCGCGACATAAGACGTGAATGTTCACGTCCAGGATGAAGTGGCTGTATGGATCGGGTCGTGAGGCCTGGGTGAGTTCAGTATGAAAATCCCTTTGGGGATTGTCCGGTGAATTATTCCGAGACTTCCGTACTAAGCCCTCTCCCGTCCCAAAAGGGAGAGGGAGGCAAACCTCAGGTGGCCACAGTCCTTTCAATTCGGCGATCCGGCACCAGCCACATCAAGGCGACAAACATATAGATCGCATAGGCCAGCCACGGTCTCAGAAACGCGAGCGGAATCGCCACCAGATAGATCACCATCGAAATCTTTCCCTTGAAATCCCGGCCCAGGGCCCTGGCCAAAACTGAGTCGGACGGATGGATTGAGAGCAACGCCAGCGTCAGTATGTAATAGCTGATACCTGAAAGCAGCAGGATGCTGCCGTAAAGCGCCACCGGCCAGGCAGCAAACCGTGTCTCACCTATCCACGCCGTGACGAACGGGGTCAGCGACAACCAGAACAGCAAATGCAGGTTGGCCCATAAGACGCGACCGTTAACATGCTCGACGGCCTGCATCAGGTGATGATGATTGCTCCAATAGATGCCGATGAAGAGAAAGCTCAAAGCATAGCTGAGGAATACCGGCAGCAGCGGGCGCAGCTCCGACAGATCAGCGCTGTGCGGCGCGCGCAATTCCAGCACCATGATCGTAATGATGATGGCGATGACACCGTCGCTGAATGCTTCCAGGCGATTGCTGGTCATTGAGATTAAAGTCGCTCGAATTCCTCTTGAGTAAGGCGCGCCTGACGCAAGACGCTACGCAAAGTTCCTGCCGCGACTTCGCGATGCCTGGGAACCGTGGCGGTGAGTATTCCCTCGCTAGTAGTCCTCGCAAACTTTACGTGACTTCCGGTCTGACCGACTTGGACAAACCCAGCCGCTTCCAATTTGCGTTTGACCTCGCGGTAGGGAACGGGTCTCATGCGGCTTTAACTTCAATCTCAACGGATCGAATCTGGGGGCAAGGGTGGCGACAGGTGGAGCAAAATGAAGTTCGAGGGCATCACGGAGATTCTCTACTGCTTCATCTTCCGTCGCGCCCTGACTCGCCACATCGACCTCGACGCACTGGGCGACGAACCATTCATCTTCTTGCCAAATGCTGGCAGTAAATTTTTGTTTCATAACCTTCCGTTGGGGCTCCCTTCGTCGCCGAGTGCGTTCGCCATAATAACTTCAACGTGCTGTGGCTAGATATCAGCGTACCGCACGACTTGATGATAGCCCGTTTCACCGACTAATCAAGAGCCTTGAATCCTCACACCCTTTCCCTATATCCTCGCCAGCATGCCGGCCAGAGCAAATCTTCTTGCAGTCATTCTCGGCGGTGGCGCGGGCAGCCGTCTCTTCCCTTTGACGCAACTGCGATCGAAACCGGCCGTGCCCCTGGGTGGTAAGTACCGTTTGGTCGATGTGCCGATTTCCAATTGCATCAACTCGGACGTCATTCGGATGTTCGTTTTGACGCAATACAACTCGGCGTCGCTCAACAAGCATATCGCCACCACCTATCGCTTCTCGCCGTTTGCAGATGGTTTTGTGGAAATAATCGCCGCCGAGCAAACTCCCGAGCGGCCCGACTGGTTCCAGGGAACTGCCGACGCTGTCCGCCAGGTCCTGCCGCACATCCGCGATTGGCGCATCGACACGCTCCTGATTTTGTCAGGCGATCATCTTTACCGGATGGATTACGGCAAGTTTCTCGCGCGTCATTTCGAGACCAATGCCGACATCACTATTTCGGTCATACCGATGGCGCCGGACTCAGCCAGCGAATTCGGTTTGCTCAAGACCGACCCCGCCGGACGTATTATCGAATTCAGTGAAAAACCGAAGGGCGCGGCGCTCGATGCGATGCGCGTCGATACGACTTCGCTGGGCTTGAATGCCGACGAGGCGCGGGCTCGGCCGTTTCTGGCGTCGATGGGGATCTATGTTTTCAAGTATGACGTGATTGAGAAGGTCCTGGCCGAAGACTCGAAGCGCCTGGATTTTGGCAAGGAAATTATTCCCGCGAGTCTGCAAAACTATAAGGTCCAAGCCTATCTTTTCAATGGATATTGGGAAGATATCGGAACGATCGCGGCTTTCTATAAAGCTAATCTGGACATGACCTCCGCAATTCCGCCGTTCAACCTGTTCGATGCGGAAGCCCCGTTGTTCACCCGCGCGCGTTACCTGCCGCCGTCAAAGATGACCAATTGCGAAGTCCGCGATTCGATTATCAGCGACGGTTGCATCATCAGCGGCGCGAAGATCAACCGCTCAGTTATCGGTTTGCGCAGCCGCGTCGGCGAAGGAGCGCAAATCGACGCCGCCTACATGATGGGCGCCGATTATTACCAGACCCTGGAAGATATGGCGAGCGATAAGAAGACCATGCGTCCGTGGATCGGCATTGGCGAGCGCACCGTCATAAGGCGTGCAATCGTTGATAAGAATGCGCGCATCGGTGCTGATGTTCGGCTGTTGAATGAAAGCGGAGTTGAGGAAGCGGATGGACCCAACGGCATGTACTACATCCGCGATCGCATCATCATCGTGCCGAAGAATGGACTGGTGCCCGACGGCACCGTGGTGTGAGTATCAGAAGCCCGACCGTAAGGAGGGCAGCGCCACACTGCGTACCCCTTGCTTACGGGCAGGCTTCGACCAACTATCTCCTCCTTACAAAGCCCTGAGTAAAGTTCTTCTTCAAGACCGGAGCTGCGGGCTGTGTAGTGCCCTGCGCGGCTGCGTTGGCGCCGGGCTGAAACACGTAACTATCGCGCGTGCGGACGACCAGCTCAGGACGGTTAACCCGCACTTTGATGTTGCGGCGCTCTCCCGGGTGCGGCGTGTTTGCCGGATAGTAGCCCAGACTATATTGCCGGCGCAGTTCTTCGGCCACCGATTGGAACGCCAGGGCCAGGTTCTGCTGTTCAGCCTTGTAAAGCCGCGCGCCACTGACACGCGCCAATTCGTTAAGATATTGATCGGCCAGTTCGTACTCTGCTTGACTGGTTCCGGTACCGCCGGGCCAGCCGCCACCACCGCCACGCCGGCCACCACCGCCGCCACCACCACCGCCACCACGCCGGTTCGGATTATTTCGGCCACTGGGATAGCTTGCCACCACCGCCACCGCCCAGGATGCCGGCTGAGGATGTCGATAATCACGCTTGCCGCTTGATCCACCGCCCGGCCAGCCACCGCCACCCGGGTTCATGATGCCCATGTCACCGAAGGTGTTGTATTCAACCGGATAGATCAGCGCGTCGAGCTCTTCAGCATCGCGCACGGTGCTTTCATAGGTGCCTTGCCTGCTGGTCGTGTCAACGCCATCGGTGAAAAGCACTATCGCTTTGCGTCCCTGGATGCGGTTGAAATGCTGATTGATAACCTCATCAACGGCATCGTAAAGCCGCGTGCCGGAGCCGGGCTCAGTTCGCACGAATGGCCTGACGCAACCTGTTTCGATCGTTGGTTGGTTGAGACAGATAGCGAATCCTGTCGCTGAAAGAAACCACCATCACGCGATCATCGGCTCGCAACTGTTCGACAAAGGCAATGGCCGCGTCCTGGATTTCTTCCAGCCGGAATCGCGTTGAGCCGCTGGTATCAATCAGTAATGCGACGGTGAATGGCTTCTCAGTCGAAGCAAAGTAAGCCACCCGCTGCTCCACCCCATCTTCCCAAACATGAAAATCGTTCTGAGTGAGGTTAGGAATAAACTTCCCATCGCGATCCATTACGCTAACCGGGATGCTGATGAGCGTGGTGTCAACCTTTACGACGTCGCCTTCACCCACCTCTTCGGGCCCCGCGTCCTTTGTGGGGCGGTGGGTTTCTGCTCGCCGGGGTCGCGATTTGCGCCCCCAGAACAGGCGCTCGCGTCGGCCGCACGGGCTGCGAAGAATCGTCGGTTTGTTGTGGTGCAGTCGGCGGCTGACTTTTCTGCTGCTGCTGCTGCTGCGGAGGCGGTGAATTGACACGCCGCGGCCGCGTTTGGCGAATTGGCAATTTGCGCCAGGCCGAACGCGAACGAACAAACCAGCACGATGGCGGAAAATCTTTTCATGGTACTTCTCCCGGGGAGTCTAAAACTTTAGAACGTATCGTCGTTGATCTCGCAACTACCGCCCCTTTTGATGCGACTACGAGGCGGCATAGTTGTAGGCTCAAGCGATTGACCTGGGCTCCGCGTCCAGGACGCGAGCTCGCAGCCCCTTTTGCGGCGACGATTCTTCGGGGAGACGAACGGGGAGAGAAATGAAACTGTGAGGAAGATAGCACTCACGCGAGGATCGAGCAAGCAGATCCGACTGTGGATAGGGCCTTAATGTGAAAGTCGCGGCCTGCTCCCGGGGGCCTGTTTGGAAATCATCAGGCTGTGTGATTCGGATGCCTCCAGCCACACTGAGGCGCCACGAAGGCTTAACACCAAGGCGTGGCTGAGCCACTGGGTAACCGGTTCGGTTTGGCTGGAGGTTCGATCAGCCCAGAGACTGACCGCGCTTCAACGGTGTCAGAAGCCGTGCGCCGGGGCCAGGTAGCCCTGCCTGACGGTCGGACTGCTGACACGACTCTAAGTTCCGCCGCTCAGGTTGATCGCATTCCAGATAAAGGGAAGGTTCCCCACGTCTGGCCGCGATGCTGCGGCCGAAATCCAAACAGGACAATCCGGCCTTTCCCCATTCCGACTTCAGCCAGGGCGATCTTGTCTTTGATTTTGTCTTCGCCGCGCAGCCAACCGGATCGCAGGACGCCTTCTTTGGCGTAACGAGCGATGACCTGAACTTTTCCGTTGTCGGCCGTGTCGAAAGCAGAACTGCCGATGAAATACGCGTTAGTGTCTTTTGACATCGTCCGGGCGATTGGTTCGACGATATCAACGTCAATTCGCAGAATTGATCCGGGACAATAAAAATCAGTCGAGCGGACGCCTTCCAGAGCGTTGCGCGCAGCGGCAGCTTGAACTGCTTAATCAGCTGGCCGCAGGACCCGTCAAAACAAATCAACGTGCCGCCATCATCGACAAATCGGGCCAGGTTCTTAGTAGCCGGCGTCGGCGATTCCGCGCTGGTTCTCGGGCGGCGCCTCGCCATCGGGCGTAGCCCGCGTTTGTTCAGACGGCAAAATGATCACGTCGAAATTCACCCGCGGGTTGGCCTCGGCGATTGCGGTCTCGCTCAGCGATTTGTAAGGCACGTTAAAAGTATCGAAGACGTAGCGCGTCCAACCTTCGTCCATGTTGCCGGCGCGCGAATTCTTTGTAGATACCGATTCGGATTCCCGCTTTTACCGGATTCGCAATGGGTGACTTGTCAGTTGACCACAAGGTGAGACCCAGATCGCGCCGCACTTCATTTTCAGACTTGATCAGCGTTAGTTTTCTTTCACTTTCTTTTTCACTAATCGTGACCACCGCGGGACACTCCAAACCCATCGTCATCGGCAAAGTCCAACCGGCCACGTCATAGGGCCGCTCAGCTTCACCGGTCGCAGTAACTCGATCCGGATACGCTTGCGGCTCGAATAGTGTGAGCACGTTGTCGCGGTACGGTTGATTCACAAATATGATGTAACTTCCCGCGGGGACTTCGACCGGCGGCACGGGCGGGTTCCGAACGCGGTGGCGTATCCCGGGAGCGGTGCCGGGACGTAATGAAGCGTCATCTCGACTTGTGCAAAACCTGCGTGGCCGGTGGCGCCGTGCAGTTCGTGGTCGAGGCGATAGACTTCAACCCCTTGCTCAACCAAAGCGCCCACCATCTTAGCGACGTTTTCATCGCGGCCCAGCCAGCCGGAATCAAATAAGCGATCGGCTCGCCTGAAGCGCCGGACGCCGCGAGGTTCGCTTTCCCGAATTCATAGAAATTGCGCAGATAGTCGGCACGATAATTGGCGGCCAGCGACAGCAGGGAATGACAGGCAATCATTTCCATCTCCATGATGTCGCGCGGACGCCAGGCGCCGCCCGGCCAGGGATTGGGAAAGTTGGTAGACGCTTCCAACGCGCTGCGCATACCACGGGTGTTCGAACGCGAGAGTTGCTCCCGCGTGACCGTCGTCGGCGTCATCAGACGTGCGCTTGACGCTTCGGTGAGAATGCCGATCGAATTATGAAAGTAAGGCGCCGTGCGAAATCCGCCATGCCACCAGGTGTCGTAAAGGGCGTTGGTCAGAATCCCTTTAAAGCCCGCAGCGGTGACATCCGCGGCCATCTTGTGGCCGATCAATCCGACTTCGCGCAGCAATAAGGGTTCGATGTGTGGATTCGGGGGATCGTAAAAAGGCGGCACGAAAAATCTTGAGCCGTTCGACCCCTGCTGATGCACGTCATAAACAATTTGAGGAAACCATTCTTTCCATAACAAGCGCGTGACGGCCTTTGTCTCTTTCAAATTCAGCATGAACCAATCGCGATTGTCATCATGGCCGGCGTAATGATGATAAAGCTCCGGCGGTTCACGGCCTTCGGTGTTCGTGCCCAGCGTCTTGCGATACCAATTGGCGACGATATCCACCCCGTCAGGATTGGGTGAGGGAATCAGAATCAGAATTGTGTTGTGCAGGATCGCGAGTGTGTCCGGATCGTTGGCATTGGCCAGGTTGTAAGCCAATTGCGTGGACATTTGCGAGGCGACAATCTCGGTCGAGTGGATCGAGCAGGAGATAACCACGACCGTCTTTCCGTCGCGCACGAGTTGGTCGCGTTCGGCATCGCTAACGACCTTGCGCGGATCAGCGAGGCGAGCCTGAATTGCTTTGTACTTGTCCAGGGTTCGTATATTCTCGGGCGCGCTGATGAACGCGGCGACCATCGTACGACCCAGGGTTGAGGTACCAATGTTCTGCAGCTGCACGCGATCGCTGGCCCTGTCGAGTTGCGCCAGATAATCGGTAATCTGCTTCCAGTCGATGACCGTGCGATCGTCGCCGGGATTGAATCCGAAAACGGAACGGGGCGAGGGAAGCGCGATGGCAATTGTGCTTCGGCGTTGCGCATGCGCGCGGGCTGGAAATATTGACCCGGTGGCGATCAGGACGACCAGCGCGGTAGGCGCTAAACATTTATAGCAGCCGAATAACATTTTCCCGGCGCAGAAGACGAAGATGCATTCCGACGTGACCTCTCAAGAAATAGGTGAGCAAAACGTGCCTGACCAGAACGCGGCGAAGTCTAGCACAAGACGTGGCCCACATATTATCGGGATGTTGCTCTTTGCGTGGTCGTGGGTTGTGGCCGGTGCGCTGCTGTTGTTCTTCGCATCGCCGGCATTGTTGATAGCAAGTCTCTTTAAGCGGCCGGACTGGATTTACTGGTGGGCCAATTGGGGGCGCGCAACTGGCTGCGGCTAACCGGGGTTAAAGTCAAGGTTACGGGCCGCGAGCATCTCGATCCCAATCAACCCTATGTCTTTGTGGCGAATCATCAGTCTTATCTCGACGCGTCGCCACTGTTTGCGTTCACGGGCCGTCGCGTGGGAGCACTGGCGAAGAAGGAGCTTTTGAAGGCGCCGATTCTGGGCTACGGGATGGGCTTTGTGAATGTGATTGCGATCGATCGCTCTAATCGCGAACGGGCGGTTGAGACGTTGACAGGTAGCCAAGGACCGCCTGGGCTCAGGTGTTTCGTTTGTGGTGTGCGCGGAAGGGACTCGCGCAAAGCCAGGCGAGATGTTGCCGTTTAAGAAGGGAGCATTTCACCTTGCAGTGCAGGCCGGCGTGCCGATCGCTCCGATTGCCCTGAAGAACTCGGACGTCTTGATGGGGAAGGGAACCCGCGAAGCATGGCCGGGCACGATCGAGATGGTCATGCTCCCGCCGGTAGATACTTCATGGGTTAAGACTGATGAAGATTTGGATCAGCTGGTGGCAAGATGTTCAGAGCATGATCATGAACGAGTTGGGAGAGCTCGCCCAGAGTGACGGTAGACGCCTCCGGCGTATTCCAAAGCGTGCCGGAGGCGTGCGTAACGACTACGTTACGGCGCCACAAAATCATAGAGCGAGAACTGCCAAACACCCTCACGGCGACGACCATCAGACACCATGGGTTTGAAGCCGGGCTCGCTTGGCCGCCTCGACCGCGGCGGCTCGCAAGCTGCGTCGGGACCGGACGGGCTTCTGCGGAAATCACGGCTTCCGGTTTCATCAATAACTACCTACACCTGAACCTGGACCTGAAACCCGCGCCTTTCGACTCTCGCGCCGGATATGTTGCCGGCTCGGCAGATCGATGGCGCAGTTGTCATTAAGAATGCCGGCATCGCGTCAATCGTTCTCGCCTCCTGGTCTCGATTGCGGGATTCCGAGGTCGTGGCGTTACTCGCGGGCGTGGTGCGCCGGCGGCTTGGTTTCCCGGTTTCAGGCGTTTCCGGCTTGATTGCTCAGGCGCATCGTTGAGTTCCGTGATCGTGACCTTGCCGCGGCCTACTACGATAGTCGCAGTACTTCACCTGCATGCGGATGCGCATGTCGGTCCCATTGTCGTAAATCAGATCGTCATCCGCGTAGGCATAGGTGGGAAACCAATATTTGCCGTCGATTTGCTCTCGGTAGCTTTCGACTATCGGAAATTTGTTGTTCTTGGTTTCGGGGACGGCCTTGCCTTTTGATTTGACGATTTGCAAGTCGTGATCATCAACCCAGACGCGTCCCGACAAAGAACCGTTGTTTGGTCTTTTGCATCAGGGGTAATCTTCGGGGCCACGTCAAAGACATAAAGGTCCAAGCTCGTCGATGCGCTCTTTGCCGACGTACTTCAAATTGTACTGATCGATTTTGCCGGCCTCCTAGAGCGAAAGGAGTTCACTCCGCCCAGATCCTCGAGATCCTCCTGAGTCACACCGCCGAAGCGAAGGCATTGGGAAGAAATTGATCTTTCTCGAAACGATTGCCGCGATCGTCGAAGGTGAACATGCGACACGCGGTGATATTCGCCGACCACCTGACCGCCCATTCCCAGCACCTGCACCAGCGCGTCGCGCTTGAGAAGGCAGTACTGAGTTCAGGGCCTGACGGAACTCGGTTTCTTTGGCTGCGAACTTCCGGATAATCTCGTCGATTTGCGCCTGGCTGAGGTTGCTCGCAGCCGGTCAGCGCAGGACGCCTTGGCGTCGGCCGTGGTTTGTTGAGCCCGAGGCGAGAGCAGCGGCCATAAAACAATCAGCGAGCAGGGTCGAAAGGGCCGAATCCCGGCCAGCATTTTGACGATACGATTCATATGCGGTTCCTTCCGGTTAAAGTGAAAGAAGCTGTCGAAGTCAGAAATTATATCAGTTGATCAGAGGCAACAACTCATTCAGATGAGAGAAATCAGCGAGTTGTTGCCACAAATTTCCGGGTGCGTTAGTGTCACTAATTCGCCTTTCTCTGTGAAACAGGGGCCTAACTTCCTGGTTTCTTAGCAAAGTTTCGTCGACGCATCCCGTAGGGATGAAATGTTTATAGACACCAGGCTCTTTGAGTTCCAGAGCTCCGTAGGAGCGCAACAATTTGAGGGCTCGTTTCGCTCCTCCGGAGCTTGGACTCTTTTCTCATGGCTGTAGCTATAAACATTGTGCTCCTCCGGAGCTTAAGGCTTTGCTCTTCGCGGCCCCAGGTGAGCTGCACGAGACACAGAGTGAGAGCAGCAAATTAGAACACAACCACAGAGAGCGCCTGAGGTTTCAGGTTGCGCCTGTTTCGAGTTAAGATGTGTGGTTTGCGAGTCCGACAGATTCTTATCTGTGTAGTGTCAGAAGCCCGCGCGTAAGCAAGGGCTCCCCAGTTGAGCGGGCCTTTCCTGACGGCCGGGGCTCGTGACACGCTTCGCATCCAATCAAGCATGACCCAGGAAGCTATCGAAGTACGGGGCGCTCGCGTCAACAACCTCAAGAACATTTCGTTCTCGATCCCTATCAACCAGTTGACTGTCGTCACCGGCGTGAGCGGTTCGGGCAAATCGTCTTTGGCCTTCGACACGATTTATGCCGAAGGGCAGCGCCGCTATGTCGAATCGCTGTCGGCGTACGCGCGGCAATTTCTCGAGCGGATGGACAAACCGGATGTGGATGAAATCCGTGGGATTGCCCCGGCAATCGCCATCCGTCAGAAGAACGCAACGCGCAATCCACGCTCGACAGTTTCAACCCAGACTGAGATCTACGACTACCTGCGACTGCTGTTTGCGCGAGTGGGCACGACCATCTGCCGGGTCTGCGGCCGCGAAGTGCATCGCGATTCTCCCGAGTCGGCCGCCGACGAAGTTCTTGGTGAACTGGACGAAGGCACGCGGTTCTTTGTCTCGTTCCCAGCCCAGGCCGGTTTGCAGGTGTCAGAAGCCCGACCGTCCCAGCCGGGCAGCCGGCGGGGTGGGGCGGTCAGGGAGGGCCGCGAACATTGGAAACTTCGAAGTCTTCTGCACGCGGAAAACAGAAACTCACCACTGCCGGATCCAGATCGTCACTTGATCACGGCTCACCTGATGAGCTTGATGCAGCGCGGGTTTACGCGACTCCTGCACGAAGGACAACAGATCGATCTGGCTTCGCCTGACGATTACCAGCGCGACAATTTTGAGAACGTTTATGTGCTGGTCGATCGCCTGGTCGCCGGCGCTGACATCAGGCAAAGATTGGTCGATTCGCTGGAGACGTGTTTCCGTGAAGGGCACGGACAAGCGGCAATTGCAGTGCAGGTACGCACGCCTCTCGGCGTGCAGACAGAAGAGCACGCCGGAGGCGTGCGTACCAGCACCTTCCGCTTTTCTGAGCGCTTTGAATGCAAGTATGACGGCACGGTTTACGAGACGCCCGAGCCGCGTCTATTCAGCTTTAACAATCCTTTCGGCGCCTGCCCGACCTGTCAGGGATTCGGCAACACGATCGGGCTTGATCTGAATCTGGTCATTCCCAATCCGGGACTGACTCTCAACGAAGGCGCGATCGAACCATGGACAAAGCCGCAATTCGATTGGGCGCAAGCCGAGCTGAAACGCTTCGCCAAATCGGAACGCATCCCGATGAGCGCGCCGTTCAATGATCTGACCCGCCCGCAACAGCGCGCCATCATCAACGGCAAAGGCGAATGGGCCGGCGTGCGCGGGTTCTTTGATTGGCTCGAGACTAAGAAATACAAGCTGCACGTGCGCGTTTTTCTTTCGAAGTATCGTGGCTACGCTCTTTGCCCTGACTGCGAAGGCGGCCGGCTGCGGCAGGAAGCCCGCGACGTGCGCGTGGGCGGCCGAACGCTGCCGGAAGTTTCGGCCGCTCTCAATCAAAGATGCGGCCGTGTTTTTCGACGCGCTTGAACTATCTCCGGAACAAACTGCGATCGCGGATCGGGTGCTCGCCGAAGTGCGCCGCGCGGTTGCGCTTCATGGTTGACGTCGGGTTGGATTATCTGACGCTGGATCGCCTGGCCTCGACTTTGTCGGGTGGCGAGGCGCAACGCATTCAACTGGCGACGAATCTCGGCTCGTCTCTGGTCGGCGCGCTCTATGTTCTGGACGAGCCTTCGATTGGATTGCATCCGCGCGACAACGATCGTCTGATTCGCCTGCTGCACAACCTGCGTGACATCGGCAACACGGTGCTGGTAGTCGAACACGACGCCGAAATGATGCGCTCTGCGGATCACATTCTCGACATCGGGCCGGCTGCCGGAGAACTGGGCGGACGTCTGATTTATGAAGGCGACTTTCCGGGATTGCTTACCGATTCAAAATCGCTGACCGGCAAATATCTGCGCGGCGAGGTTGAAATCAAAGAGCCCAAGCATCGCCGCCCGCTGCAGCTGAAACGCCTGCAAGATGCAGGGGCGCCGGCGAACACAACCTGAAAGGGATCAACGTCGATATTCCGCTCGACATGCTGGTTTGCGTCACCGGCGTGAGCGGCTCCGGCAAATCAACTTTGATTCACGACTGCATTTATGCCGGCATCAAGAAACAAAGTGGTGAATGGCAGGGACACGTCGGGCGCATTTCAGAAACTGGACGGCACGCAACACGTCGATGACGTGATCCTGGTCGATCAATCGCCCATCGGCCGCACGCCGCGTTCGAATCCCGTCACCTACATCAAGGTTTACGACGGAATTCGCGAGACGTTTGCCGAGACGCGCGAAGCCCAGGCCCGCGGTCTCGATCCGTCGCACTTCTCGTTCAACGTACCCGGCGGGCGCTGCGAAGTTTGCCAGGGCGACGGCACCGTCACGGTCGAGATGCAATTTCTCGCCGACGTTGAGTTGGTTTGTGAAGAGTGCAAAGGCACACGCTTCAAGCAGCAGATCCTCGACGTGCGTTATCGCGGCAAGAACATTCACGACGTGCTGAACATGACGGTGCGCGAAGCGATCACTTTCTTTCGCGAGGTCAACAAGATTACAAATCGCTTGCGCGTGCTGGATGAAGTGGGGCTGGGTTACCTGCGCCTGGGCCAATCAGCGACGACGCTGTCCGGCGGCGAAGCTCAGCGCGTGAAGCTGGCGGCCCATCTTTCGAAACGCGGCGGCGCGCGCACGCTCTACATCTTCGACGAGCCGACCACGGGCCTGCACTTTGACGACATCAACAAATTGCTGGCCGCGTTTCGCGCGTTGATCGATGCGGGCGGATCGCTTTTGGTGATCGAACACAATCTGGATGTGATCAAGACCGCGGACTACATAGTTGATTTAGGTCCGGAAGGCGGCGACGCCGGTGGCCACGTGGTCGCGACCGGAACGCCGGAAGAGATTATGAAGGTGAAGGCGTCGCACACCGGAAGATATCTTGAAGGCGCATCTGGCGCAATCGAATGGAAAAGCGAATTTACCGGCTGCGTGAAATGCCCACCGCTTTCGCTCCGCCAGGAGCGACATGTTTATAGAATTATTTGCCAAATAAAGTCCTATTGACCCCGCACCGTCGCCACTACTCGAAACCCGGTCTCGACGTCGCGATCATCGATGGTCTGCCCTGCGCGGGCTGAACAACGGAGGAAGTCGAAATTGCGCGTGATGAATGAACCACCGCGTTTCACTCTTTGGCTCAGTTCGTCGTTGGTTAACCAGGGACTGCCATCCGCCGGGGCTCCCTCATAGTTCAAGTGAAAAACGTCTTCACACCATTCCCAGACATTTCCCAGCATGTCATAAATCTGAAACGCATTTGCGCGCCTCATGCCGACGGGTTGGACGTAGTTATTCGAATTATTCTTGTACTGTGCGATTAAGTTCAGATCGGCGGGCCGATCTTCAGTAGCGCCGGCGCGGCACACGTATTCCCACTCAGCTTCCGGAAGGCAGCCGGTAAGTGTGGCCATCGTTCAGAGTATTTAGCCGTTGCACAAACGTGCGGGCTTCTTGCCAGCTGGCGTAGTACGCGGCGCGATCATCACCCTCGCCGGCCATCGGCAGGGCCACCGGGCTCTTGGCGTCGTTTCTAATCTTGCGTCTCTGTTCATCGATAGTGGTCGTCATCAGTGCGCGCCATTGCCATTGAGTAACCTCGTACCTTCCGATGTAGAAGGGCTGACTGATGGTTACACTGTGCGCCGGCTTTTCCATGTCCGCGCCGGTGGCCGATCCCATTGTGAATTTTCCTGCCGGGATTAAGACAAATTCCATCCGGTACCGATTAGTGAACTTTGCGGGCAGGGACTTCGATTGTGAGCCTGAGTGTCTGCGAGGGCCGCTTTTGGCGGTCGCTGAACCATTGCCTGATAAGAACAGCAGACAACTAATTAACAGTGAGAATGCGGCAATGAATTTCCGGTTCATCTTTTTTGAAACCAGGCACAGACTGGACAGTCTGCTGCTACTCGTGATCTTAGTAGTGGCAGAACGGCGGCCTCAAGCGTCTGGCGATTCTGGACACCGACTAACTTTGTTCGGATCTTTGCCGCGGCGATCGATGATGTAAGTTATGGGCAACGGTTGCGCCGCTAACTGTTCCTCAACGGCTTTACCACCTAAACCAATTTGGTATTTCTGAAGGTTCTCTTGCTGAAACTCTCTCACCTGGTCCGCAGTGTCATCGTACGAGATGCCAATTACCACCAGACCCTTAGAATTGAAGCTCTCGTGCAAAACATTCAATACAGCAACTTCCGCTTTGGAAGGAGCGCTCCACGTGGCTAGAAGTTCAACAACACAACCTGCCCGCGATAATCTTTCAAACGCAACACTTCTCCCGACAGGCGGGTAAACTGCACGTCGGGCGCCGGCCCCAGGTTCCGATTCGAGTTCGAGTTAACGTTGCCGGTGCCAATCGGTGTTTGATTCGGAGCGCTCGACTGGTTGCTGTTCGCGGTCATATTGATTCGGCTATTCATCATGAACCATACCGGCGCCAGGATCGCGACAAACAGAACCACTGCCGCGCCAGCGAAGATCGGCACCATCATGTTTCTTCTTCTCTTCGCCACAGCGGGGGCTGCAAACGCTGGGTCGGAGCCGGAACAGCGGGAGCCTGGAAGCTCTGCGTTGGCGAAGTTAAGACCGCATCCGGAGCGTGATAGATTGCGGTCGGGCACTTTGGCTTTGATCAGAATGCCGCCACAACTCCCACAGAATTTTATCCCGGCTGGGAAACTCATCCCACATGTCGAACACACGACTATCCCCGAAGGTTGGAGCGCTGCCGATCCCGGCATTCGCAAAAGCCGGCTGTGGAGCAGGGATCGTTTCCAGCAGTGGCGGGAGTTCTCGAGTAGGCGTGTCGGCACGCGGCATCTCGATCGGCGCGGTTGCGCGCGACGACTCCGGCGCTATTTCCGGAGCACTACTCTCCATCACTCTTTCACTGGCGCCAAATGACGAGGCCATACTCTCACGGTCGGGCCTTAATTGAGCTTCAATGATTTGCTCACCAACCCCGGTTTCGACTATCCGCTCATCGTCCAGTTCGCCGGGTTTATAGACACGTAAAACGTGGCGGCCGGGAGGAATCGACTTCAGGATGATCCGCCCTGAGCGGCCCACACTGCCGCTGGCGCTCGTCATCCAGGTACACTTCGGCGCCGCTTGGCGCCAGAATCACCATGCGCGCGTCACTCTCCGCGCCAAATGTAGCTTTCGAAATTGCTCCCGGATAAATCCGATAGAACTGCAACCGATCGATCTCCGGTGGCGGCAAGCCTTCAGCCGGACTGCGAGGCACCGGCTCTTGCCAGTACGTCGGCAGGATGAAACCGGGCCGGCCGAGAGAGGCGGCGTATTTGATCTCGCCAACAGTCTCAGGCGATCTCATTGAATTGGTGGACCAGAAGAGTTGAAAGACGTCAGCCTCGCGAATCAAACGCTGCAATCCTCAATCCGATCTTCACCCGGCTCGAGATGCGTCCGGTCGGTCAGGAATCGCGAGCCGAACATGGGCGCCACGTGGGCCAACTCTGCCACGACCTGCTCGTCCCGGGGCGAGTACGAGGCGAACACTTGCCGCACTCGCCGGGCACTCTGCGCGCGATCCGGCGAAATCTTTTCCGCCGAGGCCGCGGCCTGACTGTCAACTGTGATTTTCAGGGCTACCTCTGCAATAACCACGCTGCCGAGAAAAACGGTCATGCTGCCATTGAGAGTCTTGCCGTCAGATTCGCGCGCCGCCCACATATCAAACTCTTCACGGTGAACACTCTTGCGCCAGTTGAAGCTGCGACTGGAAGGACTAAAGTTAATGCCCGGGACCAGCGGCACAAAGGTGATTTGTCCGCCCCGAGGAACCGCCTGCCGGCTCGCATCCTGCGTATCGCTGTAGTCTCGAATCTGATCGCCCAGGATACGGGCGGCCTGCGCTCGCACATCCGCGATCGGATCAGGTTCATCATCCGGAGCGTCGTCACGCTTTTTGGCGAGATGCGCAAAAGCCAACACCGAATAATTCTTTTCCGGCTTGATCTTCTGCGGCGTATAGACGGTGAATTGAACGTCTTTGTCGGTGACCATTGGCCGCGTCGAATCAGCTTCGGCGCCTTCCGGAAGAGTATCTATTAATGCCTGTTCCGCCTGGCGCGCGCGCTTGCGGTCGGCAACTATCCGGGCCGCATTCTCAAGGGCGACGCGCATCTCTGCGGCGTTTCGAAAACGATCGTTGCGCCGCAGGGCCATGGCGCTTTGTATCAACGCGGCTATCTCAGGTGATACCTGGAAGTTCAGTTGGTTCGCGGGCTTCAGCGGGTCGGGCTGATCGTTCTCGACCGCTTCGTAACGTGCCGGCGCGCTAACGGGAGGTTGCCCGGTGAGCAGGTGATACAAGGTCGCGCCCAGTGCATAGATGTCGCTGCTGGGATCCGTTCCGCGTCCCTGAATCTGTTCGAGCGGCGCGTAGAGCGGCGTATAACCATAGACGCTCTGGTTATCTTGGATCGTGGCCATCTGGCCGGCGGCGCCCTGGCCAGGCCAAAGTCCAGCAGAAAGATCTCGCCCTCGGTGGTCACCTTCAGGTTGGCGGGCTTAATGTCGCGATGAATGATCGCGGGTTCACGTGCGTGCAGGTATTCGAGCAGTTTTAGAATATCGCTGGCCCAACGCACAACTTTTGATTCTCGAAAAGGAGCGTCGCGCAAGACCAGCAACTCTGCCAGGTCCTGTCCGGCAATGAACTCCATCACCAGAAACTCACCCTGACCTTCGCCAAAATAATCCATCACATTTGGGAGTGAGGCGTGGCGCAGATTTGCGAGCAAGGCTGCTTCGCGCTGAAAGCCTTGCCGGGCTTCAGGATTTGAGCCGACCAGCGTTTCCTTCAAAGCGACGACGCAGCTCAAACGCTGATCGATGGCTTCGTAAACGGCGCCCATTCCACCTTTACCCAGCAGGCGGACGATCAGGTAGCGATTTTGCAGAATTGAATTCGGAGTAAGCATGAGCGTGGTTGAAAGGGCGCCGGTTCATTCGTACGACCGGCAAAAAGTCTGCCGTTTCATGCGCTCTTTGCAGTCACTTCAGCGATTAAGCGGCGCAATCTTAGCGAAAATCCAACGAATGCGCTAGAGTGAGCCCGAGCAAACTATCATGAGTCTAAAAGATCAAATCATTGCCGATATGACCGCCGCCATGAAGGCGAAAGACGCCGCCCGCACCTCGACTTTACGCATGGTGAAGGCGGCGATCATGAATCGGGAGAAGGAAAACGGCACGGTCGCAACCGATGAAGAAGTATTGAAGCTGCTTCGTTCACAGGTAAAACAGCGACGCGATTCCATCGATCAGTATCAGAAGGCCGGACGTCAGGAATTAGCCGAGAAAGAGACCTCTGAGATCGCGGTGATTGAAGCGTATTTGCCACAAGCCGCCTCGGAAGCCGAAATCGAGCAAGCTGTCACCGCGGCGATCGCCGAAACCGGTGCGACTTCCATGAAGGACATGGGTTCGGTGATGAAAGCTGTCATGCCCAAACTTGCGGGAAAGAATGCGGAGGGGCGCGCGGTCAGCGATATGGTTAAGAAGAAGCTGGCTTAGGTAGCGCAGGTTGTCTAACCTGCGCTTAGTCGGGTAAGCGGCCCGCAGGTTAGACAACCTGCGTTACAACTAAATGGGAACTCTGAGCAAGCCCGCGAGCGTATGGTGCACTGGCACACGTGGCAAATAGTTTTTGATTGATCGACTCAGCGAACAATGATTCAATGGGGCCCCTGAGCGCATGGTTCGACAATGAATTCTTAAGGCTTCAGTCAGAGTGGCGCGAGCTGATTCAGGCGATTGAACCGCAGAAAATATACCAAAGGTCAACGGTGCGTGAGTTGTCACCCGGCGAGCACTTGATTCGCAGCGCCGGGGCAGTCGAACAGGCATTTGGCGGGATTACCGCCAATCTTTGGGACGATCCGTTTGAGTGGACGCTGCCGGAAAATCTAACCAGCCCGGAGAAGCTTCTGGAATATTTTGACGAAGTCCAGGCCACGCGCCAGAGGGGCTTTGAGCTGTTCAAAAACGATGAAGATTTGATGAAGGACGTAATGACGCCGTCGGGCAGGATGCAATTGGCGTCGTTACTGCTCGACACGCTCGTGCGAGCGCGGCATCATCAACTTAAGGCCCAGGAGACTTTTAAGACAAATCAGTGACGACGGATGGGCATTAGCTGAGAACCCTCTATGTATTGTCCCAGGTGCGGTCAACAACAAACCTCCGACTCAATGCGTTTCTGCTCGCGTTGCGGATTTGCGCTGGAAGGAACCATGCAAGTGCTCGCGCACGGCGGCATGTTGCCTCAATATCAACCACCCGCGGATGAAAAGACGATCTCGCCGCGACGCAAGGGCGTCAAGCAGGGCGTGCTGATAATGCTGATCGGCCTGCTGCTGGTGCCGATCTTCGGAGTGATGAGCGGCTTTGCCCCGGGCAGGTTGGAGAACTTTTTTCGCCTTTTGGGCCGCGCTAACTGCCATCATTTGTTTTGTCGGCGGGCCGCTGCGGATGTTGTTCGCCGCTCTCTTTGAACAGGGGGCTCCGAAGTATCAATTTCCGATGGCCCCGACGTATAACGTGCCATCCATTCCGCCGGCAAACCGCGCGCCCGCGCTGCCTCCGCCATCGGTCAACCCTGCGTCACAATGGCGGCAAAGACCACAGACCGCGGAAATCATGCAACCGCCGAGTGTGACTGACAGCACGACGCGTCTGCTCGACAAAGAACCAAAAAGCGAATAGTTGGTACGCACGCCTCTGGCGTGCCTTAGGATTCGAGCGCCAATCAGCTCGATGCATTTCGCTGCCATTGCCATTAGTCGCGCTTTGCGTACCCGCCAACTCGCGGCACAATCGACGACATGTTGAGCGACCACAACGCTCCGCCGGACAACACTAACTGCTCGATTGCGTGAGCGCATCAGGCTTGAAGGTCCAATTAGCTTTCACGATTGGATGCAGGCCGCGCTTTATGATCCGGAAGATGGTTACTACTACCGAAAAGATCTCGTTCGTCAGGGGAGAGCGGGTGATTACCGCACCGCGCCGGAAACCAGCCCGTTATTCGCGGCGACCTTGGCCCAATACTTCACCCAGGCTTATTTTGATCTCGGCGCGCCGCAACGTTGGACGATTGTCGAATCAGGCGCCGGTGCAGGTCACTTTGCGCGCGGAGTTCTGAGCACTTTGCAGTCAGGCGCTCCCGAGGTCTTTGCGGCGACGCATTACTTGATTGACGAAATCAGTCCTGAGGCGCAAGCCAGGCCCGGGCCAATCTCGCTCAGTTTGAAGATCAGGTTGAGTTTGGCCGGCTTCAGGAGATCGGTGCGCCGTTCGAATGCGCGATCTTTTTTCGAATGAGTTGATTGACGCTTTCCCGGTTCACCGCGTGATCGGGCGTGACGCTGGTTTGAAAGAGCTTTGCGTGGGCCTGAATCAAAGCGATGATTTCGTCTGGGTCGAAGCTGATTTAGGCGCTGAGCTTGTCCACCTACTGCGCGCAGATCGCGCTCAGTCTGGCGCCGGGTCAAATACACGAAATCAATCTCGCGGCTGAGGAGTTTGTCTCGCGGGCAGCCGCATTACTCAAGCGTGGTTTTTTGATCACCGTCGACTACGGAGCCTTGCGAGACGAACTGCTAACCGAGCCCAATCGGTTCGCGGGAACGTTGCGAGCTTTCCGCAGACATCAGTTCGTTGACGATCCTCTGGCTAACCCGGGGCAGCAGGACCTCACCACTACAGTTGATTGGACCGGAATAGAAGCAGCCGGCGCGCGCGGCGGTCTGGAGATTCTTCGATTTGAGCGGTTGGACCAATTTCTGTTAAGTGAAGGATTGTTGGACGTGCTGGTGAACGTGAGCACTGAGAATCGCAATGCGGCGGACATCTTCAATCTAAACGCCGGCGCCCGCGAAATGATTAGCCCTGACGGGCTGGCTGCCTCGTTTCAAATTCTCGTTCAGCGAAAACTCGTTGACTCACCTGTCGTACCAACTGCGGCGTAATTCGACCGCATGCCCACCAAAAACTAGACATTTTATTTGTTGGCCGATAATCTCTCGGCGCAAATGCACCTTCATCTCTGAAAGGAGTTCGATGATGGCTAACGATCCCGGCCTCGCAAGCGACACCTGTATCTTCATGGAAGCAATCAGCGCAGACGGCGGAAACCAAAACCCTAACGATGTATGGTGGTTAAGTCCTGATATCACTCTGACAGGGCACACGTCCGGCCCGGAGAACGCGGATGCCGGAACCAACCAAATTGCGATCAGGTTTCACCGCAAGCCGTCCGGCACCTGTAATTTTCCCGGCGACGAAAGCATTACCGTAGAAGCCTGGGTAGCTAATCCCTCGCTCGTGATGGCGCCGCATCTCCGCGGCAGCGCAGCGCGCGTCGGCTTCATCGGATCGCCCTTGCCGGCGGATGGCGGAAGCCAAACGCAGCAGATCGATTGGACTCCACCGCCTGCTTCGCTCCCAGTTCCATTTGGAATTGACAATCCTCAGCAGCCGGGGCCCAAGTGCCTGGTGGCGATTTGTTATCCCGCTAGCCTGACTCCAGATGCGAACAGGTTCTTTGTTCCCGGCGATCAGCACCTCGCGCAACACAACCTGTCTCTGGTATCGACCACCAGCACGCAAGTTAAATTCAAAGTCAATACTTTGAATCCGTCCGCCGGGACGGCGGCTGTCGTTCCGGCGGTAAAGCTGCGCGCGGTCATGGACCTGGCTCCGTCCAACTTTGTGAAGAAAACGATTTTGAAGCGGCTGCAATTGCTACCCGGCTTTCAACAATTGAGGACAGCGCCGCTGCCCGAAGGATTCGGCTTTGATTTGACCGGCTTGCAGGCATCGCAAGTGGTTGATCATTCGCACGGCAGCGGGGGCGTTAGTCCTACTCCGCCCACACCGAGTTTTGAAGCGATGGTCCAGCTCGGCGCCGCAGTCAAGCAAATAACTTTTGGCGCCGGCCTCAGAGGAGCACGCCAGGGCGACGCTTGTATCTACCACCTGACGCAAACATTCAAGGATGTAGCGCAGGGCGGTCTGACCCTGGTCATGCTTAAGGTCTAGTCATCGGGACGGACGCCTCCGGCGTGCGGTGAAGTCAGAGCACGCCAGAGGCGTGCGTACCCACCTCCTAAAAATTAGTTGACAAAGTTCCGGCGCGCGAGTATAAGTCCTAAACACTTAGGAGTAGACACTCGATGGCACGACCGAAGACACCACATTTGACGCCTCTGGAGCTGGAAATTATGCACGTGCTCTGGAATGAAGGCGCGTCCAACGTACAGACGGTGCAGCAGCACCTGGAGCGCGAACTGGCTTACACCACCGTGCAGACGATGCTGAATATTCTGCATCGCAAAGGCAAAGTGAAGCGCACCCTAAAGAGCGGGCGTACTTCTATCAACCCGTGGTCAGCCGCAGTCTCGTCGTCGGTAATCACGTGAGCGATCTGATCGAACGTCTGTTTGGCGGTTCGGCTGAAAGTCTGGTTATGAGTCTCGTCGAAACCAAACATCTGACATCGAAAAAGCTGGCCAGACTGCAAAAGCTGATCGAAGAGAACCAGGGGGAAAAGAAATGAGAATCTTCGAACAAATGCTGCTCACGTTTCTGCTCAATGCTTCATGGCAAGTGGCGTTGATTGTGGCTTTTGCCCTGGTTTGTGATTGGTTGCTGCGCGGCGTCACGGCGCGTTACCGCCACTTTTATGGCTGGTGACGCTGTTTGCCTGTCTCGCGTTGCCGGTCGCGAGCTCCGTGAGGTTTGCCAGAACGGCCTCGACTGTCGAGGAGTTCGGCAACGCCGGCCGGTGTTGTTCCGACCGTAACCTCCGCATCCTGACACCCGATGTCGAGGTAGGCATGCAAGCGCTTGAACGATCCAGCGCGGCGCCGGCCAGCGAGGCGCGAAAGTCGCCCGTTACATCTTCGATCAACATTAATCCGAAACTTGCGCTGTTCCTGACTGTACTTTACGGACTGCTGCTCCTTTGGCGGGTGGTGAGTCTGGTTCGCGCGTGGCATCGGACCCGAATAATTCTGAAGAGCGCGTTTGCCTGCGAGTTTTTCCGATTCCTTTCAGGCCACCATTGACGACTGCCGGGCTGTGATGGGGTCGAGACCTGTGAGCGTTCTTTGTTCGGCCGAGGTCCCGGTGCCAATCACCGTCGGGGTGTTCAGACGCGTGATCATTTTGCCGCAACGGTTCGTGCACGAAACCAACCTTAATGTGCTGGGGTCGGCAATTGGTCATGAGTTGGTGCACGTGGTGCGGCGCGATTATCTCACCAACCTGATCTGCGAATTCATCTATGTCCCGCTCGTTTCATCCGGCCGCAGCGTTAGCGCGGAGACGAATCAAACACACGCGTGAGCTCTGTTGCGACGAAGCGGTCGCCGCTAAACTGATCAAACCTGAAGTCTATGCTCGCTCGCTGATCAGTTTGATTGGCTCGGCGCCCATCTGGCGTCCCCTGGCCCCGGACACGACCATTGGAATCAACGAATCAGATATTTTGGAGGTGCGAATCATGTCATTGCTTAATACCCGGAAATTCTCCCCCGCAGTCGAGTCCTGTTACTGATTGCTGCGGCTTTGTTGTTGACAGTCCCGTGCGTCGCGGCGGCTCGCTTCGCCTGAATTTCGACGCCAGCGCGCAGGAGCCCTCAACGGTTGCGTTGCAAGAGCTAAAAGAAAATTCTGAGCAGCGCGCGAAGCAGGAACAAGCCATCGTCGAGTTGCTGCAACAGAGAGTTGAGCTGAAACAGAAGATGCAGCGGACGCCTGAAGGGCAACGGGCGGAACTGGAAGGCAGGCTGCTCGAGGTTGAGCGAAATCTGGAAGAGCAGAAGCGCATGTTGGAACAGTCCGCTAAGGGAAGAGAGCTACTCGTGAAGTTGAGACAAGAAACTATCGCTGACGAGGATGCACGTGTCCGCGAGGAGAAAGAGAAGCTGGAAGCGGAGGAGCAGCTCAAGAATGGGAATCGAAAGGCGCGGATGATTTATCACCTCGAACCTTCGTATCCGTCTGACGCACGCGAAAAGAAAATCGAGGGGGCAGTCGTGCTAGCGCTTTACCGTCAATCACGAAGGAATCCCGCAAAGCATTCAGGTGAAGAAGTCTCTCTATCCTTCCTCTCGATCAGGCTGCCGTCGAAGCGGTCAGCAAATGGCGCTTTGAGCCGGCCATGAAAAATGGCGAAGTCGTTTCGATGTGGATGGAGGCTGAGGTCGATTTCAATCTGAATCAAGAGCCGCTCAGGGGCGAGGCCATTATGACTCGCGACGGGAAAACTGAATTCAGCAGGGTCAGGAATACCGACTGCGGTTGGGTTCAGACGCCGAGCGCCGGACGGAAGAGGAACTGGAACAGAAAAAGCGTTTGGAGCTCGCGCGGCAGGCCAGGATTTCATGGACCAGGCGATTCAGATCGCCACCAGCAAGAGCCCGGGAAAGGTTCTCGAATGCAGCCTCGTAGGCGGACGTTGGTCAAGCGAGGGCGAGTTGGCTAAGCCCGGCATTGTGCTCTATCACGTGGTGATTCTTACGGGAGACGAAGCAAACCCGGTGAGCACTCACGTGATGGTCAACGCGTCCGACGGAACGATCGTGACCATTAACAACGAAGGGTGGAAGCGGAAAACTCCGAAATGCTTCCTTCAAAAAATCACCCGAAGAGCTTAGCTTCAACAGATCCGAGCAAAAAACCTTGAATGGCGGCGTGCTCAATGGAAAAGCCAGCACTCTTCCTGCTCCCGAGTATCCGCTGATTGCCAGGCAAGCCCACGCCTCCGGCTCAGTAAATGTTGAAGTGCTGATCGATGAAGGCGGCAACGTCGTCTCGGCGCGCTCAGTCTCTGGTCATCCGTTATTGCAGTCGGCGGCAGTGACAGCGGCGCGCCAGGCCACCTTCACTCCGACTCGTGTCAACGGCGAGCCGGTGACGGTAGAGGAATCCTCACGTACAACTTTTGGCGCAATGAGTCTTTGAGGAGTGGCCCGAAGGTAACGACGGGCCAGCTTACCTGCGGGGGCTCTCAGGGGAAAAGGGCGGCCTGGAGGCCGCCCGTACCGTCGACGCCTCCGGCGTGCTGCGGTTGCGTCATTGCGATCCAGCACGCCGGAGGCGTGCGTACCAAACCCTCCGTACGGGCGGGCTTCTGACACTACCGCCCTGGCCCATCCTCATCCGCCACGATACTTTTCCTTCTCTTCTCTTTCTGCAAATAGAGGAATTGCCTTCTGCCATCCATTCAGGCGCGGCGCGCCTTTCGAGGTAGTGATCAGAAGAATTCCTGCAGGCGCGCGCGTGTAGTCCTTCTGATTAATGCGCTGCCGCAGGCCGTGCTTCTCGCCGTTGTAGCTGAACATGTAGGCCTCTTTGTTCAGGCGGCGCAGCGCGAGGAAGAATTCGATGCCCTGGTACCACGGCACCGCATCGTCTTCGTCGTTATTGATCATGCAGCAGCGGCGTCTGCACCTTGTCGAGCGTGAAACAGCGGCGAGTTTTCCAGGTAGCGCATCGGATATTCCCAGAGACTCCCGCCGATGCGCGACTGCGAATGTTCGTATTGGAATTGACGCGGCAGACCTGAGCCCCAGCGAATGCCGCTGTAGGCGCTCGTCATGTTCGCGACCAGCTGCTCCGGCTGCCGCAGCCTTGAACCGGTTGGTCTGCGTCACCATGTAGGCGATTTGATAACCGCCCCAACTGTGACCCTGAATGCCGATCGTCGTTCTCGTCCACGAAGCCTTTGTCGACCACCGCCTGGATTCCGGGCAGCACGCACTTCAAGGCGCTCGGTCCGGATAGCCGATCGTGTAGACGATGTCCGGCATGAAGATCAGATAGCCGTTGCTGACGTAGTAGGTTGGATTGATCGAAGTGCCGGGACCGGGATTACGAAACGCATGCAAGCCCTGACTCAGCCGCTCGTAGATGTAAACGATCATCGGATACTTCTTCTTCGGATCGAAGTTGTCCGGCTTCAGCAGCAAGCCCTTCAAGGCGACGCCATCGGTATTCTTGAAACTCACCAACTCGCCGGTGCCCCAGTTGAACGCCGCGCGTTGCGCATCGCCATTGCTCAGCTTCTTTGGGTTCTTAAAGTCCATCCCGGTCACCCAGACGTCGGGAAATTCATCAAAGCGCGACGCGGTGAACATCAGCACGTCGGCGTCCTTGGCCTTGGTTGGATTGTTGTAGTCTTTCGCGCCCATCAGAAGCTTCTCGGGCAAGCCGCCATTGATTTTGTCGCGATAGAAACCCGAGTCGCGCGTGTCTTCGTTCTCGGCGTGCAGCAGCAGCGGCTTGGCCGGATCGATCGATCGTTCTTTTCGGATCCAGCCGCACATAACGAAACTGGATCATGATCGCGGCGGCCGACGCCGTCGGTCAGGTTCTTTGCGCCACTGCCGTCAGGTGACACCTGCCAGACATCAAAGCGATCGTAAATCAACACGTCGCGATCATCTTTGGTCCAGCCGGCGACGCCATAGGCGTTGGGCAGTTCGGGCGTGTCGTTGTCTTCGTTAAAGAAATTCACGCCCAGAGTCTTGGTCAGGTTTACCGACGCGGCCATCGGCAATCGAATACGAGTTCCAATCCTTGCCGTCAAAGTAGAGCGTATACTTCGCGCTCGGCGAAAGTCGAAGCGCCGAACCGTTGCTTCTGGCGCGATCTGCTTGCGCGTGCCGTCAGCCGTGTTGACCAGATAGAAATCGGTCAAGCCCGGATCGTAGTCGCTGGTGACTCGATAGAGCGCGGTTGTCTGCTGCCGACTGCGATGCCGGCCATCGTTCGACAGCGTCACCGATTCCATTGTCTCATCGGCAAGCTGCACAAACTTCTTGTCCTTGACGACGTAAACAGCGCGATAGGACCGGCTGTCGTTCCTGTTCGGCACGCACCTTTTGGATCGGTTGAATGTAATCGTCCTTCCAATGCCAGAGATCGACCAGAACTTTCTCATCGGCGGGAATTTCTTCGTCGGCGCTCTTTTCAGGGATCAGGTGGCGGCGCGGCGCCGAGAAACAGCGCGCCGCCGTCGAGCGAGAAACCCAGGCTGGCTTTGTCGCTGACAACAAAGTCTTTGCGGAAGCCGGCCGACGTACTCGAGACCACTTCAGTCGCCGTCATCGGCGGCCGCATGATTGCGGTCGGTGCCCTCTTTAACCGCAGCGACCGCCGCTCACGCTCCCAAAGATAGATTTTGAACTTCGGCTGCTTCGATTCCTGATCGTCCCGATCGCTGATGAAAGGCCAGCTCGGTCTGATCTTCGTCCCAGGTCAGCTTTTGATATTTGCCTTTACCGGCGAGTAAGCGACGCCGGACCGAGTCGGCGTCAGTCGCCGCGACATACAGGCGCCATTGGTTTCTTCACTTCTTCGAGCTGACCGTGTAAGACGAGACGTCTTGGCATCCTTGCTCAAAGTGTAGTCGAGGACGTCATTGAACGTGCGCTCGGCTCCGGTCGCCGTGTTTCGCAGGACCAGATCGGTGCCGTATTCCTTTTCTTGCCGCCGCGCCGATTGCGGAGCAGTTCCGCGGCTGGATGCGGGTGGTTGAGCCGCAGTCTCGTTTGAACTTGCCCTCGCCTGGCGGTCGGGTTTCCGCGGCGGTCGCGCCTCTCACGCGCAGGGCCACTGCCGCGGCGAATTCTCAGGCGGCTTGGCTTCCAGCAAATAGGCGATGAAGCCCGCTGCCATCTTCCGGCACCTGGAAACTCTTCACCCGCTCGACGCGCGCGCGACCTGCCCGCTCGGCAAACGTCCATGATGCCCAGGGCGTTCTTGGGCATCTCGTCCGGTCTCTTCTTGTCCTTCTTCGCCTTGTTCAGATCGGCTTTAGCCGGCTCGATGCTGAAAACAACAAAGCGGCTGTCGGCCGTAAACACTGGCCGCGACAGTCGCGCCTGGGCCGCCATCAGTTCGCCAGCATTCGGGACCGATCGTCCGGCGGTGGCGCCGGCGGCCGGTAACCGCGGGCGGCGCGCCATTCAGTTCCGCGTGGCCACGTTCCGGACCACGATCTCACTGTCGGCGTCCTGGGCCATGTAGCGCATAGGCGACGAGTTTTCCGTCGCGCGAAATCTGCGGCGCCTGGATCGAGTGCCAGGCATCGTAATCCTGATGCGTCAGCGGGCGCTTGGTTGCGCCGGGTTGCTGGGCAAGCGCCTGGGCCAGGGACAGTAGCGATCAAGGCAACGGCGCACACCAACGACACAAGTCTTCGCGAATTTGGGTTGAAGGATTTCATGGCTCACTCCATTTTTGTAGTTTCTAAACCGGGCGAGGTTGATTTCGGCCCACAGTCTTATCACGATGCGCCCCGAAGTCAAGGGCAATTCTGGTACGCACGCCTGCGGCGTGCTCGCATGTGAATCTGAAGGAACCATGGCGGAGATGGCGCTCGCTCTCTGATGGACACCGGCTTGGCTGGCTGAGCGCGGAGAGGCTCTGCCTTTCGGATCGTTACCCTTTCACATTTTGGAGGCTACGTCTCCCAGAATTCCGAGGCGTAGCCTCGCAAAAATCAAATCGGGCGATCGGAAAGGCAGAGAGCTCCGCGCTGCATCAGCGGCAACACCCGGAGTTCAGTACCAGGCGGATGACAGCGGAAACCGATTGATCACATACAGCTCGCGGAATCTCATAATTCTGTTACGGCCCACGCTTTCTGTAACCGAGGTCTTTGCGATGGCGTTGATACCTATGCGACCATAAACCAAACCAGATCCAAGCTTTGAATAGATCTTTAGGAAGCTCGGCCGCACTCTCGGTAAACGTTTGCGCCGAGTCGCGGCCCAGATAGATCTCGATGGAAGAACACATTTCAAGAGAAATGCCGCTGCCAGCCGCCGGGCGTGAAGACTCCGCCGGCCCGGTCGCGGCCAATCCGGTCCAGGTTGAAGACGTTCGCCGCCTCGCGCAAGACCCGCGCCCGCATTATCCAGATTGTCAGTCTGCTGTGTGCTCGTGGCGCTGCTGGTGTGTGCTTTGGAGATTCCTCGGCGATAAAGCTGCAACGCCGGGCGCCGGACGCGGAGGCCGCGGTAGCGGCGAAACGGTCCCGGTCGAAGTTGCTCCGGTTACTCAGCAAGACGTCCCGCATTCAAATCAAGGGGTATTGGCAACGTCGAGGCCGTGACCACGATCGCCGTTCGATCGCAGGATTGAGGGAACCCTGCTCACCGTCGGCTTTGCGCCCGGGCAGGAAGTTAAGAAGGGACAGGTACTCTTCACCATCGATCCGCGTCCGCTTGCAGGCCCAACTCAGCCAGGCCGAAGCCAATCTTTTGAAGGCGATGGCTGCCGTGCAACAGGGCAACGACATGGTGGCGCGTGACCAGGCCATTGCCGCAAATAATCGGGTAGCAGTGAATCGCGATCTGAGATTAGTTGAAGCCGGCGTGATTCCGCGCGAACAGTACGACAACGACCTGGCCACGCTGCGCGCAATCGAAGCCACGGTGCGCGCCGACCAGTCTTCGGTAGCGAACCTGCAGGCGGCGCAGAAGGCCGAAGACGAGCAAACGT
>ERZ1370068.3624-contig-2730_pt1 | contig 37294 bp, 60 predicted proteins | sample MGYA00561227_ERZ1370068 | MGnify/ENA primary metagenome ERZ1370068 (study PRJEB38410, sample SAMEA6850437) | metagenome | study: Metagenomic assessment of the ecological functions of the soil: analysis of the soil microbiota associated with the...
TTATTAGCCGTTAGTTACGTATTGCTAGACGATTTACGTCGCCGACAGCATCAACGCGCACGTCCTGAAAATGGAGAGCAATTAGCGCGGCTGTGCCGCGACGCTGGCAGTGCTCCGCCTTTAGGCGGACCATTCCAGGCTTCTCAGCGTAAGAAGGGCACTCAGCCGTCATCAGCGTGACGCCGGCGATGAGACGCCACGTCATCGCTTCGCCGAGAAATACCGCGGCGAAGATCAGCGTCAACGGGAGGCTCAGCTTGTCGATCGGCGCCACGCGCGATGCGGGCGCCATTTGAAGGGCGCGATAGTAGGCGAGCCACGAGATCCCGGTTGCCAGCGCCGACAGCACGAGGAACACCAGCGACCGGCGCGACAATGTCCCGAGCGCGCGATGCTCGCCCAGTCCGAGCGCGATCGCCCAGGCGAACACCAGAACGACGACGGTGCGATGAATGGCGGTGGCCAGGTTCGAGGGAACACCACTCGACGCCAATCTATGGCGAGCACGGCCGTCAGCGCCGCGGCGCCGGCCGAGATTGCAGCGCATAGCGTGATCCACGTCATAAGGCTCCACGGGCCAGACCTGAAGGTCGGCACTACGAGAGTCGGGGGGTTCCACGGTCGAACGCACGAAATTTTGATATTCACCGCGGCGACGCCATGACGCTGGTGCGCGGTGGAATTCGTTGCGTCGTTGCGTCTCTGCGGTGAAGCAGAAAGACGGCGAACCAATCAGCCCGGCGATCGCGTCAGTCGGGTACTCTCGCAATGATCTTGGCGTAATCCGCGTCGTTGGTGCCGTGCGGCGCTCAACGCGCTGAGAACCCGCCGCGCCAGCTGGCGCTGTGTCGAGTCGGCCGGATTCTTCGCCTGTGCGGATAAGTCGCGCCATCGCTGACGGAGATGTCGTTGAGGGCCGCAAGCCAGATCGTCAGACGACAGACGGGCGGCCATCGACGCGATGTCCCGCAGGATGTTCTCCTCGCGGCGGTCCTCATCCCGCTCGCTCTGCAGCGCGGCGCGAACCCGCGCATCGCGGCCCAGTTCAGTTGCGCGAGTGGCGAACGTCGAGCACATCTTTCAAACCCTGAAAATCCTCGGACAGCGCCCGCAGCGCGCGAAATGTGTCGACGTCGCTTCTTTGCTATATCGACAGACGCGATGCGCGACGCAAACAATCCGATCGATCTCGGGCGTTGTCCCTGGGCTTGAGCCCCGCTTTCATCGCCTGCAGCTCCATCCACTCCACGGCTTGCAGGGCCAGGTCGCTCGACAACCATACGTGGCCGCCAGTGAAGATCACGAGGCGATGCGTGGTCGACAGCTCGCGATCGAGCCGGCGCATTTCGCAGATGATTGAAGTCATCCGTGCCGGCCGTGGCGAACAGCGGAAACGGCAGCGTTTTTCTGACGCGGTTGTCGGGATATCCGGCGCCTCGAGGCGATCACGCCCGGCGATGTCCTTCGACGCCAGGGCGATGCCGAGCGCCACACGAGCGCCGCCGGACATGCCGGCGAGATACACGCGCCTGGGATCGACGGCGAGGCGCTCCGCGACGTCGTTGGTCATCGCGGCGAGAATTCGTGAGATCTCGGTCGATCCATTCCGGGAGTTGTTGATCCGACGACGATGTAGCCGTAGCGTTCGGCTGCGGCCCGGTATCGTTCGACGGGGTGCGGCCGCGGCCTCCCGGATCGAACGCGAAGATGACCGGCCACGTCCGTGATGGCGTGTAGTCGGCCGGGACAAAGAGCGCGTAGCTCTGGGAGGGGTCCGCCGCACAGGTGACTCGATCGATGATCTCGCCGGCCGGCAGATCCGCCGCCAATGCCGTCACCCCAGCGAACATCAGCGGCAAGTAGTGGAAGCGCATGATCAACGTAACTGCAGGGTTGCGGAAGGTGCGCTCTGGCGATTTTCAGTCGCCGGAAAACACACCTGCCAACACCGTGACGGCGCTTCCTGGCGCATCACCGGCCTCGTCGCCTCGGATGTCCCAGCATGACCTCTCGCAACTACTTTGCGAGCACCGGGGCGCGAACCACATCGACCTCTTCAACGGCGACTTCCAGGAAGGCCGTTGTCGCTTTCCGGGCCGGAATCACAGGCGGGTGGACGCGGTTACGAGCCGACGTCCATGACGCTGCTCTTTCGGCCTTTGCCGCGCCGGGGTCCGTTCGCAAATATCGCTCGCGCGACGAAGGCGCCCGTTCCACCTTCGCTCAGCACACGCATTGCCTCGTGTGATGGGCTTCCGACGATCAAATTGTCCCACGCGACGCCGTCCCGGATGCGCGTGGACCCACTTTGCCGGGTCAATCCGCCGAATCTAAGCGGTCTGACGCTCACCGGCCTTCAGCGTATACTCTTCAGGTCTGCTTTCCTGAGTCCTCGCTGCCGCGTCGCCATCTCGCGGGCGCACGTCCCCGGCCTCACCAAAGCCTGGAGTCACTCTATGTTGATTTTGATCGGCGTCACGCTGTTCGTCGGAGCGTTTGTCGTCACCGTCATTGCATCGGCGGGACGCCGTTCCGGACTCCTCGATCTCGGATCGGTGAGCACGCAATGGCTCGCCGAGCATCGGAGATGCGAGGATGGCGGGCGATCGCGATGACTCAACCCGTGGCGGATCCCGTGGTGCCAGTCGCGTGTCCTGACTGTCTCTCGGATCAGATCAAAGGACCGGATCAGCCGGGCACGGGACTCTCGCACTGGCGCTGCCTGAAGTGCGGCGTCGTGTGTGAACCCCGAGCGCCCGCCCGATCGGACGCGGTCGCGGCGCGGCGACCGCGCGCCCCAGCGCAGCAAGCAGCAGCGACTACTGGCACAACAAGTAGAGCGACGTTATGCTTCGCTCGCATGAAGATCACTGACCTTCGGGCGACGACCGTCGCCGTTCCCCTTCAGGCTCCTCTCCGCCACGCGAACGGCTGCCACTGGGGCCGGTTCGTACGCACCATCGTCGAGGTCGAGACAGACACAGGGCTGGTCGGGCTCGGCGAAATGGGCGGCGGCGGCGAGTCGGCCGTTGCCGGCATTCGCGCCTTGAAGTCATATCCTGTCGGGCGCGATCCGGCGCGTCTCGAAGAGATGCGGTTCCTCCTCGCGAATCCCACGGCATCGCTTTACAACAACCGACGCAGATGCTGGCCGCGATCGAATTTGCGCTGCCTCGATCTGCTCGGGCAGGCGTGGGCGTGCCTGTGTGCGAGATCCTCGGCGGCCGCGTGCGCGATCGTGCGACGTTCGCGTCCTATCTGTTCTTCCGCTACGCCGGACCAATGGAGCGGGCACCGCTCGGACGAGCGAGCAGCTCAGTCGCATACGCCCGCGCGTCAGAAGCGGACCACGGGTTCACGACCCACAAGATGAAGGGCGGCGTATTTCACCCTGACTACGAGCTCGAGTGCTACCGCGCGCTCGTGCGCGGCGTTCCCCGGCGATCGATTCCGATTCGATCCCAACGGCGTCTGGACGACCGAGCAGGCTGTCCGCTTCGGACGCGCGATTGAGGATCTGAACAACGACTATCTCGAGGATCCGGTATTCGGCCTCGCGGGCATGCGCAGCGCGCGCGAGAAGCTGCGCGATCCCGCTCGCGACGAACACGGTCGTGGTGAACTTCGAGCAGCTCGCCGCAAATGTGCTGCAACGCGGCGGTGGACGTCATCCTGCTCGACACGACGTTCTGGGGCGGCATCCGCGCGTGCGTGAAAGCCGCCGGCGTGTGCGAGACATTCCAGCTTGGCATCGCGGTGCATTCTCAGGCGAGCTGGGTATCCAGCTCGCAACGATGCTGCACATGGGCGCGGCGGTGCCCAACCTGTCGTTTGCGGCGGACGCGCACTATCACCACCTCGAGGACGACGTGATCGAGGGTGGCAAGCTGAAGCTTACGAGGGTCGGCGCCATCCGCGTGCCGGACGCGCCAGGGTCTGGGCGTGCGTCTCGACAGGGACAGGCTTGCCAAATACGAAGAGCTGTATCGCGAGCTCGGGCCCTATCCGCACGATCAGGACCCTGGCCGGCCGGCTGGTTGCCGCCGCTCGTGCCCAACGATCGCTGGGCCGATCCCATGGACGATCGCGAACCATTCGTGAGGCGGAGTGTCGCGATCGACGTCACCGTAGCGAGCGTTATGCAGGCTGAGCGGTTGGCGTGCGGGTTGCAGTCACCAAGGTATGCGACTCAATGGGCGGTCTAAAAGGAACAGGTTCAGTGAAAATGCGGTCCGCGCGTAGTCTCGGACAGATTCCCTATCAGCGTCGAGGTTCAGTACAGGCGGCCAGGCGAGCCTCGTCGAGTTCGAGCGTCGGCTGCCCGCCAAAGACGGGGACCACTTGCACCTCACGCTCGAAGACGGCCGGATGCTCTGACTGCCAGGTGATCGACTCGTCCCCTTATTGCGCCGTCATGGGCGACGGTCCTCGTATCCGGACAGGCGCACATCCAGAGCGGTAGTCCGCAGTAACAGTCCGTAACTCATCTCCACGAACCCCGCGCTCCGGCGTTTCAGCTACAATGACGCCGGTTTCAGTCATATCTGAGAGGGTTCAGTATGCGTTCCACGATGCGGAAGGCGAGGTTCGCCTCGCTGTCTCTTGCGGTTCTTCTCGGGACCGCCGTCGCCGGGCAGGTGAAGGATGCAGACCTGCTCAAACCCGACCCGAACGACTTCCTTCTGTATTCCGGGCAGCTACGATTCGCAGCGGCACTCGCCGCTGCAGACAGATCACGACCGAGAATGTCGGCCGGCTGCAGGCGAAGTGGATGTTTCATCTGACCGGCGCGAAAGATCCTCGAGGCGCCGCCGATTGTCTATAAAGGTGTGATGTATGTCGGCCAGCATAACCGCGTGCACGCGCTCGATGCCGCAACCGGGCGATTGATCTGGGAACATTTCCGGCAACCCGCGAACGTCGGGTGGCAGCGCGGCATCGGCATCTACGGCGACATGGTCTACATGGTCGCGCAGGATTCCGCGCTCGTCGCGCTCGATCGCCGCACGGGCAACCCATCATGGGAAGCGCGGCCATCGCAGGCCGGCAAGCGTTTCCAGGGGCCGATGCCGTTGCCGCGAAGGGTTTCGATCATCATGAGCGGCAGCGGGCAGGGCGGCGGCTTCATCGAAGCATTCGACGCGCTGACCGGGAAATCGAAATGGTCGTGGAACGCGATTCCAAGCCCGGCGAGCCGGGCAGCGAGACATGGGCCGGCGATTCGTGGCAAAACGGCGGCAGCCCCATCTGGGTCGAGCGGCAGCTACGATCCCACGCTGAACCTCATCTTCTGGGGCACCGGACAGCCGTCGCCGATTTCGTCGGGCGACAATCGCGAGGGCGACAACCTCTTACAGCGACAGCATCGTCGCGCTCGACATCGACACCGGCAAAGATGAAATGGCATTTCCAGAACACGCCGCACGACGTGCACGACTGGGATTCGCTCGAGATGCCGGTTCTGCTCGATGCGACGTTCAACGGACAGCCGCGCAAGCTCCTCGTGCAGGCCAACCGCAACGGTGCGTCACATCCTCGACAGGACGAACGGGCGAGTTCCTCCGCGGCGTGCCGTTCGTCAGCAAGGTCGACTGGATGAGCGTCGTTGAGCTCCCGAAGGGCGGCCGATTCTGGCGCCCGGCCACACGCCGACCGTGCAAGGCACGAAGACGTGCCCGTCGACAGCCGGCGTGACGAATTGGCCGTCGCCGGCGTACAACCCTGACACGAAGCTGTTCTTATCTGATCGCGCAGGAAGGGTGCGGCATCACGTGCCGCTCGACGACGAACTTCCGTCCTGGGCAGGGCGGCAGCGGTACCGCCTACCATGGAGAGCCCCAGACGACCGCGAGCGCTGGCAGCTGTACGTGCGCGCGATCGATGCATTGACCGGCAAGAAAGTCTGGGACTACGAGCAGGTCAGCTCGTTTCATTACGGGCCCGGGCTGCTGTCGACAGCGGGCGGACTGATTTTCGCGCCAGAGCAGCAGGGCATGTTCACGGCGCTCGACGCGAAAACCGGCAAAGCGTTATGGAATTTCAACACAGGCGGGCTGGATTACCGCCGCGCCGACCACCTACTCGGTCGATGGTCATCAATACGTGGCGATCTCGGCGTTCTCGAACGTGATCGCCTTCTGCGCTGCCGGAGGCCCAATGAGATACGGCCATCACGAAACTCATCATGGCCTGTGGACGGGCAGAGGGCAAGTGCAAAGGGCATTTTTGTGCTCTTGCCTCTCAGCTCTCTGCTCTTCGCAGGTATCACCGTCTCTGCCCAGCGCGGCGGCGGTCCGCCAGCGCCCGCTGAATGCGGCGATTGGAAATCGCCGCCATCGCGGAAGGCGAGAAGCTGGCTACAACGAGACGTGCACGGCGTGCCATGGGAAGGACGGGACGGGCGGTGAGCTCGGCCCGCCGGTTGCGCGCGCAGAATCGCCGCTATCTGCGCCGGCACGGATCAGGAAATCTTCGACGCGATCAAGAACGGGATCCAGGGCACGCAGATGCCGCCGCTCAGCGCGCCAGTTCAGCGACGACAACATCTGGAAGGTGACCGTGCATATCCACGGGTCTTCGCGGCACCGCGGCTCGACACACCTGCGCAAGGAGACGCGGCGGCGCGGAGAGGCGATCTTCTGGACCGGCGCCAAGTGCGGCGGCTGTCACATGGTCAAAGGGCGGGGCAATGTTCCCGGGCCCGATCTCTCGAACCTGGGCGGCACGCGCAAAGTGCAGAACATCGTCGATGCGCTCACGAAGCGTCAATCACAAGATCGTCGCGGACGGCGGCACGCACGACGCGACGATTGTGGCGAATACGAAGCTACCAGCCGGTGCGTATCACCACCGCGGACGGAAAGCGTCGTCTCGGGGATCCTCAAGAACGAAGACAGCTTCTCGCTGCAGGTGCTCGGAAAGCGACGACCTGAACCTATGCCGGTTCAAGCGCGCGGACGTGAAGGTGTTCTACGACCCACAGAGTCTGATGCCGCACGACTGGGACAAGCGCTTGAGCCCGGCGGAGTTTCAGAATCTTCTGGCGTTCCTGACGAGGCTATGCATGCCGCCAGCCGCCTGCGCCGCCGGCGCGCGGCGGCGGTGCTCCCGTAGGCTGATGGCAGGTGGAACTAGCGGTGCTTGAGGTGCGAGTCGCTATGCGACTCGCCCATATCCGTCGAACTGTAGGCGAGCATCGCGAACAGGAAAATCACAAGCGAAGCAACGACGACGCCGAGACCGATGTACATCCACCACATAGGTCACCTCGACACTTGAGAACGCCGGCTTGTCACGCGGACGCGCAGCGCGCGCCGGCGGAACAACGAATTGGGTTGAGAAAAGAAATCCTACATCAGGACATCGCGCACGCTCAACGAAATTATTCGACCGCTCGAGTGCCGCGTGACCACCGAGACTTATTCGCCCGCCGAGGAGACTTTCAACCGCCATCGTCAGACGCTGGGCCTCATCGCCGGGCCGCTCCTCGCGATCGCCATTCTCGCGATGCCCACTGCGCTGAACGCCGCGGCGCAGCGTGTGGGCGCCGTGCTCGCGCTGATGATCGTCTTTGTGGATGACGGAAGCGCTGCCGCTGGCCGTCACCGCGCTTCTCGGCCCGACGTTGTGCGTCATCCTCGGCGTCGCCACCGCGCAAGCGGCGTATGCGCCGTTCGCCGACCCCGTGATTTTTCTGTTCATCGGCAGCTTCATCCTCGCCGAGGGCATGGTGGCACACAAGCTCGATCGCCGGCTCGCGTTCACCGCCCTGGCATCTGAGTGGGTGGGGTCGCAGCGGCCTCAGGCTCGTCGTCGCATACGCCGGCGTCACCTGCTTTCTCTCGATGTGGATGAGCAACACGCGCGACGACCGCCGATGATGTTTCCGCTGGGCCTCGCCGTGTTGTCCGAGTTGGGGCGCGAGCGGAAGGACGATCGCGAGTTTCAGCGCTACGCGATGGCGATGATGCTCGTGACCTCGTTTGCGGCGACGATCGGCGGCATGGGGACGCCGGTGGGAACGCCGCCAAACCTGATCAGGGCTTGGCCTGCTCCGCAGCAACGGCCGGCATCAGACGTGTCATTTACGGACTGGATGTTGGTGGGCGTGCCGATCATGACGGTCATCATGGCGTCGCTCGTCGCGTGGTTTCTGGCGCCGAGGGCGCGCGCGATCCGTCTCGGTCCGAAGCCGTCCGCACGGTCGCACCACGAGCTGCGCAAGCTTGGGGTCCGATGACAGTGGGGAGCGCAACGTCGTGCTCGCGTTTTCGGCAACCGTCGCGCTGTGGGTGCTGCCCGGCGTCGTTCAGCCTCGTGCTGGGCGAGACTGCATCGCGGCGACACGGTCGCATCATGGCGCTGTTTCCAGAGTCGGTCGCTGCCCGCGCATCGGTGGCGCGGACTGCTCCTCCCTCGTCATTCCCGTGAGCTGGCGCGAGCGCCGTTTTACTCTTTCGTGGGCCGAAGCGTCGCGGATCGATTGGGGCATCGTCCTGCTGTTCGGCGGCGGGCTGGCGATGGGACGGCTCCGAATTCGACCGGCCTGTCCGCGGCTCTGGGCCACTGGGATCGCCGCGCGCGCTTTCCGGGCGCCGGGCGTCGTCGGCGCTCGACGATGGTGTTCACGGCGATCGCGGTGGTGATGTCAGAGACGGCATCCAACACGGCGGCGGCGAAAACGATCATCGTGCCCACCGCGATCGCGGTGTCGCGAGGCCGCAGGCATCTCACCGCTCGAGCCCGGCGCTGGGCGCGACGATCATCGAGGCTGCGGCTTCATGATGCCCATCTCGACTCCGCCAAACGCCATCGTCTACAGCGGCGGCTATATTCCGCTCGGCGAAGAGATGGTCCCTGCGGCCTTCTGCTCGACATCGTCGGCTGCTTCGTCGTCGTCGCCGGCGTGCTGCTGCCTCCGGCGGATTTCTCCACGGTAAGTCTGTCTCACCGCCACGACGCGGCGACGCGAAAGACGTCTCGCGGAAGTATCACCATCCTCGGTCGTGCGATTTTTCACCTTTCGTTGGAGCTGCCTTGACCTGAAGGTCCGGCACTACATCACGCTGCACCAGCGCCGGCATATTCGTAGTGCTGGCCCGGATATTCAGTAACTGACCCGGATATTCGTAGTGCTGACCTTTAGGTCAGCTTCAGCTAATCTGCGTCGTTCTCGGCACTGAGCGCTTGCCTCATCGCGGCATGATGACGAATCGGCCGCATCGCTTGAAAACCTTCAGTTATCTTGGCTGCTATCGCTATTCGCTCACGTTCTGTACCGATTTCCGAGCACACCTGTTTGTCGACGCACAGGTGGTGCAGCTGGTCCTTGTCGCAATTTCTGCGTGCCGCTGGCGAGAAGGGTTTTCACTTCTCGCTTATTGCTTCATGCCAGACCACGTCCACCTCCTCGTTCAGGGGATTCCGAATGGTCAGACGGTCGCAGGTTGATCAAGCAGGGGAAGCAATATGCGGCTTATGCATGCTCGGCCACTTACCGGCGAAAGCTCTGGCAGCCGTGGGGGTTTGATCGCGTCTTGCGAGATGAAGAATCCACCGTGATCGTGGCGGCGCACATCCTGGAAAACCCTGTGAGAGCGGGCCTCGCACGGACAGTGTCGATGCCGTTGGTCGGATCGCAGTTGTGCGAGTTGAAGGCTCTTGCTTGAGAGTTTGCCGCGACCACGAAAGATCGGCACCAACGAGGCGCGGCCATGGCTTACTCGTAGTGCTGACGCTTTCAAGGTCAGCCACACTCGTGCTGCGGCCGACCTAAAAAGGTCGGCACTACGAAAAGTCTCACCAGTGGCGACCTTCCGCATTGGCGCTGACTTTACGTAGTGCCGACCTGCAGGTCACCGGCCCACTTGACCTGTGTTCGGTGTCAAGTCTTGGCCGCTTGGCCTCGTTGTTTTTGCGACAATGGAGATTCCCAACCGGTCGAGTATCCGAGACGCGCAGGAGGATCGAGTGCGTTGAGATCAGATTGGCCGCGCTGTATTGCTCGCTGTTTGCCTGGCCGCTGGCGGCAATTTGCCCGCGAGATCGGCGCCAGCGGCGGCTGTGTGGATACCGTTGTATCGGGAGAAGCCAGACAAAACTCTGAACACTGTTCATTTAAAAACGACAGGCTCCACCATCTGATGCGGCGAAAGCCGTGGAGGCGGGCATCGCGCCCGACGTTCCTCGAGCTGGCGTTGACCGCAACGTCATGCTGCCGCGTCAGGTGCCGCCACGCGAAGGCGCCGCCGACGCTCTACGCTGATTGATTATTCCCGGCCCGTCCAGGTCCGAGGCCGCGCCTCTGGGTGTTCGATCTTTCGACAGGCGAGCTGCTCTTCAAAGAACTGGTCGCGCACGGCAGGAATACCGGCGAAAACCTCGCAACGCATTTTCCAGCAGAGATGGACGGCCGCCAGACGGGCATCGGCCTGTTCTGCGTCACCGATTGACACGTATGTCGGGAGTAGCGGCTACTCTCTGAAGCTTGACGGTTTGGACGCCGGGGTTTCCAGCGATCAGCGCGCGCGCTCGCGCCCGCATCGTCATGCATGGTGCGTCGTATGTGGACTCGCCAACTCGCTGGCGTCTCAGGGGGCGCATCGGCCGCAGGTTAAGGGGATGCCCTGCCGCTGCGCACAGCCGTAGCCACAAAAAGTCATCGACCGCCATTCGCGGCGGAGGCGTGATCGTTTTCCTACTACCCCGATCGGGACTGGCTGAAGGACTCGCGGTTTCTGCACTGGCTGCGCGGCAGATCTTTTTCCTGGGCTGTCTCACCGCTGCGACGCCACGACGCAAAGAACTTGTTTGGGGAAAGGTCGTTGCGCTGTCTCACCGCAACGGCGCGACGACGCAGCGACGCTTCGGGAACTTCATGTCGCTCGTTACCGCAACGACGCCACGTACGCAAAGATGTTTCGAGGAAATTTTTTCGCTGTTTCGCCGCAGCGACGCACGCAGCGCAAACATGTTTTGCGAGTCTTTCCTCTCTTGCTGAGAGCCGACAAGAGTCGGTCGGAGTCGGTCAGAGTCCTTACTCGAGACTCCAAGACTCTGACCGACTCTCGTTCGACTCCATCTGACTCGTTGCCCGTTTCTCCGGTCCAGCCGTGGTGAAATTCCCGTCGATCACCTGATTCCCATTCGCGTCGCCGATTCCGGAGACAATAGAGCCGTCAAGAACGAAGGAGGTGGCAAAGTCAGCCGGATCACTGGCCGCGTCGCGTTATGGATGACCGAGGACGCCCGCTGTCCGCTGTCAGGATAGAGGCTCCTGGACCCGGGCACTGGGACGCCGGCGCGCCGTTGTCTCGAAGGTATGTGCGGCAGCGAAGCGTCCGCCTGCAGGAGTCTCCAGCCCGGCGAGCATACGGTTACGTTCGAGCGCCAGGGTTTCTCGACAAATCGAGCGAGAGAATCGTTGCCCTGACAAACGCCATGCGGCCACAATCAGCGCAAAGCTGATGCGTAGCGCAGCCGACCTTTAGGTCCAGTTTCGATGCCAAACCGACCTGAAGGTAGAGCACTACGGCGAAGGGTCCAGACCGACTTAGCCGGCATCCCCTAAACCTCCCTGCGCGCGTCCCAGCGTCGTTGCGGTAAAAGACGACCGACTTCCTCGAGAACATCCCTGCGTCGTGGCGCCGCCTGCTGCGGTGAGACAGGAAAGGACCTCTCGTCCGGCGGGCGCTTTGGGCGTGTGACCGCAGCCAAATGCGGCCTGACGGTTGCAATACCAGATCGCACCAATGCTGTCCAAACGGTCGGCTAAACGGAACCGCGGCGGCTTTCGGGAGGCTCAGCGGCGCCTGGAAGTGCACTGGCGCCTTGTCGCCGGTGTCTCAGCGGCCCGTCACTCTCATCTTCGTCCTTGGGTTGTGGGCGATGTTGTCCGGCTTTGCCTCCCGGGCCGGAGTAGACGGAGGCTGCGCACTATGGGCGAAATGCCGCAGGCATCCACGACGCTCTACACGACGATCCACAACCGTCCGGTTTTTCACGATTTTCAGGGAGTATCGCATCGACGTCCCGCTGTCGCGAATCTCGCCCCAACCTTCGCAAGGCGATTGTCGCGTTCGAAGACCAGCGGTTCGCACGACCACGGCGGAATCGACGTGATCCGCATAGTCGGCGCCTGTCTGGGCCGATATTGCGTGATGAGGACGGAAGCGCCGGGGCGCCAGCACCATCACTCAGCGGCTTGCACTGGCAAGAGTTTTCTTACGCGTGAAAAAGTTATGGCGGCGGAAAGTCCGGGAGATTGCCCCTCGCCAGGCGCATCGAGCAGGATGTGATTCGAAGGACGAGATTCTCGAGCTGTGCCTGAACAAAGTGTATTTCGGCGACAGCGGTCTTCACGGGGCCGAAAGCCGCTGCCCGCGGGTATTTCAGAAATCGGCGTCCGATCTCTGACCCTGGCGCGAAACCGCGTTTGCTCGCCGGGCTGGTGAATGCGCCTTCGGTCAACGCGCCGACCGTCGCGGCATGTCGCGCGCTATCGCCGCGCACGTCGCGGACTCATGCGCCGGGCGCGATGCGCGAGCGGGGAATCATCACGGACGCGGCGTTCGAGCGCGCGTCCAACGAGAGAGAGGATCCAGCTGGTCGATACTCTGCGCCGCGAAAGAGCCGCTCGGCCAGTGAGCTCAAGGAAGAGTTCTGCGGCAGCAGCTCGTGCGGCGCAGTTTGGCTGGGGCGCCTGTCCGAAGGCGGACTCAAAGGTTTACACCACGATCGATCCCGAGATGCAGCGCGCGGCCGAAGGCGAACGTGAAGCCTCGGTGAAACAAATCGAGGTGCGGCGGTCGCGGCGGAAAGATCGCCCCGACCGGCGATCAACTGGAAGCGGCACGCTTTGTCGCGATGGATCCGACAACAGGCGAAGTCCGCGCGCTGGGAGGTCGGCGTACCGCGACTACCAGGCCAGCGCAGGTTCAATCGCGCGCGACGCAAGCGCTGCCAGCGTCAGCCGGGATCGGCCGCTGAAACCCTTCCATCGATGTGCCTCAGCCCTCGAGGCGGGTTATTCGCCGGCGGCGTCGCTCGTGACGCGCGCCTCGACGGGAGACCGATCCAGACGCTGCAAGGTGCGTGGACGCCCCGAGGACGAGCACGCACTCCGTTGGTTCGGAGATGACCGTGAGTGACCGCGTTGCGCTTCACATCGAGCGATCCGAGCCGCGGTGCGGATGCTCGTGGGGAAGTCGGCGTTGCCAAAACGGTCGCGCAGGCTCGCAAGATGGGCGTCAGCGACGATGCCCGGCGTTCCTTCACTCGCGCTGGGGTCGGGCGAGGTCACGTTGATGGCGATGACCTCGGCGTGCGGCGCGTTCGCGGACGATGAGCCGGATTGCACGCGGCCACATACATTCGACGCGTCCGAGGATGCCGACGGCACGCGAAGGTTCTGTTCGTCTCGAAGCCCGCTCCCAGGACGGGTTCTGTCTCCGCGCACCACCGCGTTCCTCATGACCAGCATGCTCTCTGACGTCGTCAATTACGGAACGGCGCTTACAAGGCCCAGGGCGGGAGGGTTCCACCTACCCGGCAGCCGGAAGGACCGGCGCGCGACGAACGACTACGTCGACGCGTGGTTCGTGGGCTTCCACGCCGCATCTCGTGATTGCTGGCGATGTGGGTCAGGTTCGACAAGCGCGCACCATCATCGCGAATGGCTTCGCGGGGGAGGACTCGCTAGCGCCGGTGTGGGCGCGTTTCATGAAGGTGGCGACCGCGAACGACAAAGCCTGACGCGTTCAAAGAGATGGCGGAAGGGTTGCGACGACGTTTCAGTGTGCCGGCTTTCCGGCGAGCTTCCCAGTCACGGGGATGCGATCGCCTTTTACGCCGAGCTAAGCTCGCTCGAGGGACGGCGCCCGCTGAGATGTCACACGACCAGCACAGCTTCTCGACGATCAGGGCCAGCTTGCTGCCATGTTCCCGGGCTCGACGACGAACGGCAACTCGGCCGAGGTGCAGCCACCTTCAGTGAAAACCCCTGACGCCGCCGTCGTCGCAGCCTCTCGCGCGAGCCGTCCGGACATCGTAACGGCCTGCCGCTACGGGCGATGAGCCGAAAGAAGCGTGGGTTCTGGGGGCGAGTCTTCGGCCGTGGAGACAAGGACAAAGAAGACTAGTATTCTCGGTGAGCCACAACCAGTATCCAGGGTTGCATCGCTGAAAACCGCGGCGGCGCTACGCACCACCTCGAACGTTCGCAGATCACGCTCCAATTTGATGACACCGTTGACGCGTCGGGCGCCCTCGCGCAGCCGATTCAGGTTGATGACGTGCGCGTAGGCAGCCGCTTGCATCCTGCCCTGGAAGGGTGGGACGGCACGACGGGTGGCGAACCGACCGATCCTGACGCGCAGACGATGGCGGAACTTCGGCACTCAGCGGCGCGAAGCTGATGTGGGGGGCGAAGCCGCTGCGCGATCCGCCATGACGGCCGCGCCAATCCGAATCAGCTGATGCTTACGCCGGCGACGCAGGCGTCGATTGCCGGCCTTGCGCGAGGAACTGGTGTCGGCGCATCGCGAGCGATTTGGGCCGGAACGCGGATGGCGATCTGTACCTCGGTTGCAGCTCACGCATTCCGGGCGCTTCGCGCGGCCGGATGTGTGGGACAAATCAGCGCCGCTCGCTGCGTGTCACCATCCCATTCTCGACAGAACGATTCGCCGCGGGCGTGCGCGTGCTGACCGATGACGAGATCGCTGGAATTGTCGACAACTACGCCGCCGCCGCACGGCTCGCGCATGCCTGCGGATATCAGTTCGTGGACGCGAAGGCGTGCCACGGCTATCTCGGGCACGAGATGCTCGGGGCCACGACGCGACCCGGCAGATTGCGGCGGACCGCTCGAGCATCGCCTGCGGTTCATGACGGAGATCATCGCGGGCGATGCGCAGCGCCGCTCCGGGCCTCGGCATTGTCGTACGCGTATCGGATTTTTGATGTCGTTCCACACCGAAGGGCGTCGACGGCGTGGGAGTGCCTGAGCCGAGCACCGGCGACGAGCCGGGCTTCGGGGCTCATGCGCGACGAGAACATGAATCTGCGCGCTGGACGAGGGACGCGCGCTGCTGACGCACCTCGAGGGACTCGGGGTGAAGTGGATCTGCCTCTCGGCGGGCAGTCCGTATTACAACCCGCACATCACGCGTCCGGCCTTTTTCCGCCGCTCGACGGATACGAGCCACCGGAAGATCCGCTCCGAGGCGTCGCGCGGCAGATTGACGCCACGGCAGCGCTGAAAGCGCGAATTTCCGAATCTGATCTTCGTCGGATCCGCCTACAGCTATCTGCAGGAATGGCTGCCGAACGTCGGACAGCACGAACGTGCGCAACGGCACTCACCGATTTCGTAGGCCTGGGCCGCGTGGCGCTGTCCTATCCGGAGTTACCCGCGGACGTGCTGAGCGGGAAACCGCTGCGCCGCGCCGCGCTTCTGCCGCACGTTCAGCGACTGCACGACCGGGCCGCGCATGGGGATGGTCTCGGGGTGTTATCCGCTCGATCCGTTCTACGAAGCTCGGCCCGAAGCCGCGCGTATCCGGACAGTGCGGGTTACTTCGCGGGTCTGAACGCCGCAAGGCTGGTGCGCAGCCACGCGGCGTCGCGGTCGGCATGGCAGCTCACGCACGCGTTCGGGCTGTCGGCATCGCCGAACCGCTCCGTCATCCCGGCGTCTGGAATGTCGTCGATCTCGTGGGATCGCGCCTGAAACAGCAGAAGGCCTCCATGATGCGCGGCATGTGACAGGAAACGCAGCGGCTCGCTTCGGTGTTCGCCGCATGCCGGGTATGGCGTTCGGGCTTCTCGCGCAGCGTCGTGTGGCACTGCACGCACATCGCGTCGGCGTCCGGCCCGAACTTCAGGGAGTTCGGGTTCTGCGCGGCGTTGGACGGATGCGGATCGTGGCACGACCCGCAGGTGGCGTTCCTTTGCGAAAACATTGCGAGCGCGCGAACGCCTCGCTGATGAACGTCGTCGCACGGTAGCGGCCGTCACGATACATCGCCTTGCGTGAGAACGCCGACGGAAGCTCGACGGCGTAAGTGCGGACCGTATCACCCGCTTCGGAATAATTGACCGCGCCGCCCGGCTGCGCGTCATGGATCGCGGACTGTGCGTGGCACTGCGCGCACACCGCGACGTACTCGGTCAGCCGGCAGCCGTCGAAAGCTGACAGGCGATCGCAGCGCCCGCTCGTGAGCGTGACGCCGCTCTTCAGCCGTTCCACGTGATCGCAGCGACGGCCCATGGCACATCTCGCAGTTGATGCCTCCTTCCCGGAACGCGTCGGCTGCAGGTTCGACGGCGCCCTTCGCGAACGACTAACTGACTGGTGTGACACGGCGAGCACAGCTCGTCTGGATACACGGCATCGAGCCGGCGCGCGGTGAAATTGCGCGATGTCCGTGCGCGGCGAGCCGGGCGCGTCGACCAGTGCCCCCAGTAGTTGACCCACGCCGAGCGCAGCCGGCTGTACTGGATGGGGAACACCAGCAGCCGCGAATCCGGAAGGCGTGTCGCATACGCCTGCTGCCATTTCGATCCGATGACGTAGTCGACCGGATAGCGGATCCACTCGTCGTTGTCGCCGCGGCGGATCTCGATGAAGTGCCGCGCCCCGTCTCGTGACCGCGCGTGCGCTGATCCGACACCGACCTGCGCGCCCGAGAAGTCGCCGATCACGTCGGCGGGCCGGTAGGCTCCGAACATTCGCGCCATGCCCGTCGACTTCCCATGTCGAATACGCCTGCGCGTGGCATTCGCGGCATGCCTGGCGAGCCCGCATAGCGTCCCGGCTCGCGGTGCGGGTCACCGGCACAGGCGCCTCGGGCGGGTTCCATGTGAGCACCTGCACGCCAGGCGTCGAAGCTCGTTCCGGCATCGCCGGGCCTGCGAGCGCGCATAACACCCGAAGCGAGTCGCCTGCGGCCGATTCAAGCGGGCCACCGGCCCGTGCGACATGGGCGAGAACGCGCGCGCTGCGCCTTCGTCGGCGCCGACCGCCATTCGTACCACGCCGATGGTGTAGAGCGCCTCCATGTCGTCCGGTTCAGCGTCAGCGACGCGAGCAGCGACTGTTCGGCATCCTGTACCGCCCGCGCACAGCAGCCGACGCGGCCCTGACGAACAGGGCAGTGGCGCGCATCCCGTCACGGATGCGCGGCCATGCCTGCGCTGAAAAATGAGATGGACGTTCGGCATGTTCGAGGTATCGCAGTGCGTCCCGCGCGCTCGTCACCGCCAGATCCAGGTCGCGCTGCTTTGCGGCCGTGTCAGCCACGGCGACCAGAAGAAACGGGTTTTCCGGCATCAGCCTGAGGGCGCGCGTGAGCCCACGTCAGGCCACGGGCGAGATCCCCTTCTGCGATGTACGCGCAGCCAGGCCAGTTCGCGCTTGCTGCGCAACACGGATCGAACGCGGATACTGCTCCACGAGCGGATCGCGAGATCGATCTGCAGGCGCGCGGCGGCCGCGTTCCACAGCTCGCGGAACGCCTCGTCGCTCGCCTGCGCGTCGTCTATCTCCTCGAAGATCGTCTTGGGCGCGGGACGCCCACCGAGCCCGATGGCGATGTTGACTTCCTGTGCCGACGCGAGCGCGACGAGCAGCAGCAGCGCGGCGAGCAGCGACAGTCCGCGTGACATGATTGGCTACCGCAGAACATACATGTGCGACCGCGATCCTGTAAAACAGTTGCGCGACGATTCCCCGTGAGGCGCGGAAACGCGACGTCCCGAAACGTCGCATAAGTGTCGACACTTGCGGGGGCAGACATATTCTCGCTCTCACACTTGAACAGGAGACTAGGAGAATAGGAGAAATCTTTTTGAAAGACGTCCTCCTGGTCTCCTAGTCTCCCGTTTTGTTTTTTTGTTTTTCCCGTGAGGACTGACAATGACGACGAAGATGCGCGCGACATGGTCTCGTGCTGGTGTTCTGCCTCGGCGGCGTGTCCGTGGGCCGTGCACGCGCAGAGTGGAAAATCCCGCGAGTGGCTCACGTGGGGCGGCGATATCGAGCGAACCGGCTGGAACCTGTGGCGAGTCGACGCTGTCAAAGCAGAACGTCGGCCGTCTCGGTCTGAAATGGAAAACGCAGATCGACAAGGAAGTGTCGATCGAGATCGAGTCGGGCAACTCGATGCTGACGACTCCGCTCGTGGCGCAGGGTGTTCGCACTCCTCAGGGATTGAAAACCGTCGTCTATACGCTTTCGGCAGGCAATACGCTGGCGGCACTCGACGCCGCAACCGGCGCGCTCGATCTGGCGCCGCTCGTTCGACAACACCGTAGAGTCCAAGAGCGCGCCGAACTGGATTTTGCAACTCAATACGTCGACGGCCACTCCAGTGATCGACAAGGCGAAGGGCATCATCTATATGCTGGCGGCCGACGGACGACTGCACGGCACCGACCTCGCCACGGGAGAGGCTAGGGTGGTGCCGCCGCCTGAATTCGTGACGCCGTTCTCCCGCAACTGGAGTCTCAATCTCGTGGATGGCGTGCTCTACACGACCGTCGGGCGTGGTTGCGGCAACGGCCCGGTGCCCGGAGCGCCGGCGCCTCCGCCTCGGAACGCTTCGCGGCGGCTGGAGCGCCGCCAGTCGAAGGCGACGACGCTGCTCCTGCGCCGGTGGCGCGCCGGCACGCGAAGGCGCACCGGCTCCGCGAAGGTGCACCGGCCGGCGAAGCGCCCGCGCGCGGCCGGGGCCGTGGAGCTCCGCCGCCGCCCGTAGCCGCCCACATGATCGCGATGGATCTGAACAGCCCGGCTCACCCGATTACGCGCGCTTTTCACGAGCACCGCGCGTCCGAACGGCGCGTGGAGCCGCGCGGGCATGGCCTGGGCGTTCAATTCGCTGTTCGTGCAGACCGCCGACGGCGTGTGGAATCCATCGCGAAGGCCTGTGGGGTCAGACGCTGTTGCGCCTCGAGCCGAAAACGCTCAAGCTGCTCGACTACTTCACGCCGCCGAACCTCGAGGAGCTCAACACCAACGACCTCGACTACGGTTCGGGCGGCACGCTCGGCTTCACGTTCCGCAATCGCGACCTGATCGTGTCGGCCGGCAAGGACGGCACCGTCCATCTCCTCGACGCGAAGTCGCTCGGCGGCGCCGATCACCGGACGGCGATGTTCTCGATCAAGGCAGGCAACGACGAGATGTCGTCACGCGTCGATGGGCGTGTGGGGCGCGCCCGGCGACGTTCGTCAACGCGCGCAACGAGCGATGGGTCTATTACCCGATGTGGGGTCCTCCGTCGAAGAACGCGAAGTTCGAGCGCGCAAACGGCGACGCGCCGAGACGGCAGCATCATGGCGTTTCAGGTCGACTCTCGACGGCGACAAGCCGGTGCTCGTCGCCGAAATGGATCTCGCGCAATCTGTCGGTGCCCGATTCGCCTGTGATTGCCAACGGCGTCGTCTACGCGATTTCAACGGGCGAAAACACGCTGCAGCGGCACACGGATCCGCGGTATCACGCGATTTTTCAGAAGCCTGGGCGCGCCGCCGCTGCCCAAGACCGGCACGATGACGGCTGAGGAGCGCGGTCAGAACACGACACACACGATTCTACGCGCTCGACGCGGAGACGGGACAGGAGCTCTACTCGAGCAAGGATCTCGATCGACGATTGGACGCACCTCAGCAGCGTCACGGTCGCGGACGGGAGCGTCTACGTGACAACGCGCAAGACCATCGTCTACGCGTTCGGTCTGAATAAATAGCGGCATGCGAGCGCCGATTCGATTTCTGTTCTTCGTGGCGCTGTCGGTCCTCGTGTCGATGGACCCGCGGCTGTCGGCGCAGGCGCCGTCACCCGATCAGATGACTGCAGGGCGCCGCTGTGTTTCAGAAAGTCTGCTCGTCGTGCCATGGCGCCGGCGGTGCGGAGGACGCGCTGCGTCGCTCGTCGACAATCGCCGGCTGCGGGCGCTCTCGCCACGCGGAGATCGAAAAACATCATCAGGAACGGCATGCCCAATGGCATGCCCCCGTTCGAGCGTCGATGCCGGAGGCCGACCTCCAGCGCGGTCACCACCTTCGTGTGGTCCTTCAACGCATCCGCGTTCGATCTCCAGCCGGCTGGAGACGTCGCCGCCGGAGCCGCGTTCTTTCTCGCGGCAAAGGGCAGTGCGCGACGTGCCACATCGCGCGCGGGCGCGCGCAGCCGAGGACCGGATCTGTCGAGCATCGGGCGCCAGATGACGGTGCCCGAGCTGACCCGCTCGCTCTCGAGCCGGATGCAGCGATCGCCGCAGGGTATGCGACCGCGCGGGTCCAGATGAAGCGATGGCCGCACGCTGCGCGGTTTCGTCCGCAACGAAGGCAATCACGTGCTGCCGCTGCAGACGATCGATCGGCCGCCTCGTGGCGGTAGACAAGGCCACCGCCGTCATCACGCGCGAGAGCGGATCGGCGATGCCGCCGCTGAAGCGCGACAGCCGGACGAAACGCGCGGACCTGATTGCGTTCCTCGAGCGGCTTGATGGGAACGGGTGCGACAGGTGCGACGGGTGCAACGGGTGCGTCTGGCGCAACGGGTGCAATGGGTGCAACGGGTGCGCGACGGTGCGGCTGCGAACGGATTTTCGCCGAGATCCTGAAGCCGCGTGCAGGTGATTGGCCGACGTACCACGGACGCCTCGACGGGAACCGGCACAGCGCGCTGGCGCAAATCACCACAGCGAACGTGCGAAACCTCTCGCCGAAGTGGATTCATTCCGTGCGCGGTTTCGACAACGAGATGACGCCGCTCGTCCTCGACGGCATCATGTACATCACGGCGACCAATCAGGTTTCGGCGCTCGATGCCGCGACCGGCCGGGAGATATGGCGGTTCTCGCGGCCGCGCTCGCCGGGCTGCGCGGCGATGCCGCCATCGGCTTCAACCGCGGGGTCGCGGTGCTCGGGTCGCGCGTGTTCTCGTCACCGACAACGCGCATCTCGTTGCGGTCAGCCGGATCAACGGCGCGCTGCTGTGGGAAGTCGTGCTGTCCGGAAAACACGAGCGCTGACCTACGGCGGCACCATGGCGCCGCTCGTCGTCGGCGATCTCGTCATCGCCGGCGTGTCGGGCGGTGACGAAGGCATTCGCGGATTCCTCGCGGCGCTACGCGCGTCACACGGGAGAGCAGGCATGGCGTTTCTGGACCGTGCCCGCACCTGGGCGAACCGGCGTCCGAAACATGGAAAGGGAGCGTCGATCTCGAGAAAGGCGGCGGCTCGACGTGGCTGGCCGGGTCCTACGACGCCGAGACCGACACGCTGTTCTGGCCTACCGGAAATCCGTACCCGACACTGACGGCAGCGAGCGCCAGGGCGACAACTCTACACGAATTCGCGTCCTTGCGCTCGAGGCGAAGACCGGAAAGCTGCGCTGGCACTATCAGTTCACGCCGCACGATCTGTGGGATTGGGACGCGGAGGAGCCGCTCGGTGCTCGTCGATGCGGCGTTCCAGGGGCAGCCGCGCAAGCTGCTGCTGCAGGCGAATCGCAACGGCTTCTTCTACGTGCTCGATCGCACGAATGGAGAAGTGCTGCTCGGCCGGCCGTTCGTGCAGAAGCTCACGTGGGCGAGCGGCATTGGCCCTGACGGACGTCCGCAGTTGGTGCCCGGCAACACGCCCGACGAGAACGGCGTGACGACGTGCCCCGCGATACGCGGCGCCACGAACTGGATGTCCACGCCGTTCAGCCCGGCAACGCGGTTGTTCTACGTGATGGCGGTCGAGAACTGCTTCGTGTATCGCAGCACGATGTTCGGCGGCGGCCGCGGAGCAGCGTCGCCCGCTCGCGGCGCGGTGCGCCGCGCCGCCGCCTCGCGCGTGGCGCGCCTCCGCCATCGCCGTTCGGTCTGCCGGGCGGGAGGCTTCAATCGCGGCGGCGCGGGCGGCGGAGCACGATGGCAGCTGCGCGCGCTCGATCTCGACACAGGACGCATCGCGTGGGAGATTCCGCAGACAGGCAACTCGAACAACTACGCGGGCACGTTGTCGACCGCGGGCGGAATCGTGTTCTACGGGCAGGCGAGCGGCGAGTTCGCGGCGGTCGATGCGAAGTCGGGTGCGCATCTCTGGCACTTCGAGACGCAGGAAACATGGAAAGCATCTCCGATGACCTACAGCGTGAACGGCAGGCAGCATGCGTCGCGATCACATCGGGCGCAAACGTGCTGGCGTTCGCGCTTCCGTGATCAGCGCTCCGGCGCGATCACGCCCTGAAGTGTCCTCTCCTCGCGCTTCTGCTGGCGGCGATTGCCGTGCCGGCGGCGCTCTCAGCGCCAAGCACCGTCGTTCGATGCTGTCGCGCCAGCGATGCAGGCGCTCGTGGACAAAGGCGAGGTTGCCGAGTCGTCACGCTGCTCGCCACCAGAGACAAGATCCTTCACCTGGGTGCGGCCGGCCGCTCGGATACGGCGACCGGCCGGAAGATTGCGAACCGACGACATCTTCTGGATCGCGTCGATGAGCAAACCCATCACAGCCGTTGCCATCGCGATTCTCGTTGATGACGGCAAGGTCGCCTTCGATGACCCTGTCTCGAAGTATTTGCCCGATGTGCTCCCGGAGCCCGCGGGTGCCATCACTCTTCGCGACGTGCTGACTCATACCGGTGGTCTTGGTGAGTTGACCAGCCGGGGTCCACATCTTGACGCTTGCGCAGACGGCTCAACAGATTGCCGAGATGCCGCTGCGCTTTCCACCGCGCACGCGCATGGAGCTACTCGACTGCTGGATTTGACGCCCTCTGGGCCGCGTTCGTCGAAGTAGCCAGCGGCATCGGGTTCGATCAGTTCCTTCAGAAACGCGGCTCTTCGATCCGCTTGGCATGAAGGACACGAGCTTTGGATCCGCCCCAGAAACGAAGGGATCGCTGGGCGCGCAGCTATCAGTGGGTGGCGGCGGAAGGGAAGCTTCGCGAGACGGCGATCTCATACATGTGCGGGACCGAGGTGGACGATCGCGAGCGTCCGCCGCTTGGCGGCGCAGGCCTCTTCTCTACCGGCGGCAGACATCTCCTGCTTCCCTATCAGATGCTGCTCAACAAGGGGGAGATGGGCGGCCGCCGTATCCTCAAGACGACTACAGTCACCGAGATGACCCGCAAGCAGTCGGGCGATCTTGCCGCACGTCCTGGAATGCCGTGGGGACTGGGATTTTGCGTCGTCGAGAAGTCCCGGCGCTGATGGAGGCCAACAAGGTGTTGTCACCGGGGTCGTTCGGTCATGGCGGCGCCTACAGCACGCAGAGCTGGGCCGATCCCGCAAAGGGACTCATCTGGATCGTGATGTTCCAGCGAACCGGAAAAGGAAACCCCGATAACTCCGACGTTCGAACTGCGTTTCAGACGCAGTGCCGGAGAGATACCGATGAAGGCACCGTTCTCGATATCCCGATCGGCACTTGCGCTCGCGATCGCCATCTTGTCCGTGTCGGCGCCCACAGCGCTCGAACGCAAAGACGTCACGTTCAAGATTTTTCAATTCGCCGCCGATCAGATCCTCGCGTCGACGGCAAGACCGACGACTGGGCTATGCGTTCCCGAGAGCTATGTCGTCGGCATGAGCGAGCTCATGGATACCGAGCAGGGCCACGGGACGAACCACGACACCAAAAATCTCGACGTCAGAGTCAAAGTGGGTTGGGTGAAGAGGCTCAACCGCCTGCATTCCACATGAAGGGCTTCGACAACTACTGGGACTTCGCCGCCTCCGGCCTTCACAACGACATCTTCGAAGTGCGTTGTCGACTGGCGATCTCTCAGGCGTGACCGCTCATCGACATCTACCACCGCGACGTGTGGACGCCCGAAGCGGTCGGCCCGCGCTCGGAGCTCGATCCGCGCGTGTGTCGCGCGCCGACGCGCATTTCGGCTATCACGGCGTCCACGCGCAGAACTACCACATCTTCACGCCGCCAGGCGACAAGGACTGGGCGATGGCGTGGGGCTGCGCCCAGTACATAGAAGGACCTGCCGTACGCGAACGCCGCCTACGACTACAGTTTCAAACCGGGCGCGTCAGGAAAGCTCGTCGCTCGAGTTCTGGATAACACCGTTCGATTACGCGTCGGCTGCGATGTGCCCGCAGCGCGCGATTGAATCGCAGCTTACCGAGAACAAGCTCATCGGGCTGTCATGGTGCCTCATCGACTACGACGATGTGAACGCGAAAGAGGCGCGGGATTCTGGAATCTTTCGCACAAGCAGACGTTTTTCGGCAATAGCCGATCAACTCGTCGGATTCCGGCTGATGCCGCCCGAAGCGGCTCCGAAAGGCCCTCCGGGCGAAGTGGACGCGCAAAGTGGTCGACATGAATCGCCGGCTCGTCTCGTTCACCGGATCAGTCGGCTGGCGAGATTACGGCGTGGAAGTGGGACTTCGGCGATGGCAGCACGTCTACCGACCAGCACCCGCAGCACGCATACTCGCGCGCCGGCGACTTCGTGGTGACGCTCGAAGTGTCAGGACCCGAAGGGACCTCGCGATTCCAGCGCGTCTGGGATGTGTCCGTGCGGTAACTGCATCTCACTATGGAAGATTGGGGTAGTCTTCAATCTCACAACATTCCGTCACTCTTCCAATCTTCCCATCTTCCAATTCTGACTGTCACCCGGCGTAGAATGCGGGCATTCAGACATCTGGAGCCGGCGTCACGCAACTACTGCTGGCATGGGAAGAAAGGGGACGAGGCGGCGCTCGCCCAGTTGACACCGCTCGTCCACGCCGAGATTGCAGCGCATCGCGCGGCTGATGCATGCGCGGTCAGCCGCCTGACCACAGCCTGCAGGCAACTGCGCTCGTGAATGAGGCGTACATGCGCCTGGTTGACGTGCAGCAGGTGAACTGGCAGAACCGCGCGCGCACTTTCTGGCGATGGCGGCCCGATTGATGCGGCGCATCCTGGTCGACTCTGCTCGGGCGCGCGGTGCTCACAAACGGGCGCGCGAGGAGCGATCAGAGTGTCCTTCTCCGAAGAGCTCGCCGTTACCGACAGAAAAGACTCCTCGATATAGTGACCGGACGATGCCCTTCAGGCCCTGGGCCGACCCTGACGAGCGCAAGAGCCGCGTCGTCGAACTGCGCTTCTTCGGCGGCCTGAGCGTGGCAGAGACTGCCGCTGTGCTGGACATTTCTGGAGAGACGGTCATGCGCGGACTGGAAAGTCGCGCGTGGCGTGGTTGATGCGCGAAATGAAAGCCGAGGCCTGACAGAGTGAGCGACGCGCGCTGGCAGCGTATTCAGCACCTGTATCACGCTGCGCTCGAGCGCGTCCGGCCACGCGTGCGCGCGGAGTTTTTGCGCGAGTCGTGCGCATCGGCGATGCGGCGTTGCTGCACGAGGTGCAGTCGCTGCTGGATCAACCGATCTCCGCCGAGCGGTTTCTCGAGTCAGACGAGCCGGATGCGGTCGACCAACCGTCGCGTGCTGGACAGCGGCTCGGCGTCTACGCAAATCCAGGCGCTCATCGGGCGCGGCGGGATGGGCGAGGTCTATCGCGCGCGCGATACGCAGCTGGGCCGCGACGTCGCCGATCAAGGTCCTGCGCCGAGTCGTTCGCGGCCGATCCCGAGCGCCGTGCGCGGTTCGAGCGCGAGGCGCAGATGCTGGCGACGCTGAATCACCCGCACATCGGCGCGATCTACGGTCTCGAGGATGCCGTGCGACGCTTCAGGACAGGCGCTGCCCTGCGTGCATGGAACTGGTGGAGGGCACGACGCTGGCCGGATCGGCTCAGCGACGGGCCTCTGCCGGTCGCCGAGGCGCTGACGATCGCGACGCCAGATCGCCGAGGCGCTCGAGGCGGCGCACGAGCGAGGGCATCATCCATCGCGATCTGAAGCCCGCGAACATCAAGGTCACGCCAGGACGGCACGGTGAAGGTGCTCGACTTCGGGCTGGCGAAGGTCGCCCAGGCTGCCAGACGTCCGTGCCACTGCCGATGGCGACTCACGCCAGAATAATCCTCGGTACGGCGCCCTATATGAGTCCTGAGCAGGCGCGGGGGCTGGCCGTCGACAAGCGGGCCGACATCTGGGCGTTCGGATGCGTCCTATACGAGATGCTGACCGGCAGGACCGCGTTCGCCGGTGAGACCGTGCGGATACGATCGCCGCTATCCTCGAACGCGAGGCGGACTGGACTGCGCTGCCCGGCGATGTGCCAGTGTCGGTTCGGGCGCTGATTCGTCGATGCCTCGCGAAAGACCGTCGCGCAACGCATCTGCGGACATCTCGGTCGCGCAGCTTCGTCCTCGACGACCTCACGGTTGCGCCGCCGATCACGGCGGCGATTCGCGCCACGGCCGTCGCTGGCGCCGGATGGCGGTACCCTCAGCCACGTGGCTCATCGGCGTGGCGATGACCGGCGCCAGCGTGTGTGGTTCGCCACGCAGCGCCACCGATCCGCAACCTCGCAGTGTCGCGGTTCCTGATCGACCGCGCCGAGTGCCACGGCGCTGACGCGTGAGCGAGTTCTTTCGCGACCTCGCCCTCACGCCTGACGGCACGCGCCTGGTTAGCAGTCGGCGCCGAACGGCGCGGCACTTTTCGTGCGGGCCTTCGGATCAGCTCGACGCCACACCCCTCACCGGGTTCAACTGCGGCGTTTGGACCGTTCGTCTCGCCAGACGGCCGAGTGGATCGGCGTCTTCGACGAGCCGCCGCGCCGGCACTGAAGAAAGTTGCGATCACCGGCGGTCCGGCGAGTCGCGCTCGGTCCGCTTCGACGGCCTAACCCGCGGCGCGAGCTGGGGCACGGACGGCACGATCATCTTCGCTACCACCAATACGTAGCGACGGGCCTGCAACGGATTGCGGCGCGCGGGTGGCGAGGCCACCGTGCTGACGCGGCCGAACTGGGGCGGCGGCGAAGCCGACCATGTCTGGCCGGAGATCCTGCCAGGGCGGCCAGGCCGGTGCTGTTCACGATCACCGCCACGACTGGACCGCCTCGACCAGGCCCAGGTCGCGGTCCTCGATCTCCGCACCGGCAGGCAGACGGTGTTGATTCGGGGCGGCAGCGACGCGCGCTACGTGTCGAGCGGGCATCTGCTCTACGCCGCGGCGGGGAGCATGCGTGCCGTCGCCTTCGACCTAGCCGGCTCGCCGTCGGCGGCAGCCTCGGTGACGGTTCTGCCTGGAGTGCAGACGAAAGCGACCGGCGCTGGCAAACGCGACGGTGGCACGCAGATGGGACGCTGGTCTACGTTCCGCGGCGGCGTGGCGACCGGGCCAGAAAGGGAGGCTGGTATGCGGTGACCGGCAGGGCCAGGAGACGCCGATGCCCGCACCGCCGCGCGCCTACGCCTATCCGCGGCTCTCGCCTGACGGCGCCCGCGCCTCGCGGTCTTCATCGCCGATCAGGGACTAGACGTCTGGCGCAGCGATCTGGCCGCGCGGAACGCTCATGCGCGTCACATCGGACCCTGGGCTCGATACTGCCCGGTGTGGACACGGGAATGGCGGGCAGCTCCTCTTCAGCTCCGAGCGAGCGGGCGCGCTGGAGTATCTATTCGCCGCTGGCAGCCGACAACACCGGCGCTGTCACGGCGTTGACCGGAGAGTCCCCGCGCCCAGTTCCCCACATCCCTGTCGCCGGATGGCACGCGGCTCGTGTTCACAGAGTTTCGAGACAGCGCAGCCGGAGGCGAGACATCCTGCAACTCAGGCTGGATGGCACGCACGCCGTAGCGCCGCTCGTGCGGACGCCGTCGAGCGAGCGCAACGGTGAGGTGTCGCCCGATGGCCAGTGGCTCGCCTACGAGGCGAACGAGTCCGGGCGCTTTGAAATTTACGTTCGGCCTTTTCCGGACGTTGGGAGCGGCCCCATGGCGCGTTTCGACCGACGGCGGCACGAGGCCGTTGTGGGCGAGGAATAGTCGGAGCTGTTCTATCTGACGCCAACCGGCGTTTTAATGCGCGTCGGCGTCGCGCGCGGGGACCGACGCCTGGGTGACGACCGCTCCTGATGAAGCTTTTCCTGAGGGAGGTTACGGCAGCGCAGCGGTTCATTCGGGGCGGAGTTACGACGTGTCGCCGGATGGCTCGCGATTTCTGATGATCAAGGGGACCCAACCGGCGATCTGACGCGACGCCGGCCAGTATGGATCGTGATTCTCAACTGGCTGGAAGAGCTGCAGTTGAAGCCTCGCGCCGACGAGAAAAATGACTTCGCGACGGACGGAGACTTCGGAGTCGCAGCTTCCCTGGTTCGGTTGCCGACAGTCGTCAATCCTGATGAGTCCTCGGAGTCCGGCAGGATGCGGATCGTACTCCCTGGAAACACGGCCCGGCTGGTTTGCCCAGTGCACGTCGTGAGCGTGCGATATTCGACGTGCACTCGCGCACCGGTCCGCATCCCACTTTCAAAATGACGCCGTCGAGAAAGCCCTGACCGGCAGCGTTGGAACCGCCCTGAATCAGCGCGGTGAAGGAGTAAGCCCCGGCTTGAACCTCATAAATTGCGCTAGAGGACAACGGTGGCGCGTGGTGACGGTTCCGACTTCAGGGGCTCTGCTGGCGATTGAAGACCTCGCCGACAAAATACCCTGCGCCCACATCGCCTCCCACCCTGCCCCCCATGAGAAGCCGGCGGGAGATTGCTTCTACCGGGTTTGCCGGTGCATGACACCCGTCACCCATTTCGTGAGCTTGATGACGACTCCTCGTCCATCGCTGCCTCTGTTACCGCGGTCGGCCATGGCGGCGGTGTGAGTTGGAGCAGCGAAACGATGACGAGCGCCATCCAGGCGATGCGGCGCCGACTTCGAACGATTGGCCATGAAGATCTCCGTTTCCGGCAGCTGCTTGGTGACATGTTTCGCGCCGAGCGAAGTGCGGGGATTCGCGCTTCTGCTCTATTTCTCGAAAGACGGAAGACGGCCGCGAAAACTGGTCACTGAGGCGGAAACGGAGGTGGTGGAACCGGCGCGCCAGCGCGTGTGGGAGGGATCGTTGCGAGAGTTGACAGAGTGTTGGTGGATTGACGTAGGTAGATTTACGAGATCCGTCGCTGCGAACCACCAGTCCACCTTCTTCAATCTCACAACATTCTACGAAGATCTGCCAATCTGCCCATCTTCCAATTCCGAGAGCTACGGCAGCGATAGTGCGACGAGCTCGGCGGGGAAGTTCTGCGCGCGCCGACGGCGACGACGATGAACTGCTTGCCGTTCACCATGTACGGTCATCGGGTTGCCGCACGTGCTGGCGGGCAGCTGCAGCTCGTGCACGACGGCGCCGGTCATCTTGTCGTACGCGGAGAACATCGGACCGCCGCCGCCGCCGCCTCTGAACAATCCGCAGCCCTGTCCGGCAAATGCCAGCGTTTTCGTAACGACGATGCCGCCCTTCGTCCGCGCGCCCCGTTCTGGGAATCGTTCACGCCCTTCAGCGCCGGGTGGGTCTTGATCCATTCGTAGGTGTCGCCGTTGGCGACCTGCCAGACGATGTCGCCGGTGTTCATGTTGTAGCGCCGGTGATGCGTCCGTACGGCGGTTTGACGAGCGGCAGCCCCTGCGGACCCATGCCCCACGGGCCGCGGCTGCGCGCCTGGACCAGAGCGCACCGCTCGCGCCACCGCCGCGCCCACCGCCGGCCACCACCGCCGCCGCGCTGTCGCGGCCGTCGCCGCTCCGATCGGTCCGCGGCTGGCGCTGGCCCGCGACTCGCGCGTCCCGCCGGCGGCGCAGCCGCGACCGCCGCCACCGCCGCCGCCGATGAAGTTCATGTCGGAGCGATCGGCGCCGGGCTGCAGCGATGTTCGGCGTCATGTTCGTCACCGACGGCACATACAGCATGTGCGTTTCGGGATCCCACGCCGCGCCCTGCCAGAGCGCCGCGCCCTGCGCCGCGGGAATCTGCAGCGTCGCCCGCAGTCCGTCGGTGCCGGCGACGATCGGCGGCGTGAACAGCGGACCGATCTTGTATTCCTTCAGCATCGCCCGCGCTTCGCGCGTTGAGCTCCGGCGTGAAGTCGATCAGATCCTGCTTCCGACACGCCCTGGCGATCGTAGGGCGCCGGTTTGGTCGGGTGCGGCTGCGTCGGCGAGTACCACTCGCCGGGCACCGTGCCGCTTCGACCTGGCCGCTCTTCGATCGGCCACACGGGCGTGCCGTTGACGCGATCGAAGGCGAACAGATAGCCCTACTTCGTCGACCTGCGCGACGGCGCGGATCGGCTTCGCCGTTGACGGTGATGTTGATCAGCGTCGGCGGGGATGCGAGGTCGTAGTCCCAGATGTCGTGATGCACGAGCTGGCTGATGCCAGACGCGCTTGCCGGTCCTGCGCGTCGAGGCACACGAGGCTGCCGGCGAACAGGTTGTTGCCCGGCCGGTGGCCGCCGTAGAAGTCGCCGGTCGCCGACTCGACCGGCAGGTACACATAGCCGAGCTCTTCGTCGGCCGAGAACGGGCGACCAGACGCCGGTGTTGCCGGTGTACGACCACGAATCGTTCAGCCACGTGTCGTTGCCGAATTCGCCGGGCTGCGGAATCGTGTGGAAGGTCCACAGCCGCTTGCCCGTGCGGACGTCGAAGCCGCGAATGTGTCCCTTGGTGTTCTCCTTCGATCGCGGCGCCGTTCCGCCGACCATCGCGGCGCCGATGACGATCACGTTCCTCACGACGACCGCCGGCGACGTCGAGCTGATGACGCCGTCCAGCGGCGGCGGCTGATCGAAATCCTGATACAGGTCGACGACGCCGTTCTTGCCGAACGCCGGATCGGGAGGCCGGTCTTCGCGTCGAGCGACACCAGCTGATAGCCGCGGGTGACGAGGATGATGCGCGCCTGCTTTGCCGTCGGTCCAGTATCCGACGCCGCGATGAGACGCTGCGCGGCGCGCGATCGCCGCGCGCGCCTTCGTCGAGCCGGTAGCTCCACAGCGTTTCGCCTGTCGCGGCGTCGATCGCCGACGACGTTGGGACGGAATCCCGCGCGTCGTGTAGAGCACGCCGCCGACCATCAGCGGCGTGGCCTTCCATGTTGTTCTGCGGCCGCGGCCCGAAGTTCTCGGATCTTCCACCGCCACGCGATCCGCAGGTTCTTCACGTTGTCGCGGTTGATCTGATCGAGCGGCGGTAATGCTTCGTGCTGCCGAGGTCGGCGCCCCAGTGCGGCCACTTCGCCGTTGGTGACCCCGGTCTGTCCGGAGACGAGCGCCGAGGCGACGATCAGCGCGGCGAGCGAAGACAACAGCACGAACGGACGGTATCTCGCGGTCAGTGGGCGCTCCTGGAACATGCTGGGACGAGTTCTCAGCCCGTGCTGAGGGGAAATTGTGGTGGTCGAGCAAGGTATAGGCCCTCCCCGAGAGAAAAGTCAACCCGAAGAGGGGGACCCATGGTATTTAATGCCATGCGTTCGGCGCGATGATAGGCGTGGTCCGGGGCCTTCAATGGAGGATGCATGACTCGATATGACGCAGTTTACGCTGGCGGTCCTTGGGTGTGGTTCTGGTCTTCCGGGTCTCCGCGACTTGGCGCGCAGGAATCGCGGGGATCCCTTGGTGGGCTTGTCGTCGATTCGTCCGGCGGAGCGCTGCCCGGCGTCACCGTCACCATCGTGAACAACGGCACGAACGCGACGGTCGTCCAGACCACCAACAGCGCGGGTCAATACACGGCCGTCCTTCTGCTGCCCGGCGCCTATACCGTCACCGTCGAGGTTGAGCGGCTTTCAGAAGCGCGAATATCAAAACGTGCAGGTGCACGTCGGTGAGCGCGTGCAGCTCGACGCGCCACGCTGGCGCCCGCCACCGTGTCCAGAGTCGGTGCTCGTCGTCGGCGAGAGCCCGCAGCTCGAGGCTGGCAGCGCGACCATCGGGCAGGTCATCGACTGCAAGCTCATCAGCGAAATTCCGCTTGGGGATGGAACGGCCTACGGCCTGACGCGGCTGATCCCAGGCGCATCGTTCGAGCGGTCGTACGCGCTGCAGCGGCCGATGGACAACGACAACCTTCGCGGCATGACGATCACCGGCACGATCAACAGCGAGTTCACCATCGACGGATCGAGCAACATCGTGTCGCAGGCGCGCGCCGGCATCCAGCCGCCCGTCGGACGCGATCGAGGAGTTCAAGGTCGAGACCGCCGCCTACGACGCGCAGATCGGCCACACCGGCGCGGGTGCGGTGAACCTGGCGCTGAAGACCGGCACGAACCAGTTCCATGGCTCCGGCCTCATGCCAACCGGGACGACTCGCGATCGGCGAATCTCTTCGCGTCCGATCCGGAGCGGCTCCGGGAAGACACCGCGCAGACTACAACCGGTTCAGCGGATGCGATCGGCGGCCCGATCTTCCGGAACAAGACGTTTTCATGTTCTCGTGAGAAGCTGCAGGACGACACGATCGAGGCGTTTACCAGCTCGGTGCCGACCGCGAGAATGCGCAACGGCGACTTCTCAGAGCTGCTGTCGCAACGGCGTCCAGATCTTCGATCCGCGCACCGCGCGCCTGGTCAACGGCGTCGTCGTCCGCGATCCGTTTCCCGGCAATATCATCCCGGGCGACAGAATCAATCCCGTCGCGCGCAACGTGCTCGAGGTACTTTCCGGCCGCCGAACCAGGCGGGCGCGGCGGACTTCTCCCAGAACTTCTTCGCCGAGCAGCCCTGGACGTATGCGCTACAACTTCCAGATGGTGCGCATCGACCACGAGTGGACGACCGACCAGCGCACCTATCGGCCGCTTCATCCGGAACTTCAGACGGGAAGAGCGCTACAACTTCGCCGGCGAGACTCAACGGCGTCGAGATTACGCGCGGCGCGACCGATCGCTTCAACTTCAACTACGCCGTCGGCCACACGGCGGTGCTCTCGCCGACGACCGTGCTCGACTTGAAGGGAAGCTGGCTGCGCTTCAACGACGATCTGTTCCCGCTCTACACCATCGATCCGGCGAGCCTCGGGTTCTCCGTCGACCACGTGCGGCGCTGTTCGGCGACTACGAGCAACTGCCGAGCTTCAGCACTCGAGTCGGGGTCGCCGACCACAGCAGGGACGCGTCGCGACGCTCGGCGCACAGCAGAGCGGCTTCAACAGCGGACGCAACCAGCCGTTCTACAACGTGCAGTTCGCTCCGACGCTGACCAAGACGTGCGGCTCGCATACCTTCGAGGTTGGATATGACTGGCGGCAGCTGCGCCAGGCAGAGACCAATCTCGGATGGAAAGCCGGGGCGTACGCGTTCGACGGCAGCTACACGCGCTCGACGAGCTGCCGCCGCGAGCCAGTACGGGCAGGGCATCGCGCGCGTTCATGCTGGGATTGCCGTCGACGGCCTCGATTCATCGAAACGCGCAGCAACTACGACGCGCGCGTCAACAGCCACGGCGCGTTCGTGCACGACGACTGGCGCGTGTCCGATCGCCTGACGCTGAACCTCGGCGTTCGCTACGACCTCGAGCTGGGCCTGACCGAGGTGGAGAACCGCAACATCGGCGGCTTCGATCTGACGACGTCGAATCCGATCGAGGCGCAGGCGCGCGCCAACTTTCGCGGCGAATCCGCCCGCGGGCGTCCCGATCGCGGCGTCGGCGTTCAACGTGCGCGGCGGCTACACCTATCTATCCGGGCGATCAGCGCGTCGGCGTGGAACGCCGACACGAACAACTTCCAGCCGCGCGCGGGCTTCACCTACAAGCTGTCGGACAAGTCGGTCCTGCGCGGCGGAGCCGGGCTCTTCATCGCGCCGTTTCAGATTCAGGGCGTGCCCCGGGCATCACGACGGGTCTGAATCAAATCGGGCTATTCGCGCAACACGCCCGTGCCGGTGACGAGCGACAACGGGCTGACGTTCCAGGCGAATCTGACCAATCCCATTCCGAGCGGCCAGCTGCTCGCGCCCGTCGGCTCCGAGCCAGGGCTTGACGACCAATCTCGGCAACGCGCCCGGGAACGTCACGCTCGCGCGATCGCGTCAATCCGGATACTGGCGCTACAGCTCCGGAGTCGAACGTCAGTTCGCCGGAGACTTCCTCGTCGAGGTCTCGCATCTCGGCCAGCAGCGGACGCCACCTGCCGATTCTCGAAACCGTCGAACTACGTGCCGCAGCAATTCCGGACGCAGAGCCCGCTTCGCGACGCCGCTGCCGAGACGTTCCTCACGCAGGCCGTGTCGAATCCGTCTCGTCGGGCTGACGCCCGACGCGCCGGCGAGGCAACGGCGCCACCATCCCGCGGCGGCGGTTGCTCTATCAGTATCCGCAGTTCGAAGCCGAGCGGCATCTGCACCGGCGGCGGCACGTTCTGCACCGAGACGGACAACGGCTCGAACGTCTATCACGGGCTGATCCTCCGCGCGGACAAAGCGGTTCACGCACGGCTTCATGGTGATGAGCTCGTATACCTGGTCGCACATGCGCAGAGCGCGTCACGCCGTTGAACCCGTGGGAAGAGCCGGAAGACCGCGTCGCGGCCGTCGACCGGCCGCATCGCATCACGTTCGCGTCGGTCGGCCGAGCTGCCGGTGGGCCGCGAACGTCGATGGGGAACGAACTGGACTCCCGCTCGTCGACGCGATTCTCGGCGGGTGGCAGTTCAGCGCGAAGTTCGAATGGCAGGTCGGCCAGCCGCTCGTGTTCAACGGCAACACGTACTTCGACCCGGCGTGCGGCGATCCCGAAGGATCGTCGAAGGCGAAGTGGGGGCGGAGACGGCGGCGTGATTCGGCGGCGTCGACGTGCCGGTGCATGGACGTCACCTGCTTCTACACGTTCCAGAACCAGCCGTTCCGCAACGCCGCGGGACAGCCGGTCACGTTCCAGGCCACGGAGAATCGAGCTCGGCCAGTCGAACATCCGCACGTTTCCCGACGACCCTGCCGGATGTCAGGTTCATGAATCACCACCTGCTCGATTTCGGCTTGACGAAGAATTTCCAGGCCGGCGATCGGGTGCGAGTGCAGGTGCGAATCGAAGCGCTGAACGCGACCAATTACACGCTGTTCGGCTCGGGCAACGTGACGCTGACCAGCAATCAACGCGACGTTCATGATGCTGAGCAACATCGACTCGAGCACGGTGTGATGAAGCCGCGCGACATCCAGATCGGCGTGCGCGTGACGTTCTTTGAGCAGCGCAGAGCGCTTGCTGCTGCCCCGACGCAGAGCCGCAAAGACGCAGAGGACAGGCATACAAACACGAAGCCCGAAGGCGTCGCTCCGTTCTGAACGGAGATCAAAGATTAGGAGGCCCACGCGACTTGCCTAAGAGGCTCGTCTCAACACGGGGGCACGGAGCCACGGTGTTTGCACTGCGGCTCTCCGTGGGTAACGTAAGTGGGCTCCGGACTGGCATCGCGACTTCGTGGGCCGCGTAGCGGCCACGCCGTGAGACGATCGCCAGATTCAAAGGCAGCAGGATGCAACGCGCTCTTGTATTCGGCGATCATCTTCTCACGACGCGCCGACGGCGCGAGAAGTCGATACGCTTTATTCCGCGACTCCCGTGTTGAAGCGTGTCCTAATCTCCCTAATCTCCTGTTAAGCGACAGCTGCGCGGGTTCCCTGCGATCCACTTGTAGGCGGCGATCGAATTTCTCCAGAAGTGACTCTCCCGCGAGCTGGCGCGGCTTTCGATGCGAAGTATTCCTTCGCGATCTTGAACTGCCGCCTGATCGAGCGGCGCCACGCCGTCGCTGTTAGGCCAGTCGCTGCCGACAGGATTGCGATCCTCGCCGAAGCGTGGCGACGAGCAGGTCGAGCTTGTCGCGGTAGCGTGTTGATGTCGGTCGACACCCGCCGTCAACGCGCCGGAGGATCGCGGACAGCTTGACGTAGATCTGCGGCCGCCTGGCGAATTCCTCGGAGCGCAGCGTCGTAGGCCGGGCCGCTCATGGCGTCGGCTCGAAGTTCGGCGAGATGGTCGAGCACGATGCGCAGGTTCGGCACCTTGTCGCTGATCTTGAGCATCGACGCGAAGACACGGCTGAAATCTCTGCGGATTCGCGGCGTGTCGAGGACGGGGTCGAAGCAGCATCAGCCAGCGAAGTTCAGGCCCGTCTGATGATACGACAGCGGGTTGTCGGCCTGCCTGGCGCGCTATCGCGTCCCCAGAGATTGCCATGCGCGGATGCACGCGGAAGAGCAGGGTGTTTCCGGTAGCGATCGAATGCTCGCACGAACTCCGAGCTTGTCCGGGCTCCGGAGGTTGCCGACGACGCCGACGACGGTCGTCACGTAAAGCGCTGCGCGATATCGAGCACCCTGAGGTTGTCGCACTCGCGACCCACGGGCTGGCTTTCCCACGCTTGATGGCGCCACACCAGAGCCCCAGCGGCACCGCGAGCTCTGCGATGGCGATCGGGGTACGCGGGAACCGGCGCGGCGCCAGCGGCTGCGGGGCCCGCTGTATGGTGCGCGCGGCGGACGTGTGGGGGATCCGAAGAGGTGGATGTGGGTGTCGATGATGGGGATCGGCGGGCACCTGCGCGCCGCGGCGTCGCTGGGACGCGGCCGCCGCGGCGTGCGCCGCCGACGACCGGCCAGAAAGATCTCTCCAGGTCAGCGTCATCAATCGTCGGCTCAGAGACGCTGCGGGATACGTCCGGGTTGTATCAAGTGTCAGCTTACACTCAACTCCCGGCGTTGCACCATGAGTGCCAATTCAGAAATTGTCTCGTAGGCGCTCGCCGCGGGGGCAGCGGCGCCGCGGTCGACACCAACAGGAGTAAGTGGTGACGCCTCGTCTGCAGCCCGGGCCTATGCTGCCGCGCTTCGAATGCCTGCGGCGAATGATCTGCCCGCGGGCGTGCGCGGGCACTAAGAGGAGGAACGCATGAAACGGCGGCAGTCTGGCGCGGTGTGGTTGTGTTCGGCTGTCACTTTGGTGCTGGTGTCGACGCCGGTGGCAGCTCGCACAGGTGCTCTACCGGGTCCTGATTGTGGGTGCCCGTCACCGACGAGGCGAACCTCGCTGCGATGCCCGGGTGCGACCGTCACGATCACGCGCGCGAGACCAACCAGGCGCGCGAGACGACGAGAAACAACGAGACCGGCAACTACAACTTTCCAGAACGTCGCGGTTGCTGCACCTACCTGGTTCAAGTGACGCTGCCGGGATTTCAGAAGACCTTCCAGTCGCGCGACATCAGCCGGTTCGCTTGGGCGGCTGTGCTGCGTCGACGCCCCGCCTCACGGTGGGCGCGCTGCTTTGCGGTATCGGTGCGGGTATCTGGCCCCAGTCAGTCCTGCTGCAAACTGAAACGGCGGCCGTGCAGGCGCAGACGACGAGCCAGCAGTTGCAGAACCAGCAATACGTAACC
>ERZ1370068.9299-contig-8086_pt1 | contig 37279 bp, 36 predicted proteins | sample MGYA00561227_ERZ1370068 | MGnify/ENA primary metagenome ERZ1370068 (study PRJEB38410, sample SAMEA6850437) | metagenome | study: Metagenomic assessment of the ecological functions of the soil: analysis of the soil microbiota associated with the...
GTGTACTTCGTTCCAGTTTTTGTATTGCTGGGGACCGGCGCGATCCCGCCGCCCGGTCGGGATCTCGCGGCGCAGGAACAGCGCCTGGTCCCAGTAAGGCGACCAAGGGCGCGCGCGCACGGCCACGCCAAGCTCGATCACCCGCATGCCGAAGCCCCGGCGTCGTCAGAAGCGCAGCCGGAAGGCGCCGCCGGCGGTCGCAGGGATCCGCGAGCGCGCGACTCGGTCGCCTCGCCAGCCCCGGCTCGAGCCGGGTGTCGGCGTGCGGGAACACCACGACCGCCCCCTTCGCGGCGCGATAGACCGGCGATCCATCTGCAGCGCGCGGCCGGGGCTCAGTGGAGGACCTGCTCGGCCCCGCGGAACCGCGCCGCCTCGGCGGTCCCCGTCCGATCGAGCCGCCGTCGACCACGATCCGCTCGACCCCGGCGAGCCGCGCGGCAGGCGAGAAGCGCGCTCGATCCGGGATTGCTCGTTCAGGGTCGGGATGACTACGCTGATCGCCACGCCGGCGCCCGGCACGCCGACAGAGTGCGAAGTGCTCGAAGGGATTTACAATCCCCGCGCGGCGAGTGGTTCAGTGAGTTGGGGGGACCAGAGCACGCGCCATGACGACGCTGCGCTCCGATGTTGCTCGTGCTGGGCAGCTCCCTCGGGGGTCTGGTCGCCGCGACCTACCTGCGCTCGGCGGGCTGCGCACCACCGCTGATCGAGGAGACTCCTCGCCGAAGCGCCCGCCCCTTCTGCGCGAGCCGTTCGCGCTGTCAGGGCCTCGAGACCGAAGGGCCGGGGCACCGCGTGCTGCGCGAGCTGGCGCTGCCGCTGATCGAGCAGCGGCGAGTGGCGCAGCGCTCGGTCGCGCTGCAGGTGCTGCTGCCCGACGCGCGGATCGACGTGCACGCGGGCCGGCGCGAGCTGGCGCGCGAGCTCGCCGCACCTTCGACGTGTGCGAGCCCGGGCGCGGCGCAGGCGTTCTTCGAGGCCGCGGACGACGCGCGCGGCGACGAGCTGCGCGCGCGGCTCGTCGAGGGCGATGCCGGCGACGCGAGCGCGCCGCTCTGGTGCAGCGGCTGCTCGCGCGCTCGCGGCCGCAACGGGAGCGCCGACCCGAGTCTCGGCGCCGTGCCCGACGGTCTCGGCCCGCGCTGGCGGCGCTGCTCGCCGCGCTCTCACGGCTCACCCGGAGAGCGCCGCCGGGCCGCGACGCGCGATGCTCCTGCGCGGCACCCGCGACGGCGGCTTCTTCATGCCCGACGCGGGCTCGCCCTTCCTCGATCTGTTCCGCCGGGCGCCTCCTGACCCTGCACGGCGAGATCAAGAGCGTGGGCGAGTTCTCGCTGGTGACCGACGCGGCGAGCTCGGCATCGAGCTGCCGCGCGGGCGCCTCTTCGCGCGCGGCGTCGCTGCTGCGGCTGCCTCGAGCTGATCCGCCGGGTCTCGGCGGGCGCCGGGAACACGCCGCGCTGGCTCACGCCGCGCGCCGCCCGTCGACGTGCCGGTGCGGCCTGTTCCGGGCCGAGCCGGATCTCTCTGCCCGTCGGCCTGGCGGCGCGCGCGGTGGTAGCGCCGGGTCGGCCGGAGGAGCTACATTGGCTGGCGCGCTGCCGACCCGGTCCAGCGGGGGTCGAATGGCTCCCTGGTCGGGGGTCCGGGCGCCGCGGACGCTTGCCGCCCGACCAGCCGCTCGGGCCGCTGGAGCCTGGTTCCCGGGCAGCGGGCTGGTGCCGATCGACCTCGGCCCCGGCCCCGCGCTGGGACCGCGACGCCGCCGACCACCGATTTCCTCGAGCCCCGCAGCGAGTCCGCCCTGCGAGCCAAGCCGCCCGTCTACGCCGTCGGGGCCGAGCTGGCCCCGGGCTGGGCTTCGCAGGGCGAGCTCGCTCGCTGGCCCCGCCAGGCGGCGCTGCGCCTGGCCGAGCGGCTCGGCGAGCCAGAAGGCAGGCGATTGCGCATGTCACAGGGGAACGCCGACGGGCAGGGGTTTTGGTAAAAGCCCTGCCCCTATGGCTTCGGCAATGCGGGAGTGGTCATGGCCTTCACGTGCTCGGTCGTGCGGAAAGAAACCCTCGACAGGCAACACCGTCAGCCACGCGGACAACAAGTCGCGCCGCCGCTTCCTGCCCGAACCTGAAGCGCGTCCGCGCGATCGTCTCCGGTCGAGTGCGGAAGCTGCGGGTCTGCACGCAGTGCATTCGCTCGGGGAAGGTCACGCAGGTCGCCTGAGGCGGCCGTGCCCGACCCCGAACCGCGCAGCTGCGACCGCCCCACCCTGCAGACTGCTCCGCTACGCGCGCCCTTACGCGTGGCTGGTGGCGCTCGTCGGTCCTGTTCTCGCTGCTGTACGGCGGCGGCGTGACCGGGGCAGCGCGTTCATCGTGCGCGACCTGGTCGACGACGTGGCGCTCGGCGAACGCGCGCGGCCGAGGCGCAGCCGCGACGCTGCTCAAGCGCCCGCGCATCGAGGCGGTCAATCCCGAGAAGCTCCGCAACGAGCGCCGCGAGCTGAAGCGCAAGGTCCGCGAGAACTTCGCGAGGATCGCGCTGGGAAGCCGTCGGCGCTCGTGGTGCTTGATGCCGCTGATCCGGCTCGTGCGCGACTACGCGTCCGAGTGGGTGATGACGCGCCTGCTGGTCGACATGCAGCGCGAGCTCGTCGCGAAGCTGCTGCGCACCCGCTCAGACGGCACCAGCGGGAAGGCGACGAGGCGACGCGCATCGCGCGGCTGACCAGCGACACCGCGGTCGCCAACCGGCTGCAGTCGCAGATCTTCGGCGACGTCCTCGAGGACCTCGGCGTCGTGATCGACGGCGCTGGTCGGCGCGGCGCTGCTCTCGTGGCAGCTCGCGGTGGCGCTGCTCGTGATCGGACGCCGCCGATCGCGCTGGTGCTCTCGGTGTTCGGCACGCGCATCCGCAAGGCGAGCCGCCGCCGCCAGGAGCAGGTCAGCGAGGTGATGCAGCGCCTCGTGCAGATCCTGTCGGGCATCAAGGTGATCAAGGCGTTCGGCGCCGAGCAGACCGAGGAGCGCGCCTTCGACGACGAGATCATGCGCTACTTCCGGCGCGCGCTGCAGCGTCGTGCGCAACCGCGTGTACTCGCGCTCGCTCGTCGAGCTCGCATGACCCAGCTCGTGATGGTCGGCGTGCGTGCGTGCTCGGCATCTGGGCGCGTGCTCGGCGAGTTCTGGGGGCTCACGCTCGGGACGCTGATGGCGTTCTCGTCTTCGTGTCGGGCAGCCTGTACCGGCCGATCGAAGGCGCTGACCCAGCTCTGGAACACGGTGCACGAGACGACGCCGTCGGCGGAGCGCATCTTCGAGGTGCTCGGCGCCGACCCCGAGCCGCTCCGACGCGGAGGGCGCGCGGCCGGATCGAGGCGGATCAAGAGCGGCATCCGCTTCCGCAACGTGGTGTTCCACTACGGGCGCGAAGAGGTGCTGCGCGGGCTCGACCTCGAGATCCCGGCGGGCAAGACCGTCGCGCTGGTCGGCCCCGACCGGCGCGGGCAAGACCACCGTCGCCGACCTCCTGCTCCGCTTCCACGACCCCGAGTCCGGCTCGATCGAGTTCGACGGAACCGACGCGCGCAAGCTCTCGCGCCGCTCGCTGCGCGACCTGTGCGCCGTCGTCACGCAGGGAGCCGTTCCTGTTCGACACCTCGATCCTCGAGAACATCCGCTACGGCCGGCCCGAGGCGAGTCACGACGAGATCGTCGCCGCCGCGCGCGCCGCGCAACGCGCACGAGTTCATCGAAGCTGCCCGCCGGCTACGAGACGCCGGTCGGCGAGCTCGGCGGCCAGCTCTCCGGCGGCCAGCGCCAGCCGGATCACCATCGCTGCGGGCGATCCTGCGCGATCCGCAGCTCCTGATCCTGGACGAGCCGACCTCGCGCGCTCGACGCGATCTCCGAGCAGGCCGTGCAGGACGCGATCGCGAACCTGATGAAGGGCCGGACGGTGCTCGTGATCGCGCACCGGCTGCGCACCGTGCAGTCATCCGACGGCGTGATCGCCGTTGCTCGAGCACCGGAAGATCAGCATGACCGGCACGCGACGAGGGCTCGCGCGCAGCGCGGCGGGCTGTATCAGGAAACTCCGTGGTGACTCGCTCCGGCATAAGGTCGAGACCGGTCGCGAGCAGCGGCTCGCACAACCGCGGGCCACCGATCATTTCGACCGCCATGGGGTCATCCGCGGTATCCAGCGCGGGACGGCGGCGCGGAACGCCTCGTACTCTCTCCCAAACGTCCGCTCGAGCGTGGGTTCTTCGTACGCCACGACGAAGACGTGGAAGGCGAGCCAGAGCAGCGCGCCGTAGACGATGAGGCGCCAATCGCCCATCAGCACCGCTTGACCCAGGATGATGGCAACGACCGCGACGTATATTGGATTACGCACATAACGGTAGAGACCGGTCACCACGAGATTCCGGGTCGGCGCGATGGGCGCGGGGGTGCCGAGACCCTGCAGCGCGAAACGCGCAAATGCGTCAACGAGCCCAGGCACGCCTGCGAGAATCATTATCGCGCCGATGCCGCGCGTCAGCTCCAGACCAAGGAACGGCGGCCGGAGTTGCCAACCCGTGATCGACCATGGAACGAGCCCCGCCAGCGTACATGGGGCGACCACGAAGAAAACCGCCGAGCCCAGGACGGCAATGGTTCGTTGCACGGCGGTTCCCGACACTCGCTGCGAGCTCATTCCAACCTCCCCTTCATGGTTTCCCGTCGTCATCCGGGTGGCGTCACGGTACGCCGATGAGCGGCCTCACAGCGGGCGTCCGCGTCCTGATCCGTCTGGCGGGGCGCCTGGGCGAGCGACGAGGATCGCATCGATCCACACGGTGCCGGGGCCGGTCACGGCCAGGTTCAGCTTCACCAGCTCGGCGCGCTGGCCCGGAGTCCAGGAAGGGCGGCGTCTGCTGGCTGACCCAGTCGCTCGTTCCGGTGAGGGGCCGGTCGGGCGCGCGCGAGAAGAACTCGCCCATGCCCGGCACCACGCACCACATCTCGAGGAACGCCTGGCCGTCAGGTTCTGGCTGCGCAGCTTCGCGCGGTAGAACAGGCTCGCGTTCTCGGCGGCCTCGCGGCGAAACTCCGCGGCGCGATCGTCACAGAGCCCGGTCGCGTCGACGCGCAGCGCGCCCTGGTCGATCGCGACTCCGGACTTCGTCACGGACCGACTGCTCGATCGACGTCAAGCGGATCTCGAATAGATCCAGGCGCTCGGGTGAACTCACCACTGCGCGGAGGCGACGCCGAGCAGGTGCCAGCGCCGCGGCCAGCGAGATCCTGCGGACCATGCTCCCACCTCTCTGGCGTAGAGAAGCTGGGCGATTCGCGCGCGCGGGAACGCCTCGAGCGCGCGGTGGAACTCGACGGGCTTCGAGAGGTTCGGCGAGTGGCCTGCGCCGGGAATCACGGCGAGCTCGGCGCCGGGGATCTTCTCGGCCATGTAGCGCGAGCCGGCGAGGAAGGCTTCGTCGTGCTCGCCGACACAGGACGACAGCGTCGGCACGGCGATCTTCGGCAGCGACTCGACCACCCGCCCGTCGCGCTGCGCGAGGATGCCGCGCGCGGCGCGCGCGAGGCCGGTCGCGTCGCGGTGCGTGGCGGCGCGCACCTCGTCGCCCCGTCGCCGAGCGCGGCGAGACCCTTCCGCTCGAATGCGGCGGCCATCTTCTCGATCCCGCTCGTTCCAGACCGCGCGCGGCGCGTCGCTGCGGTAGCCCGGGCCGGTGTCGATCAGCAGCGAGCGCGGCGACGCGCTCGGGGTGCGCGAGGTGGAACTCGAGCGAGAGGAAGCCGCCCAGCGAGTGGCCCGCGACGACCGGCGCGCCGCGCGCCGATCGGCGTCGAGCAGCGCTGCCATGTCGCCGACGCTGAGCGGCACCGAGTACAGCGCCGGATCGGCCGGGTAGTCGCTCGACGCCGTGGCCGCGGATGTCCCAGGTGACGACCGTGTGCGTGCGCAGCGAGCTGCTCGGCGGCAGCGGCCCGCATCGCCGGACGACGCCGAGAAGCCGTGCGTGAGCAGGAGCGCCGGGCGCGCTGACCCGCGCACCTCGTAGTGGATGCGCACTCCGGCGCGGTCGAGCGACGTTCACCTTCGGCCGCTCAGGTTCTTCGGCACGTCGCGGAACGGCTTGTCGACCTCGATCGCCGGGTCCTTGGGCAGGCCGAGCACGCGCTCGCTCGACGATGTTGCGCTGGATCTCGTCGGTGCCGCCCGCGATCGAGACCGCGCGGGCACCGACAGCGAGGATCTCGGCGATGGTGCCCTCGAGCGGGCCGTCGGCGCCGTGCAGCAGCGAGTCGGCGCCGCCGCTGATCAGTGCGTGGACGCGCGCGCAGCCCGTGGCGATCTGGCTCGCGTAGCAGCTTGCCCGAGCGACCCCTCCGGCCCCGGCGGCCGGCCGAGCACGCGCGCCGCCTTGCGCGCGCTGGCCGGTCCACCGGCGGCGCGCGCGCAGCGAGAGCAGCTTCACGACCTCCTGGCGCACGACCGGGTCGGTGTTCTTGCCCGTCGCCTTCGCGCGCTCGAGCGATCAGGTCGACGCGGCCCGCGCGCTGCGGGTACCACTTGTACGGCTCGCATCAGAGTCGGCGATCTCGGCGCGGTTCTCGTCGATCGCGCGGCCGCTCGCCTGGGCGAGCGCCCGCGCGCCTGGATCGCGTCGAACATGCGCCGCTCGTGCGCGAGCGTGGCGAGCGCGACGGTCCAGCCGTTCGCCGACCTCGCCGATCACGTTCAGCCGGTGCACGCGCGCGCCGTTCAGGAACACCTCGTTGAACGACGCGTAGCCGTTCATCTGGCGCAGCGGCCGCACGACGACGCCGGGCTGGTGCATCGTCGAGCGCGAAGTAGGTGATGCCCCGGTGCTTCGGCACGTCCCAGTTCGGTGCGGGCGAGCAGCATCCCGTACATCGGCGTGGTGGGCGCTCGTGCTCCAGAGCTTCTGGCCGTTGACGACGTACTCGTCGGTGCCGGTCGAGCTCGGCGCGCGTGGTGAGGCCCGCGAGGTCGGAGCCGCTGCCCGGCTCGCTGAAGAGCTGGCACCAGGTGTGCTCGCCGGTGAGGATCGGGCGCAGGAGGCGCCCTTCAGACTCGTCGGTGCCGTGCTCGAGCAGGGTCGGCGCGACCGAGCGTCATGCCGCTGCCCGTCGGCGGGCCGACCGCGCCGATCCGCTCGATCTCCTCCGCGACGACGTCGCCGAGCGCGACCGGCAAGCCGCGCCCGCAGCCAGCGCTCCGGCCAGGTCGGCGCAGCCCAGCCCGAGTCGGCCAGGCTTGTTGCGCCACTCGACCAGCGACAGCTCGGGTTCCAGTTCGCCTCGAGCCAGGCGCGCACTTCGCGTGCGGACGTCCTCCGCTTCCATCACAGCTCCCAGCGCTGCGCGACGCGCTCGCGGTGGTAGCGTCGGGATCGCCGAGCAGCACCTCGCTCGCCTTCGCGCGCTTGAAGAAGAGATGCACGTCCTGCTCGCAGGTGAAGCCGAGCCCGCCGTGGATCTGGATCGACTCGGCCGGCGATCGTGCAGCACGGCGTCGGAGACGCAGCGCCTTGGCGAGCGACGCGGTCGCGGGCAGCTCGTTCGGCGTCCTCGTCCGCCGCCGCCGGCCGCGTAGTACGCCGCCGAGCGCGCGAGCTCGAGCTCGAGCAGCATGTCGGCGCACTTGTGCTTGATCGCCTGGAACGAGCCGATCGGCCGGCCGAACTGCACGCGCACCTTCGCGTACTCGACGGTCATCTCGAGCAGCTTCTGCGCGCCGCCGACCTGCTCGTTGGCGAGCAGCGGCCGCGGCCTGGTCGAGCGTCTTCGCGAGCGGCGCGGCGCCGCGCGCCGACCTCGCCGAGCGGCTCGCGCGCGCGCCGTCGAAACGGATGTGCGCGAGCTTGCGCGTCGGGATCGATCGTCTGCAGCGCGCGGCGCGGCTGACGCCGTCGTGCGCTCGCGCGCAGGCTGAAGCAGCGTGAGCCTCCGGCGCAGCCGCGCGCGGCGACGACGAGCAACGTCGGCGCGTCGCGCCGTCGACCACGAACGACTTCTCGCCGTGGAGCGTCCAGCCGTCTGCTCGTGGCGCGCCTCGAGCGCGATTCCGTCCGCGTCCCAGCGCCCGTTCGGCTCGGCGACCGCGAGCGCGGCGAGCGTCTCGCCGCGCGGCGATCCCCGGCAGCAGCGCCTGCCTTCTGCGCCTCGCGCCCGGCGTTCAGGATCGCGTTCGCCGCCGAGCGCGATCGACGCCGAAGTACGGCGCGCAGCAGGAGCGCGCGGCCCATCTCCTCGAGCACGATCGCCGAGCTCGACGAAGCCGGAGCCCTGCCCGCCGTACGCCTCCGGAATGTGCGACACCGGGCAGCGCCAGCTCCTGCGCGAGCTGCTTCCAGACGGCGGGCTCGTAGCCCTCGGCCGTCTCCATCAGCCGCCGCACCTCGGCGACGGGCGACTTCTCCTCGAGGAAGCGCCGCACGACGCGGCGCAAGCTCCTCCTGCTCTTCCGTGAAGCTGAACCGCATGCGCGCGCATTGTCTCCTCAGGCCGCGGCTCACGGTCAGAAGTCGGCCCGGCGGGGAGCTCGTCGCCTAGCGGCGGACCGGCCCGTGCGCGCGCGTGACGGCCACTGGCCGTTCGGCGATGATCCGCCAGACGCGCAGGTCGAAGCCGAAACCGAGGTGCGTCGTGCCGACGTGCGTGCTCCACGCGCGGATTCTCGCGGTCGATGCACGCCTGCCACGAGACGATGCCGTCGCGGCGGCTGTAGATCGCGGTGATCTTCCGGGGGATGAGCCGGCACGCGCGCGACGCGCGCACTCGGCGGACCACGCGTCGATGTCGTAGCCCTGGCTGCGGAACAGCGGCGCGACCGCCGTGTACTTCGCGCCGCCGACGACGGGCGTGCCCATGGTGACGACCTGCGCGACCAGGTCCGGCCGATCGCGCGCGATCTCGCGCGCGAAAAAAGCCGCCCATGCTCCAGCCGACCAGGTGCACCGGCTGGCCGCGCCGCTCGGCGAGGCGTTCGACGAGCGCGGTCGCGCCGGCAATAGCGCCGCGGCGTCGCCGTCGTTCACGCCGAGACCCCAGCCGCGTGCGCTCCAGCCCAGGTAGCGCAGGAACTTGCGGGGCAACCACGTCGATCCGTCGCCGGCCCGGAAGCCGGGAAGCAGGAAGCACGGGCTCGCTTCCGTCCCGTCCGGCGCGAGCCAACGCGCGCGGGCAGGTGGAGCGCGCCGCGCGCGAGATCCGCGAAGATGCGCGCTCTCGCCGAGCATGTCGATCCCGCTCGGGATCGGAATCGCACGTCGAACGTGGAAACGAAGCCGTCATTCCGAGGAGTGACTGCAACTCGTGTGCCCCCGCGTTACGGTGGCGCTGCGACGCAGGAATGTGACGCGCGCTGCCCTGAATGTAGAAACATGCGGATCGGTGCCCTCGCCACCCAGCGCGGGTCCCGGCACCCACCGCGACCGAAGGCCCGACGTACGACCACGGGTCGAGCTTCTCGGCCAGGAGCTGTCCCAGCTGGCGGATCTGGTCATGCCCTGGCGTTTCCGAGGATCTCGACGCTTCGCTGCGCCCGCCCTCGTCATCTCGGAGGAGGCGGAGCGGCTCAACCGAACCACAGCCGCGCCGACCGAAGCAACCAAGGTCCGTCGCCGGGCCCGGTGTGTGCCCTTCACCCGTCCAATCGCCAGAGCCCGGGCCGAAAGCCCGGACGTTCGGCAGCCGGTGGAGCGGAAGGACGTCTCTTGGGGTCGTCGTTTGCGGCTATGCCGGTGATGTCCGAGACCCGCGCTGTGGCTGTTCGTCGCTGTCTCTGAGTCTGTCGGCCTCGGGCCGGGCCGACGAGGTCCCTGCCGAGACCGTCATCGGCGACCTGCCCTTCCTGAACTGGCACGGGATGAGACCGGGTGGTGCTGAACCTCGCCGCCCGCGGACTCGAGGCCGCTTCAAACTGATGCTCGACACCGGCGCGTCCGACACGGTGCGCTCACCCCAGCATCGCTGACCTCGAGAGTCAGCGTCCGGCGCGCGCGCGATGACCGCCCGCACGAGCGCGAGACCGTGCTGGGTCGTCTCGCTGCAGTTCTGGGTCGACACCCCGCGCCAGCGAGATGTACGCGCGCGACCCGAGTGCGAGTACGGCCTCCTCGGCGGGGTCGATTCCTAGCCGAGTACGTACTCGAGATCGACTTCGCGCCGGCGCGTGCGCTGTCATGGCCCCGAGCGCTACACGGTGCCAGGAGGTGAGCGCGCCGAACGAGGCCGTGGTGCCGGTGGAGATCATCGGCAACACGGCCGATCGTCACGGTCGAGGTCGAGGGAAGCCGCATCGAGGTCATGCTCGACACGGGCGCCTGGGACACGATGCTGATCTCCGGCGCAGCCCGGCAGAAGGCGGGCTTCGAGCGCCCCGTCATCGCGAAGACCCTCGGTGGGCGGTGTGGTCGGGAACACCGAGGGGCAGCTCGTCGAGGCCGAGAAGATCGCGCTCGGTCCATTCGCGTTCGCGCCCGCGTTGATCACGATCTCCGCCGCGCGGCTTACAACCAGGGCCCGTCCGACGGACTCGCTCCGTGGGCTACGAGGTGCTCGCGCACTTCGTGATGCGCCTCGACTACCCGCAGCGCCTCTGGCTGCAGCGCGGGACGAGGACCCGCTCGGGTGTACGGCGTGCCGTGGACCACCGCGCGCAGGGTCGCGGTGTTCTCGCGGATTGTCCGCGACGAGGGGATCTGGATCCAGGCCGTCGTCCCCGACTCACCCTGCGGCAAAGCTCGGCTTGCAGCCCCGCGACCAGATCACCTTCCACGGCGAGGGCGACACGAGACAAAGCCCGATGCGCTGTACGGGCCACGGATCGAGCGCGACGGCGAAGGTCACCGTCCGGAGACTGGAGGAAGACGGGGTGATCGGAGCACGTGGGCTCTGGTGGCGAGGCGGAGAAGAAACCCTAGGCCGCGAACCGCGTCAGCCCACCACGCCACGCCGACGAGCTAGCTTCGGCTCGATCACGACCAACCTCGCCCGTCGAGACCTGTCAGCGGCGGCTCCTCGAGCGCGGCTCGCTCACGGTCAGCTGCCTGTCCAATGAGCCAGCTGCCGAAGCGGTCGCGGCTCGTGGCGCTCGGGATTCTTGCGGTAGTTCGGCGGAGGAACTCGCTGAAGTCGGCCAGCAGCTCTTGACCCTGCGCGGCCGGCAGGAGCCAGGTGACGACCACGCGACCCTCGCCGTTCACGCTCGCTCCAGTTGAGTGACCGCCTGCAGCATCGGGACGGGACTCGCCGCTCCAGAACTCTGATCGGCCAGTTCTGGAACGGCGGCGTGTTGTAGCTGAGGCCGTACTCGGCGACGCGGGCTGGGCGCGCGTCGCCGGTCCCACGGGCAGGTGCTCGGCACCGAGCGAGACCTCGATAGCGCGGATCAGCCGCCTCGCGCACGATGCCCTCGGGCGTTCCCGGCCCAGTCACGCCACTGGCCGGTCGGGGGCGCCGAGGCCGTGCGACTCGAACCAGATCGCGCTCGATGTTGCTGGCGCAGACGGCATCGACGCTCGAACGGCACGTCGAGCGGCGTTGTGAACGAAGTCAGGAAGCGATCTGTGCCTGGTGCAGGCCTTCGAGCACCGCCGAGCTTGTTGCCGTGCGCGGCGGGGATCAGCGCCGCCGAGCACGTCGGTCGGTACTTCCAGGCTGAGTCCCTTGTCCGAAGATCACGGGAACAGTCTGGGCATGTCGCTCTCCTCACCGGTTGGGAGGCGAGCCGGACGCAGTGGACCTCGACCGGTTCCGGAAGCTCGCCAGGTTCAATGCGTCCCAAGGGCCGAAGTCTCCAAGCCAGACCGGCAGCTCGGTCAGAAGACTCCTCGGGAGCTACCACCTCTCCGGGAGCATGCGGCCTTGCAGAGTCGATCGAGACAGATTGACCGCGGCTCCGTAGAGCCGTCCGCCGCGCCTCGATCGGACGGCCCGAGGGTCGACTCCGATCCGGATCTCGAGGCCGCTGGCCGTGCAGTCGCCCGGGCCAGCGCCGGCGACGATCGCTGTGCCTCCAGCCACACCAGAGCGGCGTGCGGCTGAGCGGAGCCAGGCGAACGAGACCGTCGCCGGCAGTGTCGACCTCGACGCCGCCCGCGCTCGCGCAGCCGGCGCCGCAGGATGGCGCGGTGCGCGTCGACCAGGCTCAGGGTAGACCGCGTCGCCCGGCGGCGACAGAGATCTGTGTCGGAGCGGACCATGTCGCTCATCAAGGAGGTACTTCCGGCGGACCTCCGGCAGCGGCCGCCGGCACGCCGGGGAGGCCGATCGAGTAGGCGCGTGCGCTCGGCGGCGTCGCGCGGCATGCCCAGCCGCTCGAACAGGTCCGAGCGCCGCGATCCCGTGCTCCGCGCCTCGCCTGCGCCCGCTCGGGACGACTCGGCGAGAGCCGGCCCAGCTCGAGGTGCGCGCGCCCAGCTCGGGCAGCGCGGCCGGCGCTGCTCGGCCGCGCCGATCGCCTGGACCAGCCAGCGCTCCCGACTGGGTGGAACGGCCCTAAGAGACGCGCGAAGCACGCCGCGCGACCACGGCAGCGAGTGCAGTGGCGCCCGACGCCATGATCGCCGCCGGGTCGGGCAGCTTCTCGATGCAGGACTCGAGGCTCGGCCGCGAGGCCGGCGTCCTCGACGGCGCGCGGCGGACTCGGCCAGGCCGCTGATCACGCGCGACGCTGATCATCGACGGCAGGCGCGCGAAGCCGAGCAGGCGCGGATCCTCCTTCAGCTTCTGGCGCGCCTCGTCGAGGCCCGGCCCGCCACGGACCTAGCCGAGCATCGGCGCGAGAGCTCGAGTCCGCCCTGCCCAGTCACCGCGCCACTCGTCAAGCGCCGCCTCCGCGCCGGCGGCGTCTGCCAGCGCCGAGCGCGCCTCGAACAGCGCGGGGTACCGGGAGGGAGGACCGCGAAGTAGTACTCCGACTGCTCGTAGAGCCACGCTTTGCACTGGCGACCTCCGGCCACCGCAAGCGTGAAATCGCCGCGCATCGCCGCGAGGCGCGGTGCCGGATCGCGACGGCCAGCGTCTGCCCACGCCGGTGGCGCAGCGACTCGAACATCTGGCCGGACGAGAGCGCTGGCCCGGCTCCGCCTCGTCGGTCCTGCCGATCATCCACGACGCGAGCGCCGAGCGCGCGGAGCGGATAGTGCCTCAGCTCGGTCGCCATCCGCCACCGCCTCGCCGCCGCGGCGCTCGGGTGCTCGAGCGCGCCCGTGGCGTCGCCCATGCCGAGCCGCGCCATGCCCAGGGTCGACTCCGCCTCGGCTCGCTGCTCCTCCGCGCCCGGCGAAGGCTGCGCGAGCGCGACCGCCTCTTGGCCGAAGCGCAGGCCCACGTCTCGAAGTTCAACACGTTCATCCGCACGCTGCAGCAGACGCAGAGGAGCGGGATGCACGGAATCCGGGCGCTCCGGAGCCGACGGCGGACAGAGGACCTCCTCGAGCGCGCGCGTGTGTCGACGCTGCGGCGCGCCGCCTCCCGACGACGTCGCCGGAGTCGTGGCTCGCCGCGCCGTGCACCGCGCGCGCCCACAGCTCGAGATCGCCCTCGGCCTTGCCGATCGCAGCGGCAACCTCGCGCAGCAGCTCGACCCCAGCCGGCGTGTCGTCGTCGTTCTGGTGCGCGCGGCCCGCCCAGTACTGGAGCCAGCCGAGCTGCGCGCGCGGGACCGACAGCTTGCGCGCGAGCGAGATCGCGGCGTGGAAGAGCCGGATCGCCCCGCGCCAGTCCGCCACGCGATGCGCCTGCAGCCCGGCCGACCAGAAGGTGCGCAGCGTGGTCGCGTCGCCGTCGCCGCCCGCCTCGAGCAGGTGGTGCGCGATCGCCAGGGTCGGCTCCGGCTCGGCGCCGCTGCCGCGCAGCGGCTCCGCGATCCGCCGGTGGAGCGCGCGGCGCGTCTCGCGCGAGACCTGCTCGTAGGCCACCTGCCGCAGAGCGGATGCGCGAAGCCCAGCCCCGCCGGCCCGCTCCGCGACGAGACCCGCAGCGAGCAGCGCGTCGAGCTCCGCTTCCCACGTCGCGCTCGAGCACCGCGCCAGGAACTTCGGCTCTGAGCTCGTCGCCCAGGACCCGCGGCCGCGCGCAGGGTCTCGGCTGCGGACGCGGGCAGCGCCACGAGGCGGTGCTCCGTCAGCTCCGACCAAAGTCGCGCGGCGGAGCGAGCTCGGCTCGGGTCACGCGCGCCTCGACGAAAGCCGCCGCGCTCGTCGAACGCGTCCAGCGACTGCAGCCGGCGCAACACCTCGCGCACGTACAGCGGGTTACCGCGGGAGGCCTCGTGCAGGGTCGCCACGAGCTCTCGGCCCGGCCGCGCGATCCCGTGGCCCTGGATCAGCTCGCGCACCTCGAGCTCTTCGAGACTCTTCACGGACACCGAGCACCAGCTCGGTGTCTGGATCACGCGCTCGAGCGCGCGCTCCATCGGCTCGTGCGCGCGATGGGTCAGGACCAGCATGAGCGGCAACGCCGCGGCGTCGAGCTCCTGCCAGGAACTCGAGGAAATGGGCGCTGCCTCACGTCGGCGGCGTGGACGTCCTCGATCACGAGGAGGTCGGGCGACTCCTGACGAGCGCAGAGGCGTCCGCGCAGCTCGAGGAACAGGCGCATGCGCGCGCGAAAGCGCTCCGGCTCCGGGCGCCTCGGCCTGCAGCGAAGGCGTCGCCCGCGGTGGTCAGCGCGCGCACGAGCCGGCCTATGCCCGCGCGCCCGCGGCGCTAGCGCGCGCAGCGAGCCGTCCGCGATGCCGCGACCCAGCGGCATGACGAACGGCGGCGCGTACGGCGCGGCGAGGTGCTCCACTGCGGTCGGGCAATCCGGCCGGCGGCGCGGCTGCCTTGCGCCAGGAGCTCTGCACCAGCCGCGTCTTGCCGATCCCGCGTCGCCCGACACCGCAGCGAGTTGCGGCCGCCGGCCCAGGGCGAGCGCAAGGGGAGCGCCTCGAGCCGCTCCAGCTCGCCTCCGCGACCTACCAGGGGCGCGCTGGCTCAATGTCGATCCGGGCTCGGTTGCCGTACTGCATGGGTCGGACCTGACGGGCCCAGTATGGCACTCCGGCCAGTCACCGCGCCAGTCTCAGCACCTCGCCGCCGCCGCCCAGCATGGCCGAGGCCCGGCACGAGTCGCAGTCGCCACGGCTCGAGCCGGATCGCGGCGAACGCGGGTGAGGTCGGCCCGCCCGACCAGGGCGGGATGATCGCCAGGCGAACAGCCGACCGGCGCGGGCGCGTTCTGAAGAGGTTCCAGACCCAGCGCGCGCGTCGCGTCGTCGAAGGGCCCAGCTCGCGCGGCACTCAGCGACAGGTGTCCTGCGTCGGCAGCCCAGTAGTTGAGCGCGATGAACGGGCTGGCCTCCCGAGCTGCGCGCTTCAGCGGGGTCGGGCTGGTCGCGATCCAGCCGTGCAGACGCGCCGCATCCGAATCCAGAGCGGGTGCAGGACCCGCGTGCGCGGGCGCCCGCGCGCGTCCGACCGGGCGGCGGCGCTCGCCGCTGACGATGCGGTGCGCCATCTCGACGAAGCGAGGCGCGGGCCGCAGGGATCTCGGTCCGCAGCTCCTTCGCGGGATTCTACCGTCCCATTGGTTCTCCGTGTGCGACCCTTGCCAGCGCAGGATCGCTCGCAGTGCTGTGGCGAGCAGATCGCCGCGACCGCCAGCCCTGGCGCTTTTTGCTTCCGGTTCGCGCGGAGGCACCGGCCATCGCACACGACTTGAACGGCCACGGATCGGCGACGGCCTGGTCGGTCCCCACGCCCCCGGGGTTCTCTCCGCCTGGCTCTGACGTCTGGCGTCGGCAGCGCGGCCCGCCATCGCTGGTGGACCGCATTAGCGGATATTCGGCGTGAGCGGGGACGTATCCGCTCGAAGTCCTGGTCAGGACGGTTGCCGAGCCGAGCGCGCCAGGGGGCATCTCCGTCCCTCAGTGCGTCGAGGACACCGGCTTCGTATTCGGCGCTACCGGAACGCCTGCACGGGGCACGAGATCTTCTGGGACCCCGGTCACACCACCGCGACTGCACACACGGGTCGCCTCACGGCAACGGCCTCGTACTGCAATGCGGTGTTCAATATTCCGGGCTCCGCTGCAGTGGGGTCCGACTCTCGGGTTCCCTACTCTACTGGTGTCCCGGATGGAAACGACCTTTCGTGGCTGATTGGTCTGCTGGCGCGACGACCTGACGCGGCTCCTCGGCAGCACGATCGCCGTCTTCAGTGGACCGGAGCTCCGAACCCCGGCGGCAGCGACGGACAGCCTCTTCGAGCGGTTGCAGTTCGGCGACTATGTGGTGCAGCCGCCACCAGTTCCCCGTGAGCCCGGCGCGATCCCCGCTGCTCAGAGCTGCGCTGGTGCTCGCCTCGCGCTCGCCGCCCGTCAGCGCGCGGTCGGCGGACCGAAGCAGAGCTTCTCGCTCGTCCCGGCGCGGCGCGCAATCCCGAAGCGCGCTTGCGTGCGTCAGTGCGTGCGGCGTCTCCGCGCCCGCGCCAGGATCCCCGGCGTCGCTCGCGAGCGAGACGAAGGCGGCGCGCGAGGAGCCCGCCGGGTCCTCATCGCGCACGAGATCCCTCGCGCTCGCCGCCGACGAGCTCCGGCAGACACGCCGCGCCGCCGCGAGCCGATCACCGGAGTGCCCATCGCCATCGCCTCGAGCGCGGCGCGGCAGGAGCCGTCGGAGCCGGGCACGAGGTAGACGAGCGCGTCCATGAGCGCGAGCGTGTCGAGATAGTCGTCGCTCGCGCAGGTAGCCGGCGCGGATCACGGCGTGCTCGAGACCGAGCGCGCGCGCGGGCTTCGTCGGAGGACCTCGCGGCGCGGCGTGCCGCGGCCGACGACGAGGAGCCGCAGCCCGGGCGCGTCGGCGACGCGCGCGGCGCAGCGCCTCGAGGATCAGGTCCACCCGCCGGTGCGGCTGCAGGCGCGCGATCAGGCCGACCACGCGCTGGATCGGCTTCAGCCCGAGCGACTCGGCGAGTCTCGGCGCGGCGCGGGCGCGGCGCGAAGCGCTCGGTGTCCACCACGCCTTCGACCACGCCGATCCGCTCCGGTAGTCGCTCCCAGCTGCAGGCGCGCGTCTGCCTCGGCCAGCCGCTCCGACAGGACCGCGAGCCCGTCGCAGCCGCGCGGCCCGTACAGCCAGCGGTTCCAGCGGACGCGCGGGATCGGCTCACCGTAGGTCCAGGTCGTGACGAGCGCTGTGCGCGCGCGCCGCGCCGAGCGCGAGCCGCGAGAGGATCTGCGCGCGCGTGGACCGCGTGCACCACGTCGTACTGGCGCTCGCGCAGGAACGCGCGCAGCCGGCGCACCTCGCCGCCGGTCGCGCAGCGGCTAGCCCTGCCCGCGCGCCGGCTCGTAGACGGGCACGACTGCCGCGCGCGCCGCGTCGCTCCGCGAGCGCGTCGCCGTAGCCAGGCGGCGTCGCCGGAAAGGCTGCGTCGCACCATGGCCCGCGCGCGCGCAGCCCGACCACTCGCGTGGATCATCGGCTCGGCCTGGCCTCGGTCCACTTCCAGTCACTCGTGAGCTGGAGGATCTTCGTGCCCGCTTCGAGCGCTCGAGCTCCCAGAGCTTGGCGTACTTCATGAAGACGTAGTACGCGGTCGCGGCGGACACGATGAAGCCGGCGAGCCCCTTGCGGAAGCCCTGCTTGCAGCATCGTAGCCCTCTGAAGAAGCGCGGCGAGCGGGCGCAACAGCAGATCGGCGAGCCGGAAGCGCAATCTCGTTCGTGCGTACGAGCGCGCCATGCAGCGCGCCGAGAAGCGGTCGGTGGTCTGATGTGCTCGGACAGGCTGGCGGTAGGTCCAGTGCTGGCAGCTGGGCCGGGCAGCCGCACGACCTGTGCCTTCGAGTGCTGACGCGGTCGTGCGGCTCCACGCCGCCGGAGTGCCGCCGCGCGCGCGGCGGAACAGGCGAAGCTGCCAGTCGTCCGACCACTCGCCGTACGCTTCGGCCAGACGCCCAGGTAGAAGGCGACCCGCTCGAGCTGGCGTAGCCTGCGATCGCGGGATCGCCGCGCGCGAGCGCCGCGGCGCGCGGCCGCGACGCGCCCCGGGCGCGAGCGCCTCGTCGGCGTCGAGGCATGAGCACCCAGTCGTGCGTTCGCGTGCTCCATCGCGAAGTTCTTTCTGCCCCGAGTAGCCTGCGGAAGCGTGCTCGATGACGCGGTCGGTGTAGCGCCGCGCGATCTCGCGCGTGCCGTCGGTGGAGCCCGAGTCGACCACGACGATCTCGTCGCAGAACGCCATCGAGTCGAGGCAGCGCGCGATCCGGTCCGCCTCGTTCAGGCAGATGACGAGCCCCGGACACGGGGAGCCTGGTCGATCCGCGCACCCGCTTCGACGGTGACCACGCCCCTGGATCTTGGCGATCTGGCGGCAGCACGCCCTCGAGGTGCTTGCGGTTCTTCACCGGACAGCTCGAATAGACCTGATGCGCGCGCTTGTCTCGCTGGTGTGGACCCGCGCGATGTCGATGTTCACGCCCTCGGCGCTGATCTTGTTGGTGACCGCCGCGAGGAGCCCGTGCCGGTCCCCGGACACGACGCACCTTCACGCGCGCACGAGCTCGCCCGGCGCCTTCCCAGTGACGGGCACGCGCCGCTCGATCGAGGTGGAAGATCTTCAGCAGTCGCTCGCGTGCATCGGTGATGCCGCGCCTGCGCGTGATGAAGCCCTCGACCGGAGTCGCCGGGCACCGGCGCGCAGCATCGGCGAAGCGCACCATCACGTTCTCCATCCCGGACACGCGCACCTGGCCGGTGCTGCGCCCGAACGGAAGCGACTGGCGCAGCAGCGAGGGCTTCGGGCTCGCGCTCGTCTGTCGCCGACGCTGGCGATCTTGCGCGACCGCGCGCCGTGTTTGCCGTACGCCACCGCCTGCAAGAGCCTGTCGAGGTCGCGCACGCTCGAGCCTTTGGCGTTGTTCTTGAGCTCGCCGGACTTCACGAGCTTGTCAGAAGCTGATGCCGCGCCAGGCAGCCGGTGGCAGCAGGTCGCGCCGAGGTCGCGCGCGCGCTCCACCTGCTCGAGCTTCAGGACGTGGCGGATGCGGCTGCGCGCGCGGCCGGTGACGACGAAGTCGAGCCAGTCCTGGCGCGGCGCCTGGTGGTCGAGGTGATGATCTCGATCGGTGTCGCCGTTCGGCGAGCTTGCGTGGCGCAGCGGCACGATGCGGCCGTTGATCTTGCGCGCCCGCGCAGTGGTTGCCGACCTCGCTAGTGGATCGCGTAGGCGAAGTCGATCGGCGTCGCGCCCGCGCGGGCAGCGCCTGCACGTCGCCCTTGGGCGTGAACACGTAGACCTCGTCGGCGAACAGGTCGACGCTTGACCGTCTCGAGGAACTCGTTCGGATCGCTTGAGCTGCTGCTGCCACTCGAGCAGCTGGCGCAGCCAGCGCGAACTTGCGCGTCGTCGCTCGGCGCCGCGTCGAGCCGCTCGCCTTCTAGTACTTCCAGTGCGCGGCGATGCCCGAGCTCGGCGATCGCGGTGCATCTCCTGCGTGCGGATCTGCATCTCCATGCGCTCGCCGTACGGGCCGATCACCGTCGTGTGCAGCGACTGGTAGCCGTTCGGCTTGGGCAGCGCGATGTAGTCCTTGAAGCGGCCCGGCACCGGCGTCCACAGACCGTGCACGATGCCGAGCGTGCTCGTAGCAGGTCGGTGGTCGTCGCCGTCGACGATCACGCGGAACGCGATCACGTCGTAGATCTGCGTCGATCGACAGGCTTCTGCTGCCGCATCTTCTGTGGTAGAGGCTGTACGGCCTCCTCGAGCGGCTCCGTCACTTCGGCAGTGCAGGCTGCGCAGCGAGCTGCAGCTCGGAGAGCGACGCCGCGACTTCACCTCGCCGATGTACTTCGCGCGCCTTCGAGCCGCGCGATGCGCTCTCCGATCTGCGGCGGCATCGCGGGTGCAGCACGCGGAAGGCGCAGGTCCTCGAGCTCCTCCTTCATCCAGTGCGATGCCGAGCCGGTGCGCGAGCGGCGCGTAGATGTCGAGCGTCTCGCGCGCGATGCGCCGCGCGTGCCTCGGCGTCATGTACTCGAGCGTGCGCATGTTGTGCAGGCGGTCGGCGAGCTTGATCAGGATGACGCGGATGTCCGTCGACCATCGCGATCAGCATCTTGCGGAAGTTCTCGGCCTGGGCTTCCTCGCGAGTCTGGAACTCGATCTTCGCCGAGCTTGGTGAGCCCGTCGACGAGGTCGCCGACCTCGTCGCCGAACAGCGTGCGGATGTCGCGCGTCGGTCGCGAAGCGTGTCCTCGATGCGTGTCGTGCAGCAGGCCCGCGGCGACGGTCACCGTCGGTCCATGCGCATCTCGGCTAGGATCCCGGCGACCTGCGAGCGGGTGGGTCAGGTGAGGCTCGCCCGAGAGCCGCATCTCGGCCCTGCGTGCACCTTGGCCGAGTAGACGTACGCCTTCTCGAGCTGGCGAGACGTCGCTGCGTCTGGCGCGTTCGCCTGGACCTGCTCGACGATCCTGCTGATGCGCGCCATCTAGCTGCGCTTCCCCGCGAGCGTCGCGGATGATCTGCAGGAGCGCCGGCGACCGGCCTTGTCCACCGAATCGTTGACGATCCGATGGTGGCACTGCTTCGCGTAGTGCCAGCCTTCCTGCGCGCGCTGCAGCTGGCCGCGCAGTGACCTCCTCGGTCTCGGTGCGGCGGTCGCGCAGGCGCGTCTCGAGCACGCCGAGCGACGGCGGCTCGATGAACACGCGGACGGCGTGGCAGCGCGAACCTGGAGCTGCTCCGCGCCCTGCATCTCGACCCTCGAGGATCAGGGGTCGAAGCCCTTCTCGGTGGGCTCGTCGACGGCGGCGCGGCTGGTGCCGCAGAAGTGGTTCTGGTAGACGGCGTACTCGAGGAACGCGCCCTTCTCGATCATGCGCGCGGAAGCCCGGGCTCGCTCGACGAAGAAGTAGTCGACCCTGTTCGTCTCGCCGGCGCGCGGCGCGCGGTCGTGCGAGATCGAGAAGCGGACCTGCTGGTCGGCGTCGAGCACGCGGCGCACGATCGTGCTCTTGCCCACCCCTGGACGGGCCGGACACGACGAACGGGATGCCGCGGCGCGCGGCATCACGGCTGCCTCCCCCGTCGTCGCCCGACCCCGGCGAGCCAGCGGCGATCGTCTCGGGCCGACCGCCGAGAAACACTCACGTGGTCGGAGTCGGTGATGACGATGACCGAGCGGGTCTTCCGGCCCTGGTCGGCGTCGACGAGCTTGGCCGCGCGGGCCCGCCTCGGCGCAGCCGGCGGATCGGCGCGGCTGCGGAGGCCACCACCGCGACCACGCGCGCGCGGCCACCACGACGTTCCCGTAGCCGACGTTCATAGAGCTTCACTCGACGTTCAGCACCTGTTCCCGGAGTTTTTCCTGCTCGGTCTTGAGCGCGACCACCCGAGCGCGAGAGCTCGGCGCTCGGCCGACTTCGAGCTTGATCGACGTGTTCGTCTCGCGGCCCATCTCCTGCAGCACGAACTCGAGCTTGCGGCCGACCGCGCCCGGGCGCGTCCAGCGTCTCCGCGAAACTGGGCGCAGTGGCTGCGCAGCCGCACGGTCTCCTCGGTGACGTCCATGCGGTCGACCTGCAGCACGATCTCCCTGCTCGAGGCGGGCTCGGGTCGGTCTCGAGCGCGGGCGCGAGGCGCGGCGAGCCGCTTCTCGAGCCGCTCGCGCAGGGCGCCGCGCACGACCCCGACGCGCGCCTCGATCTCGCCGACGCAGCATCATCGATGCCGCTCCGAGCCGGCCGCCGCAGCTCGCGCTCGAGCGCCTCGCCTCGCGCGCGCGCATCCGGCCGCGAGCCGCGCAGCGCGCGCTCGACCGCGCTCGAGCGAGCGCGACGGCGGCGAGCGACCTGCCTCGGAGCTCGCGGCTCGCGACATGCGCAGCGACGCCGGGCAGCGCCGAGCAGCGCGGCGCACCGGCGAGCTCGCTCGGCGCGGTGCAGATCGCTGCGCGCAGCTCGCTCGCCGCGCGCGTAGGCGCGCGCGCGGCCTCGAGGTCGATCTCGAGCTTGCGCCGCGAACGCGCCCGCGCGCGGCAGCCGCACCGCGACCTCGACCTGGCCGCGCTCGAAGTGGCGCCCCGCGACGACGCGCACGTCGCGACTCGAGCGCGGCGAGCTCGCGCGGCAGCGCGGCTGCGCACCTCGCAGGTGGCGCGAGTTCACGCTGCGCACCTCGGCGGCCAGAGCCGTCGGCGCCGTCGGCGCGGTCCGAAGCCGGTCATCGAGCGGCGCACGGGTGCGGGCGAGTCATTCAACGCGTGGAGTCCCCGCTCGGCGAGCTCGCGGTTCGCGCTGCACGACGTCGTCGCGCGGCTTCTGCGCGCGCGCGAACGTCGATCACGTCGTCGATGCCGTCCTCGAGCCGCACCTTCGGCCTCGAAGCCGAGCACCGCGCGTGCGCGCGCTCGGATCGGCGAAGCAGTGGCGGATGTCGCCGGCGCGGAACTGCCTTCGACGATCTCGGCGCGATCGTCACGCCGAGCTCGCGCGCCAGCAGCTCGCGCGACGCCGCGGATCGTGGTCGCGCCGGCCGGTGCCGACGTTGCAGACGCGCGCCGACCGCCCGCCGTCGCAGCGCAGCGCGCAGCGAGGTTCGCCGCGCACGATGTCGGAGACGTGCGACGAAGTCGCGCGCTCTGCACGCCGTCCTCGGACGACGAGCGGGCGGTTGCCGTTCAGCAGCCTCGGCTGAGAAGATCGCGGCGACGCCGGTGTACGGGTTCGAGAGCGCCTGGCGCGAGCCGTAGACGTTGAAGTAGCGCAGCGCGACGGTCGGGATGCCGTAGGCGTGCCCGACCGCGAGGAAGAGCTCCTCGTGGTCGCGCTTGGTGACGGCGTACACCGAAGTCGGCTGCAGCGGCTTGTCTCGGCGTCGGATCGGGCGCAGCGGCCGGCCGCGCTGCGTCCTGCAGCTCCCACTGGCGCTGCTGCGAGCTGCGCGTCGGGCCGCAGGCCCGGGTAGCGACCGTCGCCCGTCGGCGTCGCGGTAGGCGCCCTCGCCGTAGATCGACATCGACGAGGCGACGACCATCGCGCGTGATCTGCGTCTCGCGCGCTCGACGATCTCTCGCAGCAGCACGGCGCGCGCCGAGCGCGTTCGCCGAGACGTAGCGCTCGATCTCGTACATCGACTGGCCGACGCCGACCGCGGCCGCCTCGTGGAACACGACCTCGACGCCGTCGAGCGCGCGCGCGCACGGCGGCCGGGTCGCGGACGTCGCCGACGCTGGTAGCTCGGCCTGGCGGCGACGCGTGCGCCGGCCAGCTCGGCGTCGGCGCCGTGCACCTGCGGATCGAGCGGAGTCGAGCACGCGCACCGCCTGCCCTCGCGCGACGAGCGCGTCCACGAGATGCGAGCCGATGAAGCCCGCGCCGCCGGTGACCAGCATCTTCATGCGTCGTCGCCCCGGTCCTTGAATCGGTCGGCCGGCCTGCACCGCCGCGAGCCCCGACGTCGCCGGCTCGCCCGCGCGGTGCCAGGCGAGGATCTTGCGGTACTCCTGCGCCCGCCGCGCGCCGAACAGCGCAGCGCGCGACGCACGATCTTCGCCATGACGATCGCGCGCAGACGCCGCGATACACCGCGGCGCGACCGCGGTTCTTGCGGAAGAAGATGTAGCGGCTGCGGTAGTACTCGATGCGCGTGGCGCAGCGGCTGCTTCTTCGTGGTCGACTCGCCGCACGCAGGTGGATGCACGTGCGCGTCGGGCAGGTGGAAGATCCGCCAGCCGGCGCGCGCGCATCGCGGTGACACCAGTCGGTTTCCTCGAGGAAGAAGAAGTAGTCCTCGTCGCATCAGGCCCGACCTGCTCGATGCACCTCGCGCCGCGCGCAACAGGCACGGCGCCGAGCACCGCCTCGACCTCGACCGGCGCGTCGTAGTGCACGTTGCTTGCTGCGGCCAGCGCTGCGGCAGGACGCGGCGCAGCAGCGACTGCGCCGCACGATCTCGAGCACGCAGCGTCGGGCGAGTTGTGGATGCAGTTCTGCTTGCTGCGGTCCGGGTTCAGGAGCTGCGGGCCCGACCGCGCCGACGTCGGGGTGCTCGTCGAGGAAGCGCACGCACGCCTCGAAGCCCGCCGTGCAGCACGATCGTGTCGCTGTTCAGGAGCACGGCGTGACGGCCGCGCATGACCTCGAGCCCGCGGTTGTTCCCGGCGCCGAAGCCGATGTTCTTGGGCAGCGAGCGACGCGCGTGTCGGGGAACTGGCGCGCGACCGCCTCGACGGTGGAGTCGGCCGAGCCGTTGTCGACCACGATCACCTCGTAGCTGAGACCGAGCTTCGCGTCGGCGATCGAGCGCGAGGCAGTCGAGCACGAGGTCGCGCACGTTCCAGGCGACGATCACGATCGAGAGGTCGACGCTCGCCCGCTCACGTCGCGAGCTCCAGCTCGACCGAGCCCTGCCAGTCGCGGCGCGAGAGCGCGGCGCGCGCCTCGGCGAGCACGCGCGACGGGCACGAGGCGCGTCATGCAGCGGTGGTCGATCGGGCAGACCTTGAGCTGACACGGCGAGCACTCGACCGGCTCGCGCATCAGCTTAGTGCGCTTCAGGTTCAGATTGGTGTAGCCCACCGCCGTCGGGCCCATCAGCACGATCGTCGGCAGCTCGAACGCGGCCGCGATGTGGCGCGCGCCGCGCGTCGTTGCAGATCAGAGCTGCGCGCGCGCGAGCACGGACTTCAGGAGCGAGAGCGACATGCCGTCGCCGCCGAGCACTCGCGATGCGCGCGCCCGGCGCTGTCGACGATCTCGACCGCGAGCGGCCTCGCCCGGCGCCGTGCACGAGCGCCACCTGCGCGCCGTCGCGGCGCAGCGCAGCGCGCGACCTCGCGCCACGTACTCGAGCGGCCAGAGCTTCGACGGACCGAAGCCCGCGCCCCGGCGCGGATGCAGCACGAGCGGCCGGCCGCGCGTCGATGCCGCGCCGCGGCGAACGCGCGCGTCGCACTCGCGCTCGGCCTCGGGCTCGCGGAAGAGCTCGATCGTTCGTGCCGAGGTCCGGGCAGCCGAGCCGCCGCACCAGGTCGAGGTAGTAGCGCGCTCCATCGCCACCGGCGTGAAGCGCCTCGTTCACGCCGGCGCGGGCGCCGCGTCGACGTAGAGCAGGAAGCTGCGGCCGCGGCGCGCGTAGCCGCACGCCGCGCCGGGCGCGCGCGAGGCGAACGCGAGCAGTGCGCCAGCAAACGAGTTGGGCAGCACGAGTGCGACGTCGCTGGCGCGCAGCTCGCGCGCCACGCGCATGGCGCCGCGAACTGCGCGAGCACGTCCGCGGCTGCGGTAGATGTCGTGCGACGAAGCGGTCGATCCACGGCGCGCCGCGCAGCACGCGCGGCGAGCGACGCGCGCACGACGGCGCGTGATCTCGGCGTCCGGCCGGCCCCGGCGCAGCGCGCGCAAGCGCCGGCGTGGCCATCACGACGTCGCCCAGGTGGTTCGGCAGGACGACGGATATTTTCTCTTTGCGTTACGCACACTTACTGGGACCGGCGCGGCTCGCTTCGCTGCCCTCCCTAGATACCCCGCCCGGGGCTTGTCGAGCAACGCGAATGCGGCCTCGATCACAGCTCCGGGCTCGACGCGCGCGCATGCAGGCCGCGGGCCGGGCAGCCACTCGCGGCACGGGTTGCAGCCCACGTCGCGGCGCACGATGCGAGCCGGGATCCGCCGCGAAGGGGGCGTTCTCGACCGGGTCGGTCGGGCCTGAAGATGGCCACGACGGGCGTTCCCGCCAGGGTCGCCAGGTGCATGGGCCCGGAGTCGCAGCCGACGAACAGGCGCGCTCGGGCGAGCAGCGGCGAGGAACTCCTCGAGCGACTCGGTGCGCGGGCGCCAGCGCGCGCGGCGCCGCCCGCCGCCGCGACCACCGCGCGCGCCGCCTCGCGCTCGCCCGCCACCGGCCGAACGCCACCAGGCTCGGACGCTGGCCCGCTCGTGCGAGCGCTGCGCGCGACCGCCGCGAAGCGCTCGGCCTCCCAGCGCTTGTAGGTCGTCTCGGGCTCGTGCCGGGGTGGATCGAGCGCGAACGCGCTCGGCAGCGCCGCCGAGCTCCGCGCGCGCGCCGTCGAGCGTCGAGAACGTGCCGGGCGCGCCGGGCACCTCGCCGCCCAGGAAGCGCACGAGCGCGCGCGTTGCGCTCGAAGCGCGACATGTGACGCGCGCGGCACCGGCGCGCGCAGCGTCGGAACCAGTGACTCGCCTCCTTGGCGATCGGCGGCGCCATAGCCGACCCGCACGGGGATCTCCGCGCGCCCAGGCGAGGAAGCCGCTGCGGAACACGCCGTGGAAGTCGATCGACAGGTCGTAGCGGCGCTCGCGCAGCTCGGCCGCGAACTCGCGCAGCGTGGCTAGCGCCGTCCAGCGGGTGTCGCGCGCGCAGCTTCCGGCGCGGCACCTCGCACCCGGCTCGTCGAGCCCGGGCAGGCCGACACGAGGCCGGCCGCCGCGCGGTCCTCGACCAGCCACTCGATGCGCGCCCTCGGGTACAGCGCGCGCACGCCGGCGAACGCGAAGCGGGTGCGCACCACGTCGCCGAGCGCGCCGAGGCGGATCACGAGCACCCGCTGCGGCTCGCGACGGATGGCGCATCCGCGAGCGATCGGGCCTAGCATCAGGCGCGATGGTCGCCCCTCGCCTGCTGTGGCGCTACATGTTCACGCGACATCCTGCTGCACGCGCTGCTGGGACTGTTCGCGCATCACGCGTGCTGCTAGTCGTCTCGAACGCTGCTCCGCTTCATGGAGGAGCTCGCGGCCGCCGGCGTCGGGCTGTCCGCGCTCGGGCAGCTGCGTGCTCGCCATCCTGCCGGCCTACGCGTCCTACGCGCTGCCGACAGCGCTGCTCTTCGGACGTGCTGCTCTCGTTCGGCCGGATGTCGGCGGACGGCGAGATCGTGGCGATGCGCGCGAGCGGACATCAGCGCCGCGCGGATGCTGCCGCCCGCGCCTGATCCTCGGCGCCTCGTCGCGGCGCTCGCGGCGGTGTACCTGCTCTTCGAGGTCCAGCCGCACGCGGTCGGGCGCATGCGCGGTGCTGCTGCGCCAGCTCGCCGGCTCGGTGCAGGTGATCGAGCCCGGGCGCTTCCTCGAGTTCGGCGACCGGCTCCTCTACGTGCACGCGCTCGGCAGTCCGAGCTGCCCGCTCGAAGGCGTCCTGATCGGCAGCGCGCGACCGAGGGCGAGCGCAGCTTCTACGCCGCCGCACTGCGGGACCGCTGATCGACGACCAAGGACAGCCACACGCTCGCGTTCGTGCTGCACGACGGCTCGATCCACTTCCGCGATCCCGACCCGACGCCGCTACCGGCGGATCAAGTTCGAGACGATGAAGACGGCGATCGACATCTCGCGAGTACACCGACCCCAAGCCCGGCTCGACGCAGCTCACCTTCACGGAGCTGCTCGCCGCGTACCGCTTGCCCGAGACCGACGCCGAAGCGGCGTCGCCTGCAGGGCAAGTACGGGACCTCGCTCGACGTGCAGATCCAGCGGCGGCTCGCGTTCCCGCTGCGCGTCGCTCCTGCTCGCGCTGGTCGCCGTGCCGCTCGGCATCCGGCCCGTGCGCTCCGGGCCGCTCGGCAGGCGCGCTGACCGCGATCGCGGTGATGGGCGCTCTACTGGCTGCTCTTCTCGCTGCGGCGACACCGCGGCGACGCCGCGGCGTGGTGCCGGCGTGGCTCGAGCTTGTGGGTGCCCAACGTGATCGCTGCTGGCGATCGGCGTCGTCCTGATCCAGCGCCTGCGCGCGAAGCGACGACTGATGCGCGGACCGGTGCGAAACGTTCCGCCCGGCTACGTGGTGCACCGCGTCGCCGACGCCTGGCTGGTGTTCGACTCCGCCTACGCGCCGGAGCTCGTCGCGCTGCGGCTGGCCGATCCCGACGCGCGCCGCCGGCTGTTCGCGCGCGCGCCCAAGCGCGGCCGCGGCGCGGCGCCGAGCGTCTCGCTGCGCCGCGACGTCGCACGCGATCCTGCGCCGCTACCAGCACGGCGGGCTGTTCGGCGGGATCACGCGCAACCTCTACCTGGGCCCGTCGCGCGCGCTCGACGAGCTGCACGTCACGGCGCGCGCGCGAGTCGTCGGCGCGCCCGTTCCGCACGTGCTCTGCCTCGCGCTCTGGCCCGCGGCCGGGCCCGTTCTGGTCGGCGCTGATCGGGACCGCGCGAGGAGCGCGGCGCGCGCGACCTCTGCGACGTCCTGCTCGCCGAGGACGATCGCAGGCGCGGCGCGAGCTCCTGCGCGAGGTGGGCGCGGCCGGTGCGCAAGCTCCACGACGCCGGCGTCGACCACCGCGACCTGCAGCTCCACAACATCCTCGGCGGTCGGCGAGGGCGAGAAGCGGCGGATCGTGGTGGTCGACCTCGACCGCGCCGTCTACCACCCGCGCGGCGCGCTGCGCGCGCGGCTGCGCGCCGCGCAACCTCGGCCGGCTGACCCGCTCCGCGGTGAAGGCCGGGCTCTGGCGCGGCCGGATCGGCGTGCGCGAGCTCGCCGCCTTCATCGGCGCCTACACCGGGGGGATCGCCGGCTGCGCGCCGGAGCTGCGCGGCTGGATCCGCCGCGAGCAGTGGAAGCTCTGGCTCCACCGGCTCGGCTACCGCCTGGCCGGCGAGCGAGCGCCCAGTCCGCCTGCGCAAAGAGCAGCTACAGCGGCCGAGCCTCTTCCACGAGCATGACCGGGATCCCGTCTTCGACGGGATAGGCGAGCCGGCAGGCCGCGCACTCGAGCGACTGCTCGGCGCCGTCGGACGCGCGCTTCACCACGAGCTCCGACTTGCACTTCGGGCAGACCAGGATCTCGAGCGAGCTCGGGATCGATTCGTGCGCTCATGCGTGCCCCTGTGCGCGGACGAGCTCGGCGAGCGCGCGCGCTTGCATCATCAAGTCTTCGAGCTGGTCGAGCGGGAACTGGCTGGCCGCGTCGCACAGCGCCTCGCTTCGGATTCGGGTGCGTCTCGAGGAAGACGCCGTTCACGCCGGCCGCGATCGCCGAGCGCAGCAGCACCGGGATCAGCTCGCGCGAGTGACCGCCCGCGGGATCGGTGCTCGGAATTCCGTAGCGGCGGATCTGGTGCCCGGCGTCGAACACGCACCGGGTAGCCGATCTCCTTCATCACCGGGATCGCCGTCATGTCCGCGACCAGGTTGTGGTAGCCGAACTGCGCGCCGCGCTCGGTGATGAGGATGCGCTCGTTGCCGGTGCGCGAGACCTTGCCCGCCGGGTGCTTCATCGAGCCCGGGGACATGAACTGTCCCTTCTTGATGTTCACGGGCTTGCCCGGTCTTGCCGGCCGCGACGAGCAGGGTCGTCTGCTGGCACAGGAACGCCGGGATCTGGATCACGTCGAGCACTTCGCGCGCCGCCGCGATCTCCTCCACGCTGTGCACGTCGGACAGCACGGGCAGCTCGAACTCCTTGCGGATCCAGGCCAGCATCTCGAGCGCCGTCCTCGAGCCCCGGCCCCTGGTACGACAGCTCGTCCGAGCGGTTGTCCTTCAGATAGGAGGACTTGAAGATCAGCGGCACCGACAGCTTCTCGGAGAGCTTCTTCAGGCGCTCGGCCGTCGCGGCCATCAGCGTCTGGTTCTCGATCACGCACGGGCCGGTGATCCAGAGGAGCGGCAGCCCTTCGCCGAGCCGCACCCGACCCGAAGTGGTGTCACCGATCTCGACGTGCCGCATGGGCAGACGAAGCCCCTCCCCGAGCTGGCGGCGGCGAGGCTAGCGAAGTTGGGCCAGCACCGCAGGCTTCATGATGTCGGCGTTGCCCTCGACTCGGAAGACCTCGTCCAGGCCCAGGGCGGACCACGGAATCAGCTCGCCCTTCGGGCCCTTCCACCACGAAGCCCGCGTCGCCGGATCATGCGGTAGGTGTCGGTGGCGCCCTTGCCCTTCGTGGTCAGGTAGCCCTCGACGAAGAGCGAGTTGGCGGGCCAGAGCGACAGCGCCTCGAGCGAGCGCAGGTGACCTTCGCGGCCGGCCGCGATCCGCACCTCGGCGCGCGGGTTCGCCAGCCGCATCATCGCCAGCACGCGCAGCGCGCGCTCGGGCGTGAGCGAGCCGTCGGACTGGAGCGGGTTGCCGGCGATCGGCAGCAGGAAGTTCACCGGGATCGAGGGCACCTCGAGCTCGCGCAGCGCGAGCGCCACCTCGATCAGGTCGGCGTCCTCCTCGCCCATGCCGGCGATCAGCCCGCTGCACTGCTCGAGCCCGCGCGCGCGCGCGGCGCGCAGGGTCGCGATCCGATCCGCGTAGGTGTGCGTCGGTGCAGATCTCGGGGTAGTGACGCTCGCTGGTGTTGAGGTTGTGGTTCAGCCGGTCGACGCCGGCGTCCTTCAGGCGCTGCGCCTTCGGCTGGTCGAGCAGGCCGACCGACACGCAGATGCGCACCGGCACCTCGGCGCGGATCGCGCGCACCGGCGTCGCAGAGGTAGTCCACCTGGCGGTCGGTCGGGCCGCGGCCGCTCGCCACCATGCAGTAGCGGAACGCGCCCGCGGCGTAGCGCGCGCTTCGGCCTCGTCGACGAGCTCGGCCTGCGGCTTCCACGGGTACGGGCGCAGCGGCGCGTCCGGGATCGCGGACTGCGAGCAGTAGCCGCAGTCCTCGGGGCAGCGCGCGTTCTGCGCGTTGTTCAGGATGTGCACGCGGACGCGGTTGCCGAAGCTCGCCTCGCGCACGATCGCGCGCCTCGTGCAGGAGCGGCAGCAGCGGGATTTCCGGTCGCAGCGTCCGCGCCAGCTCCAGCCGCGGCGAGCGGCGGTCCGTCGAGACTTCGTTTCGCGAGATCGAGCTCCATCGCGCGCGCAGCATACCAAAGCCGCGCCGCGCTCCGCGTTTGACCGACGCGGGCGCGCGTGACAGGCTGAATACGAAGCGGGGGTGAATGCAGGAGGCCTCGAATGGCACAGCCAGAACGCGGCCTGAACGTCGCGGCGTGGATCGCCAGCGCGTTGCTCTGCGCCCTCTTCCTGTACGCCGGCCCGCCGAAGTGGCGGCGGCGCAGACCAGCCGGTCGAGATGTTCCACCAGTTCGGCTACTCGGACGGCTTCCGGGTGTTCATCGGCGGTGTGCGAGACGATCGGCGGCATCGCGCTGCTCTTCCCCGAACTTCGCGTTCTGGGCGGCCTGCGGGCTGCTTCATCATCATGGGCGGCGCGGTCTACTCGCACCTCTCCAACGACCAGGCGGGGCTCGTCGGCGCGCCCGTCCTCGCCGCGAGCCATGCTCGCGTTCGTCGCATGGGTGCGGCGGCCGCAGGCGTTGCTCCTCGAGCGCCAGAGGAGAGGTGAAGTCCTGATGGAGGCGTCGATTCCGGCCGCGCAGCCCGGTCGCGCGCTCAACATCGCCGCGTGGGTGGCGGGCGCGCTCGGCTTCTTGCTCTACACGGTCGTCGCCTCGCCGCCGAAGCTGATGAGCAATCCGCAGGCCGCGGAGGGCTTCATCAGAGTACGGCTACACGGATGGCTTCCGACTCTTCATCGGCACCTGCGAGTTCCTCGGCGGGATCGCGCTCCTGATTCCGCGGCTCGCGTTCTGGGCGGGGTGCGGGCTCTTCATCATCATGCTCGGCGCGCTGGTACATCAGCACCTCTCGCACGGCGAGGCGGACAGAGATCTGGGGCGCGGCGATCGGCCTCGTGCTGACGGGGCTCGTGGCGTACGCGCGGCGAGGGCGATGCAGCTCTTCCTGTCGTAGCCCGATTAGTTGCAGCTGAGCTTGCGCGCTCGGGCTGCGGGCCGGCCCGCGAATCCGTTATCGACGCGACGGGGCGATCGGATTATCCTGCCGCCCGGGAAATGCGCGCAGGGGCGCAGGGACGCCGAGATGATCCTTGTCCTCCCGGAGAGCACGGAGCTCGACGAGGAGCGGTTCGAACTCCGGCGCGTGGCGGCACCGATGGGTGCTGCTGCAGCCGAAGGTGCCTCGAGCTGCTCTTACCATGGGCGCGCGAGCGCAGAGCGGATCAAGTCTCGAAGAGCACAGGAGATCCTCGAGAGGATCTGGCCGGACTCCCGTGGTCACGGATGGCTCGATCGCGCGCGCCAGGTCAGCCTGGCGCAGCGGCGCGCGGTCGCGGCGATCGCCGCAAGATCCGTCGGTGATCCGCCACGGTCCGCGCCGCGGCTGCTCGCCTGCGGCGCCCGTTCGCATGCCGCCCGCGCCGATCACGCGGACGACGGCCGAGCGACCTGCCACATCGGCCAGAGCTCCGCTCGTCGCGCGCCTCTCCCACGGGACTTCTCGCGGCTGTCCTGGGCGGCCGCGGGCGGATTCATGCTCCTTTGCCGGCGAGGCGGGTATCGGCAAGACCTGCACCGCCGAGCTTCTGGCCGACGCGCGCAGCGTCAGCGTCCGGCGCCGCGGTCAACGCGACCTTTGCCTGGCGCGGCGGAGACGCGGAGAGCGGCGGCGTATCAGCACGCGCGGCTGGACGCCGGTTGCTGCGCGAGCTCGCGGCGCTCGTCCCGCCCGCGCTCGCCGAGCTGCCGCCCGCTCGAGGGGGCGATGCTGGCCCATCTCCTGCCAGAGCTCGCCGCGGGCGAGCCGCGCTCACGCCCTCGCTGGCGGCGAGTCCGTTCGCCTCCGGCTCTTCCGGAGCCGCCCCGTGCACGGGCGTTCCTCTGCCGCTGCAGCCGCGCCGGTCGCGCTCTTCCTCGACGATCTGCGACGCCGCTGGCGCCGAGTCGCTCCGCGCGCTGCTCAGCGGGGTTGCGTGGGCCAGACGCTCGACCAGCTCCGTGATCGCGATCGCGGTGCGTGCCGCGAGGAGGAGACCGCGATCGCGCCGCAGCTCGGGCGCGCGCCAGCGCCTCGCTGCGCTCGAGCTCGCTCGAGCGCTGGCCCCTGTCCGGTCTTACAGGGCGACCGAGCTGCGCGGAATTCGTGCGCGCGGGCTCGGACGCGACGCCGATCCGCCGCTGCTCGTGGCGCTCGCACGACGGGCAGACTGAGCAGGGGCGCTCCCGCTGCTGCTGGGCGAGAGCTTGCGCTTCGCTCGAGGCGCGCGGCCTGCTCGGCGAGCGGCGCGACGCTGCCGCGTGGGAGTCGCCGCTGCTTCCGCGCGGCATCCAGCCACACCGCTGCGGCCCGAAAGCTGCGCGAGCTCTCGGCAGGCGCGGTCGACGCGCTGTGCTGCGCCGGCGGCGATCGGCGTCGAGCTCGAGCGCGCCCGACCGGTGGCGCGCTGCGTGCCGGGCAGCCCAGGTCGCAGCTCGCCGCGCAGCTGCGCGAGCTTCGAGGCCGCGCTGTGGGACTCCTGCTCGTCGGACTCGTCAGTTCGCGCTGCGCGTGCAGCTTCGGGCACAACCTGGTCCTGATCGGCGCTGTACGCCGGAAGCTCGACGCCTCCCGGTGCAGGCTCGCCGAGCTGCTACGCGCGCGTCGCGGCAGCTCTGCCGGCACACGACCCGTCGCCAAGACTCCGCCGCCGGAGCGCGCATACCACGCTTGCGAAGCGGCGCTGCCGCTGGTCGAGCCCGCGCGCGCGAAGGCGACGCGCTCTTCCGCGCAGAGCCGATGGCCGAGCACGCGCAGCGCTCCATGACTGCGGAGCGCGCGGCAGCCTGGCAGTACGCGCGCGCGCTGTTGCCGCGCCGAGCTCGATCCCGACGCCGACTCGGCCACGGCCGCGCAGCGCCAGTGCGATCCTGCGCTCGGCGCCGCGCGGACGCGCGCGCGGTCGGTCTCGAGCGCGCGCAGCTGGCTTCTGGCGGCGGCGCAGACGCGCGCGCCGCGCCGACACGGCCCCTGCTCGCGGCTGTGCGGCGCTCGGCTTCGGGCGCGCGCACCGCCCCAACGCGATCGGTCACGCCGAGCCCGAGGTGATCAGAGCTGCTCGAGAGAGGCGACGACGCGCCCTGCCGGACGACGCCACGGCGGCGCTGCGCATCCGCTTGCTGTCCCGGCTCGCCGCGGAGCTGCGCTACACGGACCTCCGCCAGAGCGGAGGAGCTCGTCGAGGAAGCCGTCGCCGACGCGCGGAAGCTCAGCGGCGACCCCACGGAGTCCTCGCGCACGCATTGGACGACTCGACCTACCGTGCCACTGGAGCCCTCTGCCGATCCGCGCGGCTGGGTCGCGCGCAACGAGGAGGTCGCGCGCCTCGCGCACGCGGCGGGGAGACCTCGAAAGCTCGAGCTCGCGGGCCAGATCGCCTGCGCCACGGGCCACCTCGAGCTCCGGCGACATGCCACGCGGTCGACCGCAGGAATCCGCGCCTGCGAACGCACGAGGCAGGGGCCGCCCGAAGACGTCCTACCACGCGCGCCGGCTCTGCCTTCCGGCGATGCCGGGCGATGCGCACGTTGGTCGACGGCGACCTCGCTGCGTCCGAGCGCCGGGTCGGGAGTCGCTCACGCCTCGGCGGGATGGTCGAGATCGGTCCGACGTCCTGTTCCAGCTCCAGGCCGCCAGATCGTGTATCTGCGCGTCCAGCAGGGGCGCGCCGCCGAGATCGCTGCCACAGCTGCGCGCGCGCAGGTGCAGCGCTTCCCCGAGGCGCCCGCGTGGCGCGCGGCGTTTGCGCGGACTCTCGTCGCAGCAGGCCCGGGGATCGCGAGGCGAGCCCCGAGCTCAGCGCGGCTCGCGCGCCGGCGTCCCTGGACGTGCCGCGCGATCGCGAAGCTGGCTCTCCCCCGCGCTCGCGCTGGCGGCCGAGGTAGCGCTCGCGACCAGCGACCCGCAGGCGGCGAGACCTGCTCGCCGACCTCCTGGCTACCCTTCGTCCAGCTCAGCGTCGTGGCGGGCCGCGGTCTGCTCTACTACGGGTCGGTCGCCTACCACCTGGGCTTACTCGGTCTCACGCGCGCGCGCTGGGACGCCGCGATCGCGCACCTGGAGCCAGGCGCTCGCCGCCGAGACCTACGCGCAGAGCGCGCAGATCCCGGCGGGCGCGCACGCGGGATCGCCTACGCGCGCGCTGCTCGGACGCCAGCTCCGGGAGACCGACCGCGCGCGCAGTGGCACGCTGGTGACCGCGGCGGCGGAGCTCCTCGCGCTCCGCGGGCGCGGATCGAAGTCGCGAAAGCGAGGCGCGCGCAGTCGAAGCGGCGCTCTGGGCACGCGGCAGCGGCGCGGCGGCGCCCCGGACGAGCTAAGCCAGGGGATCAGAGAGCGGTGGGGACGATCTGCCGCCCGATCCTCCGACACTTTTCGCGGTAGCTCCACGAACGCGAAGCGGAGGAGGCAGGGATGACGGTTCAGGCGCGGCTGTGTTTGGGATGGGCCCTCGCCGTGGCCGCGCTCAGCGCCAGCGCCTGCCCTGGGTCGGCTGACCGATCGCACCCAGGCGCCGAACGTGGCGGGCGCGGGAATCGCCGAGTCCCTGCGGCAGGAGATCGGCCCCGGCGTGGGCGACGTCATGACGCCGGGCTCGTCGGCGTTTCTGATCAGCCGCGACCCGGCCGCGCGCGATCCGCCGCGGGCGGCAGCTCTTCCAGCGCAAGTTCCAGGTCGACCAGGGCGTCGGCCCGCGTACGCACAGGACGGCGTCGGCGATCTGAACGCGATCGGGCGCTGGGTGCCGGCCTCGCCGACAGCTGCGCCGGCTGCCACGGACGGCCGCGCGGCGCCGCGGGCTTCGGCGGCGACGTGGCTCACCCGGCCTGACAGCCGCGACGCGCCGCACCTGTTCGGCCTGGGCTTGAAGGAGCATGCTGGCTGACGAGATCACCGCCGACCTGCGCGCGATCCGCGGCCCGGGCGCTGGCCGACGCGCAGCGCACCGAGCACGAGCGTCAGCGCGCGCCTCGTCACGCAGCAAGGGCATCTCGTACGGGACGATCCGAGCCATACGGACGGCAGCGTCGACACTCAGCGGTGTCGAGGCGTCGATCCCGACCTGCGGGTGCGGCCGTTCTTCGCGCCACGGCGGGACGATCTCGATCCGCGAGTTCGTGGTCGGCGCGCTCCACAACGAGATGGGCCTCGCAAGCCGTCGACCCGCTGACCTGTCGCGGCGTCGCGCGGCGGCGCGCGTGGTCACGCCGGCGGGCATGGTGCTCGACGGCGCGCTCGACAAGATCGAGGCGCCGCCGGCGCTGACCACGACGACGGACGACCACGACGGCGACGGCGTGGCGAACGAGATCCCGACGGCGCTGGTCGACTACCTCGAGTTCTACCTGCTGAACTACTTCAAGCCGGCGACCTATCGGACGCGACCACGTCGACGCGTGAGCCGGGCAAGCGCGTCTTCCGCCTGATCGGCTGCGCGCGGCTGCCACGTCCCCGACCTCGCGATCGATCACGATCGGCGCGTCGCCGACGTCGAGACGCGTCTACGATCGCCGCAGCGCGGCGATCTTCAACCGGCTGTTCGCGACGGCCGCGCGCTGCAGCTCACGCGAGTCGAACGACGGCTCCGGGCTATCCGACGCTGAAGACGCCGACAGCGGCGTCGTTCGTCGTGCACAACTTCTTCACCGACCTGAAGCGCCACGATCTCGGCCCCGGCTTCCACGAGCGCAACTACGACGGCACGACGCAGACCGCAGTTCATGACCGACGCCGCTGTGGGGCGTCGCAACGCACGGCGCCGTACGGCCACGACGGGCGCAGCGTCAACCTGCGCGAGGTGATCCTGCGCCACGGCGGCGAGGCCAAGGGCTCGCGCGACCGCTTCGCGGCACTCGGCGACTAGCCGCGCAGCCCGCGTGCTCGAGTTCCTCGACTCGCTGGTGCTGTTCCCGCCCGACGACACCGCCTCGAACCTGGATCCGGGCGATCCGGCTGTCCCCACGGCTTCCCACGCCAGGCCGGCCACGGGAGCGTCAAGCTCAGCGGCGCTGTTCAACGACAGCGACGGCGGTGGCTCACCTGGCCCGGAGGAAGGGCGCGCGTCGATCCAGTCGTCCAGCGAGCGGAACGGCGCCGGCTGGATCGACCTGCTCCTCGAGCGCGGCGAGCCGGCCGGGCTCGACCCACTTCGCGGGGATCTTGATCGTCCCCTTCGCGGTCGGCGACCCAGAGCAGCTCGGAGTCGAGACCGGCGACGTCCACTCGACAGGTAGCGGTAGTCGGCGAAGGTGCGCCGCGCGCACAGCTCGGCGCCGAGCGCTTCGAGGTCGCGGGCGAGGCCGGTCAGGGCGCGATCGCCGCGAGCAGGCCGACCCGCGCGCCGCGCAAGCTCATCTCAGCGGCGCGCGCTCGCCGCCCTCGACGGGGCACACACGGGCAGAAGGCTTTCCGAGCGACACCTGGAACTGGCAGTCCGGCGGGCTGGCCAATACGTAACTT